>Ga0065721_10048792_pt1 | contig 84259 bp, 67 predicted proteins | sample Mesricmetagenome_FD_59108 | JGI IMG/M metagenome (GOLD analysis project Ga0065721, IMG submission 59108) | Mesophilic microbial community from rice straw/compost enrichment Sample: eDNA_1 v2 (version 2) | ecosystem: Engineered > Solid waste > Grass > Composting > Bioreactor | place: USA: Davis...
CCCGCCGCAACGGCGGCCGGGCGCTGTTGATCCTGTTTCTCCTGATGGGGGGACTCGGGCTGATTCCCCTGATCTTCGGTGCCGAACTGGAGCACACGCTGCACGAGTTCGCCTTGCCTTTCTACAACGTCCTTACCGTGGAGCAATACGGAGACTACGTCCGTCCGTCCACGTCCTTCATCGAACTCGCACAGTTTCTCCTGCCGTCGGAAATGCGGTTCTCCACGGTCCGCGACTTCGGCACCGAGATTGAAACACTGATGAAGCAATTCGGACAAAATGTCGGCTATGGCGGGCATCCCTATGCAGAGTCCCTTGCCTACAGCACTCAATCGCCGGCCCTGATGCTTTTGCTGTTGAACGGATCTCTGATCGCAGTTTGCGCCGTTCTGATCCGGATCAACCCGACCTACACCCTGATTGCGGTGCCGTTCCTGGCGCTGTGGGGGCGATCGCTGTTCTGGATCAGTCTTTTCTTCATCATCTACGGCGGGCTCATCATGGCGATACTCACCTCCGGCCTGAATCGACGTGGCAATTCCAAGTCGTCCCAAGCCCCATCCCAGGCCGATGGTGTGACGCTACGACGAACGGACCCGCGTCCGCGCATCACCCAATGATCATCCATGCAGGAGGTCGCACAATGCGATTTTCCCTTATTCTTGCGACGCTCGGTCGTACGGAAGAAATTCCACGGCTTCTCGACAGCATTGCCGGCCAGAAGGCCGGAGAGATCCCCTTCCGGGACGTCGAACTGATCGTGGTTGATCAAAATTCAGACGACCGCCTTGTCCCAATCCTGGAACAGTATCGGCCCCATTTGCCGATCGTGCACTTGCGCAGCGCACCCGGACTGTCGCGCGCGCGCAACGTGGGGATGGCCGCGGTAACCGGTGATATTGTTGCTTTTCCCGACGACGACGCGTGGTACCCGTCTGATCTGCTGCATCGGGTCAAAGGGTTCTTTACCGAGGACCCAGACCTGATGGGGTGCACGGGGTTGTGCACCGATGGCAAGGGGAACGTGACGGTTGGAGGCGATTGCTCCCGGACGGCCCAGCTGAAATACAGCAATGCATGGAAGTGCGGCGTATCCGCCAGCATTTTCCTGCGGACCCCGCTTCTCCGCGACGTCGGCGCCTTCGACGAGCAACTGGGGCTCGGTTCCGGCACACCGTTCCAATCCGGCGAGGAGACGGACATCCTGATCCGGGCGATCGCCCGGGGCTACAAGATCATGTTCCGGCCAGACCTGCAGATCTTTCACCCCATGCCGAACAGGACGGCGGATCGCGTGAACTTGCAGCGGACCTGGGGTTACGCAATGGGCATGGGGCGAGTGATGCACAAGCATCACTACAACCCTTTCTGGGTGCTCTACAACGTCGCCCGCCCGGTCGGGGGTGCCGCGGCCTCCCTGATCTGCGGGAAGACCGACATGGCGCGGCTGAGGCTGACCAGTGCAGTCGGTCGTCTGCAAGGATGGCTGGCGCGGGAAACATACGTGCCCGCACCACCGGTGTGGCTGTCCACCAAGGAGTGACCAGGCCTCCGAACACTCCGCCTTTTCGCCTCCCTGCCAAAGGAGACAGCATGACTTCCTACATGCTAGAAGCGGGTGCAGACATTCCTGACACCGTGCTCATCGATGCGATCCGGGATTGCATCTCCAACGTATCCACCAAAGCCGAAGCCGCGAAAATCGACGCGAGGCAATCACTGATCGAGTCCGGCATACTTGATTCCATGGGCTTGATGAGCCTTCTCAATTACATAGAAAGCCAGTTCGGCGTTGCGGTGGACGTCGAAGACCTGACTCCGGAAAACTTCGCGACCCTCACGTCCATTGCCCACTTTATTCGGAGCAAGCATCCGCAAAGCTGAACGCTTGCAGAGTTGGCACCATCACTCTTGGGGGCGTCGACCGTGTCCCAAATTGATCGGACGGGTTTCACAGCTCCGATACAACGCATCGGGACACGGCCGACACGAGGACATGCCATTTTCGACAACCCGATCCTGCTGTCGCTCTGCACTGTTCCGCATCGAACCCTTCACTTTGAAAAAATATTTTCAAATATCCACGATGACACGCACGCACGAAGCACAACGAATTTCCTAAAAACATTCTGAAGTAAAAAAAAGTTCAAAGTCCAGCCTATTACTTAGTCATCATTGACGAGGCGACAGAGCGGTCAGGGCATGTTACCACCCTGAGACGCCTGCCAATTCCTTTAAAGAGCCGACGCCGGCCAACCGTTCACGCTTATCGCATGTGTCGGTCGCGGTGAAAGTGAAACATGCTGCCAGCAGCGGGGAGCTAAAGCATGCACATCAACAGCAATAGTTTGGCTGACAATCTGCCGATGTCCGCCACGAACGCTTCCGAAATCGGCCAACCCCCCAGAGTTGCGGCCGAAATCATGCATTACTCGGAAAGCAAGGACGGAGCGGTTTATAAATTCTCTCGGCGCGCCCTGGACATTGTGGTATCTGCAATATTAATTGTGGTATTTTTCCCTCTCTTTGCGTTGATTTCTCTGGCGATATGGATCGATTCGCCGGGACCTATTTTCTTCGTGCAGACACGTTGCGGCTATGGCGATCGAAACTTCAAAGTTTGGAAATTCCGGACCATGGCGCTCGACGCCGAGCAACGTCTGGCCGACTTGCTGGCAGAGTCGCCCGAAGCGCGCGCCGAATACGATCGTTACCATAAGCTGTCCAACGACCCGCGCATCACACGGATTGGCCGCTTTCTTCGGAAGGCCAGCCTGGACGAGTTGCCGCAGCTGCTGAACACCCTGAAGGGCGAGATGTCGTTGATTGGCCCACGCCCCTACCTTCCCAGCGAGCGCCCCAAGATCGGCCCCGCCCTGCCGGTCATCCTGAGCGTTCGACCGGGCGTCACCGGCCTTTGGCAAGTCACGGCGCGAAACAACTGCACCTTTGCAGAACGCGTTGCCATCGATTGTGCCTATGTCCGGCAACGGTCGCTCAAAGCCGACCTTCACATCCTGGTTGCGACCGTCGCGGCCGTCGTGAAGGCACGGGGCGCGTGCTGACGTCCCGGCAACTCACCAGACCGGCTTCACCAGACGGCCAGGAGGCGCAGAGAATAACATCTCTGCGCCTCCTGGCCGTCTGGCTCATGTGGTGATGGCACGGCCCTGCACGCCCGAAACACAAGCGGCCGCCGATTCGCCATCGGCGGCCGCATCATGCTGATCCCGTCCGGCTAATCCCGTCCGTAGGTGTCCTCGATCCGGACGATGTCATCCTCTCCGAGGTAGGAGCCGGCCTGCACCTCGATGATGTGCAGGGGGACTTTGCCGGGATTTTCCAGGCGATGCACGGTGCCGATCGGCAGGTAAACGGACTCGTTTTCGTAGACCAGCAACTCCTCTTCCCCTCGCGTCACAAGCGCGGTCCCTTTCACGACCACCCAATGCTCGGCGCGATGGTAGTGCTTCTGCAACGACAGGCGCCCACCCGGCTTCACGGTGAGGCACTTCACCTGGAAACGCTCCCCGACATGGATCGACTGGAACGAACCCCAGGGACGATGAACCTGGCGGTGGGAAATCGGTTCCTTGCGGCCGTCGCGGGATAGCTGGTCGACCAGAGCTTTGACGTTCTGCGCGTGGTCGCGCGCCATCACCAGCACGGCGTCGTCGGTGCTGATCACGGCAACGTTGTCGAGACCGACCACGGCCGTCAGTTGCCCGTCGCTGCGGATGTAGCAGTTCCGTGCCTGTTGGGTCACCACGTCGCCGACCACCACATTGCCATGGTCGTCCTTCGACCCGACATCCCACAGCGCCGACCAGTCGCCGACATCGGCCCACCCGATGTCGCACGGCACGACCATGGCATCGTCGCTGTGCTCCATAAGGGCATAATCGATGGAAACGGATGGCGCCTGTGCAAAGGCGTCTGCATCAAGCCGGAAGAAGTCGAGGTCTTCCTTGCCCGCCTCCAGGGCCTTGCGGGCCGCAGCCAGAACGGAGGGAGCGTAGCGCCCCAGGTCCGAGATCAGCTTGGCGGCGGGGAACAGGAACATGCCGCTGTTCCAGCAATAATCCCCTTCCGCGACGTAGCGTTCGGCCACGGACCGTTCCGGCTTCTCGACAAAAGCCGCGACGCGGTAAACGCCGGGCTGATCGGCAAACGGGGTTCCGCGCCGAATGTATCCGTAGCCGGTCTCGGCCTTGGTCGGCGTGATCCCGAAGGTGACGAGATGGTCGGCCGCCGCGGCCTCCGCCGCCACCATCACCGCGTCGATGAAGGCGGACGGGTCGCTGATCCTGTGATCGGCTGGAAGAACGAGGATTAGGGCGTTGGGGTCCGCCTTCACGGCTTGCAGCGCACCGACGGCGCAGGCCGCCGCCGTATTCCGCCCGACGGGTTCCAGCAGGATGGCGCTTGGCGACACGCCGACCTGGCGCAATTGCTCGGCGATGATGAAACGGTGTTCGTTGTTGCACACGACGATCGGGGCCGAAAAGCGGCCTTCGTCGCAGACGCGCAAGGCCGTATCCTGCAACATCGACTTATCGGAACAAAGATTGAGAAGTTGCTTTGGATACAGCGCGCGTGACATCGGCCACAACCGCGCGCCTGCGCCGCCCGATAGCAAAACGGGTACAATGTTCCTGTCCATCGGTCTTTCCTTCTTTCCGAACGTTACGCTCCGGCAGGCGTCCATGGACCGGCGCAGGCGCGGTCATGGCCGATCCGGGCCATGCGGGTCTTTGATGGCTCCCCTTCCCTCTCTTCAGATGGGCAGAAGTACGAACTCCGAATACAGGTGATCGATCTGGCCCGGCGTGATCCGCTGAGAACGAAACAGGGATGGGCGCTCGTTGATCATTCCTGCCGGCGGCGAATCCCCGAAAAGGCGCCGGCTGCACATCAGGGCACCCGTCCGCTGGTGGGCAACGATGGCCCAAGTGATCGCTTCCATGTTGCGTGCGAGGACGTCCGCATCGCTCGCGAACAGGATTTCGGAGATCGGCAGGTGTTGCCGAACACGGCGCTTCGCCAGCAGGAAGCACCGGCGATCGCCCCGCGATACCAGCACGGGCAGGCAGCCATAGGGGACATGGTCGTCGAGGATCCTGCGCTGCTCGTCGTCCAGGCGATCACGGATCCGCGCGGCCCCGCATTCGATCTTCGGCAAACCTTTGAGCAGCCCGAACAGGTTCGCGAATGGGGGAACGATCAGCTTTCCCGTATCGAGCGGCGCGAACCCAGCCGCCTTCAGCATGACGCACACCGAAGGCGCCGGGGTCAGGCAGGTTAATGTCACATCGCGCCGCCGAATCACCGCCGCGAGGAGAAGCGGAGCCATGGCCCGGTATTCCTCGTCGACGCACAGGCTGGTCAGGTTGCAAAGCCGCTCGGCCCGGCCATTGACGGTGCGTTCGGAATAGACCGTCCCGACGAATCCGACAAGTCGACGCTCCGTTTCCCCTCCGGCGTCCAGCACCCAGCCACAATCCGGCTTCTCAGCGGACCATGAATACTGGAACAGCTTTTGCCATTCACTGCGCGTAATCCCGCCGAAATGCCGTTCGAGAAGATCGCAGATCGAATCGACGTCATCCGGTTGCGCCGGTCGCGGACGCGCCCTCGCCAACCGCGGCGAGGGCCGGACCTCTGTCTTCGTGTTGTCGAGCATGCGCACCCTCCATTTAGGACATCGCCGCCGATACCTTGGCCGCCGCCGGCGCGTCCGTCTGGGTAAAGACGTTTTCCCGGAGAAAGCGCTTGTCGATTTTGCCGTTGGCGTTCTTCGGCAAGACATCCAATGCCGCCCATCGCGCGGGCAGCATGTACGGGGGCAAACGCTTGGCCAGGAGCATTCGGATTTCCCGGGAAGACATGGCGGTGCCGTCCGTCAGCGTGTAAGCGCAGCAGATGACGGCCCCTTCGAACCCGCCCTCATCGACGGCGACAACGGCGCTTTCCTTCAACCCGTCGATGGTGGCGAGCGATGCTTCGATCTCTCCCAACTCGATGCGGTGGCCGCGGCTCTTGATTTGCGTATCGGCGCGTCCGACGAAATGCACCAGCCCGTCGGCGCCCATGCGGGCAAGATCGCCCGTCCGGTACATCAGACTGCCGTCACTGGTGCCGTATTCTGGAATGAACGCGGCCTTGGTCTTTTCCGGGTCTTCCCAGTAACCCTCGGCAAGCCCTGCCCCGGCGATGAACAGATGGCCGATTTCCCCCGGCGCGGCGGGCAGGCCATTGTCGTCGAGCACATACAGGCGCTCGCCGCGGCAGGGAACACCAATGGGAATGGGTGCGGCGGGATCATCGGGGCAGACCGGCACCGTGTGGTAGCTCGACGCGATCGTGGCTTCGGTGGGGCCGTACAGGTTCGTGAACTTCACGTGCGGCAGCCGCTGCATCCAGTGGATCAGCGACGGCGTGGGCAACGCCTCGCCGCACCACATCACGCGCTTCAACAACGGGAAGTCATACTCGCGCACGGCGCCGAGGCGGGCCATGTAGTTGAGCACCGATGGCACGGAAAACCACTGCGTAAGTTCGTGCTCGCGGATAAAGCCGGCCAGATTGGCGGGAAGGACAATGAGCGACTGGGGGACCGGATGCAGTTCCGCCCCCGTCGTCAAGGCGCCGAAGATATCGAAGGTGGACAGGTCGAAATGCAGCGGCGCGTGGCCGGAAAGCCGATCACCCGCCGCGATTCCGAAGTAATCGACAGCCCAGTCGACAAACGTGCAGACGCTTGCGTGCTGGATGACCACACCCTTCGGCTGGCCGGTCGAGCCGGACGTGAACAGAATGTGCGCCCTCCGCTCGGGATCCCCCGGCAGGCGGAGGGGAGCATCCGATTGCGAGGCGACATCCGACGGGCCAAAGGAGAAGGTCGGCCCCTTCGGCACTTCGCCGCCAAGCCAGCCGAGCGTTGCGGCCTGCGCAACAGGGCTGGCCGCAACCACCGCGTCAAGGAGCGGGGCCGCAGCCGCTGTCGCCAGGATGACTCTCGGCCTACAGGCGTCCACGATGCGCACGGCACGATCGACCGGGTTCTGGGTGTCCACCGGCACATACAGGCAACGTGCGTTCAGTGCGGCGAGCATGGCGATGATCGCCTCCGCCGATTTCGGTGCCAGGATGGCGATGCGGTCACCGTCCTGGCATCCGACCTCACGCAGCAACCGTGCGAGCCGATTGACCGCCGTATGCAGGTCTGCGTAGGTAAGCCGCTCTGTTTCCGTCACCAACGCGGTGTTGAGCGGATACCGTTTCGCCGCCAGTTCGAACTTCTCATGCAGGAGCTGCGTCATTGTTCAAAAGCCTTCCTCTATTTGTCTTTTGAAAAGCCCCAGCAGCGCAGAGAAACCAGGGGAATTGTTGCCCTACCCCACCAGGATCAGTGCCCGTTTTTCATGAGAACCTGACCAACTCTCCCTAGAGAGCAAGATATCCTCGCGTTGGCTTGTTACGCCTTCTCAGCTTGGCCATGCACACCGCCCGGCACCCCAGCGGGCGTGGCGCTGAGAACCGGATCCGTTGGCGTCCTGTGCAATTCCCCCAGGAACTTGCCCCGCGCAATGGCGAACACCCACGGCCTCGTCGCCGGCACGGCGAGGGCGCCGCCGATGAGGCACAGGGCAGATACGGCGGCGAGGTACAGCAGCAGCGAAAGGGAATTGGCCGGCGGGGTGATGCCGCCACGCCAACACAGGGCGACCAGCAAACTGACTCCCAGCACCGGAAGCACGTCGCGGAGAAACCAATGGCCCCGCCATTCCCCCAAAAGCTTCCTGTGGACATAAGGCGCCGTCATCGCGAGAAGCAGTCCGTTCAGAACGGCAATTCCCGCAGCAACCGCGGCGAGATCGTTGCCGCGCGCCAGCAACAGAAGCATGACGAGGCGGACGACGGCCGAAATACCCTTGGAGATCAGCATGAACCGCGTCCAGCCGAACGCGGTCTGCAATCCGTCGGGCAAATACAGCAATCCTTCAAAGACCACCACAATAACCAGAAGGCGGACCAGGGTTTCCGTCGCCGCAACGATGCCTGGGTCACGGGTCCACAACATCAACAGTTCGGGGGAAAACACGGCGATGACGACGCTCGCCGGCAGGACCCCGACGCACAGAATCTGTGCCCCGTAATGGTAGGTGCTGGCCGTAGCCTTGCCGTTGCCATGACTCACCACCTCGCACAACCGGGGGAACAAGACACAGTGAATGGTATAGACGAAAATCTCCAAGCCGCCGGCGATGGTCCAGGCGAGCGTGTAGTAGCCGAACATCTCTAGGTTGAATTGTTGGCTCAGCACCACCTTGTCCATCTGGTCGGCCAGCCGCGACGTGGCGCCAATCCCTGCAAGGCTGATCAGCAGGCGCCAGCGGACGGAAATCGCGGAAAGGCAGAACCGTGGCCTGCACCCCAACGTGCGGGCACTGCGCCACAGAAGAATCTTCATGATCAGCGTGTGAATGGACACGCCAATGATCTGCCAGATGAAGAACGCTTCGATGCTGGGCTCTATCAACCACAGGACCAGCACAGCGCCGCCGCTCCGGAGCGCTGCCCCCAGCAGAAAGGCTACGGCGACCTGCCCCTGCTGCTGCATGCCAACCAAGCCGGCGGTGTAGAAGCCAATGGGCCATTGCACCGCGAGCACCATAGCCATGATGCCCAGAGCCTTCCGGATCACGTCATCGGGAAGCGCGTTCGCCTTGACCCAATGATCGGCCAGGAGAGGAGATGCCAGATAGAGCAAGCACCCCAGCGTCAGCCCCATAGTCCAGCTCAGCGCCTCGAACGTGCGCAACAGTTCGCCCAGACGATCCAGCCCCCGCTGAGCCGAAAGGTGAGCCGTTTCCCGAGTGATGGTTTGCGTCAGGCCCAAATCAAAAATTTGCAAAACGCACAAAAGCATAATATAAACGCCGATAATTCCATACGATTCTATGCCGATCATTTTTATGTAAATGGGCGTCAAAATAATGTTCAGCGATGCAGCCAAGATACGACTGGCGAGACTGACAGCGATTTTGGCACCCATGCAAACTGCTCCCCTTTCTTGACAAACACACAGATGCAGAAGCAAATATTCCAACCCAGATTTCTTTCTTACAAATATCACGCTTGTATATTTCGCGGTCGAGAATACCGGTGAGCATCAACATAGATTTCAATTGGCAAACTCACCTTTTATCCGCAGAATTCCTCGGGATAACTGCTTGATCAACGAGATCATCCTGCATTTATTTTCTTATTTTACCCCCACATACGCCCATATTATAAGCACCCAATGAACAAAACTCACGAAAAAGCACGCCACCGTAAATAATCAATTTGGGCCGTATCACTTTGGCGAATTATTGATTCACGTGTTGACCGGCCCCCGAGAAGGGCATCCGGCGGCGCTTGGCGGTCACGACTCAACCGGGGAACAAGGCTGGGGAAAAAGCGGCCCCTGATCCGGTGCTGCGTCGGCGCAACGCCTCAGGCGATCGCCACGTGCGGATTGGCCAGAGCACCAGTTCCTTCACAGGGGGCAAGCGGTGTGAGCCAAGCCAAGATGACGTCCGAAGGCCCGGGCATAGAGCGGAGCGTTGCACAGCGTATTTCGTTCGTTTGCATATAATTTTGAAGCAAAATGCATTGCGCAAAGTCAGATCTCCAAAGTTATGACGCGCGCTCATTTCGGCTATTCGGCATAGGACTGGGCAATCCCCATCTGAGACTGAAGGGCAGTATTATTTTCGCAACACCAATCAAATTGGGGGTATTTCACTAATATCTACATACACCAACACTCGCTTGTTTGCTGTTGACGGCCTGCTATACGTGGGGTGCTATACGCAAGGTATAAAAACGGTAAAATCTCGAATCAGAGGGCTGCCGATGCATGGACGGGGTTTTCAGAAACTTGAAGCGGAACGGCTCAGAAACTTTGCAAGATCGCACAGCCATGAGCTTACACGGCGTTCAACACCGCTTTAGAGCCGGTTTCTTCTGAATGGCTTGACCTTTGGAATTTCGCAAATCCCTCAAATTCGATGCAGCGGATGCGCGGGCAAAGTGATCGGCGTACTTCATCAGCGTCTTTCATGGTCGATCAATTCAGAATCAGGTGCTCGATCATTCCTCCCGTTTGACACGGACGGAGCGGGCAGAGGGACGCCGGGATGGTCGTGACGTCGGCATTGGGGGGGAGCGTGCTTTGGCGAGATGCCGTCGAAGAAACGCCATTCCGCACTCCCGACATTGGACGGACACACGGAGCACGTGTAAGGAGGTGATTTTTTATGTTTTCGCACCGACGCTCACTCCCGACGCCGGAGGCCTTCGACCCGCAGGTCCTTGGCTCCCATACATCCGGCGAAAAGAAGGCAAGCGCGCCCGGCGCCATTCATAAAACCGAGCACGGCATGACCAAGGCCCGGTATGCTCAGGACATCACAGTGCTTCTGTTGGACGACATGCCGCTGACCCGGGAATGCCTGTCGCTCAGCATCAATCTCTGCGATCGCGGTCTGCATGTTCAGACAGCAGCCTCAATCCCGGAGGCCAGGGCGATCCTTCAAGGCGACGCTCCTCCGGATGTCGTACTGTGCAATTTCAGCGGGTTGCCTTCCGCCGATGCGAACTTCGCTTCCCGGTTCCGGAAACTGACCGAGGTTCACGGCCGCATCCCGCTGATCGTGCTTTCGGATCGCGACGACGCGGATTCCGTGCTCGAGGTGCTCCACCTTGGAGCCCGCGGCTACATTCCCACGTCCGTCGGCCTGTCCGTGGCGCTGGAAGCGCTCCGCTTGGTTGCCGCCGGCGGCACCTTCGTGCCCACGACCTTCCTGCATCGCCTGATGCAGGACCAGGGAACCGCACCCGTACGACCGTCGGTCGATGACGAAACACCACCCGCGGTGGCCGACGGGCGGTTGAACGGCCTTACTCCCCGCCAACTGGCCGTGATGAAATGCCTGCAGGAAGGAAAGCCGAACAAGATCATTGCACACGAACTCGGCATGCGCGAAAGCACGGTGAAGGTGCATGTCCGCAGCATCCTGAAGAAACTGGGTGCCACCAACCGGACGGAAGCCGTCTACCGCACGATGCGTGACACCGAGTGACGCGGCCCTGACCGCACCCCTCCTCTTCCCTTCCTCCCCCCGCCTCCTGACACACCGCTCCGGCACGCTCAATGCGCGTTCGGAATTACGGTGGCACCCCGATGGATTTGACGCATGGCGTTGATGACCGCGTTAAGCGATGCCGTGCTCGTCACGATTCCACGAAGCCCCATGCGCATAACCACCCGGACCATGGCAGGGCTGATCGCGTCGGCGAGAACCGCCACGGGGGGGTGGTTGCTTTCGTCCAGCAGCGCTTTGATCAGGTGGTGCACCGGACCTTTGGTCGGGTTGGACCGCCCGATGCACACCAGGACAAGATCCGCACCCTGCAACGCCGAACCAACATCCGCAATCACATCCGCACTTCGCCAATGCTTCACCACAAATTCCAGACCCTGGGCGTTCATCGCCGTGGCAAGGCTCTCGCCGAAGAGGGCGCGGTCATCGATCAGCGTGACGGCGACCCGTTTGCGATCGCCCGATGAGCTCCGTCGATGCACAGCCCCCTCGCCGCCTCCACGTTCTGGAGCGAAAATTGCAGTTTTGCAGTGAACGCTGGCCGGCAGACCAAAGCCAACCATTTCGATTTTCCGAATCCCGGCAAAGAATTGAGCGCCGCTCTGCCTCTGGCACGACGGCAGTGTCAGCACAAATTATAGGTCTTTTTGCCGGTCAGACAGGCGTCAATTTGGATTAAAGAAAGTTTAGGAAGATCCTGCGCGCATACGCTGCAAAATAAGCGCTCAATGAATTTGCCGCGCCCCGGCTTCCCGGGAGAGATATCCACGAAAAGATTAGGGATCACGCGCAGATTCCTTTTGTTTTCATAATACCGCCCTCCTGTCCATGAACAATCAAGCGTTCCACAGGAATCAGGGAAAGCCGCAGCGCACCGCGCAGCAACTTTTATAGAATGAAGGCGCAACCGAAAGCTTCTCTATCATAGTTTCCGCGTACCTCCGACGAAGAATGGACGCCGTGCCGCGCCACGACCTAGCATGCCGTCATCCGCGAACGCTTGCGCCCGCGAACGCGATTTGTCGGATATCGCTTCGTCCGACGAACGGCCGCCATCGCCATCACCGATGCGGAGGCCCAACGCATGACCAGAGCCCCACACCCGCACAGCCTTGCCGCAGGCGCCGCCCTGTTGAGCGCCCCCCTATTGATCATCGCCCTTGCCTCTGCCGCCGCGCTCGCCGCGACCTCCGATGGACCGGGAAGCCCCGGCTATGGTCGCCAGTTGACCGAAGATATCTGTGGGGAATGCCACCGGGTGTCGGCCGACCGGTCAGCCAAGCCGCCCCCGATGCAGGAAGACCTCGCAGCGCCCGACCTGACGGAACGGATGCGCGCTCCGGGCGTCACCGAAATGGCGTTGCGCAGCTATCTGCAAACATCCCATCCCGTCATGCCGAACATCCGTCTGACCCCCGAACAGGCCGACGACATCATCGCCTACCTGATGACCCTGAAAGGAACGGCACGATGAAAGGGTTCTTCAATCCGGTCATGCCGGTGGCGCTGGCGGCCTTGCTGTTCCCGGTCACCATGGCCCAAGCGGCGGACGCCTTGGCCGGAAAGCGCATCGCGGACCGTTGGTGCACATCCTGCCATGTGGTGGAAAGCGGTTCCAAGGGAAGCCCGGCCCGCGGCACCGATGCGGTGCCCACGCTGGCAAGCATTGCGCACGACCCGCAGCGCGGTCCCGACTGGCCGCGGCAATGGCTGACCTCCCCACACCCCCCGATGCCGGACCTGAACCTGTCCCGTGCGGAGATCGAGGATGTCGTCGCCTATCTGCAAAGCCTGTCGCGCTGATCCGGTACGGCAGCTCCTCAACCACCCGGACCATGGAGGATCGTCGTGAAAGCCATGATCCTGCCGCAACCGCACAGCGCGCTGTCGCCCGTCCTGCTGCCCGATCCGCAGCCGGGTCCGCACCAGGTCCTGATCCGCGTGCGCGCCTGCGCGGTGTGCCGGACCGACCTGCACGTCATCGACGGCGAACTGCCCCACCCCAAGCTTCCGCTCGTCCCCGGCCACGAGATCATCGGGACGGTCGTCGCCGCCGGTCCGGCGGTGGAGCGGTACAAGCCCGGGGACAGGGTCGGCGTTCCCTGGCTCGGCTGGAGTTGCGGGGAATGCTCCTATTGCCGGTCGGGCCGGGAGAACCTGTGCGACCGTGCGCGCTACACCGGCTATCAGATCGACGGCGGCTACGCCGAACTGACGGTGGCCGACGCCCGCTTCGCCTTTCCCATCGACCCGTCCTACAGCGACGTGGAGGCCGCGCCCCTGATGTGCGCCGGCCTGATCGGCTACCGCGCCCTGCGCATGGCCGGCGAGGCGGAACGCCTTGGCCTCTACGGCTTCGGCGCCGCCGCGCACATCATCATCCAGGTCGCCCGGCACCAGGGCCGCCGCGTCTTCGCCTTCACCCGCCCAGGCGATCAGGCGGCGCAGAGCCTGGCGCTCAGCCTCGGGGCCGTATGGACCGGCGGGTCCGACGAGGCGCCACCGGAACCGCTGGGCGCGGCCATCCTCTTCGCCCCGGTCGGCGCGCTGGTGCCCGCCGCACTGCGGGCCGTGGTGAAGGGCGGCACCGTCGTCTGCGCCGGAATCCACATGAGCGACATTCCCTCCTTTCCCTACGAGTTCCTGTGGGGGGAGCGGGTGGTGCGCTCGGTCGCGAACCTCACCCGCCGCGATGGAGAGGAGTTCCTGGCACTCGCCCCGCGCATCCCCGTGCGCACGCAGACCACGCCCTTCCCGCTCGACCGGGCCAACGAGGCGGTGGAGGCCCTGCGGCGCGGGGCCATTGCCGGGGCGGCAGTGCTGACGATGTAACGGTGCCGACGACGTGATATGGCCGCCTATGGGGCGGTCATTTCGGCAGCCGGACGATGTTGAACCAGTAGTTCTCCAGCCCGGTGATGACGTTGAAGAAGTCCTGGAGGTCCAGCGGCTTGGTGATGAAGCTGTTGGCGCCAAGCCCGTAGATCGTCTCGACGTCGCGGTCGACATCGGAGGTGGTCAGGACGACCACCGGAATGCCGCGCAGGGCCGGGTCCTGCTTGATGGCCGCCAGAACCCCACGCCCGTCCAGCCGCGGCATGTTGAGGTCGAGCAGGATCAGGTCCGGCCGCCGCGCGTTGGCGTAGCGCGCGCCCTCCCTCCGCAGGTAGGCCAGCGCCTCCACCCCGTCCACCGCATGATGCACGTCGCACAGGATGCGCCCCTCGCGGATGGCCCGCTTCGCCAGCCCGGCGTCGGCGGGATCGTCCTCGACCAACAGGATGTGGAACGGCGTGCTCGGCGCTGTGCTCATGTCCTGGACCCCTGGTTGACGGCCGGAAGACGGATGAAGAAGACGCTGCCCTGGCCGGGTTCGGAGGCGACGGAGATGCTGCCGCCCAGCCGTTCGGCCATCTTTCGCGCGATGGCCAGCCCCATGCCGGTCCCCGGATGCTCCGCCCGCCCGTGCAGCCGGCGGAACACCTGGAAGATTTGCTCATGATAGCGCGTTTCGATGCCGATGCCGTTGTCCTTGACGGTCAAAATCTCGAACAGGCCGTCGTGCCGCGCGCCGACATGAATCTCCGGCAAGCGGTCCGGGTGGCGGTATTCCAACGCGTTGCCGATCACCGCGATGAAGATCTCCCGCAGGCGCCGTTCATCGGCCATGACGGCCGGCAGCGGATCGCGGGTGATCGTTCCCCCCGCCTGCCCCATCTTGGACACCAGGGCGTCGAGCGCCTGGTCCAGCGCGTCGTCGGCGCTCACCGCGTGGTCGGGCAACGGGATGGTGTTCTCGGCGATGAAGATCTGCACATCATGCAGCAGCGCCTTCAGCCGGCGCGCGCCCTCCACCACCTGCGCCAGCAGGGCCGCGCGTTCCTCGTCCAGGCTGGCGCCGATCTCCCGCTGCAACAGCTGCGCGTAGCTGCCCATGGCGCGCACGGGCTCCTGCAGGTCGTGCGCGGCGGCGAAGGCGAACTGCTCCAACTCCTTCTGGGCGATGGCGAGCTGGTCGGCCTTGCGGTCGGCGTCGCGGCGCGCATGGTCGAGTTCGGCCGTCCGCAGTTCCACCAGGCGTGCCAGGGTGAGCCGCCGTTCCGCCAGCAGCAGGATGACCGTGATGACCAGCAGCCCGACACCGACAAAGGCAAAGGCCACCGGCGCGCGGTCGGCACGGACGCGCACCGTGTCGTCCCACCCCTCGATGGGAACCACGGCCAGTTCCCAGTCGCCGTCCGGCACATGGATGCGCTCGACGATCGGATCCAGGCCGAACACCGCCTCATCGCCCGCGAAGACGGGGTTGTTGACCCGGCGCAGTCCGTAACGGAATCGCGTCCCCAACCCCGGCAGATTGGCTTCCTCCAGGATCGGAGGCAGCTCGAACACCGCGCCGACGGCACCCCAGGGCGTGTCGCCCTGATAGACGGCCTGTCGGGCGATCAGCCCGACCCCGCCCTGGATCAGCTCGACCGGCCCGTGTGTCGCCACCTCCCGCGCGGCGGTCGCGCGCCGCACGGTGTCGGCAAATCCGGGGCGCGGGTCGCGCAGCAGGTGATTGCCCAGCACCCTGGCATTGCGGGCATCCATCGGGCTGACCAGCCGGACCACGAAGCCCGGCGCCACGGAAAAATTGCGAACGCCCGGAATGGCGGAGCGCAACGCGTCGGCGAAGGGCGAGAATTCCTCGTCCAGGTCGCCCTTGCTCACCTCCACCGACACGAAGGCGGCGAGCCCGCGCACCAGGGCCAGCCGCTTTGCCAGCGCGCTGCCCAGGCTTCCCGCATAGGGCGTCGCGGTCATGGCGGTGCCGATCCGAACCTCCGCCCGCGTGGATTCCAGCCGGATGCCATCCACCCAGGCCCACACCCCGGCCAGAAGGGCGACGGTGAACAGCACGGCCACGATGGTGACCGGCCTCTCCCGCCGCCGGCTGTCCCGGGAGTGCGCGACGCTGCTCATGCCGCACTCGCCTCCCGGCGCGGCAGCACGACATGGAAGACACTGCCCCGTTCCGGTTCCGACGAGATCCAGATGCGGCCGCCGTGGTGTTCGACGATCTTCTTGCAGATCGCCAGCCCGACGCCGGTGCCGTCGTACTCGTTGCGGCTGTGCAGCCGCTGGAAGATGCCGAAGATGCGGTCGAAATGCTCGGGCGCGATGCCGATGCCGTTGTCCTCGACCGTGAAGTGCCAGCAGCCGTCCGGATCGGCCGCGCAACCGATGCGGACGACCGGCGCGCGCCCGGCTGCCCGGTATTTCACGGCGTTGCCGATCAGGTTCTGGAACAGGCGCGTCAGTTCGACGTCGTCGCCCCACAGGATGGGCAGGTCCGGGGCCACGGCGACGGTGGCCTCGGCCTCCGCAATGGCCGCTTCCAGGTTTTCCCGCGCGCCGGTGATGATGGCGGCGGCGGCGTGGGCCGCGAAGGGCCGCGTCTTGCGCCCGACGCGGCTGTATTCCAGAAGATCGACGATCAGCTGGTCCATGCGCTGCGCGCCGGCCCGCGCGAACTCCATGTACTCGTTGGTCTCGTCGTCGAGCTTGCCGGCCAGATCCTTCTGCAGCAGCGACAGATAGCTGTTGATCGTGCGCAGCGGCTGGCGGAGATCGTGGGAGGCGACGTAGGCGAACGCCTCCAACTCGGCGTTGGAGCGTTCCAGCTCCGCCGTCTTGCCGCGCAGCGCCGCCTCGGCCTGCCGCCGGTCGGTGATGTCGTGGATCAGCGAGAGCAGCAGCGTCCGCCCGTTCACCGCGATGCGGCTGCTGTACACCTCCACGTCGCGGATCTCGCCGGACGCCAGCCGGTGCGGGAACAGGAAATGGGAGCGCTTCTCCTGCTTCGCCCGCTCCATTTCCTTCGCCACGTCCTCGGGCGACAGGGTGTTGAGGTCGGTGACGCGCAGCGTGCGCAGCGTTTCCAGCGGGTAGCCGTAGAAAGCGGCGGCAGCCGGGTTCGCGTCCACGATCCAGCCTTCGACCGGGTCGATCAGGAGCTTGACCGCCGAGTTGGCGACGAAAATCCGCTCGAACAGTTCCTGCCGCTCGCGAAGAGCCTGCTCCGCCCGCTTCCGTTCGGTGATGTTGATCATCGCCCCGACGATCCCGGCGGGCGCCCCCGATGGTCCGAGGAAGACGGCCTTGGAGAATTCGACGTCCAGGTCCACCCCATCGGCCCCGCGCGCCTGCGCTTCGTACACCTGCGTGTGCGGGGAGGCCAGAAGCGCGCGGTCCGCCTCCTCATAGGTCTGCGCGCGGTCCGGCGTCGTGATGTCGCGAACCGACTTGCCGTGCAACACCTTGCGGTCAATGCCGATCCACCGTTCGAACGCCGCGTTGGCGTCGATGTAGCGGCACGCGCTGTCCTTCACGAAGATCGGGATGGGAACGGTGTCGATCAGGACGCGCTGGAACTCCAGGCTGGCCTTCAGCGCCTGCTCCATGGCCTTGCGCTCGGTCACGTCGTCCACCACCCAGACGATGCCGAGCGCCGGGTCGTCCATGGACACGCGCTGTCCGACGATGCGCGCCCAGAAGGGGGTTCCGTCGCCCCGGCACATGCGGACTTCCTCGACGACCAGCCGCCCCCGGTTCATCACCGTGTAGAGCCGCCGGCCGATGTCGTCGAACGTTTCGTCGTCGGCGTAGAGGATCCGGGTGGAGGAACCGACCAACTCCTCCATGCTGCGCTGGACGATGTGCGTCATCTTCGGGTTGACGATCTGCAACCGCCGGTCCGGCCCCACGATGGCGATGCCCAGCGGCGTGTTGTCGAGGATGGCGGTCAGCCGCGCGGCCGATGCACCCAGCGCCTCCTCCGCCTGCTTCAGCCGGGTGATGTCGGTGTGGGTGCCGACCACGCGCAGGGGCGAGCCGTCGGCGTCGCGGCCGACGATCACGCCCCGGTCGAGGATCCACTTGTATTGGCCGTCCTTGCAGCGCATGCGATGCTCGTTCACGTAGAACGGCGTTTCCCCGGCGAAATGGCGCTTGAGATCGGCCTGGACGGCATCGCGGTCGTCCGGATGGATGCGCGTATCCCACTCGTCGAGGTGGCCGGGCACTTCATCCTCGCGGTAGCCGAGCATGCTTTTCCACCCGCGGGAGAAGAAGACGTCGCTGGTGCCGGCGTTCCAGTCCCAAACGCCATCGCCAACGGCCTCCAGCGCCAGCCGCCAGCGTTCCTCGGTGCCGGCCAGCAGACGTTGCGTGGCCTCCAGCCGCCGATGATGGCCGACCTGCAACCGGATCAGCCAGGCGATCAGCAGGATCGCCACCAGCCCGGTCCCGCCCACGATGGAGGCTGCCACCAGGACGTTGCGCTTGCGCTCCTCGAAGGGGGCCAGCGCCTCGTCCCAGCCCAGCCCGACGATGGCCAGCAGCGGGTAATCCTTCAGGCGCCGGTAGGCGACGATCCGCAGGATGTTGTCCACCTCGCTCCGCAGATAGAAGATGCCGGAGGGCGGCTGGCTGGGGTCGAGGTAGGGGCGATCGACCAGCACGGCCCCCACGCCGTTCCCCGCCGCAGAGGCGCTCTGCGAGGCGGCTGACGAGCGCGCGCGGACCACCCGGTCCATGCCGACCAGCATCACCGACCCCTGCGTGCCCAGATCGTCGATGCCGTAGAAGCCCGTGATGTCGGAAGGGCTGACCGACAGCACCATGACGCCGTCGAAGGAGCCGTCGGGCTTGCTGATCCTCCGGCTGAACTGGATCGACGATTTGCCCGACACGCGGCCGATGAGTGGCTTGCTGATGAAGAGGGCGTCTTCGGACGATCGGGCGTGAGCCTGGAAATGCTCACGGTCACTGAGGTCGAGGCGTTCCTGAGGCACGGTGAGGTTTGAAAAGCGCAGGAACCCGTTGGCGTCGATGGCACCGACTTGGAACGCGAGGTCGGAATAGAGCGTCTTCTGCCAGTTCGCCGCCTTGCGCAGAAAGGAGGCGGGGTGCTCGGCATACTCGTCGCGCATCTGGACCAGTGCCTGGTCGAGGCGGCGCACGGTCTGTCGGACGTTCTCCTCGAAGGCGCGCGCGAGGTTGCCGGCATCCGCCTCCTTGGCCCGCACGACCTCCGCGCGTTCCCGGTCCAGGCTGTCGATGGTCAGCCACGCACCGGCGCCGATCAGAGCGCCGCCCAGCAGAATGACCAGCAGCGGCAGAAACGTCAGTGCCTGATCCCAGCGGCGCACCCGCGCAGCGGCGGCGGACACCGGAGGCGGCGGGGGCGTTGCCTTACCCCTGGGGCCGGCAACGGCGTCCAACATCTGCGCGCTCATCATGGCGTCTCAGCTCCTCGGCACGGCCGACGCGGCAGGGATCGAAATCGAACACCCACATCCACGCGACCAGTTCGCGCCATACCCCATGTTCCCAAGCCAAAAGTCCTTAAAACAAAACGTCGCTGGGCCCCAAAACCCCAGCTCAGCCTTCCGCAACCGGAGCGCAGTCCGCACGCGCGGTGATCACCTCCGCCGCGGCGACCACGCGGTTGCGGCCGCCGTTCTTCGCCTCGTACAGCGCCCGGTCGGCCCGGCCCAGCGCCCGGTCGATGGACGCGTCGTCCTCGCGGCAGGCGGCGACCCCGATGGAGACGGTCATGCGGATCGTGCTGTCGCCCACCGGCACATCCATCACCGCAAGGCGCTGGCGCAGCCGCTCGGCCACGTCCATCGCCTCCTCCAGGCCGGTCTCGGACAGCGTGACGGCAAACTCCTCACCACCCAGGCGCCCCAGATGGTCGGTTTCGCGCAGCTCGCTCCGGCACAGATCGGCCAGTCGGCACAGCGCCTCGTCGCCGGCGGCGTGACCATAGGTGTCGTTGATGGCCTTGAAGTGGTCGATGTCCAGCATCAGCACCGATACCGGCCGGCCATAGCGGCGCAGGCGCGACAACTCGCCCTCCGCCAGTTCCATGAAGCGGCGGCGGTTCCACAGCCCGGTCAGGGGATCGGTGGTGGCCATACGGCGCAGTTCGGATTCGACGCGCTTGCGCTCGGAGATGTCGCGCACAACGGCGGTGTAGAGCATGCCGTGCGGGTGCTGGAGCTTGGCGATCGACACTTCGGCCGGGAATTCCCGCCCCTCGAAGGTCACGCCGGTCACCTCGTTCCGGTCCGACATCGATCGCGTCGGGACGGGCGATTCCGCAAATTCCGAGATGGCGCGCGCGTGGTCGGCGCGCAGCCGCTCCGGAATCAGCAGCGACAGGGGCCGTCCGACGATCTCCTCCGCCTTATAACCGAACAGGCGTTCGGCCGCCGGGTTGAAGAGGGTGATGTTCAGGTTCTCGTCGGTGGTCAGGATCGCGTCCTGGGCCAGCGAGATGATGCCGGCCAGACGCTCCTCCGACAGGCGCAACTCCTCCTCCAGGCGCTTGCGGGCGATGGCGTGCTGGATGGCCCGCCAGACCAGCGGCCCGTCGGCCTGCCCCTTGACCAGATAGTCCTGCGTGCCGGCCGCCAGCGCCTGGAGCGCGAAGTCCTCGTCGTCCAGGCCGGTCAGCACCACCAGCGGCAGCGACGGCACGTCGCCGCGCATGCGGCGCACCGTGTCGAAGCCGAAGCTGTCCGGCAGCGACAGGTCGAGCAGGACGACGTCGCAGGCGTTGCGGCGCAGGAATCCCCGCGCCTCCTGCAGCGAGGTGGCGCGGGTCAGGGTGAAACGGCGGGAATAGGGGCGCAGCGCCCGGATGACGAGGCCGGCGTCGGCGTCGTCATCCTCCACCAGAAGGATCGCGGTGGGTGCTGAGGAAAGATGCGAGTCCATGACCCTGGTGTCCTTAAAACCCTGGGAATCTTCAGCGCGGCAGGCGTACGACACGGAACCAGTATTCCTCGACGCTGCGGATCGCCTCGAAGAAGGCGTCCATGTCCATGGGCTTGGTGATGAAGCTGTTGGCGCCGAGCAGGTAGCTGGCGTTGACGTCCCGATCCACGTCGGACGTCGTCAGGATGACGACGGGGATGGTTTTCAATTCCGGGTCGCCCTTCATGGCCTCGAGCACCCCGCGCCCGTCCATCCGCGGCATGTTGAGGTCGAGCAGCACGAGGTTGGGCCGCGGCGCATCGCGGAATTCCCCTTCCCGCTTCAGGAAGGCCAGCGCCTCGACCCCATCGCGGACATGGTTGACGCGGCACAGGATCTTGCCGTCCTTCAGCGCGCGCTTGGCGAGACCGGCGTCGGCCGGATCGTCCTCCACCAGCAGAATCTCAAAGGCGGCAGCGTCTTCGCTTCTCATGGACGAACTCATGACAGGCCTCGAAGGCGTTGGTGGGACAGGACGATGGAAAAGGTGCTGCCGACGCCCGGCGTGGATTCGACCGTGATCCGACCGCCCATCCGCTCCACCATCTTGCGGGCGATGGCCAGACCCATGCCGGTGCCGGGATGCTCGTCGCGGGAATGCAGGCGGCGGAAGACTTCGAAGATCTGCTCGCGGTACTGCGGTTCGATCCCGATGCCGTTGTCACGGACGTCGATCACGTCGTGGCTGCCCTGCCGGCGGTGGGCGACGACGATCTCCGCCGCGCGGTAGGGGTGGCGGTACTCGATGGCATTGCCGAGCAGTACGACGAAGATTTCGCGAAGCCGGCGTTCGTCGGCCAGGACCACCGGCAGCTCTTCCGCCACCACAACCGTGCCCGTTTCAAGGATGCGCGTGTTCAGCACGGCCAGCGCGCCGCTCAGAACCTCGCCCACCGGAGACGGCTTGATGTCCAGGGGAACCCGGTCCTCGGCCAGGAAAAGCTGCACGTCGCGCAGCAGCATCTTCAGCCGCGCGGCCCCGTCGACGATCTGGCGGATGAACTCCGCCCCCTCCTCGTCCACGCGGCCCTTGAAGTGACGTTCGAGCAGCTGGGTGTAGCTGGCGATCGCCCGCAGCGGCTCCTGAAGATCGTGGGCGGTGACGTAGGCGAAGCGCTCCAGCTCCCGGTTCAGGCCGTCGAGTTCGCCCGTGCGCCGCACGACCAGCCGCTCCAGCGTCTGGCGCCGGCTCAGCATCAGGTAGGCCAGCGCCTCGGCCATCAGCGCCAGCAGGGCGAAGACGGCGAGGAAGGCGGTGTAGGACGGTTCCATACGGGCCGCGGCCAGCCAGCCGACGCGCGGCGCCAGCGAGAATTCCCAGGTGCCGTCGGTCAGCGTGATGTGCTCGACGATGGGGGCGTGGCGCAGCACCGACGCATCGCCGGCGACCAGCACGCCGTTTTCCGCCCGCAGCAGGAAGCCCAGGTCGGCCGGCATCGCGTTCAGGCGCGCGTCCTCCAGGATCGGTTTGACGTCGAAGACCATGCCGACCGCACCCCAGGGACGGTCCTTGCCATACACGATCTGGCGCGCGATCAGGCCCCGGCCGCCCTGGATCAGGTCGATCGGCCCATGCACGGTGACGTCGCCGGAGATCAGCGCACGCTGCACCGTTTCGGCGAAGCCCGGACGGGGATCGGACAGCAGGGAGTTGCCGAGCACCGCCTTGTTGGCTTCCATCGGATGGATGTAGCCGACCACGAAATCGGGGGCCGCGGAGATGTTGCGCACACCGGAAACGGACCGGCGCAGCCCTTCCGCAAAGGCGGCGAAGCGGGCGTCGAGCGTGCCGGCCCTGGCCTCCACGTCCACGAAGGTGGTCAGGCCGCGCACCAGCGCCAGCCGCTCGTTCACAGTGCTGGACAGGGTGCTGGCGACGCTGACCGCGGTGACGGCCGCCGACGCCCGGCGTTCGGCGATCAGATAGCGGAGGTAGAAGCCGTCGACCCAGAAGAAGCACGCGATCAACAGGATCGTCACCGCCATCTGCCCGACGATCAGCATCCCGTACCGGCGCAACGGCGCCGAAGCCCGTTGGAGGAGCGGCGTCATTCCACCCCTCCCCCCCGGACCGGCCCTCCCTCCCGAACGGGCAGGGTGAAGCGGAAGGTGCTGCCTTCACCGGGTTCGGATTGGACCCAGATCGTGCCTCCGTGATGCTCGACGATCTTCTTGCAGACGGCGAGGCCGACGCCCGTGCCCTCATACTCGTCGCGGCGGTGCAGACGCTGGAAGATGCCGAAGACCCGGTCCAGATGTTCGGACGCGATGCCGATGCCGTTGTCGCGGACGTCGAACATCCAGCGCCCGTCCTCCTTCGCGCAGGCGACATGGACGACGGGGGCGCGGTCGGGCGTGCGGTACTTGACGGCGTTGCCGATCAGGTTCTGGAACAGGCGGATCAGTTCGTTCTCGTCACCGGCCACCACGGGCAACGGACCGTCCACAGTGACGGTCGCCGAGGCTTCCTCCACCGCGACGTGGAGGTTCAGCAGGGCGGTGCCGACCACCTCCCCCAGCGCCACAGGACGGAAGGCCTTTGCCTTGCGCCCCACCCGCGAATATTCGAGCAGGTCGACGATCAACTGGTCCATGCGCTGCGCGCCGTCGCGGGCGAAGCCGATGAACTCCGACGTTTCCTCGTCCAACTGCCCCTTCAGCGCGCGTTCCAGCAAAGCCAGATAGCTGTTGATGGTGCGAAGCGGCTGGCGCAGGTCGTGGGAGGCGACGTAGGCGAAGGCTTCCAACTCGGCGTTGGACCGCTCCAGTTCCGTCGTCTTGTGGCGCAGGGCCTCCTCGGCGCGGCGCCGTTCGGTGATGTCGTGGACCAGCGACAGCAGAAGCTTGCGGCCGTTCACCCACACCGGGCTGCAATAAACCTCCACGTCGCGCGCCTCGCCGGTGGCGAGACGGTGGCGGCACAGCACCGTCTGGCTGGCCTCGTTCCGGGTCCAGGCGGTGCCGGGCTCCAGATCCGGGTCGGCGCCCTCGTCCAGCATCACGCTGATGTCGTCCAGGCGCAGCCCGCGCAACACGTCCAGCGTGTGGCCGTAGAAGGCGGCCGCCGCCGGGTTCGCGTCCACGATGCCGCCGTCGGGGTCGATCAGCAGCTTCACGGCGTTGCTGGCGACGAAGATCTGCTCGAACAGCGCGTGGCGCTCCAGCAACGCCTGCTCGGCGCGCTTGCGTTCGCTGATGTCCACCATGGCGCCGACGATGCCCGCCGGCTTGTCGCCGTTGCGGCAATAGACGGCCTTGGAGACCACCACGTCGCGCAACGTCCCATCGGCGCAGCGGATCTGCGATTCGAAGGACTGCGTCCGCCCGGTGGCCAGCAGGTCCCGGTTGGCCGCTTCGTCCAGGTCCGCCAGTTCCGCCGACGCCAGATCGGACATCATCTTGCCGAACAGCGCCTGCCGGTCGAGGCCGAGCCATTCCTCCAGCGCCGTGTTGGCGTTGGTGTAGAAGCCGGACACATCCTGGATGAAGATCGGCACCGGCACGGTGTCGAGCAGCACGCGCTGGAAGGCGATGCGGTCGTTCAACGTCTGCTCCGCGCGGCGGCGCACGGTCACGTCTTCGATGATCCAGACATAGCCGAGCGACGGGGTGTCCTGGCGGATCTGGCGCCCGATGATGCGGCACCAGATCTCGCCCCCGTCGCCGCGGCGCATGGGGATGATGTCCGCGTAGGTGTCGCCCTGGTTCATCGCCACGTAGGCGCGGCGGCCGATGTCCGCGAAGACCTCGTCGCTGCCGTAGAGGATGCGCGTGCTGGCGTTGGCCATCGCGGCCATCGGCTGCTGGAAGATGTCCGCCATCGCCTCGTTGGCGCGCTGGATGCGGCGGTCTCGGTCGACGATGAAGATGCCGACCGGCGCGTTGGCGAGAATGGCGTCCAGCCGCGCACGGGAATCCGCCAGTTCCGCGTCCGCGGCCTTGCGCGCCGTGATGTCGGAATTGGTGCCGACCAGACGCCGCGCGCGTCCGTCGGCGGCACGCTCCACGACACGGCCGCGGCCCAGGATCCACAGCCAGGATCCGTCCTTGCCCTGCACCCGGTGTTCGCAGGTGTAGCCCTGCGTCACCCCGTCCAGGTGGTCTTGCAGCGCGCGCCGGATCTTGTCCCGGTCGTCGGGATGGATGCGGTCTTCCCAGAAGCCGATGTGGGGCGGCACTTCGCCCGGCTCGAAGCCCAGCATCGACTGCCAGCGCGGGCTGTAGAAGGTCGCCCCGGTCGCGACGTTCCAGTCCCACAACCCGTGGCGGCTGGCGTCCACGGCCATCTGCAGCCGCTCCTCGCTCGCCTGCAGTTCACGCTGAAGGCGCATCCGCTCGGTGACGTCGTGCTGGATGGCCAGGACCGCCGGCCGCCCGGTGGCGGGGTCGGAAATGGCGCGCAGCGCCACCTCGTGCCAGCGCTCGCCATGGACGGTCAGCGCCCGGATGACCGTGGTGTGTTCCTTGTTGTCGGCCAGCGAGCACCGCAGGGCGAGTGCCTCCGCCGGATCGGCGACGGTGGCCGCGAAACGGTCGGACTCGTCGGGCAGCAGCGCATCGAAGGCCGACTGGGCCGCGGGGTTGCGCATCAGCACCGCCCCGTCGTTGCGGTAGAGCGACACCATCTCCGGCGAGTGGCGCAGCGCCTCGACGCTGCGCCGTTCCGCATCCTCGGCACCGCTCTGCGGCACCACGCGCCCTTCGACCAGCATGGCGGTCCGCCCGTCGTACGGTCTGCCGGAACAGAGGCAATCCACCGTGACGGGACGGCCGCGCGGGTAGAAGGTCCACTGCTCGCGCACCGTTTCGTTGCGCGCGAAGGCATCCCGATAGAGCCTGAACTGGGTGCGCGATGCGTTGGACAGCGACGACGCGAAATCCCGCGCCAGCAGCGTGGGCATGTTATCCGCCCCCCACAGGTCGCAGGCGCTTCGGTTCGCCCACAGCATGCAGCAGCGATCGGTGTCGAACAGCCACACCGGCGACTTCAGCGCGTCCAGCGTCAGAAGGTCGGCAATGCCGCCCTCCTCCGGTCCCTTCGCGAGGGCAGCCCGGGCAGTGCGGGGTCCGTCGTCATGCAAGGAGGACCGGCGCGACGCGCACGCCACGTCGATATTCGTCGTGGAGTCCAAAGATCTTGACGCCTTTGTATACAGATCAGACACTCAACAAACGGGCTCTACGCCAGATGTTGCGTCAGACTGTGTCTGCCTGCAAAGCGCGTCCATTGGCAAATTGTCACAGGCGTGGCATGAAGACGATGTTAACCAAAATATGTGCAATGAAGCGATAGTGCGACGACAGCAAATTTCTATGTGTTTTTTCTTCTGCTCTTCGTTTCTTCGGCGACCGGCAACAAAGCAACCTGCAAAAAAGCCGGAACCCACCGCAGCAGGTTCCGGCTCCATCATCGCTTGCGGATGCTGCCTCTATCGGTCGCGCCCGCCGCCGCCTTGACCACCGCCTTCACCCTTATGCTGCTCCATGTATTCGTGGGTGTGGTGGTGGATGTTGCCGTCCTTGTCCTTGTATTCCCGCTGTTTCAGGTCATCGCCGCCGGACGCCTGTTCGCCGCCGGAACGTGAGGCCTGCTGCCCGCCGCCGGACCCTTCATGAGCCCGCTCATGCTGCCCGCCACCGCGCGAGCCGCCCTGCTGCTGGTTTTCCTTGGTGTGCGGTCGCGGTTCCTGGCTGTCCTTGTGGCCGTGCTTTCCGGTGCCTTGCTGGGCCATCAAAACTCCTCCTGGGATTGCCGTTCGTTGCGTCCCGCCGTCCCCGCCGGGGGACCGGGCAGGAGGGCAAACTTCGCGGACCGCAACCTGTCCCGGTGAATTCGGGACAATCTCCCATCCGGGCAACGCCCGATGGCCAGTCCCTTCAAGTCCCCTCGAACTGACGGGAGATCCAGGCCTGCACCGCCGCGGTATCGAAGCGGTGGTCGAGCGGTATGCCGTCGATGGCCGCACGGCAGACCTCGATGAAGGCCCGCTCCGCCCGGTTCAGTTTCGATCCGGGGTTCCACAGCAGGTGGATGTCCACCGGGGCCACGCCCTCCTCCGGCGGCAGGGGCCACAGCAGGCCGTCGCGCACGTCGCGCTCCGCCACATGCTGGGGCAAGGGGCCGATGCCCAGCCCGGCGACGATCATGCGCCGCACCTCGTCCAGGTTGACCGAGGCGCCGACGATCCGGCTTTCCATCCCCTCCTGCGCACGGAAGACGGTCAGAGGCGACAGCACCCCGCCAATCTGGTCCGAGGTGAAGGAGACGAAACGTTCGCTGCGCAGGTCGCCGAGCGACAGGTCGCGCCGGCCGAACAGCGGATGGCGCGGGCCGCAGTAGAATCGGAACAGCTGGCGGGCGAACAGCGCGTGCTCGATCAGCGGCGGCGACTCCCGCATCAGGCAGATGCCGAGCGAGCCGGTCTTCTGCTGGATCGCCGTGTGCACGTCGGCGCTGGCCATCACGTCCAGCCGGAAGGTGACCTGCGGGTGGGCGGCGTGGAACCGCTCCAGCAGCATGTCGAGCAGCGGGGACTGGATGCGGCTGGCCAGCAGGATGCGGACGTGGCCGGAAATCTCCTCCCGGATGTCGCGGACCAGCACCCCGAAGCGGGAGATGTTGCCGTAGATTTCCAGCACCTCGGCGTAGATGACCTCGCCGGCCTCGGTCACCCGGAACCGGCCCTGCCCGCGCTCGATCAGGGTTCGGCCAAGCTGCTCCTCCAGCCGCTTCAACGCCTGGCTGACCGCCGGCTGGGTCAGGCACAGGCGGGTCGCCGCGCGCGTCAGGCCCTGTTCCTGCACGATCACCATGAAGGTGCGCAGCAGGTTCCAATCCAGCTGCTGGCTCAGGCGGTCCAGGTCGCGTGCCGTCATCGAGAAAATCCCACCACCATAAATTTCGCTTATGTGGACAATGAGGATTATCGATTTGGCGGACGATGAGAAGCTGAATTGTAATATGCGCGTATTCAGCGGTCGATGCCCAGGCGGTCAGCACAGCACAAAAAGCCAAGACATAGCCCAAAGGTCGTAATCATCCCCACTTCTTGTCGGGGATTGTGCAGACCGGGCCGGACGACCGCGCAGTGGAGTGGTAGAAACGGAGTTGTCATGCCCGCATCCCACGAGGAGGGGCGGAGCATTGCAGCCGTAAGCCGGGAATCCATCCTGGACGCGGTCACGATGCTGCGCGAAGACGGAGTGCGCCTGTTGGCCGATCTGGTCCGAATCCCCAGCCTGCTGGGGCAGGAGGGACCGGCGCAGGACCATATGGAACGGGTCTTCCGGGACCTTGGCCTGGAAATCGACCGCTTCGCCATCGATGAGGAAGCCCTCAAGGCCCAGCCCGGCTGGTCGCCCTCGCTGATCTCCTACGAGGGTCGCGAGAATGTGGTGGGCGTCCACAAGCCGCGTCAGGCGACCGGCAAGTCGTTGATTCTCAACGGGCACATCGACGTGGTGCCGACCGGGCCGGAGGAACTGTGGTCCGCCCCGCCCTTCGAACCGGTGGTCCGCGACGGGCGCCTCTACGGGCGCGGGGCCGGCGACATGAAGGCCGGCATCGTGGCCTATGTGATGGCCTTCAAGGCGCTGAAGAGCCTTGGCTACCAGCCCGCCGCCCCGGTCTACCTGCAATCGGTGGTCGAGGAGGAGTGCACGGGCAACGGCGCGCTCGCCTGCGTGGCGCGCGGCTACAAGGCCGACGCCGCCGTGATCCCGGAACCGTTCAACCACACGCTCCAGATCGCCCAGGTCGGCGTGATCCGCTGCGAGTTGGAGGTGACCGGCCGCCCCGCCCACGTGCTGGACACCGGCGCCGGCCTGAACGCCATCGAGGCCGCCTTCCGCCTGCTGAAGCATCTGAAGAAGCTGGAATCGGCCTGGAACCACCCCGACGGGCGGCACCCGGCCTATGCCGAACACCACCACCCCTACAACCTGAACGTCGGGCACATCGACGGCGGCGAGTGGGCCTCCTCCGTCCCAACCCGCTGCCGGATGGACCTGCGCTTCGGCTTCCCGCCGGGCCGCGCCGCCGCCGACGTCAGCGCGGAGATCGAGCGCGCGGTGACCGACGCCTGCCGCACCGACGCCGACCTCAAGGGCATCGAAGCCCGCATGATCTTCCGCGGCTTCCAGGCGGAAGGCTGCACGATCGATCCGGAGCACCCGATGCTGGAGGCGCTGGACGCCGCGCACCGCAGCATCTTCGGCGCGCCGGCGCCCAAGCTGGCGCAGACCTGCACGACGGACGTCCGCAACTTCGTGCTCTACGGCGACACGCCGGCCACCTGCTACGGCCCGGAGGCGGAGCGCATCCACGGCATCGACGAATCCGTGTCGCTCGACAGCCTCGCCAAGGTGACCGCCGTCCTGGCGCTGTTCATGGCCGACTGGTGCGGCCTCGAAAAGATTTCCTGAGGTCCAACGAACAATAAGGAGGCTTCATAGATGAGCAACCGTTTGCGGTATCTTCGACAAACCCTGACCGCCGCGGCGCTGGCCGCAGCGCTCGCCACCCCTGCGGTGCTGGCGGTCCCCGGCCTCGCGGTCGCGCAGGAGCGCGGCGGCACGATGAACATCATCGTCCAGCCGGAGCCGCCGGTCCTGGTCCTCGGCCTCAACCAGCAGGGGCCGACGCAGACGGTCGCCGGCAAGATCTACCAGGGTCTCCTGACCTTCGACTTCAACCTGAAGCCCCAGCCGGAACTGGCTGAGAGCTGGGAAGTCTCCCCGGACGGCAAGGTCTACACCTTCCATCTGGTGAAGAACGCGAAGTGGCACGACGGCAAGCCCTTTACCGCGGCCGACGTGGTCTTCTCGACCTCCAAATTCCTGATGGAGGCTCACCCGCGCGCCCGCGCCACCTTCTCCAAGTGCGAGAAGATCGAGGCGCTGGACGACTACACCGTCCGTTTCACGCTGAAGGAGCCGTTCGGTCCCTTCCTCCAGGCCCTTGAAGTCTCGTCCGCCCCGATGATGCCGAAGCACATCTATGACGGCACCGACTACAAGTCCAACCCGGCCAACGCCACGCCGATCGGCACCGGCCCGTTCAAGTTCAAGGAATGGGTCAAGGGCTCCTACATCCATCTCGTCCGCAACGACGAGTACTGGAAGGCCGGCAAGCCGTACCTGGACGCCATCTATTTCCGCGTGATCCCGGACGCCGCCTCGCGCGCCGTGGCCGTGGAGCAGGGCACCGTCCAGCAGACCCAGTTCAACGACATCGAGACCTTCGACGTCCCGCGCCTGAAGCAGCTGCCCAACGTCGAGATGACGACCAAGGGCTACGAGTTCTTCGCGCCGCTGTCCTGGATCGAGATCAACACCCGCAACAAGCCGCTGGACGACAAGCGTTTCCGGCAGGCGATGATGCACGCGCTGGACCGCAAGTTCATCCGCGACAAGATCTGGTTCGGCCTCGGCCGTCCGGCGACCGGCCCGGTCAACTCGGTCACCCGCTTCTACGAGCCGAACGTCCGCAAGTACGACTACGACCCGAAGAAGGCCGAGGCCCTGCTTGAGGAGGCCGGCTTCAAGAAGGGTGCCGACGGCACCCGCGCCAAGGTCCGCCTGCTGGTCATGCCCTACGGCGAGACCTGGACGCGCCTTGGCGAGTACGTGAAGCAGGCCATGAAGCGCGTCGGCGTCGACGTGACGCTGGAGACCACCGACAGCGCCGGCTGGGTCAACCGCGTTTCCAACTGGGACTACGACCTGACCTTCAACTTCGTCTACCAGTACGGCGACCCGGCGCTGGGCGTGTCGCGCACCTACGTGTCGGACAACATCCGCAAGGGCGTGATGTTCTCCAACACCATGGGCTACGCCAACCCCGAGGTGGACCGCCTGTTCGCCCAGGCCGCCCAGACCAACAAGGACGAGGAGCGCCAGCAGCTCTACTCCGCCGCCCAGAAGATCCTGGTCGAGGACGTGCCCGTCGCGTGGCTGCTGGAGATGGAGTTCCCGACCTTCGTGGACAAGCGCTTCAAGAACGCCATCACGACCGCCATCGGCGTGAACGAGAGCTACGACAGCGTCTACATGGTCAAGAAGTAAGGGCCGCAGAAATCCCTCTCCCGTCCTGGGAGAGGGTGGCCGCGAAGCGGTCGGGTGAGGGTACCAGCGAGGATCAGCGCATTCTCCGTGGACGACCCTCACCCTCCCGCCTCCGGCGGGCCCCACCCTCTCCCGGGACGGGAGAGGGGAGATACAGAGGGTTAGAGACACATGCCCCGCATCGCCGTGTTCATTTCGCAACGGTTGGTGAAGGCGGTGTTCGTCATTCTGACGATCGCCGTGTTCAACTTCTTCCTGGTCCACGCCGCCCCCGGCGATCCCGCCGCGGTGATGGCGGGCGAGGCCGGGGCCGCCGATGCCAAGTTCGTCGAACAGCTTCGCCAGCAGTTCGGCCTCGACCGGCCGCTCTACGAGCAGTTGGGCACCTACATGGGCAAGGTCGTGCAGGCCGACCTCGGCTATTCCTACCGGCAGCAGCGGCCGGTCCTCGACCTGCTGATGGAACGGCTGCCCGTCACCCTGTCGCTGACGCTGACCGCCTTCATCCTGGCGCTGATCGGCGGCGTGGCGCTGGGCACGCTGGCAGCCATGCGCGCCGGCACCTGGTCGGACACCGCCATCACGGTGGTGGGCCTGACCGCCTACGCGACACCGATTTTCTGGATCGGCCTGATGCTGATCCTGCTGTTCTCGGTCAACCTGGGCTGGCTGCCGGCCTTCGGGACGGAGAGCATCGGCGCCGGCTACACCGGCTGGGCGGCCTTCGTCGACCGGGTGGAGCATCTGGTCCTGCCCGTCACCACGCTGGGCCTCTTCTACATGGCCGTCTACACGCGGCTGACCCGCGCCTCGATCCTTGAGGTGCGCGACATGGACTTCGTCAAGACGGCGCGGGCCAAGGGCCTGCCGGAATGGCGCATCGTCTCCATCCACATCCTGCGCAACGCCATCCTGCCCGTCATCACGGTGGCGGGATTCCAGGCCGGCCACCTGATCGGCGGCTCCATCCTGATCGAGACCGTCTTCGCGCTCCCCGGCATCGGGCGCCTCGCCTTCGAGGCCGTGTTGCAGCGCGACTATCAGGTGCTGCTGGGCATCTTCCTTCTGACCTCGGTGGTGGTGGTGATCTTCAACCTGCTGACCGACCTGATCTATTCCCTGGTGGATCCGCGGATCGAGGTGGCGCCATGACCGCTGCCGCTATCACGCCGGCCCGCAAGGGCTCCGGCTTCTGGGGTGCCTTCGCGCGGAACAAGGGCGCGGTGCTGGGTCTCGTCTTCCTGACGCTGGTCGTCCTGATGGCGGTCTTCGCCGACCTGCTGTTCCCGACCAGCCCGTGGGACATGAGCACCGCCCCCTTCCAGCCGCCCTTCTCGGAGGACGCGCTGCTGGGTTCCGACACGCTGGGCCGCGACATCGCGGCGGGCATCGCGCACGGCGCGCGGGTGTCGCTGCTGATCGGGCTGACCTCCACGGCGGTGGCGGTGCTGATCGGCGTGTTCCTGGGCGCCGTCGCCGGCTTCTACGGCGGGCGCGTGGACGATGCGGTGATGCGCTTCACCGAGCTGTTCCAGACCATCCCGAACTTCGTGCTGGCCGTGGTGCTGGTGGCGATCTTCACCCCGTCTCTGGCCTCCATCGTGCTGGCCATCGCCATCGTGTCCTGGCCGCCCCTGGCCCGCCTTGCGCGCGGCGAATTCATGAGCCTGCGGAGCCGCGAGTTCGTGCAGGCGGCGGTGACCACCGGCCAGTCGAACCTGACCATCATCTGGCGGCAGATCCTCCCCAACAGCCTGTCGCCGATCATCGTGTCGGCCTCGCTGATGGTGGCGACGGCGATCCTGCTGGAAAGCTCCCTCTCCTTCCTGGGGCTCGGCGATCCGAACCTGATGAGCTGGGGCTACATGGTGGGCGCCGCCCGCACCGTGATCCGGCAGGCCTGGTGGATGAGCTTCTTCCCCGGCATCGCCATCCTGCTGACCGTGCTTGCCCTCAACCTCGTGGGCGAAGGGCTGAACGACGCGCTCAATCCCAAGCTGGCGCGAAAGGGACGGGCATGACGACCGACACCAAGACCGACGCGCCGCTTCTGGATGTGCGCAGCCTGACCATCGACCTGCCGCGCGGCGCCGACCGGCCGCACGCCGTGGAGGACCTGACCTTCACGCTGGACCGCGGGGAAATCCTGTGCGTCGTCGGCGAGTCCGGCTCCGGCAAGTCGATGACCGCGCACGCCGTGATGGGCCTGCTGCCCAAGGCGGTAAAGGTGTCGTCCGGCGGCATCCGCCACCAGGGCACCGACGTGCTGAGCCTGCCGGAGCGCGACCAGCGCGCCCTGCGGGGCGGCCGCATCGCCATGATCTTCCAGGAACCGATGACGGCGCTGAACCCGCTGATGCGGGTTGGCGACCAGATCGACGAGGTGCTGCGCTACCACACCACGCTCGACCGCGCGGCGCGCCGCGCGCGGGTGGTGGAGCTTCTCGCCTCCGTCGGCCTGCCGGAGCCCGACCTCCTGCGCCGCAGCTATCCATTTCGTTTGTCCGGAGGACAACGCCAGCGCGTGATGATCGCCATGGCGCTGGCGGTCGAGCCGGACATCCTGATCGCCGACGAGCCCACGACCGCTCTGGACGTCACCACCCAGAAGCAGATTCTGGAGCTGATCCGCGACATCCAAACCAAGCGCCACATGGGCGTGATGTTCATCACCCACGACTTCGGCGTGGTGGCGGAGATCGCGCACCGCATCGCGGTGATGCAGAAGGGCAAGCTGGTCGAGATCGGCCCGGCGGAGCAGGTGCTGAACCGGCCGCAGCACCCCTACACCCGCAAGTTGATCGCCGCCGTCCCGCACCTGATCGAGCATCGCGAGGATTTCGGCAGCGACCGCAAGCCGGTTCTGGTGGCCGAGAAGGTTTGCAAGACCTTCCACCTCGGCGGCGGCTTCTTCACGCCGGGCCGCAAGGTGGTGGCGGGCAACGACCTGTCGCTGACCATCCACCAAGGCGAAACGGTGGGGCTGGTCGGCGAGTCCGGCTCCGGCAAGTCGACGCTGGGTCGGTCCATCGTCGGGCTGATCAAGCCGGACAGCGGCCGGATCATGTTCGAGGGCGTGGACCTGCTGTCGCTGTCGCGTCCGGCCTTCCGGCCCTACCGGCGGCATGTGCAGATGGTCTTCCAGGACCCCTATGCCTCGCTGAACCCGCGCCACACCGTGGGCGACATCATCACGCAAGGCCCCGTCGCCTTCGGCGAGGACCGCAACAGGGCACTGGAGAAGGCGAAGGATCTTCTGAAGCTCGTCGGCCTCGACGCCTCCGCCGCGGACCGCTTCCCGCACGAGTTCTCCGGCGGGCAGCGCCAGCGCATCTCCATCGCCCGCGCCCTGGCGCTGGAGCCGAAGCTGCTGATCGCGGACGAGCCGGTTTCGGCGCTGGACGTGTCGGTGCAGGCGCAGGTGCTCGACCTGCTGGAGGATCTGCGGCACCGGCTGAACCTGTCGATGCTGTTCATCACCCACGACCTGCGCATCGCCGCGCAGATCTGCGACACCATCGCCGTGATGCAGAAGGGCCGCATCGTGGAGATCGGCCCGGCGCGGGAGGTCTTCGGCAACCCGCAGCACGCCTACACCCGCACCCTTCTGGACGCCATCCCCGGCAAGGGCTGGACCCTGCCGGAGGATGTGGTTTCAGCCACGCGGCGCAGCGCCGCCCTGCGGAACAGCGCATGAAAATCGCCGTCATCGGGGCCGGCGCCATCGGGGGACTGATCGCGGCACGGCTGACCGACGCCGGCCTGCCCGTCCCCCTGGTCGCCCGGCGCCGGACGCTCGACACGCTGAGGCGGGAGGGGTTGTCGGTCGAAGGGCCTTCGGGCAAGCCGGTGACGGTGCGCCCGGAGGTCACCGACGATACCCTGTCGCTCGGCCCCCAGGACGCGGTGGTGCTGGCCGTCCCCGGCCCGGCCCTGCCGGAGGTTCTGGAACTGCTGCCGCCCCTGCTTGGCCGGACGACGCGGCTGGTGGCGGTGGTCGGCGGCATCCCCTGGTGGTATCCGGCGGGGGAGCCGGGCGGCAATCACCCGCTCGCCTCCGTCGATCCGCAGGGCCTGCTGTGGAACGCCATCCCGGCGGACCGGATCGTCGGAGCCGTCGCCCGCGTGGCGGTGGACCGGCGCTCCCCCACCTACCTGCGGCATGTGGGCGGCCTGCGCCTCGCCCTCGGCTCCGCGGTCGGGCGGGATGACGTCGGCGACCTCGTCACCCTGTTCGGGGCCGGCGGCTTCAACGCCGTGGCCGCGGACGACATCCGGACGGAGGTCTGGGGCGCGCTGCTCGCTCCGCTCGCCTTCGGGGCTCTGGGGCTCGCCACCGGCCTCGGCCCCCAGGACATCGCCGGCCATGCGGAGCTTCGCCCCGTGCTGGCCGCGGTGGTCGAGGAGCTGTCGGGCCTTGCCGCCGCGCTCGGCCATCCGGTGACGGTCGGGCTGGACGACCTCTGGACGCTCGCCCAGCAGCCCGGCCGCATCCGCCCCGACCTGACCGCCGACCGGCGGACGGAGGTGGAGGCGGTGCTGGACGCACCCCTGGAACTGGCGGAGCGCACGGGCATCGCGCTCCCCACGCTGAACACGCTGCGGGCGCTCGTCCGCGTCAAGACACAACGATAGAGAAAACTCGGGATTGGGATAGGGACCATGTCTGAGCTGCGCATCGACGGCGACCGCCTGTGGCGGACCCTGATGGACCTCGCCAGGATCGGCGCCACGCCGAAGGGCGGCCTGTGCCGGCTGGCGCTGACCGACCTCGACCGCCAGGGCCGCGACCTGTTCGTGTCCTGGTGCGAGGAGGCCGGCTGCACCGTCACGGTGGACGAGGTCGGCAACATCTTCGCCCGCCGCCCCGGCCGCAACCCGGACCGCCCCGCCGTCTGCATGGGCAGCCACCTGGACACCCAGCCGACCGGCGGGCGCTTCGACGGCATCTACGGCGTGCTGGCGGGGTTGGAGGTGATTCGCTCCCTCAACGACCAAGGCATCGAGACGGACGCCCCCATCGACCTGATCGTCTGGACGAACGAGGAGGGCGCCCGCTTCTCCCCGCCCATGCTGGGCTCCGGCGTCGCGATGGGCGTCTTCACGCTCGACCACGTGCTGGACATCCGCGACAACGACGGCCTGCGGCTGGGCGACGAGCTGGCGCGCATCGGCTACAAGGGCACCGTCCCGGTCACCGGCCACGCCATGGGCGCCTATTTCGAGGCCCACATCGAGCAGGGCCCGGTGCTGGAGGCCGAAGGCTTCGAGATCGGCGTCGTCACCGGCGCCCAGGGCCAGCGCTGGTACGAGGCGACCGTGACCGGCCGCGAGTCCCACGCCGGCCCGACGCCCATGCGCCTGCGCCGCGACGCCCTGGCCGGCGCCGCCGTGATGATGGAGACCGTGGAGGCCATCGCGCTGGAGGTCGGCGGCGATGCCTGCTCCACCATCGGGCGCGTCCAGGTTCATCCGGACTCCCGCAACGTCATCCCCGGCCGCGTCTGGTTCACCATTGACCTGCGCAACCCGGACGCCGACCAGCTCGCCCGCATGGACGCGATGCTGCGTGAGCGGCTGGCCGCCATCGCGGAAAAGCGCGGCCTGACGCTGGAGCTGACCGACTTCTGGGCCTTCCCCACCACGCCCTTCGCGCCGGAGCTGGTCGGCCGCGTCCGCGAGTCCGCGGTGCGGCGCGGCCTCAGCCACCGCGACATCGTGTCCGGGGCCGGGCACGACGCGGTCTATGTCGCCCGCAAGGTTCCCACGGCCATGATCTTCATCCCCTGCGAAGGGGGCCTGAGCCACAACGAGGCGGAAAACATCCGGCCCGACCACGCCGCCACCGGCTGCGCCGTGCTGGCCGACGCGGTTCTGGCAACGGCAAAGTAACGCCTTACTCTCCCTCTCCCCCCTGGGGAGAGGGTCGGGGTGAGGGGGCGGCCGCAGGCCGGAAACGCAGCCTCATGGCAGTGCTGTGACGCCCTTCGGGCGCCCCCTCACCCTAACCCTCTCCCCAGGGGGGAGAGGGGATTGATCTGATCGGAGTCCCATCCATGCGCTACGTGTTCGCCGAGGCCCAGTTGCGCCACCGTCCGCCCACCTTCCTGGTGCGCGGGCAGCCGAAGCCCTCGCCGGAGAAGGCCGAGCGGGCGGAAGCCCTCGTCGGGTCCCTCAAGGCGCGCGGTGCGGTGATCGAGGAGCCGCCGTCCTACGGCGCCGGCCCGCGCGCGGCGGTGCATTCGGCCGACTATCTGCGATTCCTGGAAACGGCCTACGCGCGCTGGTCGGCCCTGCCCGACGCGGCGGAGGTCATCATCCCCAACGTCCACCGCAACACCGACATGGCCGAATACCCGTCGGGCATCGTCGGGCAGGCCGGCTGGCACATGGCGGACACCGCCTGCCCCATCGGCCCCGGCACCTGGGAGGCGGTCTGCGGCGGCGCCGACACGGCGGCCCACGCGGCGACGCTGGTCGCCAGCGGGCAGGAGCGCGCGGCCTACGCCCTGTGCCGCCCGCCGGGGCACCACGCGTCCCGCGATATGGCGGGGGGCTTCTGCTACATCAACAACGCCGCCGTTGCGGCGCAGGCGATGCTGCCGCTCTACGCCCAGCAGGGCCGCGCCCCGCGCGTCGCCATCCTGGACGTGGACGTGCACCACGGCAACGGCACGCAGGCGATCTTCTACGAGCGCGACGATGTGCTGTTCGTGTCAATCCACGGCGATCCCAACAACTTCTACCCCTGGTTCGCCGGCTACGCGCACGAGCGCGGCAAGGGTGTCGGCCTGGGCAGCAACCTGAACATGCCCCTGCCGGTGGGCACCGACGAGTCCACCTTCCTCGACGCGGTGGACGGCGCGCTGGCCCAGATCGCCGCCTTCGGGCCGCAGGCGCTGGTTCTGTCGCTCGGCTTCGACACCTTCATCGGCGACCCGCTGGCCTTCTTCAAGGTGACCACGCCGGGCTTCGCGCGGCTGGGCGCCAGGATCGCCGGGGCCGGGCTGCCGACCGTGCTGGTGCAGGAAGGCGGTTACGACTGCGACGCGCTCGCCGCCAACCTGGCGAGCTTCCTGGACGGCTTCGAGGGAGCGACCAAGAGATGATCGGCGCGGAAATCCTGGTCAAAACGCTTCTGGCCAACGGGGTGGACGCCTGCTTCGCCAACCCCGGCACGTCGGAACTCCACGCGCTGGCCGCCTTCGATTCCATGCCCGGCGTGCGTTGCGTGCCGACCCTGTTCGAGGGCGTGGCGACGGGGGCCGCCGACGGCTACGCCCGCATGACCGGCAAGCCGGCGGCCACGCTGCTGCACTTGGGGCCGGGGCTGGCGAACGGGCTCGCCAACCTGCACAACGCGCGGCGAGCGCGCGTTCCGCTGCTGAACATCGTCGGCGACCACGCGACGTGGCACCGCTCCGCCGACGCGCCGCTGACCTCCGACGTGGAGGCGCTGGCCGCCCCCATGTCGGCCTGGGTGCGCACGGTGCCGGACGCGGCCTCCATCGCTCAGGATACGGCGGACGCGCTCCGTGCGGCGCTGACCCCGCCGGGCGGCGTGGCGACGTTGATCCTGCCGTCCGACTCCTCCTGGAACGAGGCCCCCGCGGTGGAACCCATCGTGGTGGAGCCGCCCGCCCCCGCCGCGCCGGACGCTGCCGCCCTGCGCTCCGCCGCCGAGGCGCTGCGGAGCGGGGCGCGCGTGGTGGTGATGCTGAACGGTTTGGCGACCAGCGCCGCCGGGCTGGCGCTCGCCGGCCGGATCGCGGCCAAGTCGGGCGCCAAGCTCTACGCCCACACCGGCGCCACCCGCATCGAACGCGGCGCCGGCCGCGTGACGGTGGAGCGCTTCCCCTACCCCATCGACCTCGGCATCGCCGCCCTGGCCGGGGCGGAGCACATCGTGCTGATCGGCGCCGTGGAGCCCGTGGCCTTCTTCGGCTATCCCGACAAGCCCAGCCGTCTGGCGCCGGAGGGCTGCCGGATCCACAACGTCGCCCCGCCGGGCACCGACGCGCTCGCCGCCCTGCGCCAGCTTGCGGAGGACATCGGCGCCGCTAACACGGCCGAGCGGGTGCAGACCCGCGCCCTGCCCGACCTCGCCACCGGTGCGCTGACGGCGGACGGCATCGGGCAGTCGCTGGCCGCCCTGCTGCCGGAAGGCGCCATCGTGGTGGACGAGGCGCTGTCCTCCAGCACCATGGCCTACACGCCCTGTGCTGGGTCCCATCCACACGACTGGCTGACCATCACCGGCGGCTCCATCGGCATCGGCATGCCGCTGGCGCTGGGCGCTGCCGTGGCCTGCCCGGACCGCAAGGTGGTGAACCTCCAGGCCGACGGCAGCGGCATGTACACGCTGCAAGCCCTGTGGAGCCAGGCGCGCGAGAACGCCGACGTGGTGACCATCGTCTTCGCCAACCGCCGCTACGGCATCCTGCAATGGGAGCTGGGCAACTTGGGCTTCAAGGAGATGGGGCCGAACGCGCGCAACTGCACCGACATCGGCCGCCCGGACCTGGACTGGATCGGCCTCGCCCGCGGCATGGGCGTGGAGGGCGGTCAGGCGACGGACATGGACAGTTTCAACCGCCTGCTGAACGCGGCGTTCGAACGCAAAGGCCCATTCCTGATCGAGGCATTGATCTGACAGCCAACATCCCCTCTCCCCCCTGGGGAGAGGGTTAGGGTGAGGGGGCGCCCGCAGGGCGGAAACGCAGGCTCATTGCAGAGCCATTCCGGCCTTACGGCCGCCCCCTCATCCCAACCTTCTCCCCAGAGGGGAGAAGGAGTTTGAAACACGGGAGGAACTCCATGGCATCCAGCAAGAAAGCCGCGCGCAAGGTCATCATCACCTGCGCAGTCACCGGCTCCATCCACACGCCCAGCATGTCTCCGCACCTGCCGGTGACGCCGGACCAGATCGCGGCGGAGGCCATCGCGGCCGTGGAGGCCGGGGCGGCCATCGTCCATCTGCACGCCCGCGACCCGGAAACCGGACGCCCGACCCAGGATCCGGAGATGTTCGGCCGCTTCCTGCCGCGCATCAAGCAGGCGACCAAGGCCGTGGTGAACATCACCACCGGCGGCAGCGCCACCATGACGGTGGAAGACCGGCTGCGCCCGGCCGCGCATTTCCAGCCGGAGGTCGCGTCGCTCAACATGGGCACGATGAACTTCGGGCTGTTCCCGATGCTGGACCGCTTCAAGGACTTCCAGCACGACTGGGAACGCACCTATCTGGAAGGCAGCCGCGACCTCGTCTTCAAGAACACCTTCAAGGACATCGAGCACATCCTGAAGACCTGCGCCGGCAACGGCACGCGGTTCGAGTTCGAGTGCTACGACATCTCGCACCTCTACACGCTGGCCCACTTCCTGGACCGCAAGCTGGTGACGCCGCCGCTGTTCGTGCAGTCGGTGTTCGGCATCCTGGGCGGCATCGGCCCGCATCCGGAGGACGTGATGCACATGAAGCGCACGGCTGACCGGCTGTTCGGCGACCAGTATGTCTGGTCGGTGCTGGGCGCCGGGCGCAACCAGATGCCCATCGCGACGCAGTCGCTGGCGCTCGGCGGCAACGTGCGCGTCGGTCTGGAAGACAACCTTTGGGCCGGCCCCGGCCGCCTCGCCACCTCCAACGCCGAGCAGGTGCGGATGGTCCGTTCGCTGATCGAAGGACTGGCCCTGGAGGTCGCAACCCCCGACGAGGCCCGCGCCATGCTGGCCCTGAAGGGCGGCGACGCTGTCAACTTCTAAAGCGAATTACTATTCGCTTTAGATTTATATGGCCTCACTTGCCGGCCGGGCTTCGGCCGCACGTGCGGCCGGACCGCAGTCGCGGTCCTAAGCGGACTGGCACCCACACCGAAAGCACTCGCCCATGATCAGCCGCGCCCGGGCGCTGGATTTGATGCTGGTCGGCCTGATCAGCGTCTGCTGGGGCCTGAACTGGCCCGCCGTCAAGGTAGCCCTCACCCAAATCCCACCCTGGACGCTGCGCAGCATCGGCTTCGCGGTCGGTGCGGTGCTGCTGTTCGCCTACGCCCGCATGCGCGGCGAATCCCTGGCGATTCCGCGCGGGCAGCGCGGGCCGCTGGTCGCCGTGGCGCTGCTGAACATGGCGGGGTTCAACGTCTGCTCCGCCTTCGGGCAGATGAACATGGCGACCTCCGGCGCGGCGATCATCGCCTACACCATGCCGGCCTGGGCGACGCTGCTGGCGATCCCGATCCTGGGCGAGCGGCCGACCCCGCGCCAATGGCTGGGACTGGGCTGCGGGCTGGTGGGGTTGGCCGTTCTGCTCGGCCCCGATCTGGCGCAGGTCGGCGCCCTGCCGATCGGCCCCGCCTTCATGCTGACGGCGGCGCTGTGCTGGGCGCTGGGCAGCGTGCTGATGAAGCGCACGGCCTGGACCATGGGGCCGAACGCCTCCACCGGCTGGCAGTTCGCCATCTCCCTGCCGGTGGTGCTGCCCTTCGCCCTGGCGCTGGAGCCCGCGCCGACGCTGGCGCTGGAGCCGCGCGTGGCCGTGGCGCTGGTCTACAACCTGCTGGTCGCGATGGTCGGCGGGTACCTGCTGTGGTTCGCCATCGTGCGGCGGCTCAGCGTGGCCCAGGCCTCGGTCAGTTCGCTGATCGTGCCGGTCGTCGGCGTCAGCGGCGCCATCGTCGTGCTGGGCGAGACGCCGCCGCTGCGCACCTTCGTCGCGCTGGCCATGATCCTGTGCGCCGTGCTGCTGGTCGTCATGGTCCGCGAACGCGCGCCGTCCAAGACGCACGCCAAAGCGGAGCGCGAGCCCAAAGCCGTGCCGGAGCCCGCACAGCCGTCCTGATCGGGTTACCCCGTTCCGCACCGGTCCTATTCGGACTGGCAATAGGGAGATGCGGCGAAACGTTGTTACCTAGACGGCGCAACGCTGCACCAGGATGCCGTTGGAGAAGGTGCGCCTTCTCCCTTCCGTCCAGACGACCAGGTGGAGCGCCCGCACCACCGTCAGGAAGGGGGGTATATGGCCCACCGGCGATCAGGTCTCCTCTGGCGCACCACCGGGCGCGGGTGGCGCCCGCGCTTCTTCCCACCGCTTCCGGCCCTGCTTCTGTTGCTGGCCTTGGCCGCCTGCCAGCAGCAGTCCGGCAACCAGCAGGCCGCCGCCCCGCCCCCGTCGCCCGTCACCGTCGCCAAGCCGGTGGTCAAGGATGTGATCGAGCGGGACGAGTTCACCGGCCGCTTCGACGCCGTCGCCGCCGTGGAGGTCCGGGCGCGCGTCGGCGGCTATCTCTCCTCGGTCAACTTCACCGACGGGGCGATGGTCAAGGCCGGCGACCTGCTGTTCGTGATCGACCGCCGTCCTTACGAAGCCGCGTTCAACCAGGCGAACGCCGACGTGACGGTGGCGCAGACCCGCGTCGACCTCGCCAGGACCGATTTCGACCGGGTGGAGCGGCTGGCCCGCACCGGCAATGCCCCGGAAAGCCGCCTGGACGAGGCGCGGCAGAGCTTTCTGGGCGGCCAGGCACAGCTTGCCGGCGCCCGCGCGGCGCTGGAGAAGGCGCGCCTGGACCTGGAATTCACGGAGATCAAGTCGCCCATCTCCGGCCGCATCAGCCGCAAGTTCGTGACCGAAGGCAACCTGATCAGCGCCAACACGACGCTGCTGACCACCGTCGTGGCGCTCGACCCGATCCACTTCTACTTCGACGTCGATGAGCGCAGCTACAACGCCTACATGTGGCAGAACCGCGAGGGCACGAAGCCCGATGGGCGCACCGACCCGCCGCCGGTCACCGTATCGCTGGGCGACGAGCGCGAACGGCCGCGCGACGGCCGGCTGGACTTCATCGACAACCGCATCGACCAGGCGACGGGCACCATGCGCGCCCGCGCGCTGTTCGACAACAAGGACCAGATGTTCACGCCGGGCATGTTCGGCCGCATCAGCATCCCCGGCAGCGGCGTCTACAAGGGCATCCTGATCCCGGACGAGGCCATCGGCGCCGACCAGGACCGCCGCTTCGTCTATGTGGCGACCGGGGACGGCAACGTGCGCCAGCAGGTGGTGCGCCCCGGCCCGCGCATCGACGGCTACCGCGTCATCCGCCAGGGCCTGACCGGCGACGAGAGCATCGTCATCACCGGCACCCAGCGCATCCGCCCCGGCGTAAAGATCGCGCCGCAGCCGACCACCCTGCCGCCAGAGCGCCGCCCGCCCGGCAACGGCGTCACCATGACCGGCGGGAACGGCAACCAGAGCAGCGAGACCGCGAGCGGAGCGGCGCCATGAAGTTCGCCCACTTCTTCGTGGACCGGCCGATCTTCGCCTCGGTGGTGTCGATCGTCATCGTGATCATCGGCATGATCGCCTACGTGGCGCTGCCGGTGTCGGAATACCCGACCATCGCCCCGCCGACCATCGTCGTGCGCGCGTCCTACCCCGGCGCCAACGCGGAGACGGTTGCCAACACCGTCGCCACCCCGCTGGAGCAGGAGGTGAACGGGGTGGAGAACATGCTCTACATGTCCTCCTACTCCACCGGCGACGGGTCGATGGCGCTGACCATCACCTTCAAGCTGGGCACCGACCTGGACACCGCCCAGGTGCTGGTGCAGAACCGCGTCGCCATCGCCACCCCACGCCTGCCGGAGGAGGTGAGGCGCCTGGGCGTGACCACGCGCAAAAGTTCGCCCGACCTGATGATGGTCGTGCACATGCTGGCGACGGAACCCGGCTACGACCAACTCTACATCTCCAACTACGCGCTGCTGCGGGTACGCGACGCGCTGCTGCGGCTGGACGGGGTGGGCGACCTGACGGTCTTCGGCTCCCGCGAATATTCCCTGCGCGTGTGGCTGGATCCGGAGCGCATGGCGACGCTCGGCCTGACCGGCGGCGACGTGGTGCGCGCCCTTCAGGAACAGAACGTCCAGGTCTCCGGCGGTGCGTTGGGGCAGGAGCCCGCGCCGACCGGCAACGCCTTCCAGCTGACCGTGACGACGCAGGGGCGTTTCGACGACATCCGCCAGTTCCGCAACGTGATCGTGAAGGCCGGGGCGGACGGGCGCCTGATCCGCGTGCAGGACATCGCGCGGGTGGAGATGGGCGCGCGGGAATACGTCACCAACAGCTACCTGAACGGCCAGCCGGCGGTGGCGCTCGCCATCTTCCAGCGGCCGGGGACCAACGCGCTCGCCGCCTCCCAGGACATCATCGCGAAGATGGAGGAGCTGAAGCGCGACTTCCCCAAGGGCATCGACTACCGCATCGTCTACAACCCGACGCAGTTCATCGCCCAGTCCGTGGACGAGGTCTACAAGACCCTGTACGAGGCCGTGATCCTGGTGGCGCTCGTCGTGCTGGTCTTCCTGCAGAGCTGGCGCGCCTCGCTGATCCCGATCCTGGCGATTCCCGTGTCGCTGATCGGCACCTTCGCGGTGATGGCGGCGCTGGGCTTCACGCTGAACGTGCTGACGCTCTTCGGCCTCGTGCTCGCCATCGGCATCGTGGTGGACGACGCCATCGTGGTGGTGGAGAACATCGAGCGCAACATCGCCCAGGGCCTGTCGCCCCGCGACGCCGCGCACGAGACGATGGACGAGGTGGGCACCGCCGTGGTCGCCATCGCCATCGTGCTGTCGGCGGTCTTCATCCCCACGGCCTTCATCCCCGGCATCTCCGGTCAGTTCTACAAGCAGTTCGCGCTGACCATCGCGGTCGCCACGCTGCTGTCGGCCTTCAATTCCCTGACCCTGTCGCCCGCACTGGGCGCCATCCTGCTGAAGCCGCACGAGGAGCATCACCAGCGGCGCGGACCGGCGCGGCTGTTCGGCTGGTTCGCCGACCGTTTCAACAGCGGCTTCGACCGCATGGGCGGGGGCTACGCCCGGTCCACGCGGGCGCTGGTGAAGCGCCGGGGCATCATGCTGGCGGTCTACGCGCTGCTGATGGCCGGGACGGTCTACCTGACGACCAGCGTGCCCACCGGCTTCATCCCGCAGTTGGACCGCGGCTACGCCATCGTGGTGGTGCAGTTGCCGGACGGCTCCGCCCTGTCGCGCACCGACGCGGCGGTGCGGCAGGCCTCGCAGATCATCAAGGACACGCCGGGGGTCGGAAACGCCGTCGCCTTCGCGGGCTTTTCCGGCGCCACCTTCACCAACGCGACCAACTCGGGCGTGATCTTCGCCAGCTTCGCCCCGTTCGAGGAACGGGTGCGCAACAACCAGCCGGCCAGCGCCATCATCGCCAACCTGTTCGGCCGTCTCCAGGCCGTGCAGGAGGCTTTCATCATCGCCATCCCGCCGCCGCCCGTGCCGGGCATCGGCAACTCCGGCGGTTTCAAAATACAGCTGGAGGACCGCGGCGGCGTGGGCCTGCGCGCCCTGCTCGCCTCCGCCTACGAGGTGATGGGCAAGGCGCAGACCACGCCGGGGTTGGTCGGCGTCTTCACCACCTTCACCGCCAACGCGCCGCAGCTGTACCTGCAGATCGACCGCGTCAAGGCGCAGATGCTGAACGTCCCCATCGCCAATGTGTTCGAGGCGTTGCAGGTCAACCTGGGCTCGTCCTACGTCAACGATTTCAACGCTTTCGGCCGCGTCTACCAGGTGCGCGCGCAGGCCGACCAGACCTACCGCATGGACCCGGACGACATCCAGCGCCTGAAGGTGCGCAGCGCCGACGGCGCGCTCGTCCCGCTCGGCACGCTGGTGAACATCCTGGACGTGGCCGGGGCGGACCTCGTCCAGCGCTACAACATGTACCCGTCCGTGCCGTTGCAGGGGAACGCGGCACCCGGCGTGTCGTCGGGGCAGGCGCTGACCGCCATGGCCGACCTGACCCGCGACACCGCACCGCCGGGCGTGTCCTTCGAATGGACCGAACTGGCCTTCCAGCAGAGCCAGACCGGCAACACGGCGGTCTATATCTTCGCGCTGGCTGTCCTGTTCGCCTTCCTGGCTCTGTCGGCGCAGTACGAAAGCTGGTCGCTGCCGCTCGCCATCATCCTGATCGTGCCGATGAGCGTGCTGTCGGCCATGATCGGCGTCACGTTCCGGGGGCTGGACAACAACATCCTCGTCCAGATCGGCCTGATCGTGCTGATCGGCCTCGCCGCCAAGAACGCCATCCTGATCGTGGAGTTCGCCCGCCAGCTGGAGGCGGAGGGCCGGCCCACCATCGACGCGGTGGTGGAGGCCTGCCGCCTGCGCCTGCGGCCGATCCTGATGACCGCCTTCGCCTTCATCCTGGGCGTGCTGCCGCTGGTGATCGCCACGGGGCCGGGTGCGGAGATGCGGCAGGCGCTGGGCACCGCCGTCTTTTCCGGCATGCTGGGCGTGACCTTCTTCGGCCTGTTCCTGACGCCCGTCTTCTACGTGACCATCCGGCTGCTGGTCAGCCGGCGGCGGAAGCAGGTCCCCTCTCCCCCCCGGGGAGAGGGGTAGAGAAAGGGGGCTGCGAGTTTATAGGCAATGCCCCTCCATCGTCATCCCCGCGAAGGCGGGGATCCAGGAAGCTCCGCACATAAGCGCTTGAACGGACTGGATTCCCGCCTTCGCGGGAATGACGATCAAAAGCAGGCATACGGTACTCAAAGGCACCCGACACCGTCAGCGCGACCTCCCTTCGCACGGGAGGTCGCGGGAAGGCCTCATCCGACCGGAGCCGCGACCATGGTGCGGTGCGCGTACAGCGCGGCGACGGCGCAGGAGGCCATGCGGGTCATCACGCTGTCGGCGCGGCTGGTCAGCACGATGGGCACGCGGGCGCCCAGCACGATGCCGGCAGCGTCCGCGTTGGCGAGGAAGGTCAGGTTCTTCGCCAGCATGTTCCCGGCCTCCAGGTCCGGCACCACGAGGATGTCGGCCTGCCCCGCCACGGGCGAGACGATGTTCTTGATGCGCGCGGCCTCCGGGCTGATGGCGTTGTCCAGCGCCAGCGGGCCGTCAAGCAGCGCGCCGGTGATCTGCCCGCGCTCCGCCATCTTGCACAGGGCGGCGGCCTCGACCGTGGAGGGGATCTTGGGGTTCACCGTCTCCACGGCCGACAGGATCGCCACCTTCGGCTCGGCGATGCCCAGCGCGCGGGCGAGGTCCACCGCGTTCTGGACGATGTCCACCTTGTCTTCCAGCGTCGGCGCGATGTTGATCGCCGCGTCGGTGATGAACAGCGGCTTCGGGTAGGTCGGCACGTCCATGATGAAGACGTGGCTGACCCGGCGCGCCGTGCGCAGGCCGGTGTCCTTGCGGACGACCGCGCCCATCAGCTCGTCGGTGTGCAGGCTGCCCTTCATCAGCAGGGAGCCCCGGCCGGCGCGGATCAGCTCCACCGCCGTCTGGGCCGCCGCGTGGCTGTGCGGGGCGGGGACGATCTCAAACGTGCCGATGTCCAGCCCGGCCTCGGCTGCCACCGCGCGGATCTTGTCCGGCGGGCCGACCAGGATGGGCGCGATCACGCCGGCTTCCGCCGCCTCTACCGCACCGCCCAGGGACGTCTCGTCGCAGGGATGCGCGATGACCGTGGGCATCGGCGGGTTTTCCCGGCAGCGCTCGATCAGCCGCTCATACTGGGCGTGTTCCCTGTGCTGCGGCGGGGCCGTGGCCACGGGCACCGCGTCGGCCGTGGGTTTCGCCTTGGCGGCGGTGGGGGAATCGACGAATTGCGGTCGGGTCATGGCCGCGTCCTCCATCATATGCGCCGACGTCCTGCGTCACCAGCGCAGGAAGATGCCGACGTCGCCCGGCATGCCGCCGGGATAGTTCAGGATCTGCGCCCGGATTTTATAACCGAGCGGGCGCAGCCGCTCGTCGTAGGCCTCGTACAGTTCCTTCGCGAAGCCGCTCAGCGTGCCAGCCCAGTCCTCCGACAGGCTGTTGATGGCGCGCCCGCCGTCGGTGCACCAGTCGCTGGGGAACGTCAGGACCATGATCTCGTGCTCGCCGCGGGCGGCGGCGTCGCGGACCTGCCGGTTGAAGCGCTCCTCCGCGTCGGGCTGGAGGTGGCGGCTCATGAAGGCCTCGTGCAACTCCTTCTGCTGCTCCTCGCGCTTGCGTTCCCGTTCCTGCGCTTCGCGCAGCCGCTCCATCTCCTGCTCTTCCGTAATCTTGCGCAACGCATCGGGGCGCAGCAGTGACGATGCCATGAACGGCCTCCCTTCGGTTCAGTCCGCCGATTCAGCCGGCCGCCCGGGCGCGGCGTTCGTCGTGCCCGCGCTCCGCGGTGCGCTGCGGCACGGTGGTCAGGATTTCGGTCAGCCGGTCGAAGCGCTCCTTGCGCTGCGCGCTCGGCACCTCCTCCACCAGCGCGATGCGGCGCGCGACGTCGAGGGCAAGTTGCCGCTCCCCCGCCTCCGGCAGCAGGGCGGGCAGCGAGCGGATCGCGCGGTCCTCGTCGAGCAGGAGGATGGACGCCTGTTCCTTCATCACCTCCTTGATGCGGGCGATGGTCGGGCGCCGTTCGGGCGGCAGTTCGTCGCGCAGCATGAACATCATGCGGAAGGAGCGTTCGTCCACCATCCGGTCCGCGCGGGCGAGGAACAGGACCATCCGCAGCACCGCCTCCATCATGCCGCCGCGGTCCGTCCGCTCCAGCAGCGCCGCCGTCTGCTGCTGGTGCAGGGCCTCAAGGGCGCGGTTGCGCAGGTGCAGGTGCCGCCGCCGGCTGTCCGGCGTGCCCAAGCCCACGGCGGCATCCAGCAACGGCTGGCTGTAGATCGCCTTGAACAGCGCCTCGTACCCCCGGTCGCGGCGTTCCCGATAGTTGTCGAGCGCCTTTTCGATCCGGTCGGACATCGCGTGCTCGGCCTGGACGAAGGGATTGTCGGGGTCGGCGACCTGCCGGTTGGCGCGCACGGCTTCCGCCATCCAGGCCAACGGGGCCATGAAGGGATTCTGGTCGGACAGCAGCGTGCGCTGGAGCCGCGCCGGCTGCATCTGGCGCAGCCAGTTCGCCGTCGCCTCCGTGGTGGCGGCGCGCACCCAGGGGCCGAGCAGCGTTTCATACAGGCCGGCGTTGATGTCGGAGACGCGGGCGACCGTCTCGAACCGCCGCTCGTCGTCGCGGGTGTCGTCCAGCGACAGGATGTCCGGCACGTCCCGCGGTTCGAACCGCAGCAGGTAACGGCCCTCCACCAGCTCGGCGGCGGGCAGGTCGGGGCGCTTGTCCTCGATCACCGCCTCGTAAAGGCCGGGGGGCAGGATGTCGATGAAGTCCAGGCCGCTGATGAACTCCGCCGTCTGCTTCTGCGCCACCTTGCCGGACACGAAGATGCCCAGGTGCCCGACGGATTCATGCAGGGTGTAGACGATCACCTGCTCGTTCGCGCGAATGTCCTCCACGCTGTCGTAGATGTCGGCGATCCAGTTCAGCGCCTGCTGCGGCGGGGTGATGTTGTCGCCCCAGGATGCGAAGATGACGATGGGCGAGCGGATGTTGCGCAGATCGACGGTGTCGCGCCCGTCGGTCGTGACGATCTCGCCGCGCGCCAGCTTGTTGCCGACGAACAGGCCGTCCACGATGGCCCGGATCTCCTCCTTGTTCATCAGGAAGTAGCCGGTCCACCAGCGCTCGAACTCCAGGAAGCGCGCCTCCTCCGTGTCGACCTTGGAGTAGAGGTTGTAGTTCTTGCCCCACAGCGTGTTGGCCGGGTTCAGGTTTTCGAAATTCTCCACCAGATAGGCGCCGTCGAACCGCCCGTTGCCGAGGTCGCTGGAAAGGCTGGCGAGCCAGGAGCCGCCCAGCAGCCCGCCCGTGTAGCGCATGGGGTTGGTCCCCTCCACCCCCGCCCAGTAGGACAGCGGCGCGCCGGCCAGGATGATCGGCCCCATGATCTCCGGCTTCACGGCGCTCAGCATCGCCACCGCCCAGCCGGCTTGGCAATTGCCATAGACGCAGGGCTTGCCGTCGCTGTCCGGGTGCAGGTCCCGGACGGTCTGGATGAAACGGGCCTCGGCCATGCCGATGTCGTGCAGGGTCTGGCCGGGCTCCGGTTCCGGGAAAAAGGTCACGAAATAGCAGGGGTGGCCGAAACGCAGGGCGTAGCCGATTTCGCTGTCCTGCTTGAACCCGCCGATGCCCGGCCCGTGCCCGGCCCGCGGATCGACCACCACGATGGGGCGCTTGGCCAGATCGGCCGGCGTGCCCGCGGGGTGGCGGATGCGCAGCAGCGCGTAATTGACCGGGCGGTCGAACGTCCGGCCGTCCAGCACCATGTCGTAGTCGAAGACCAGCACGGGCGGCGTGCCGGCCTTGGCGTGTTCCAGCGCCAGATTGCCGCGCTTGCGCATCACGTCCCAGAACAGGATCGTGCGCTGTGCGGAGTCGATGAGGTATTCGGTCCAGGCCTGGGCCATGCCCGGCAGCGCAAAGGCCGCCTGCGGAAATCCGCCGTTCGGTGCGGTCGCCATGGTCGCATGTCTCCCGTTGCTTCGGATCGTGAGCGGGCTTGTTCTCGTGCGGTGCGGCAGCGCATCTTGCGCTGCGACATATCAGCCGGCCAACGGGGAATACGGACGTACGCTACGGTAGCCTACCGGGCTTGATACGGTCGCGCGGATGGCGTACGCCGCCGCCGGGCGTGACCATTTTGCGATGTGCGATGGTGCGTCGGTACAGGGCCGGGCTTGTGGTAGGATGGGCGCTTGTCGACCGAAGCCTCGGAACCCATGTCGAGCCTTTCCTCCGGCCTGAACGCCCTTGTCGCCACGGTTCTGCGCAGCCACCCGTCGCTGCGCATGCTGCCGATCTCCCGCTACACGCAGGAACACGCCGCGGTGTACGCCACGGCCAACGGCCGCGCCATCGCCCATGAAGTGGACGCCGAGGGCCGGCAGTCGCTTCTGGTCGCCCTGAACGGGCTGGATTATGTCAGCGTCTGCGACCTGGAGCATGACCTGCACATGCCCACCCACCAGCCGGTGTCGCTGCTGATCCCGGAACTGCGCGCCGGGCTTCTGGCCCGCTTCGCGCCGAAGACGGCCGGCGACGTGTGCCGGATCGTGGAGGCCGTCTGCCCGGTCTGATCCGCCGGCGCCCGTCTACTCGGCCGCGTCCAGCAGCGGCCGGCCGGCAAGGCCGGAACGCTCCGCCCGCAGGGCGTCGAGCTTCGCTTCCAGCTTGCGGATCTTCCGGTCGAGCTTCTTCAGCCGCTTGGCGGCCTTCTTCTTGCCCGTCTTGAGCTTGACGACGCCGCCCTGCGCCCGCAGGCGTTCGTTGATGGCGGCCTTGGTCGCATCGGGAAGACGCTTCCACTGCTTCGCTTCCGCACGCGTGCGCAGGCAGGCGATGCATTGGCCGGCCGCGTCGAAGCGGCAGACCTTGATGCAGGGGTTCCGGGTGTCGAGCGTGTCCATGGCCCAAGAGGATGGGAACGCGCACCCCGATTCGGAAGACCCCTGACGCCCGCGTTGCCGGGATGGCTGCGTTACCAGGATGGTGCGTTATCGGGGCATGCGTCCGGACCGGCAGGCCTCCCGCGCCCTGTTGTCCACCGACACGGCGAGCGAACTGACCTCCGAACCGGGGCCGGTGGGCTTGGCGGACTGGTAGAGCGCGGCCGGCAGCGGATAGCCGACCTTTTCGCCCTCCCGCAGATGCCAGGACAGGATGCAGGAGCAAAGCCGCGCCGCCCCCGCCGTGTCGGGGCCGTTGGCCGCCACGAAATCGCTTTTCTCGCAGGCCGACAGGAAGCCCCGGTTGTCCACCGCCCGCCCTCCATCGGAGGGATCGCGGCCGAAGACCAGCAGCGCCGCGATGCCGGCGAACAGGAACAGCACGAGAAGGGAGCGGGGGCTGCGAAACACGAACGGAGTCCTCCAGAACGGCAGGGCCGGAACGGTCGGGGCTGGCACGCGTTGAAACGGCACCGTTCCCTTTTGCACCAGAATCCCCCGCCTGCGCCATGCCATCCCTTGCGCATCCCGTCGCGGCGGGGACGGGCAAAGGCTCGCGGGGGGTTCCGCAGGGAGGCCGCCCTATGCCCACCATGTCCGGCATCCTGTCCGGTGCCGCTCTCGCCGTCAGCCTGATCCCCGCCGGGGCGTTCGCCCAGGGCTACACGCCCTACGACACCTACCGCGACGCTTATGGCGGCCCGCATTACACGAACAATCTGACGCCGCAGGCCGACGACCGGACCGTGCTGGGACCGGTGGCGGCGGAGGGCGACCCGTTCCTGGTCCGCACCCGTCCGGCCCGCGGCTGGGGCGAGGTGGACGAGATCGGCGCCGGATTCTGGGAATGGCAAGGGGACCGCATCCGCCAGCGGCGCCAATCCGCCGAGGAACAGGACGCCTTTTGGGCCCAACGGGACACGGCCTGGGCAGCGGACCGGCACCGGTACCAGCGCGCGCTGCCCCCGCCCTCCTCATGCTGCGCCTGGGTTCCCACCCCGCCCCGCCGGGCGTGGAAGGGCGAATGACAACAACAAATGATATGGGCCGCAGAGGCGTGATCAGGCCGAACGCACCTGCCGCAGGAAGCCTTCCGCCTGTTCGCGGAGCGCCGATGCCTGCCGGCCCAGATCGATGGCGGCCGAGCGAACCTCCGACGCCATGACGCCGGTTTCACGCGCCGATTCGGACGCCGCGCGCACGCTGTCTGTGACCTCAACCGTGCGGTTGGCGGCGTTCTGCACGTTGCGGGCGATGTCGGTCGTGGTCACGCCCTGCTGGTCGGCGGATTCAGCAATGCGGCCGACCATGTCGCTGACCGCCAGCACCCGGCGACCGATCCCCTCGATCGCGGAAACGGCGCCGCCGGTGGCGGCCTGGATTTCGGCGACCTGCTGAACAATGTCGTCGGTGGCCTTGGCGGTCTGATTGGCCAGCGTCTTCACCTCGTTCGCCACGACGGCGAACCCTTTGCCGGCCTCTCCCGCGCGGGCGGCCTCGATGGTGGCGTTCAGCGCCAGCAGATTGGTCTGTGCCGCAATGCCTTGGATCAGGGTGACCACCTCGCCGATCCGGCCGGCGGCCGAAGCCAGCCCTTCCACGGTTTGGTTGGTGCGCTCAACCTCCCCCACCGCGGTGCGGATCATCCGTGAGGATTCCTCGATCTGGCGGGACACCTCGCCGATGGAGGCGGTCAACTCCTCCGTGGCGCGCGCGACGGTGCGGACATCGTCGCTTGCCTCGCCCGCGGCGGCACTGACCGCGGCAGCCTGCCCGCTGCCGCTTTCGGCGATGTCGTGCAGGCGGTGGGCGTTGGACTGCAACTGCGCGGTCGTGGCGCTCAGAGTCTCGACCACACCCATCAGCGTCCCTTCGAAGGAGCGGGCGACCGCGTTCAGGGCCTCTTTCCGTTCCCGTTCAGCGCGGGCACGCTCCTCTGCCTGGGCGGCTTGCAGGCGCGCAATGGCCTGGGCGTTTTCCTTGAAGACGCTCAGCGCCTGTGCCATGCCCCCGATCTCGTCAGTGCGGCCCAGCGCCGGAATGGCAATCGCGTGGTCGCCGTGCGCCAGCCGCTCCATGGCTCCGCGGATGGCGGCCAGCGGACGGAACATGCGGCGCGCCACGATCAGGCAGCCGCCGGCCACCAGCAGCGTCACCACCCCGCCGAGCGCCGCGATCATGGACTGGGTGTCGCGGATGCTGTTGAAGAACTCAGCCTTCGGAACGCCGACATACAGCACGCCGACAACCTGCCCCGTACGGTTCCGGATCGGATCGTAGGCGGTGTAGAAGGAGGTGCCGAGGATGTCGGCTTGACCGCGATAGGATTCACCCCGGCTCAGCACCGCGTCGTGCACCGGCCCCGCCGCCAGCTTGGTGCCGACCGCGCGGCTGCCATCCGACTTCTGCACGTTGGTGGTGACGCGCGTGTCCCCCATGAACACGGTCGCGGTCCCGCCGACCAGTTGTTTGACGCGGTCCACCGGCTCGAAGAAATCGTTCAGCGCGCGCTCGCCCGCGAACAGCCTGCCGTCACGGATTTCGATGTCGTGCCCATACTGACGCAAGACATCCCAGGCGACGCGCATGTTCGTCTCCTGGCGTTCGATGGCAATCCGCTCCGCATATTTGTTCAGCAGATTTTCGTTCACGCCGTAGGTCACGATCGCAAGAAGCGCCAGACCGCCCACGCACAGCGCGACCGTTTTTGTAGCAAGCGTGAACGCCCTCGTCTTAGCAGCCAGTCCCATCATGCCCTCAGCCATCTCGGCATTTTCCTTGAACTCAAGGCGGCACACCGGCCATGCGGACGTGCACGTGGCAATAAAGCAAGTCCCATTGTTAACAAAAAGTTGGCTTAAGACCCACGGGCGCGCCTGCGCGTCACGACGCCGCATGGCTGGTGTCATCCGCCCTCCCGGCCGCATTCTTTAGAGTAATTCAAAAGCGTATGAATACCTGTTCATATAGATTGACTCCCACGCCCGGCCCCTGTACGGTCCGCCCTGTCATTGGGGAGTAGCCACCCTCTGCGAGAGGGGCGCGCGCCAACAGACTCGGGGGCTTCCCCGTGGTGCGTGCGGCAGCCGGACACGATCCGGCCAGTTCGGCAAGACCGATGGCGCGGATGCGACCCGAAGGCCAGCCGGGTGCAGCCGTGCTGTCGTATCCGTTTGGCCGGAGATGCTCACCATGTTCGGCGTCACCTCCTTCGCCCTCGCCGTCAGTCTTTCCATGGACAGCTTCGCCGCGGCGCTTGGCCGTGGCGCGGTGCAGAAGCGCCCCGGCCTGACGGAAGCGCTGCGCGTCGGCTTCGCCTTCGGCGTCTGCCAGCTGTCGATGGCGGCCATCGGCTGGGCGGTCGGCACCTCCTTCGCCGACATGGTCCAGGCGGTGGACCACTGGATCGCCTTCGGCCTGCTGCTGCTGATCGGCGGATCGATGATCCGCAACGCCGTCGGCGGGGAAGACGATGACGATGCGGCGGCGACGCGGTCCGGTTGGCTGGCCCTGCTGACCGTGGCGGTGGCGACCAGCATCGACGCCAGCGCGGTGGGCGTCGGTCTCGCCATGGCCGATGTGGACATCGCGGTGACCGCGACCCTGATCGGCGCGGTGACTTTCCTGATGGGCTTCGGCGGCGTGTTGCTGGGCCGCGCGGCCGGCCCGCTGCTCGGCCGCCGGGCGGAACTGGTGGGCGGCCTGGGCCTGGTTGCCATCGGCGCCAAGATCCTGATCGAACACACGCTGCTCTGACACGGCCGGGAACCGCCACGCTTCCGCCATCCGGCGGTGCCCTTCGGTACAGGCACCCGGTCTGCCGTAATTTCCGCGGCTTTTTTCGTCCGGCCGCGGCCAAGCCGCTGAACCCCCGTCCACCCCACCTGTTGTTGTCGCCGTGGCAACATCGACGGACGGGGAGAACCGCCATGGCGGACCTTCAGAACATTCTCGGCACGATGCTGGCAACCGGCATGGGCGGGCGCAGCGGCATGGGAATGGGCAGCATGGGCTCCATGCTGAACAATTCCGGCCTCAACGCCTCCGCCGGCGGGGCGCGCAGCGGCATGGGCGTCGGCTCGGTCGCCGGGCTCGGCGCGCTGGCCTACATCGCCTACCGCGCCTATCAGGAGCGCCAGCAGAACATGCAGGGCCAATCCGGCGGGCAAGCCGCTCCGCCGGCCCAATCGGGTGGCGGAGCGTCCGGTGGCCTTTGGGGCGGGTCGTCGGGCGGCGGCATCCTGGGCAGCATTTTCGGCGGTGCCGCCGGTGCGGGTGCCGGCGGTTCCCTCGGCGACCGGCTGTCCCAGGTCTTCCAGACCCGCGCCGCTCCCCAGCAGCCCACCCCCGCAGCGCCCAACGAAGCCGACAGCGAAGGCGCCTATCCGTCCCTGGCCATGGAGGACCAGCACGCCCTGTTGCTGATCCGCGCCATGATCGCCGCCGCCAATTCCGACGGCGTGATTACCGGCGAGGAGCGCCAGCGCATCCTGTCCTCCCTGGACGAGGCCGGGGCGGGACCGGAGGAACGCCGGATCGTCGAACAGGAACTCGACCGGCCGCAGTCGCTCGACACGCTGGTCCAGGCGGTCCAGGACCCGCAAACGGCGGAGCAGGTCTACATGGCCTCCATGATGGCGGTGGACCGCAATTCGGAGACGGAGCGGTCCTACCTGCAATACCTCGCCACGCGGCTGCGCATCGACCCGCAGCGCCTGCAACAGCTCAATCAGGCGGCATAAGGGAGGCAGGCGGCATAAGGGAGGCAGGCGGCATAAGGGAGGCAGGCGGCCCAATTCGGGAAAGCCGGCTCAAGGCAGGGCCTTGGCCTGGAAGTCGTCGAATTCGATCACGCTGTCGGCCTTCGTCCACAGCCCGACCTTGCCCGCCGCCTTGAACGTGGCGTCGTGCGCCTCGAACAGCGCCTGACCGTCGAGGGAGACCGCCAACCGGTCCCCTTCGACGGTCAGGCCCAAGGTGCGCCACGCGCCGGTGCGAAGCTCCGCCGGCTTTCCGGCGATCTCCGACCGCTGGCCGTCCGCCACCTTGTAGAGGTTCACGTTCCCCTCCAGCGCGTTTGCCCGCACCACGTAGTAGTTGCCGGAATCGCGGAACCGCGCCACGAGGCCGGCGCCCTGATCCACCGTGCCGGACACCGGCTTGAAGCGGACGCTCAGCTGGACGTTGGCCGTGGTCAGCGAACTCGCGATGCACAGCGGAAAGCGATCGTCGGTGCCGTCCGCGCTGGTCTGCGCCAACACCTTCGGCCCGCTGGGCGAAGTGGGGTCCTCCATCACCGCCCAGGCCGGCGGCGCCCCCTTTCCGGTCATGGCAACGGAGAATCCCGGCGGCAGGGCACCGACCTTGTCCCCTTCGAAATCGAAACAAAGCGATTGCCCGGTCGGACCGGCCGCCAGGGCCGGGCCGCAGGCGGCAAGCACGGCGGCCATCGCGGCGATGCGTGAACTCATGGCAGTTTCCCCTGCGATCAATCCTTCCCGGATAAACACCGCGCGGCGGACGCAAGGTACCGGACATGCACCCGCGCGATGTCCTCCGCCCGGTCGGCATCACGCGCGCGAATGGCGGCGACGAGATGCGCGTGATCGTTGCGGCGGGCAGCCAAGTCCCCGGACGTGGTCGGCAGGCCGCGGCACATGGCGCGGGTTTGGGCGTAGAGCGCCTCCAACATCCGCTCGATGGTCGTGTTGCCGGCGATGCGCAGCACCGCCTGATGGAAGGCCAGCGCCGCGTCGGAATAGCCCGCGGCATCGCCGCGCTCCAGGCAAGCCTGCTGCTCGGTCAGGGACCGTTCCAGCGCCGCGACCTCTGCCAAGCCGGCCCGCTCCGCCGCCAGCCGGGCCGCCATGCCCTCCAGGGCCTCGCGCGTCTCAAAAAGCTCCGCGAGCCGGCGCGCGTCGAAGCGCACCAGGAACACGCCGTGGCGGGGCACGACCTCCAGCAGCCCTTCCGATTCCAGGCGGGCGATAGCGTCCCACACGGGCGACCGGCTGACGCCAAGCTCCCCAGCCAGCGCGATCACGTTCAGCTTGTCGCCCGGCGCGTAGCGGCCACTGTCCAGCAGCAGCGTGCGCAGGCGCTCGTAAGCCCCCTCACCCAGGCTGGGGCGGCGTGTCCGGGCGGTCATCGGTTCGTCCTTTTGTCACGTCACTGTTGACGGTAACATGTCACAGGCGCACAGTCGAGCCCGGACCTGACCTGAGGAGCCGCCCCATGCTGGTGGATGACGCCGTCGAACGCGTGCTGCGCGATCTGGAGGACTTCGGCCGCGAGAACGACGCCCGCGAGGGCGACCGCGCCCGCAAGATGCTGAACCTGGAGCGGGAAACGGCGGAGCTTCTGCACATCCTTGTGCGCAGCGGGCGCCGCCGCCGGGTTCTGGAGATCGGCACCTCCAACGGCGTCAGCACCCTGTGGCTGGCCGCGGCCCTGCGCGCCACCGGCGCGGCGGACCCACTGGTCACCATCGAACGCGATCCGGGCAAGAGCGCCCAGGCGGCCACCAACCTGGACCGCGCCGGCCTTTCCGGGCACGTCCGCCTGCTGGTCGGCGATGCCACGGAAACGGTAGCCGGCCTGCCCGGCCCCTTCGACTGCGTCTTCTTCGACGCCGACCGCTGGAGCGCCCCGGACCAGCTTCGCCTGCTGCTGCCGAAGCTGGAACCGGACTGCATCCTGCTGGCCGACAACGCCCTGTCCCACCCGCAGGAAATCGCCGGCTACATCGCCGCGGTGGAGGCCCTGCCGGACTTCGCCTGCACGACCTTCGTGGTGGGCAAAGGGTTGCACGTGGCCTGCCGGCCGTAAGGCCGGATTGTTTCACCACCAAGGCACCAAGACACCAAGGCGGATCGCTCCGATTTCGAAGCCGGACGGCGGGCGACGCCGAACCAAGTCTGATAATCTTGGTGCCTTGGTGTCTTGGTGGTGAATTGTCATACCAACGACGCTACTACGCCGCCTCCCCCGCCAGGGCTTCCGCGGCGAGGCGCGCGACCGCCGGGTAATCGGTCTTGCCGGTGCCGAGCAGCGGGATGCTTGCCGCGCGGATGATGTCGCGGGGGATGGCGATCTCCGGTGCTCCCTTGGCCTTCGCGGCGGCAACCAGGACATCGCGCGACAGGGCGGGGCTGGCGGTGACCAGCACGATGCGCTCGCCGCGCCGGGCGTCCGGCAGAGCGATGGCGGCGTGCGGGGCGGATGGATCGGCGTGCAGGGCCAGTTCCTCCACCACGCCCAGCGGGACCATCTCACCGGCCACCTTGGCGAAGCGCTTGACGCGCCCGACGATGCGGATGAAACCGTCGGCATCAATCTCCACGATGTCTCCGGTGTCGTGCCAACCATCCTCCGGCATCTGAATCTCGCAGGGGCGGTCGGCGTGCAGGTAGCCCTTCATGACGTTCGGCCCCCGCACGCGCAGCCGGCCGCCCACGGGTACGCCGGGCACCGGCACCAGTTGCGTCTCGATGCCCGGCAGTGCCTGCCCGACCGTGCCGGAGCGGAAGCGGGCCGGCGTGTTCACGGCGATGACCGGAGAGGTCTCCGTCGTGCCGTAGCCCTCCAGCAGGTGGACGCGCAGCCGTTCCGTGTAGGTGCGGCGCGTCTCCTCCTGAAGGCGCTCCGCCCCCGCGAAGACCAGCCGCAGGGAGCGGAAATCGTAGGGGTCCGCCGCCCGCGCCCAGGCGTTCAGGAAGAAGTCGGTGCCGAACAGGATCGTGGCGTTGGTCTGGTAGACCAGTTCCGGGATCAGCCGGACATGGCGCGGGTTGGGGTACAGCACCGTCTTCACGCCGTTCAGGATCGGCAGCAGCATGCCGCCCAGCAGACCGAAGGAGTGGAAGACCGGCAGGCAGTTGAACACCACGTCCTGCCGCGTGAAGTCCACCACGGAGGCCACCTGCGTCATGTTGGCCAGCAGGTTGTCGTGCGTCAGCGCCACGCCCTTCGGCGGCCCCTCCGACCCCGAGGTGAAGAGGATCCCCGCCACGTCGTCCGGTTGGCCCTGCGGCGGCAACAGCCGCTCCGGCGCCACCAGCGCGGCGAGCGCGCGCAGCTTGTCGCCCAGACGCAGGCCGCGCTTTACGTCCTCCAGGTGGATGATGGCGTGGTCGGCGGCCAGGGCCTCGACCAGCGGGCCGAGGCGCCCCTTCTCCACGAACTGGGTGGAGGTCACGATGCGGCGCACCCCGGCGGCGCGGCAGGCCGCCTTGATAGCGTCCGGACCGGCCGTGAAGTTCAGCATCGCCGCGGGCCGGCCATGAGCCGCCAGCCCGAAGAACACCGCCGCGGAGGGGGAGGCGGTCGGCAGCAGCACGCCCACCGCCTCCCCCTCCGCCGTGCCGCGCGCCAGGATGCGGCCGAGCACCAGGGAACGCGCGACCAGCGACCGGTAGGACACGGTGGAAAAGTCGGCGTCCTGCACCGCCGCCTTGCCCCAGCCGGTCTTGCGCGCGGCGTCGAACAGGGCAAGGGCCAGCGTCTCCGGGCGCTCGTGCGCGGCAAAGACCGTTTCAGTCATCACGCCGGACAGCCAGGATTTCAGGGCCGCGCGCCGCTTCTTGCCGACCAGACCCGCCACGTCGGGGGTGGCGACCGGAGGCATGACGGTGATGGTGATGCGCGGGAACAGGCCCAGCCGCAGCCGCCCGTGCATGCGCGACAGGACGGAGCGCTGGGCGCCTTCGATGCACACCGGCACGATGGGGCAGCGCGCCTTGTCGGCCAGCATGCCCGGACCGCCGTTGATCTTCATGAGGGAACCGGTGACGGTGATCCGCCCTTCCGGGAAGATGCAGATCTTGTCCCCCTCCGCCAGAGCGCGGGCCAGCACGCGGGTGCCCATGGGGTTGGTCGGGTCGATGGTCACATGGTCGGCCAGCGCCAGGAAGGGTTTGGCCCAGGCCTGCTGCGCGATGAAGGTGTCCACCGCGAAGCGCATGCCCGGCAGGAAGGCGGCCAGCAGCGCGCCGTCCAGGAAGGACTGGTGGTTCGGGGTGACGACCGCCGCACCCTCCAGCCGCTCCAGATGCTCGGCCCCGCGCACCTCCACGCGGAAGGCGACGCGGAACAGGCCGCGCGCCAGCGCCCGGCCCATCTCCACCGCGTCGATGGACAGCGCCAGCAGCACGGCGGCCAGCATGCTCGCCCCGCCCCAGGCCGCAACGGTCAGCGGCGACAGGTCCAGCGCCAGCATGGCCGCCGCCGCGCCCGAGCCCACAACCATGAACAGCGCGTTGACCACGTTGGCCGCCGCGATGACCCGCGCGCGGGCTGACACCGCCGCCCGGTGCTGGATCAGCGCGTAGAGCGGCACGGCGAAGGCCCCGCCCGCCGCGGCGATCACGAACAGGTCGGCCAGCAGCGGCAAGGCCCAGGGCTGCGCCAGCAGCGCCATCGGCGACAGCGGCTCCGCCGACGGGGCCGAGGGCGTCAGGAACGGCAAAGCCGCCCCGGCCGCCGCGGCCACCAGCCCGGCCAGCGCCGCCCGGCGCGCGTCGGCGGTGGAGGGCACCCGGTGCCCCAGCCCGGCCAGGACGGAGCCGATGGCGACGCCGACGGCGAACACCGCCAGCAGCAGGGTCGCCCCCGCGCTGTCGGCACCCAGCGTTTCCCGCGCGATGGCCGGGAACTGCGCCATGACGACCGCGCCGACGCCCCAGAAGACGGAAATGCCGTAGATCGCGCGCATCGACGCGCGGTCCTGCGCCGTGGCGCGCAGCACGCGCAGCGTCACCGACACCGGATTCAGCCCAACGCGCACCGCCGGGTCGGCATTGCCGGCGCGGGGGATGAACAGCGACGCCGCCAGCCCCAGCACCGCCGAGGAGCCGAGCAGCGCCGGCACCGCCCAGGGATCGGCCAGCGCCAGCGACCCGCCGGCGATGGTGCCCAGCAGGATGGCGACGAAGGTCCCGGCCTCGACCAGCCCGTTGCCGGCGCTCAGCTCGTCGGCCGGCAGCAGGTCGGGCAGCAGGCCGTACTTCACCGGCCCGAACACGGTGGAATGGGCGCCCATGCCCACCAGCGCCACGATCAGCACCAGCAGGTTGGCATCCAGGATGCCCCAGGCGGCCACGGCCATCAGCCCGATTTCCGCCACCTTCACGGCGCGGGCGACCAGCGTGCGGTCGAACCGGTCGGCAAGCTGCCCGGCGGTGGCCGAGAACAGCAGGAAGGGCAGCGTGAAGGCGCCCGCCGCCAGCGTGGAGATCAGCGCTCCGTTCCCGGCCATGCCGTAGACCGCCAGCACCGCGATGGCGCCGCGCAGCACGTTGTCGCCGAAGGCGCCCAGGAACTGCGTCAGGAACAGCGGCAGGAAGCGCCGCGTGACGAGCAGGCCCAGCTCGCTGTTCGCCGGATCGCTTCTCAATGGCTCACCCATGGCGGGACTCCTCGCGCTTCAGGCCGTTCAGCAGCGCGTCGGCGATGGTGTCGGCGAGATCGCCGAGCGGGGTCTTCTGCCGTCCGTAGACGTGCGACTGCACGTTCATGACGATGGCGCCGATGACGATGTGGGCCAGGGCCTCCCGGTCGGCGTTCCGGATGCTGCCCTCGGCGATGCCGTCGCCGATGATGCCGCAGATCACGTCGACCGGCGTTTCCTGCCCGTCCGGCACCAGCGGCAACGCGTCGTGCTGCGACAGCAGCAGGAAGCGCGCACGGTCGGGCGCCTCCTCGACCAGCTGGAAGGCCCAGCCGATGACCCGCCGCAGCCGTTCCGGCGCCGGGCCGGTGCCGGCCGCCTCGCGCAGGGTGCGCGACATGGCGGTGTATTCGGCGGCGAACAGGTCGGCCGCAAGGTCTTCCTTGCTGGGCCAATGGCGGTACAGCGCCCCTTCGGAAACCCCGGCGGCGCGGGCGATGTCCTTGATCGTCGTGCCTTTCACACCCTTCTGGGCGAACAGCGCGATGGCGGCGTCGCGGACCTTGTGACGAACATCGTTGGGCATGGCGCACCCGTTGCTCATCGTTCATGAGTGAACGTTCACTCACATACTGCGCCAAAGTTCCGGGCGGCGCAAGCGGCCTCAACGCCGAAGGCCGCGACCCAAAGGGGGAATGGCAGGAATTGTCGGGTGTATGGCGTTGCGCCGGCCGGACACGCCCGACACAGTCGGCGCGCCAATCCTCTATCGTCCCGTGGAGAATCAACGATGAAAGTGGTTCGGTCCGAAACGTTCCGCCCCGACACCGCCTGGGCGGCGCTCGACGTGGCAGAAATCGACGGTGCGACCGTGCGCCTGCACTGGACCGACCAGCCTTACAAATGGCACGTCAACGACGGCGAAGAGGTCTTCGCCGTCCTGACCGGTGCCGTGGACATGCATTACCGTGTCGATGGCCGCGAAGAGGTCGCACGGCTTGGTCCCGGCGACCTTTTCCACGCCCGCACCGGGGATGAGCATGTCGCCCACCCCGTCGGAGAGGCCCGCATCCTCGTCATCGAGCGCAAGGGCAGCGTGTAGCCGCCCATCACAGCCGCCCGATCACGGTCGCCCGATTACGCGGCGATGGGCTGCATGCCCCGCGTCATCTGGGCGAACACGTCGCGGAACCGGTTCATGGACGCATCCGCGTCGTTGAAGCGGACGTGGACGGCGCCCTTGTCGAACGCCCGCACCTCGAAGGACAGCGACAGGCCGTAGCGGTCCAGGCGCAGGGTGCCGCGGTCACCGGTCGAAAGGCCCTTGATGCCGTTCAGCATGGCGCCGCCGCAGGACAGGTCCGTGAGGGTCCCCGCCTGGTCGATCCCCTTCACGACCGCCGTACAGGACTCGTTCACGCGATAGCGCGGATTCCGCCGCCGGTCGGCGTCGGCGGTGGAGGTGCGCACCACACGCACCAGCACGCGACGCAACTCGTCGATGCTGGCCGCCACCTCGTCCGAGCCCGCACGCACGCCGCCGGCCTGCGAACCGGTCTGGTCGGCGTCGCTCGACACGGCGGCGATGCGGACCGACACCTCCTGGGCGGCGTTGGAGGTTTCCACGACGTTGCGGCTGATTTCCTGAGTGGCCGCCGCTTGCTCCTCCATCGCCGCGGCGATGGCGCTGGAGATCTGGTCGATTTCCCCGATGGTGTCGCCGATCTCCGCCACGGCGGCGACGGCGGTGCCGGTCACGCCCTGGATTTCGGTGATCTGGCGCGTGATCTCCTCGGTGGAGCGGGCGGTCTGGTTGGCGAGGTTCTTCACCTCCTGCGCCACCACCGCGAAGCCCTTGCCGGCCTCGCCGGCACGGGCGGCCTCGATGGTCGCGTTCAGCGCCAGCAGGTTGGTCTGGCTGGCGATGTCGGTGATCAGCTTCACCACCTCGTCGATGCGGCCGACCGCCTCCGACAGCGACTGGATGGTGCCCTGGGTGCGCTGCCCGTTCTCCACCGCGCGCCGGGTCACGGCGCTGGAATGGTCGATCTGGCTGGAGATCTCGCGGATCGAGGCGGCGAGTTCCTCCGTCGCCGCGGCCACCGTCTGGGCGTTGGCCAGCGCCTGCTCGGCGGCCGCCGCCACGCTCTGCGCGTTGACGCTGACGCGTTCGGCGGAATTCGCCATGGCGTCGGCGTCCTGGGCCATGGAGCTGGTGCGTTGCGCCACCTGCTCCACCGCGCGGCCGGCCTCGCGCTCCACCGTTTCGGCCATCGCCTGCAGGGCGGCGATCCGCTCCTCCTCCGCCTGGCGCTGGCGTTCCGCGCGTTCCTGAAGGGCGTAGTTGAGCTTCGCCTTCACCGCGCGCAGCTGCGACCGGATGCGGGCGAACTCGGCCACGCCGGAGCTGGGGATGACGGCCATGAGATCGCCGCGCGCGATGGCGTCCAGATGCTCTTCCACGAGATGCAGCGGGCGCCGCACGGTGCCGAGCACGCTGAAGGTGCCGACCAGCGCGACAACGAAGCCGACCAGCATCAGGCCGATGGTCAGCCCCATCCCGCCGCCGCCGGTCAGCGATTGCCAGCCAAGCGTCAGGACGATCATCATCAGCAGGACGCCGGTCGCGACGATCCGGCCGGCGATGCTGGACACCACGTCGGCCACCCACTGCCGGAAGCCGCGGCGGACGATCTGGCCGTCCAGAAGGCCGTATTCCTTGCCGCGTCCCGCGCGGATTTCGGCGTAAATCCGCTCCGCCTCGGCCACGGCCTCGCGACTCGGCTTGGAGCGGATGGAGATGAACTCCGTGACTTCCCCATTTTCGGTCAGCGGCGTGACGTTGGCCTTCACCCAATAATGGTCACCGGACTTGGCGCGATTCTTGACCAGTCCTTCCCACGGCCGCCCGGCCTTGATGGTTTCCCACAGGTTGGCGAAAGCCGCGGGGGGCATGTCGGGATGCCTGACAATATTGTGAGGCGATCCAAGCAATTCTGTTTCGGAATAACCGCTGATATCGACGAAGGCCTTGTTGACGAACGTGATCTTGCCGCGGGTGTCGGTCCGCGACACCAGCAGCACGCCGTCAGCCATTTCGATTTCGCGGTTGGTGATCGGTCCGTTGTCGCGCATAGCCAGACACCTTTCGCGGGGAACACACGCCGGTTCCTACCTACGGCATATTTCTACTGTATTAATACGCGAAAAGCATCACCATATTGTCGCGACCGACGGCGCGTTCATGGCCGTTCTCCCGCTTCTCAGGCGGCGTCGGCACGGGCCACAACCGATGCCGCCGCCGTGCCTTCGGCTCTGGAGTGCCGAACGGCCAAGCCTACGATGACATTTTTTCATGGAAGAAAGTGGCATGGCCCCACGTTCGTCTGAATGTCGGCACATCAACGACCGCCGGTGCGGTCGCCGACAGGAGACAGAAGCCATCATGAACGTTCGCGCTCTTTTGATCGCCGCCATCGCCGCCTCTCTGCTGGCCGCCCCGGCGGCATTCGCCGCGAACAGCTCCGTTCCCCAGGCGCCGGTCGCTCCGGCCGCGCCCACGGCACCCGCCGCACCGACGGTGGGTTCCCCGGCGGAACCGGCCAAGGCTCATAAGGAGACCGTTCAGAAGGAAACCTCTGCCACCGCGACCCAGGCTCCCGCCAAGACGCACAAGAACGCCGACACGAAAGCCGCGGCGGAGGGCAAACACGCGACCACCCCCCACAAGGCCAAGCACGACGACCTGGTGAAGACCAGCGCCGGGAAGAGCGATGCGGCCAAGGCCGGCACCGCGCCGGTCACCGTCGCCCAGTAACGCTCGTCCCAATCATAGTCGTCTTCGCAGGCGGAAGCGGCGCCGAGCCCCACTCGGCGTCGCGTTCCGACGGGCATCCGGCCGTTCAGTTCGATGCGGGATAGACGCAGAGCAGCCGCTGCTGCTTTTGCTGGTACCCGACCAGCCCGCGCAGGGACAGCGGCAGGAAGCCGCGGGCCCGGTTCGCGGCGGCGATGTCGAACATCAGGGCCTGCTGGTGGAACAGGCCCGCGTACACCTTGCCGAGCCCCATGTCCGGATCCCAGACATGGATGGCCTCGGCCCCGGCGCCGTTGACCTCGATGATGCGGAAGTCCTCGCCGGCCGCCAGCGCCTCGGCGGACGCGAATCGGACGTCGAAGCGGCCGAAATTGAAGCCCGGCATGGAGTCGGCGATCTCGTCGAACCGCCGGATCAGGGCCGGCGTGATCAGCGCGTGACCATCCTTGTACAGCCCGCCCACCCGGCTGCTGCCGACCAGCGCCAGCCGCACCACCTCGCCCGCCGCGGGCACCTCTTGCAGCCGGCCGCGCAGGGCGGAGCGGTGCAGGTCGCCCTTCCACGACGCGCGCGGATCCCGCTCGATGAGGTCGCCCAGGCTGGACAGGCCGTCGCCGACCACGTGGGGGAAATAGCGCAGGGTCAGCGAGAAAATGGTGCCCTGCGTCTGTCCCGGGTATCGGGCGTAGAAGATCCCGGCCTCCCCCGCGTACGGGACGTAGGCCTGCAGGATGAAGCCGCAGCCTTGCGGCATCTCGTCCAGATAGCCTTGCAGATCCGCCGGGCTGCGCACGAGACGCACGCCGAAGCCGCGCCAGCCGATGTCCGGCTTGGCGACCAGCGGGAAGGTCAGCCCCGCCTCCCCGGCCAAAGCCTCCAGCCGTTCCAGCGACCAAAACCCCGTGTTGACCGCCGCCACGCTGGCCGCCGCCCAATGGCTGGCCGACGGCCCGATCAGGTCCAGGCAACGGATCTTGGATTCGCCCAGCAGCCCGCCGGCCTCGATGGACGGGTTGGCGGCGGTGGGCAGGCTCAGGCTGCGGTGGCGCAGGCCGAGCCACAGCCACTGCACCACCAGCGGCACATAGAACAGCAGCGGCGGAATGCGCTCCGCCAGACCGATCGGCCGGTATCCGGCCGGAACCAGCGGCATGCCGGGCAGGCGCACGGCCTGGGTCGGCGCCGGCCGTTCGGGGGCAAGACCGGCCACCAGCTTCGCCGGGGCGCCGAAGGCGACCGCCACCTTCGTCGCGAGCGTCCGCCCGGCCTGCGTGCGGGCACCGATCAGCAGGGCAGCCAGCCCCAGGCCGGCCATCGACACATCCCCCGACGACAGGCCGATGGAGGAGGTCAGCAGGGCCAGCAGGATCCCGACGTGCAAAACCGCGGTCGCCAGGGTCGTCAGCAGGAAGCGGTCGAACCGCACCCGAATCGCCCCGCAGGCGAAATACATGGGGAACAGCACGCCCGGCACCAGCCGCGCCGTGATCAGCGTCACCAGCAGGTTGGATTCAAGCGCCTTGCGGCATTTGAAAAAGACCGGCCGCTCGGTGTAGCGCCGCAGCCGCGCCACCCGCGTCGACAGCAGGCCAAGCGAATAGATCAGGCAATCCCCGCCGATGATCCCCGCCATCAGCGCCAGGGCCGTGAGGCTGAAATCGAGCGTACCGGCGCTGACCAGCCCGGCGCCGGCGGCGATGGCCACATCCTCGTGAAGGATGGTCAGAACCGCCAGCGCGACAGGGAACGCGAGCGGCATCTCGTGAATCAGGGCGAACAATTCGGCAAGCACCAGACGCGATTCCGGTAACAATCAGGCACACCAATTTGTGCTACACCGATCAAGCATTCAAAGCATAAAGATTCGGTTGCACACAGATTTCGATGCGTTTGTCACCGCGGGGACACCTTAAGGGTTCACCCGCGACACGCTTTCTCACCCTTCGGTGAGCCTCACGCCAAGCGGCAGCGTTCCGAAAAGGCGGACGGGCGCCATCAGCCCCGACATTGAGCCAAAGGACGGGATCATGCGATTCGTGGCCCGGATGCACCGACGCCGCCGACGGAAGCGGTGCGGCGAGGGCTCGTCGCCCCCGCCCTTCCGCCGGCGTCTCAGCCCGGCGCCGACACCGGACGGCGGTAGCGGAGCGAACTCGCCACGCAGCCCACGCCGGCCAGCACCGCGGCCAGGGTCAGCGCGATGGTCGTACCGTGCACGGCGTGCGCCGTGAACAGCAGCCCGACGAAGGCGGCGCCCAGCGTCTGGCCCAGCAGGCGGGCGGTGGACTGGATGCCGCTGGCCCCGCCGCTGCGCTCCTTCGGTGCGCTGGTGATCAGCACCTTGTTGTTCGGCGACTGGAACAGGCCGAACCCGATCCCGCACACCACCATCCGCCAGGCGATGTCGGCGGCCGAGGGGTGGACCGGCAGCAGGGCGAGCAACGCCAGCCCAACCGCCAGGACGGCCAGCCCCAGCCCGCCCAGCAGGCCCGGATCGTAGCGGTCGGCCAGCCGCCCGGACAGCGGCGCCATGATGGCGATGCCCAGCGGCCAGGGGGTCATCAGCAGACCCGTCTCCACCGCCGAGCGGCCGATCACGTCCTGGAAGTAGAAGGGCAGCGCCACATAGGCGATGGCCTGCGCCGCGAAGGAGCCGACGGAGGTCATCACCGACAGGGCGAAGACCGGCAGGCGCAGCAGGTCGACCGGCAGCAGCGGGGCCGGCTGCTCCAGTTGCCGCCGCACCAGCACGACGCCCAGCACCAGCGCGACCGCCAGTTCCGCCACGGTCAGCGCCATGGCCTGGGTGCCGTCCAGCCCCTTGATCCCGCAGATCAGGCTGCCGAACACCATGGCGTTCAGCAGGGCGCTGAAGGCGTCGAAGCGGTGCGGAGCCTTGGGCGAGTGCGGCAGCGAGCGTGCGGCGATGACCAGCGCCACGGCCCCCAGCGGCACGTTGATGGCGAACAGCCACTGCCAGGAGCCCACCGACAGGATCATCCCCGCGATGGTCGGCCCGGCCGCCGAGGCCACCGCGACGATCAGCGCGTTGTTGCCGACCCCGCGCCCGAGTTGCCGGTGCGGGTAGATGAAGCGCACCAGCGCGATGCTGACGCTCATGATCCCGGCGGCGCCGAATCCCTGGACCACGCGCGCGATGGTCAGGGCCAGAAGCGAATCCGACAGCGCGCAGGCCGCCGACGCCAGCGTGAAGACCAGCAGCCCCCACCAGTAGACGCGGCGGTAGCCCACGATGTCGCCCAGCGAGGACAGCGGGAACAGCGACACCGTCACCGCCAACTGGTAGGCGTTGACCACCCAGATGGAGCCGGAGGCGCTGATGCCCAGGTCTTTCGCGATGGTCGGCAGCGCCACGTTGGCGATGGCGCCGTCCAGGACGGCCATCGTCAGGGCGATGCCCATGGTCAAAATGGCCCACTGCCTTTGCGGCGTGGGCAACCCGTCAACAGCCAGCATTCTAACCCTGTGTTCTTGAAGTCGGTTTTTTTGAAGATTGTTATTCCATGGCCGGGGCGGCGTGGTCCTTGCTGGCACCGCTCCTGGTCGGTTTCCGCATCAGCAGGACCATCGGCATGGCGACCAGCGCGATCATCATCATCAGCTTGAAGTCGTCGATGAAGGCGATGCTCGTGGCCTGCCGCGTGATCTCGGCATCGAGCGCCGCGCGGCCGGCCTCGGTCATCGGGTTCCAGAAATGGGCCACCGCCGGCAGGTCGAACATGCGGTTGTACGGGGTGACCGCCTTCGCGATCTCCGCATGGTTCACCTGCGTGTTCTCCACCAGCAGGGCCGACACGACCGAGATCCCGATGCTCGACCCGATGTTGCGCGACAGGTTGTAGAGGCCAGTCGCCTCCGTCCGCTGCTCCGGCGCCAGCGTGGCGAAGGTGACGGTGCTGAGCGGCACGAACAGGAAGCCCAGCCCAGCCCCCTGGATGAAGCCGGTCTTGATGATCGTCCATTGCGACACGTCCGGCGTCCAGCCGGTCATGTCCCACAGCGCCAGGGCGGTCAGCGACAGGCCCAGCAAAATCAGCAGGCGCGTGTCCACCCTGCCGATCATCCGGCCGACGATCATCATCGCCAGCATGGTCCCCAGCCCGCGCGGCCCCATCACGAGGCCCGCCGTGATGACCGGATAGCCCATCAGCGTCTGGAGGTACGGCGTCAGCAGCGCCAGCGTGGCCAGCAGGATGATGCCGACCAGGAAGATGAAGAACATGCCCGTCGCGAAGTTGCGGTCGCGAAACAGGCCGGGGCTGACGAAGGGCCGCTCGGCGGTGAACATCTGCACCAGGAACAGGTAGAAGGCCGAAACGCAGACCACCACCTCCAGGATGATCTCGCCCGAACCGAACCAGTCCAGCTGCTCCCCGCGGTCGAGGAAAAGCTGAAGCGCGCCGATGGCGACGCTGAGCGTGCCGAAGCCGAACCAGTCCAGCCGCATGCGCCCGTTGCGCACCGTCTCCGACAGGAAGGCGGAGATGCCGAGGAAGGCCAGGATGCCGACCGGCAGGTTGATGTAGAAGACCCAGCGCCAGTTGTAGTTCTCGGTCAGCCAGCCGCCCAGCGTCGGCCCCAGGATCGGCCCGACCATGATGCCCATGCCCCACACCGCCATGGCCGAGCCCTGGCGTTCCTTGGGGTAGATGTCCAGCATGACCGACTGCGACAACGGCACCAGCGACGCCCCGAACAGGCCCTGCAACAGGCGGAACAGCACGATCTGCGGCAGCGACTGCGCCATGCCGCAGAGCATGGACGCCACCGTGAATCCGGCGACCACCGTCAGGAACAGCCGCTTGCGCCCGAACCGCCCGGCCAGGAAGCCGGTCGGCGGCGTCATGATGGCCGCCGCGACGATGTAGGAGGTCAGGACCCAATTGATCTGGTCCTGGCTGGCCGCCAGGCTGCCCTGCATGTAGGGCAGCGCCACGTTGGCGATGGTGGTGTCCAGCGCCTGCATGATCGTGGCCAGCATCACGCAGACGGTGATGGCGCCCCTGTGCTTGACCTCTCCCGCATCAGCGCTCATGGAGGCGGTCATGGCGTCAGGAACTCCGGTTCTCGCCCAGCAGCGCGGCCAGGAAATGCGGCAGGCCGCGCGCGTGGCCGGTGTGCACGTCCACCACCGCGCTCATCCCGGCGCGCAGCGGCGGCAGGCTCTTGTCGGTCGTGTCGATGCGCACGCGGATCGGAATGCGCTGCACCACCTTCACCCAGTTGCCCGACGTGTTCTGCGCCGGCAGGACGGAGAACTGGGCGCCGCTGGCCGGGCTCAGGCTGTCCACCGTGCCGTGCCATTCGCGGCCGGGGTAGGTGTCCACGGTCACCGTGGCCTCCTGGCCGGGCTGGACGTAGGTCAGCTCCGTCTCCTTGGGGTTTGCCTCGATCCACACATGGTCGGCGGCGACGAGGCTGAAGGCCGCCGTCGCGGCCTGGAGATACTGGCCGGGCTGGAGCGAGGGCACCTGCGTGACGACGCCGTCCATGGGCGCCTTCACCACCGTGTGCGACAGCTCCCGCGCGGCTTCGTCACGCGCGGCCAGCGCGTCCAGATAGCGCGGGTGCGTCTCAATGGGCTGGTCGGGGCCGCCGCCCAGGTTGGCGGCGATGGCGGCAAGCTGCTGTTCCAGCGACGCCACCTTCTGCTGCGCCGTCGCCAGATTGTGGCGCGCCGCGTCGAAGGTGGCCTGGGCCGCCACCTGCTGGCGGGCGAGATCCTGCTGGCGCCGGAATTCGCGGTCGAAGAAGTCGACGTCGGCGTTCGCCTGCTTGATCTGCTCCTGCATGTCGCGGTAGTTGGCCTTCAGCGCGGTCAGGTCGTTGCGCACGATGCCGACCTGCGCCTCGGCGCGTTGCAGCGCCAGCTGGAAGGGCTTGTCGTCCAGCGTGAACAGGACGTCGCCGGTCTTCACCGGCTGGTTGTCGCGCACCTTGATCGAGGAGACGATCCCCGACACGTCGGTGGAGAGGCCAACCATGTCGGCCTGGATGTAGGCGTTGTCGGTGGACATCACAGAACCGCCGGTCACGTAGACGTAGCCCCCGACGATCAGGACGACCGGCAACAGCAGGAACAAGGCCCAGCGCAGCAACCGGCGCCGCCGGGCGGGGTCGGCGCGCTTGCTGGCACCGGCCCGGTCCGCGTCGCCTTCGCGCAGGGCCGTCGTTCCGATGGCGGGTCCGCTGCCATCAGCCATGTGTGTTGCTCCTCACGGAAACGTCGTCGCTCGACGCCATGTTGGCGGCGACGAGGTTGGTCTTCATGTCGGCCAGCGTGTCGGCGAGCATCGCCCGCCGTTCGTCCGGCATGCCCGCGCAAGCCTCGTCCAGGACGGAGGCGGCGATGGCGCGGATGCGCTCCAGGATCGCGTGCGCCGCCGGGGTCAGCCGCAGCAGACGGGCGCGCCGGTCCGACGGATCGGGCAGCCGCTCGACGAAGCCCAGCTCCTCCAGCCGGTCGAGCAGGCGCACCAGCGTGATCGGCTCGATCTCCATGATCTGCGCCAGGCAGGACTGGTTGATGCCCTCCTGCCGGGCGAGATGCGCGATCACCGCCGCCTGCGCCCGCGTCAGGCCAAGCTCCTGGGCACGCGCCGTCTGCTCGAACTGCTTGCGCATCAGCCGGGCGACGTCGTGCAGCAACCAGCCGATGGTGCGGTCCGCGCCCGTGCTGCCTGTGGGCGTGCGATCCGTGGGCGTGCTGTCCGTTCCTGAGGTCATGCGAATAGCCGGAGGCCGAGTGGGCAAATGATAAGCTGCCTTATAATAAGGTAGCCATCATAACCCGGCCGTCGAGGGTTGGTTGCGGCCGGCGCCGCAAGGCCGGCATGCGCGGCCTGCATCGCGCGAGGCGCGCATAATCGCAACCCCGGAGCCGGGAGCGGCTCCGGGTATCATCGCACATTGTCGGAAGCGGTGTTTGTTACCGCCGCGCGGACGCCTGTCCGGCGCTCCGCAGGTTCACCGCGTCCTGAAGGGAAGCGGCCAGGGAGCGGGCGACGCAGTCGTAGCCGAAATCGTTCTGGTGGATGCCGTCCGGCCCGACGAGGTCGGTCATGGAGGCCTGCCGCGTCTGCACCCACTGGCGCATCACCGCGAAGCGGTGGAACAGGCCGACACCCTCCTCCTCGGCGACATGGGCGATGCGCGTCTGCATCTCCTCATGCTGGGGCTTGGCCAGCATGGCCGGGGCGTATTGCAGGTCCATCAGCACGACGTCGAAACCAGCCGCCTTCAGCTTCCGCACGCCGGTGCGGATCACCACCTCGGCGGCGTCGGGGTCGTCGCCGCGCAGGACGGTGTTGGCGCCGACCTGCCAGATCACGAGGTCCGGCTTCTGCTCCATCACGTCGCGCTGGAAACGGCGCAGCATCTCCGCCCCCACCTCGCCGTTGGCGCCCTTGTTCAGGACGGTGATCGCCGAGTTGGGAAAGCGCTGGTGCAGATGCTCGGCCAGCCGCGCCGGGTAGCTGCGGTCCGGCCCGCTGGCGCCGGCCCCCGCGGTGGAGGAGGAGCCGATGGCGACGATGCGCAGAGACTCACCGGCCGCAAGCCGCTGGGCCACGTGCGGCAGCGGCGTCGACATCGCCGCGGTCTGGGTCGAGATGGCGCAGGCGGTCGCCGGCGTGCCGGTGGGGCCGGCCTGGGCGGACCGTTCCGGAAAGGGCGAGGCCACGCACAACAACGCAACGGCCGCGGCGGCGAAACGGAAAACGGACATGTCTTTCATTCCGGCCCCTTCATTCCGCCGGCCTCGCCGCGCGGTCCAGCATGGCGGTGATGACGTCGGTCAAATGGCGGCCGATGCAGCGGTGAACGAACTGAAACGCTTGCAGCTTCTCCTCCTTGGAATCCGGGGCGAACCCCACCCGGCCTTCCTCGAACCAGTAATGCATCATCTCGTAGCGCGGGAAATGGAACACGTCATTGTTCTGGGTCACCCACTCCACATAATCCAGATAGGGCTGGAAGGTGATGAGCTGGGTGGTCTGCGGGCTGTACTGCATGTCAATCACGATGATGTCCGCACCGCGCCTGTGGGCAAGCTCGATGCCGGACGCCACGGCCTCGCCGAAGCTGTCCGGGCTGATGTTCCGCATCGCGTCCACCGTCCCGACCTGCCACACCACCAGGGATGCGGGACTGCCCGACAGGGCCTGGTCCAGCACCGGAAGCATCTCCTGCGCGGTGGCGCCGGGCGCGTTGCGGACCGTGACGCTCACCTTCCGGTCGGGCAGGTGCGCCGACAGATCCTTCTCCATCAGCGCCGGGTAGCTGGCCTGCCCCGCGCCCGCGTGGGGGCTGGCCGGCTTCGCGGTGTTCAGCACCAGAATGGGCAGGGAGCCGCCCCGTTTCATCCGCTCGTAAGCGCGGGGCAGGGATCCGTCGATGGTCAGGATCAGGTCCGGCACGGAGCACGGGTCGTCCACCGGCACGTCGTCGGCACGCGCCGGAACAGCAATCGCGACGGCGCAGGCCAGGAGGAGGGAGGCGGTCGCGCGCTTCATGCGCTCGGGTCCTTGGCGGGTGCCGGTTGACGCGGTGGCCGGCCGACGGACTGATACCAGGTCAACACCCGTGCGGCCGAAATCATAAGGGCTACGCCAACAATTGTGATCGAAAACTGTGCAAAAAGCGAGCTTGTCCATTGGTTCAGGATCGTTTGTCCCGCAAAGGACAGAAAAATCCCAAGGCAGAACACCTGCAACGACTGCCGCCCGCACAGGATCACCGGCGCCAACACCGGCCAACGCAACCAGGCGCTGTCATGCTTGGCCACCTGCAACACAACATAAGCCAGCGCGAAAAAGTGTGCCAGCCGCAGCGGGTCGAGGTCGGTCTTGCTGATCGGGTACAGGATCTCGGCCAGCCAGACCGGCATCAGGGCGCCCAGCGGGGCGATCTGCCAGGACATCACCAGCGCGAGCGAGGCCAGGAGATACACCGCCGCCCCGATCAGGAAGGACCGCCGTGGCTGCGTCAGCGCCATGGAAACGGCGGGAAACCGCTGCATGGTCGCCCCCAGCACGAACAGAAGCTGCCAGGCGAAGGGGTTGAAGAGCCACACGCCCCCTTCCGGGTAGGTCGGCAGGTTCCAGCGAAACCCGCGCGCCGCCGCGTACAGCAGCACCGACCCGCCCAGCAGCGCCAGCGGCCAGCGCCTGAGGAAGGGCAGCAGCAAGGGGAAGGACAGCAGAAGCACGATGTAGAGCGGCAGGATGTCGAGGTTCGCCGGCCGGAACTTCAGCGCCAGCGCCTGGGTCAGCGACAGGGCAGGATCGGTGAAGAAGCTGGCGATGCCCATTTCCTCGCTGAACAGCGGGTTGTCGAAAACACGTGCCGTGTAGGCGACCTGGGCCGTAAAGGCAATGAACAGGAAGAGGTAGGCGACGTACAGGGTCCAGCAACGGTGCACGACCTTGGCCGCCGCAAAACTCCAGCCATGCTGGGCGTAGATCTTGGAATAGACCAGCGCCGACGTGTAGCCGGAGATGAAGACGAACACCTCCGTCGCGTCACTGAGGCCGTAGTTGCGCGGCGTCACCCAGGCAATCTGGTTGCCGGGAATGTGATCGACAAAGATGAACCACAACGCCAGACCACGGAAAAAGTCCAGCCGAAGGTCGCGCGTACCACCCGATGAAGCCGTCAAACCACGTTATTCCCACTCTGTTCGTGTCCGTTCGGCAACGTGGCATGGTTCATCCGGTTGCAGCAAGACGTGCGGTCGGATAGTCATTCCGGACCATTGATCCGCCATTGGTTGAAGAGGGCATCTTCAATCGCGCGCGATGATCGCGGCGGCCCGCATTGTTGGTTCGTCGTCTTCACAGCGACACGTCAGGCGCCGTCTTGATGATGTCCGGATGCGCGGACAAGGTCACGCGCACCCACAACCGGCATCGTTCGTCTCCTTCACGCGATTTCCATAATTCACGCAAGCCCCGCGTTTCGGCCTGCCCTTGGCCAATGCTTATCGAAAACAGACTGTTAACTGACAATCCGTGACCCCAATGGCCCAGCCAATCCCTCCTTTGCGTGCCACCATGGTTGTTGCGCGGTGCGCCGATCCGGTGCCCCGCCACGACGGGTGCGAACGCGCCCCCGACGAAGAAAGAAGACGAAGAAAGAAGAAGGAGGAGAGGAAATGCGCAGGATTCTGCTTGGGGCCGCCGCGGCTCTGGGGCTCGCCACGCTGGCGCTGGCTCCCATGGGGGTTCCGGCGCAGGCCCAGGACCTGCCCGCCGGCTATCCGGCCGCCTACAAGGACACCATCGCCGCCGCCAACAAGGAAGGCAAGGTCGTCGTCTACTCGTCCACCGACGCCGCCCAGGTGCGTTCGCTGCTCGACGATTTCAAGGCGCTCTACCCGAACATCACGGTGGAGTACAACGACCTCAACTCCACCGAACTCTACAACCGCTTCATCTCCGAAGCGGCGGCAAACGCCGGCACGGCGGACGTGCTGTGGAGTTCGGCGATGGACCTGCAGATCAAGCTGGTCAACGACGGCTACGCCTAGCCCTACCAGACGCCGGAGCTGAAGTCCCTGCCGGAATGGTCGGTGTGGAAGAACGAAGCCTTCGGCACGACGTTCGAGCCGGTTACCTTCATCTACAACAAGCGCCTCGTCCCCGAAGGCGACGTGCCGAAGACGCACGCCGACCTCGCCAAGCTGCTCCAGGCCAAGAGGGCGGAATACAAGGGCAAGGTCACCGCCTGCGATCCGGAGCGGTCGGGCGTGGGCTTCCTGTTTGTGACGCAGGACGCCGCCGTGTGGCCGGAGGCCAAGACCCTGTTCCGGACCTTCGGACAGGCGGGCATCAAGCTCTACACCTCCGCCGGCGCGATGCTGGAGCGCGTGTCCTCCGGCGAGCATCTGATCGGCTACAATATCTTCGGCTCCTACGCGCTGGCGCGGTCGAAGAAGGACCCGAGCATCGGCATCGTCTACCCGCAGGACTACACGCTGGTGATGTCGCGCATCGCCTTCATCCCGAAGGGGGCGAAGAACCCGAACGCGGCCAAGCTGTTCATGGACTATGTGCTGTCCAAGCGCGGCCAGACGCTGGTCGCCAACCAGGCGGAACTGTTCGCGATCCGCGAGGATGTGGAGGGCGACGCGACCGCGCGGGCGGTCAACGCGCAGCTCGGCGATAAGGTGAAGCCGATCCGCGTCGGGCCGGACCTGCTGCCCTATCTGGAGCAGACCAAGCGGCTGACCTTCATCAAGCAGTGGCAGCAGGCCATGCAGGGCAAGTGATGCTCCGCCCTTTCCGATAAGGCCCATTCGAACAAGGCCCGCCTCTGCTGTAAGGCCCGCACATGCCGAAATCCTGGCCCAGGGTGTCGGTGATTCTGGTGACCGCGCTGGTGGTGCTCGCACCACTGGCGCTGGTCCTTTACCAGAGCTTCCTCAACAATCCCTTCTTCGTGCCCAAGGTGCAATTCACCTTGTCGGCGTACGACTACGTTCTGAACGACGAGGACTTCCACGCGGCGTTCCTCAATTCGCTGATGATCGCCACGGGCATGACCGCCATCGCCGTGCCGCTGGGCGGGCTGCTGGCCTTCCTGATGGTGCGCACCGACCTGCCCGGCCGCCGCTGGCTGGAACCGCTGCTGCTGCTGCCGGTCTTCCTGTCGCCGGTGGTGCTGGCCTTCGGCTATGTGGTCGCGGCGGGGCCGGTGGGCTTCCTGTCGCTGCCGGCGGAATCGCTGTTCGGCCATGTCCCGTGGGACATCTATTCCATCTACGGGCTGGTGCTGGTCGCCGGCCTGACGCACGTGCCGCACGTCTATCTCTACGCCTCCTCCGCGCTGCGCGGCGTGTCGTCGGACCTGGAAGAGGCGGCGCGCGTCGGCGGGGCGGGGCCGTGGCGGGTGGCGCTGGACGTCAGCCTGCCCATGGTGATGCCGGCCCTGCTCTATTCCGGCATGCTGGTCTTCTTTCTGGGGTTCGAGCTGTTCGGCCTGCCGCTGGTGCTGGGCGACCCGCAGGGCATCCTGGTGATGTCCACCTACCTCTACAAGCTGACCAACCTGCTGGGCACGCCGTCGTACCAGCTGATGGCGGTGGTGGTCGTGGCGCTGGTCTTCGTGACCTTCCCGCTGGTGATCCTGCAACGGCGCCTGCTGCGGCAGGCTGGCAAATACGTGACTTTGAAGGGCAAGGGCGCGCGGCAGACGCCCCTGAAGCTCGGCGGGTGGAAGTGGCTGGCGCTGGCGATCCTGGGGCTGTGGCTGGTCGCCACGGTGGTCGTGCCGCTGGCCGGCATCGGCCTGCGCTCCGTCGTCAGCACCTGGGGCCGCGGGGTGACCCTGTCCGACCAGCTCACGCTCGCCCACTACCGCGACCTGTGGCAGTACCCGAACCTGATCCGCGGCGTCCTGAACACGCTGGGCGTGGGCGTGATCGGCGGCGCGCTGTCGGTCGCCTGCTACACCATCATCAGCCTCGCCGCGCACCGCTGGCCGTCGGGTTGGACGCGGCTGCTGGATTTCCTGGTTCTGGTCCCCCGCGCCATGCCGGGCCTCGTCGCCGGCCTCGCCATCCTGTGGATCTTCCTGTTCGTGCCGGGGCTGGGCGTGTTGAAAAGCACGATGATCAGCGTCTGGATCGCCTACACGGTGGTCTGGCTGGCCTACGGCATGCGCCTCATCAGCACAGCGCTGCTCCAGGTCGGGCCGGAGCTGGAGGAAGGCGCGCGCGTGGCCGGCGCCGGGCCGCACCGGGTCAACATGGACATCACCATCCCGCTGATCCGCTTCGGCATGCTGGGCAGCTGGCTGTTGATCTTCATGATCTTCGTGCGCGAGTACTCCACCGGCATCTACCTGCTGGGGCCGGGGACGGAGGTGATCGGGTCGCTGCTGGTCTCGCTGTGGGGGACGGGCGACATCGACCTGATCTCTGCGCTGTCCGTGATCAACGTCGCAATGGTCGGGGCGGGCCTGCTGTTCGTCCTGCGCCTGGGAGTGCGCCTGCATGGCTGAGCTGACCGTCGAGAACCTGCACCTTCGCCTGGGCGGGAACGAGATCCTGAAGGGCGTGAGCATGGGCCTGGAGCGCGGTCAGGTCGTGGCGCTGCTCGGCCCCTCGGGCAGCGGCAAGACGACCCTGCCGCGCGCCGTCGCCGGGCTGGAACAGCCCTACGCCGGGCGTATCACGCTGGGCGGCAAGCCGGTGTTCGACGCCGACGCGCGCGTCGATTTGCCGGCGGAAAGGCGCAGCCTCGGCCTCGTCTTCCAGTCCTACGCGCTGTGGCCGCACAAGACCGTGTTCGACAACGTCGCCTACGGCCTGAAGCTGCGCGGCGTTAGCCGGGAGGAGATGCGGGAACGGGTGCAGGCGGCGCTGAACCAGATCGGCCTGGGCCAGCATGCGGAGCGCTACCCGCACCAGCTCTCCGGCGGGCAGCAGCAGCGCGTGGCGCTGGCCCGCGCGCTGGTCTACAAGCCGCCGGTGATCCTGCTGGACGAGCCGCTGTCCAACCTCGACGCCAAGCTGCGCGAGGAGGCGCGGGCCTGGATGCGCGAGCTGATCGTGACGCTGCACCACTCGGCGCTCTGCGTCACCCACGATCAGGTGGAGGCGATGGCCATCGCCGACCGCATCCTTCTGCTGAACGCCGGCACGGTGGAGCAGGAAGGCTCCCCTCAGGAGATGTACGGTGCCCCCCGCACCCTGTTTGCCGCGGAGTTCATGGGCGCCAACAACCGCATCGAGGGCACGGTGGCCGAACAGCGCGACGGCTACGCCGCGCTCGCGGTGCCCCTGCCAATGGACGGACGGACGGGGAGCCGCTGCTCTGGGGCCGCCTGCGCGCCGACCGGGCGGCGGGCAGTCCTGCCACGGGCATCGTGCGGTTGGAATCCGTGCGCCCCGCCGACGGCCCCGGCCCGAACCGGATGGCGCTGGACCTCGTCACCAGCATGTATCTGGGTGAACGGTGGGAGTACCTGTTCCACCGCGGCCCGCTGAAGGTGCGGGCCTACGGGAACGAAGCGCTGTCACCCGGCCGGCACTGGCTGGAGTTCCCGGCCGACCGGGTGTGGGTGTTCTAAGGCACCTTCCGCCCAGCCTCTACGGCAAGCGCACATTTCGCATCGGCAGCAAGCGGCCGAGGGCGCAGAAATGCGCCCCTCTCCCGTGAGGCGGGCTTTGCACCAGGGTCGGATTTGGGGCGCACAGGAACCACAAGGGCACAGGAAGCATCCCGAAGCTTTTAATCCGCAAATCTTTTAATCCCTCGGCTTTTTTTATCAGGTGGAAAAGACAGCCGCGGTGAAACGTCTGTTTTTGGTATACCAAATGCGGTGCGCCTATGATCCTCCCTCGCCTCGTTGGCGCCGCCTGCCAGCGAGACCGTCCTGTGACCAAGGAAAAGCACCGTTGAGGGAGAAAACAAACGTGGTCACTGAAAACCAAGCTCCGCCGGAGAAGAGCAGTTTTCCAAACAACAAATGGATTCAGCTGTCGGTTGGTCTGTTGTGCATGGCGATGATCGCCAACCTTCAGTACGGCTGGACCCTGTTCGTCGACCCCATCGACGCGAAATACGGCTGGGGCCGCGCGGCCATTCAGGTTGCCTTTTCCATTTTCGTGTTCACCGAAACCTGGCTGGTGCCGGTCGAGGGCTGGTTCGTCGACCGCTACGGCCCGCGCGTGGTGGTGGTGGGCGGCAGCATCCTGGTCGGCCTGTCGTGGGTCATCAACGCCTATGCGGACTCGCTGGCGCTGATCTATCTCGGGGCCGTGGTCGCCGGTGTCGGCGCCGGTGCGGTCTACGGCACCTGCGTCGGCAACGCCCTGAAGTGGTTCCCGACCCAGCGCGGCCTTGCGGCCGGCATCACCGCGGCCGGCTTCGGCGCGGGGGCCGCCGCGACGATCATCCCCATCGCCAACATGATCGCGGCGCAGGGATACGAGCACGCCTTCATGGTCTTCGGCATCGGCCAGGGGCTGGTGATCTTCGTGCTGTCCTGGTTCCTGCGCTCCGCCCCCGGCAAGACGGCGGGCGCCAAGCACCGCGGCAAGGTCGCCCAGACCAGCGTCGATCTGGCGCCGCGCCAGGTGCTGCGGACGCCGGTGTTCTGGCTGCTCTACATCATGTTCGTCATGGTCGCGTCGGGCGGCCTGATGGCCGCGGCGCAGATCGCGCCCATCGCGCATGATTTCCACGTCGCCGACGTGCCGGTGAACCTGTTCGGGCTGGTGCTGCCGGCGCTGACGCTCGCCATCTCGCTCGACCGCGTGCTGGACGGCATGGGGCGCCCGCTGTTCGGCTGGATTTCCGACAACATCGGCCGCGAGAACACGATGTTCATCGCCTTCGGCACCGCCGCCGTCGCCATCATCCTGGTGACGCAGCTGGGCCGCAGCCCGATCCTGTTCGTGCTGTTCACCGCCCTGTTCTTCTGCGTGTTCGGCGAGATCTACAGCCTGTTCCCGGCGACGGCGGGCGACACCTTCGGGTCGAAGTTCGCGGCGACCAACGCCGGCATGCTGTACACAGCCAAGGGCGTGGCAGCATTGCTCGTGCCGCTCAGCAGCCTGATCGCGGCGCATTTCGGTTGGCACGCGGTGTTCTACATCGCCGCGTCCTTCAACGCGGTCGCGGCGGTGCTGGCGCTGTTCGTGCTGAAGCCGCTGCGGGCGTCCTTCCTGCGCACGGACGAGGAAACGGGCCTCGCCTTCGGGACGGCGTCCAACTCCTGATTTTTTGTGCACATCGAAACGCGCGGCCGGGGGCACCGTCCTCCGGCCGCGCTGTGTCTTGATTGGTTGCGTTTTGGGCGTTTGCCAACGCCGGTGGGACGTGTAACGTTGCGGCCGTCTTTCGCCCACCCCGATCCCTCAGGCTGCCATGACCACCATCGCTCTCGAACGCCTCACCCCTGGAACCCTGATTCCGTTCGGCGGCAACCGGGCGACCGTGGTCCCGCCGGAACTGGCGGAGCGTTTCCAGCCCGGCGACCACTTGCTGGTGGTGCAGGACAGCGGCGACCTGCTGCACGTCCCCGCCGCGCAGAAGGCGCTGGCGGAACAGGCGGTCGGCCGGGCGCACGCGGCCTTCCAGGCCATGGGCGCCGTTCCGGACGCCGCGGTGACGCGCTTCTTCGCCCTGTTCGCCGACCGGTTGGAAAGCGAAAGCGTCTGGGCCGCCATCGCGGAGGCCAACCGGCAGGATGTCGAGCGAGCGCGCGCCGCCGGACGCTCCACGACGCGCCTCGCCGCCACCGACGGCATGCGCCGCGGCATGATCGACGGCCTGCGCGCGTGGCGGGACGCCGTGGCGACGCGGGGCCGCGTGGTCGAGCGCGTGGAGCATGAGGGCTGGCGCATCGAGCAGGTGGTGGCGCCGCTGGGCGTCGTGGGCTTCGTGTTCGAGGGGCGCCCCAACGTCTTCGCCGACGCGGCCGGCGTGCTGCGCACCGGCAACACGGTGGTGTTCCGCATCGGCAGCGACGCGCTGGGCACGGCCAAGGCCATCGTGCAGCACGCGCTCGACCCCGCGCTGGCGGAGGCCGGGCTGCCGACGGGCGCCGTTTCCCTGGTGGAGAGCGCCGACCGGGCCGCGGGCTGGGCGCTGTTCGCCGACCGCCGCCTGTCGCTGGCGGTGGCGCGCGGGTCCGGCCGGGCGGTGGCGCAACTGGGCAGCGTGGCCCGGCAGACCGGCACGGCGGTCAGCCTGCACGGCACCGGCGGCGCCTGGATGGTGGTGGACCGCGACGCGGATGCGGAGCGCCTGTCCCAGGTCGTCCGCAACTCGCTGGACCGGAAGGTCTGCAACACGCTGAACGTCTGCTGCATCCACCGCGACCGCGCGGCGGAGCTGGTTCCGGTCTTCCTGGACGCGCTGCACGCGGCCGGAGAAGCGCGCGGCCATAACTGCAAGCTCCACGTCGTTGCCGGTTCCGAGTTCGCCCTGCCCGCTCACTGGCGGACCGCGACCGTCCGCGTCCGCCGTGCGGAGGGCGACCGCGAGGAGCCGCTGACCGAGACGCTGCCCGAAGACCAGCTGGGCCGCGAATGGGAGTGGGAAGACACGCCGGAGTTGAGCCTCGTCCTCGTGGACGACATCGATCACGCGGTGCGGCTGTTCAACCGGTACAGCCCGCAGTTCACCGTGTCGCTGCTGAGCGGCACGCGCGCCGTGCACGACCGCTTCTACGAGGCGGTCAACGCGCCCTTCGTCGGCGACGGCTTCACCCGCTGGGTCGATGGCCAGTACGCGCTGAACCAGCCGGAGCTTGGCCTGTCTAACTGGGAGAACGGGCGCCTGCTGGCCCGCAGCGCCATCCTGTCGGGCAGCGGGGTCTTCACCCTGCGCAGCCGCGTCACCCAGACCGATCCGTCGCTGCGGCGCTGACGTTCCTAGGCGTATATGGCCTGTGCGTATATGGTCCGGCCGCCCCGAAGGGCGGCCGGTGAGTAACGCACGACAGTGCCCAAGTCGGTGTCCAGATAAGGGGATGCCTGGGCAACCGGGCGCTCGAATGGTGCCGCGCTGCGGCCCTCGTTGCAAAGCGGCGAAAGCCGATCTAACGGCCGAAGAGGCCGGGCACTTTCTTCCCGCATACAGGCCGCGACCGCGCCTCGTCCTGCATCGTGAGACCTGATCCGTTCTGACGAGGCGTGGAGACCTTCGGAAGGGTCTGTTGCGCGGCGGACCGCTTCTTACGAGCCGGCCCCGACGTTCGCCTTGGCCGCGGCTAGGATCTCGTCGGACAACGCGGGATCGTCGACGGCGCGCGCCAGGATCACCGCCCCGACCAGCCCCGACAGCGTCGCCAGCGCCTTTTCCCGCCGTGCGGCCTTCGACCGGCCGGGAAGCAGGTTCGTCAACGTGTCGATGAAGGGGCGCAGGCCTTCCGTAAAGGCCCGACGCACCGGGCCGTCCTGCCGCGCGGCGTCGACGCCGAGGGCGGCGATGGGGCAGCCGGTCGCAGGCTTGTCCCGGTGCTTTGCCGACAGGTAGTTGCCGGCGATGGTGGCCAGTGCCTCCTCCGGCTTCTCCCTGGCCAGCCTTTCCCACCGCTCCGCCGCCGTGGCCAGCGTGCCCGTGCAGGCCTCCGCAGCCAGATCGTCCTTCGACGCGAAGTGTCCGTAGAAGCCGCCGTGCGTCAGCCCGGCCTCCTTCATCAGGTCGGCGACGCCGATTCCGTTGAAGCCTTTTTCGCGGAACAGCGCCCCGGCGACCTCCACGATCCTGCGCCGGTTTTCCGCCGCCTGCTCCTTGCTCACCCGCATCGTCGCGCTCCCGGTCGAAACCTGTTGACAGATTATATGATGCCCATCATCAATAATCAAACATGACGGTCATCATTTAAACGGAGCCGCGGCACAGCCGCCGGCCCCCTTTGCTCCAAGCCGGACAAGCCAAGGAGGTTCCCATGCCGACCGCCGATCCTATCGTCATCGTGTCCGCCGTCCGCACGCCGCTCGGCCGATTCCAGGGGGAGCTTGCGGCCCTCCCCGCCCATGCGCTGGGCGCGCGGGCGATCCGGGCGGCGCTCGACCGGGCCGGGCTCGCCCCGGACCGTGTCGACGAGGTGCTGATGGGCTGCGTCCTTCCCGCCGGGCAGGGGCAGGCGCCGGCCCGGCAG
>Ga0065721_10003754_pt1 | contig 84201 bp, 71 predicted proteins | sample Mesricmetagenome_FD_59108 | JGI IMG/M metagenome (GOLD analysis project Ga0065721, IMG submission 59108) | Mesophilic microbial community from rice straw/compost enrichment Sample: eDNA_1 v2 (version 2) | ecosystem: Engineered > Solid waste > Grass > Composting > Bioreactor | place: USA: Davis...
TTCCATCGTCTTCAGGTTGTTGTCCTTAACAAATGCCTTCACCTGATCCTTGCTAAATCGTGCCACTTGCGTCATCCTCTCAACCCGACCTTTCCTTTAGTTTACTAGATTTGGGCTTGAGAGTTTACACGATTTATTTTACAGACTCTGTTATAGGAAGTACGATGACTTCTTTGAAAATACATACACGATATCTCTTTAATTATTTGTTTAAAAATTCATTCCTCTTGATAATATTATAGATAGAGGGGTGTTCTTGTTTATTATCTGGATATCGAATATCAAGATGTTCAATCTTCAAGTCGTCTTCTGTGTTTAAAACAACCTTTCCTTCGGGGGTAATAGAGAATAGGCCTGCATCAAACGCAACTTCATGAGTAACACACAAACAAATTCCATTCTGGACTTCTTCAGTACCACCATCTGCTACAGGCCATATATGCGCCGCCCTTAAAACTTTAGAATTACTTATACTGCAAACAGCACATTGATTGTTATATGTTTTTAAAACATCATCTCTAAATGACTTTTGTCTTCTAACAGGTTTTAAAACAACTGATTCTTGCCATTCTCTAACATTAGGATATGGTCTTCTTTCATTGTAAGACTCCTCGTCCTCCAGAGTAACACTCCCATCATCGTTAAGTATTGATATGGGCAAAGACTCATATCTTAACATAGACATATCCAGAAGCCCCCATGTCCCATGATAATCAAGCACAACCATCACACGTACTTCATTCTTTGCATGATAAAAAAATTGGCAGATGGGGAATAGCGTATCTTCATCTAATTCCTCTATAATTTCTTCTTTTAGCGCTTGATTTCTTTTTTCTCTTTTTGCAGCATTATTAGCTTCTATATAATAACTCTTTAGTAAAGTACTTATTTGAACGCATCTTGTATCACTCACTTCACTTTTTATCTTATTTCCTATAGCGTTTTCGTATTCACGACGCCCCACCACCTTAAGTCCCGTAAGGGACGGCCGCGATGCGGTTAGGTGGTGCGGGTGTGTCCGGATGATTCCGCTTCCCTGCAATTGAAATGCCTCTCTGAATCCTCCTCTAACTTCGTGCCGGACCGAGGGCGAATGCCCGATGCGTGAATATTGTGTTAGATGAAGTTCCTCACTGCACCGAAATACTAAATATATCCTTAAAACTATCAATTACTTTAGTGTTTAAGCTTGTTTCACCGGTTGATTCGATCCATTTCATAACTATTGCTCCTGATAATGCTTCTGAATCAAGTTCCCTGAAAATAAATTCTCTACTTCTTCTTTGATACATAAACTCCTCATTAACTAATCTTATCAGAGCAATGTTATGGGCTTTCGCATATTCTAAGGCACCTTTTTGGAATGAGCTAGAAGAAACTAATATCCCCTTTTGAGCTCCTATTGATTCGACTTTATCTTTCAGAAGTTGAACATAGTCTCGTTTAATTGGGTTTCGGTGGTGCTTACATTCAACAAGTGTAAGAAAATTTACTCCAAGTTCTTGAAATCGGATAGATATATCTATATTAAACTCGCCATCTAGACCTTTGATATTCTCTCTGTGTATCACCTCAACATTAGGGAAAGATTCTTGAAATTTCCTCATTACTATCAATTCAAATTGTTTAGCAGTTATTACTACATTGGGATACAACATAACTGGAGGAAATTCTTCCATAATCTTCATCTCCTTGTTTTTGAGGAATTTCGTCTAACTATTAAATCTATGAATTTCAAATATGAGTCCATTTAAAGTAGGATATGTGTATTGTACTCTCGGACCAGAAGCCCCACCTTTGGAACCTCTATTACGATCATATAATACTTCCAATTATATCCGCAACGTTTTTTGACAGAATATTCACTCTACCTACCTAAGCCGACAGAGACTTCCATGCCTAAAGTCTTAAATACTGAAGTGCGTTTTTTCACTAAGATGCTTCCGATACTAAAAACAAAAACCCGCCACTCTACCGAGCAACGGACTGTAACTCACCATATCCTTCTCTACTCTATTTTCCTTAAAGCAAACACCCTAATACTGCCGATTCGCCGCTTCCCGATCCGCCATCCCTTCGGTAAACACGCTTTCCTGCGGGACGATGCGCTTGGGCAGCGTGCGGCCTTCGATAATTTCCCGAACCGCTTGCATGATGATCGGGCCGAGCAGCGGGTTGCATTCGACGATGCAATTGATTTTGCCCTCCACCATCATTTCGAACGCTTTGCGCGTACCGTCGACGGAGATGATAATGATGTCTTTGCCCGGACGCAAGCCGTATTCCTCGATCGCTTCGATTGCCCCGAGCGCCATGTCGTCGTTATGAGCGTACAGCACCCGAATGTCGCCGCCCAGTTCCTTCAGGAAAGCGCGCATTGTCTCCTTGCCCTGCTCCACCGTGAAGTCGGCGGGCACGGCCCGCTGGATGACGAGGTCTTCGCGCTCCTGGATAATATCCCGAAAGCCCCGGCCCCGCTCGATTGTCGGCGATGAGCCCTCCGTCCCCTGAAGCTCTACAATGCTGATAGGCCCGGGTTCATTGCGCAGCTTGTCGAGCAAATATTTGCCCGCCTTTTGCCCTTCTTCGTAAAAGTCGGAGCCAATCGTTGTCACATATAACGAGGGATCGCTTACTTCCACCGCGCGGTCGGACAAAATAACGGGGATGCCCGCCTGCTTCGCCTCCTGCAAGATCGGCTCCCAGCCCGATTCGATCACGGGAGAGACGGCGATAACATCGACCTTCCGCTCGATAAAGCCGCGGATCGCCTCAAACTGCTTCTCTTGCGACTGCTCGGCGTTGTCGAATAGCAGCTCGATGCCCGCTTCGGCCGCCGATTCCCGAATCGACCGGCTGTTGGCCATCCGCCAGTCGCTTTCCGAACCGAGCTGGGAGAAGCCGAGTACGATCGGTTGCTCCGGAGCCTCCTGCTCCTCCCCCGCCCCATTCCCAGCCGGCATACTGCTGACCGGCGACGTCGGTACGTCGCGGGATGCGGTACCGCCCGGCGCTTCACACCCCGCCGCCAAGAGCAGCAGCCCCGGCAGCAAAGCCGCCAGCATAACCGACAACAGCCGCGCTCCTATTCGATTGCTTCTCTTCCGGATCATGCCGACGCCTCCTTTAGCTGACCGCAATTAGACGGTCCCATTCGGTTAGCTGAATTCTAACAGATTCAGATAACGTTATTTCGACGAAAAGTGGTCTTTCAAAATTTTAACGGACGCAGCCGTCTTTATCTGCCCAAATTTACCGTGATAGAGAGTCCAGAAGGCCCAATAAGGTTACTGAAATCCGTAAGAAATAAAATGGACCTCAAAATGAGCAAATAGCGACTGTGGTGTCCCTTAGGCACGGTTTACGGTTGCGGCTCGCTACTCGTGCGCAGTGCGCGGCACGGTTGCGGCTCGCGACTCGTACGAACGCTAGGCGCGTTCACGGTCTGCGAATCGCGGTCCATGGCTCGCCCCGCAGCTCACCGCACGCAGCTCGCGTCTCGAACGCGGCTCGCGACACATGCGCGGTGCGCGATTCGCGCTTCACCGCTCAACGCCAGCTTCAACAACCCTCATTATAAACTTCGCGCTTTGCTTCTGGAAGCCCTTGCATGAAAGATCCGCTGCAGCAAAATAAACAGGAACAGCAGCAGGCCGATGACGATCTTCGTCCACCAGGAGCTGAGCGTCCCTTCGAAGTTGACAATCGTCTGGATGACGCCCTGGATGAGCACGCCGAACAGCGTACCCGCCACGTAGCCGACGCCGCCGGTCAGCAGCGTGCCGCCGATGACGACCGCCGCGATGGCGTCGAGCTCCAGCCCAACCGCATGCAAGCCGTAGCCGGACAGCATGTAGAACGTAAATACGACGCCGCCCAGCGCGGAGCAGAAGCCGCTGAACGCATAGACGAGCATCTTCGTGCGGGCGACGGGAAGGCCCATGAGCAAAGCGGACTGCTCGCTGCCGCCGATGGCATACGTGTTGCGCCCGAAGCGCGTATACCGGGACAGGTATATCGCCAGCGCGACGACCGCCAGCGCAATGATGACGCTGATCGAGATGAAGCTGCCGCCCGGCAGTTTGATTTTGGTCATGGCCATCTGCTTGTAGAACGGATCGGTTATCGTAATCGTGTTGATGCTAATGACGTAACAGAGTCCCCTCGCCAGAAACATGCCCGCGAGCGTCACGATGAACGGCTGGATTTTAAAATAATGAATGACCGCGCCCATCCCCCAGCCGAACACGGAACCGATCGCCAGCACGAGCGGAATGACGACGGCCGGAGGCCAGCCCTGCTGCTCCACCAGCGAGGCGGACAGCATTGTGGTGAGCGCCACCATCGCGCCGACGGACAAGTCGATGCCCCCCGACAAAATAACGAACGTCATGCCGACCGCCACAATGAGCAAAAAGGCGTTGTCGATGAACAGGTTCAGCAGCACCTGCGACGAGAAAAAGCCCGTATAGCGGAACGACCCCGCCAGAAACACAAGCACGAACAGGCCGATCGTCACAAGCACGGGAAAAAACGGCCGGTTAAGCATGGCGCGTCACCTCCGTTTCCGCCGGGTAGCGGCGTTTCTTCCAACGCTGGGCCAGCTTGCCCCTGAACTGCTCGGACTGCACCAGACATACGGCAAAGACGACGAACGCCTTGACGACAAGCGTAATTTCGGGCGGCACGCCCGTTATATAGATCGTCGTCGTCAGCGTCTGGATGATGAGCGCGCCGACGACCGTGCCGGACAAATAAAATCGTCCGCCGTTCAGCGAGGTGCCGCCGATGACGACCGCGAGGATCGCGTCGAGCTCGTACCACAGCCCGGCGTTGTTGCCGTCCGCGCTCGAGACGTTCGAGCTTAACAGGATGCCGGCCAGTCCGGCGCACAGCCCGCAAAACATATAAACGGCAAGCAGCACCGTGCGCGAGCGGATGCCCGCCAGCCGGCTGGCCGTCGCGTTCGAGCCGACCGACTCGATGAACATGCCGAGCGCCGTCCGCCGCGTCAGCCAGGCCGCCGCCAGCCAGACGGCCGCCACGATAAAGACGGAGAATGGCAGCAGCGCAAGCCAGCCGGCCCCGATATATTTATACGGTCCGCTGGTGACGTTAATAATTTGCCCGCTGGTGACCAGCTGTGCGATGCCCCGGCCCGCCACCATCAAGATGAGCGTGGCGATGATCGCCTGCATGCCCGCACCGGCCACCAGCACGCCGTTCCATAAGCCGAGCAGCAGCGACAGAACGAGAGCAACGCCGACGGCGGCCAGTACGAGGACGACCGAATTTTGATCCGACGATTTGCTGACGATCAGGCAGGCAACCGCGCCCGCGATGGCCACGACCGAGCCGACGGACAGATCGATGCCGCCCGTCGCAATGACGAGCGTCATGCCGATGGCGACGAGAATAAGCGGCGCGCCGTAATTTAAAATATCGATCAGGCTTCCGTACAAATGGCCGCCTTGTATCCGAATCGAAAAAAATCCGGGTTTGTACACGAGATTAAACAATAACAAAGCCGCGAGCACCATAAGCGGCCAGAACAGGTGATGCTTCGAAATCCGGTTCCACATGTCGTCTTACCCCCCTGCGATTGCCTTCATGACATTCTCGTGATTGATGTCGCCGGCTTCCATCGTCTTGACCAGCTGCCGGTCCCGCAGCACGGCGATCCGGTCGGCCACGCGCAGCACCTCTTCCAGCTCGGACGAAATGAACAGCACCGACATCCCTTCGCGCGACAGCGCCAGCACGAGCTTCTGAATTTCCGCCTTCGCGCCGATGTCGATGCCCCGCGTCGGCTCATCGAGAATGAGAAGCTTCGGCTGCATGAGCAGCCAGCGCGCCAGCAGCACCTTCTGCTGGTTGCCGCCGCTCAAATTGCGGATCAGCTGCTCCGGATTTTTCGGATTAATATTCAGCTTCTGAATAAATTCGTCCGCGATTTCGTCCTGCCGCTTGCGGGATATCGTCCGGAACCAGCCCCGGCTTGCCTGCAGGGCGAGCACTATATTTTCGCGGACGGTCAGCTCGCCGATAATGCCTTCCGTCTTCCGGTTTTCCGAGCAAAAGGCTATGCCTTCGCGAATCGCCTGGCGCGGCGTATCGATGCGGCTTTCCCGGCCCGCCACCGTCACCTTGCCGCTGTCCGCCCGGTCGGCGCCGAACAGAAGACGCGCGGTTTCGGTCCGTCCCGATCCGAGCAATCCGGCCAGACCGATAATTTCGCCCCGCGCAATGTCGAGATCATAAGGCTCGATCGAGCCGAGCCGGCCGAGCCGCTCCGCCCGCAAAAATGGTTCTCCCTCCGCCTCTTCGCCGGTACCGGACGTAAACGGAGCGTCGGACCCGGACGGGACACCGGACGCGGAAGTGAACGGAGCATCGGACCCGGACGGGACACCGGACGCGGATGTGGACGGAGCGTCGGACCCGGACTGCACGCCGGGCGCGGACGGAGCTTTCGACTGAGGGAGCTCGGCCAGCAGCTGCAGATCTTTGCCGATCATCTTCAGCACCAGCTCCATGCGCGGCAAATCCGCCGCCATATATTCGCCGACGAACTCGCCGCCGCGCAAGATCGAAATCCGGTCCGATATTTCGTATACCTGATCCAGAAAGTGCGTTACGAACAGGATCGCCAGCCCCTGCTCCTTCAGCTTGCGCATTACCGCGAACAATTCCCATACTTCGTTGGCGTCGAGGCTGGACGTCGGCTCGTCCAAAATAAGCACTTTGGCCGAAATGTTCAGCGCCCGGGCGATGGCGACCAGCTGCTGCACGGCGACGGAGTACGCATCGAGCGGCCGCGTAACGTCGATATGGACCTGCAGCCGGTCCGCGAGAAGCCGCTTCGCCTGCCGGTTCATTTCGTTCCAGTCGATGCGGCCGAATTTGCGGGGCTCCCGTCCGATGAAGATGTTTTCGGCCACGCTCAAATTCGGGCACAGATTGACCTCCTGATAGACGGTGGCGATGCCGGCTTCCTGCGCCTCCAGCGGACTGCCGACCGCAAGCCGCTTCCCTTCCAGCGTCACGGCGCCTTCGTCGATTTCGTACACGCCGGTCAGCACCTTGATCAGCGTCGATTTGCCAGCGCCGTTCTCGCCCATAAGCGCATGCACTTCGCCCGGAAACAGCCGGAAGTCGACGTTGTTCAGCGCCGCTACGCCGGTAAACCGTTTATGGATGCCGCGCATTTCCAGCACCGGCTTCTGTCCAAATTCCATTGCCGCTTCGCTCCTCTCTTCACATAAAGGAGCCGCTTCGTCCTTACTCCAGGCCGAACGGCTCCTTCATGCGGGTTGCTTAATATTTGCGGTCCGGAAGCGCCGCTTTCGCTTCTTCGGACGTAAACGTGCCTTCCTCCGTCACGATCCGCTTCGGAATGTCCTTGCCGGCCAGCACATCGCTGACGGCTTGCATCAGCTGAGGGCCGAGAAGCGGATTGCACTCGACGATAAAGTTGATTTTGCCTTCGGCCGCCGCCGTCATGCCGTCCTTCACCGCGTCAACCGTAATGATGATAATATCTTTGCCCGGCACGAGGCCCGCCGCTTCGATCGCCTGGATGGCGCCCAGCCCCATGTCGTCGTTATGCGCGTAGAGAACGTCGATGTCCGGATTCGCCTGCAGGAACGATTGCATGACTTCCTTGCCTTTGGCGCGGGTAAAGTCGCCCGACTGCGAAGCGATAATTTTCAAGTTCGCATTGTCCTTGATCACTTCCTCGAAGCCCGTCTTCCGGTCGATCGCCGGCGCGGAGCCCGTCGTGCCTTGCAGCTCCACGATGTTGACCGGCTCGGAAGCGTCCTTGAACTGCTCCAGAAGCCAGCGGCCTGCGCGGCGTCCCTCTTCCACGAAGTCGGAGCCGATAAACGTCTCATAGAGCGACGTGTCTTCGGAATCGACGGCGCGGTCCGTCAGAATGACCGGAATGCCGGCGTCCTTCGCTTCCTGCAGCACCGTGTCCCAGCCCGATTCGACGACCGGGGAGAACGCGATGACGTCCACCTTTTGCTGAATAAACGAACGGATCGCTTTGATCTGGTTCTCCTGCTTTTGCTGCGCGTCGGAAAACTTCAGCTCGAAGCCCGCTGCCGCCGCCGATTCCTTGATCGAGTCGCTGTTGGCCGTGCGCCAGCCGCTCTCTGCGCCGACCTGGGAAAAGCCGAGCACCACCTTGTCTCCGCCCGCATTGCCGCCTCCGCCTTGTTGCGCCGGCGCCGTTGCGCCGCCTCCGTTGCCACCGCCCCCGTTGCCGCCGCCGCATGCCGACGTCATGACTATAACCGCCGCGAACGCAGCCAAGGCGCCCGATTTCCACAAACTTTTCATCTTTCTAACCTCCCCTTTATATCACCGCTTGCCGGTGTGAGGCCATTATAAAACGTTTTCATTGCGGCAAAATACGGAGCATCGCGGGAAAACGATGGGTTTATATGGGAAGTTTGCCGGCTGTCGTCCGGAACAGATTTGTTTTTTTGTTTAAAACTTATAATTTTTTGTTTATGGATGCGTTTCCAAACCGATCTGGTATAAAATGAAAGGAAACGGCCGGCACACGAGCCGGTCCGCATCCGATAAGCGCCGAAAGGGACTGGCGAATCATGACGAAGCTTCTCCCCCGGTTCATGTCCAGCATCAAGGCGAAAATGCTGGCCATGTTCGTCATTCTCACGTCCATACCGCTGCTGGCGGTCGGGCTCATTTCCTATCAGAAGTCGTTCAACACCGTTTCCGAGCACAGCAAAGCCGCCACTTTGTACGTTGCGGACCAGCTGGCGCGCAATATCGACATCCTGTTTCAGGACAGCGGCCGGCTGCTCGAGCTGGAAAAAAATCCTTCGGTGCTGCAATTTCTGTTCCGGCAGACCGATTCGTACGCGGACGCGAAGGAAATATTGCGGACGTTCGATCTCTATCGCAAGACGTATCAATACGACAACGTGCTGAACATCTCGATGGTCAACTTGTACGGCCGCGGCATCAGCGAGCGCAAGGGCGTATTCGCGCTGAACAAAAATCCGCTGCGCAATCCCCATTTTCAGCATCTGATGAACCGTCCCGACGACGTGCTGATCATTCCGCCCTTCGAGGCTTCCCCGCTCGACCGGCTGGACGGCTTCCAATACGGCGGCAGCGGCGTCATCTCGATGATGGCGACCGTAAAGCAGCGCATGACGAGCGAGGTCATCGGATTTATCGTCATCGATTTGAGCGACGAAACGGTGCAGCAATTTTCCGACGCGTATCGGATCGGCGAAACCGGACGGTTCATCATCGTCGAGGAAGACGGCGAGCCGGTATACGAGCCGGCCGGGCTGCCGCAGGCATGGTCCGCGAGCCTGGCTCCCCGCCTGCAAACGGCGAAGGACAGCTTCGTCACCGAAGGCGACGGAGGCAAGCCGCTGTTTGTCGCTTATACGACGTCCGAGACGACCGGCTGGAAAATCGTCGGCGTCGCTCCGCTGCAGGAAATCGTGGCGGAGGCGAGCGAGATCCGGCAGCTTATTATCGTAAGCGTGGGGCTCAGCATCGGGTTTGTCATCGGGCTTTATTACTTCATCAGCTCCCGGCTCATTCGGCCGCTCAAACTGTTGAAAACGAAAATGCGCCAAGCCTCCTCCGGCAATCTGGACGCCAAGGTCGTCCCCGTCGGCACGGACGAAATCGCCGAGCTGGGCAGCAGCTTCAATGCGATGACCGGGCAGATCAAGGCGCTGCTCGACCGGAGCATCCGCGAGCAAAAGCAAATTCGGATGGCGGAGCTGCGCACGCTGCAGGCGCAGATTAACCCTCATTTTTTGTACAATACGCTCGATTCGATCATTTGGATGGCCGAGGCCGGCAAGCGCGAGCAGGTCATCGGGCTGGTGAAAGCGCTGTCGGGATTTTTCCGCATCAGCCTCAGCAAAGGCAAGGATTGGATAACGGTGCGCGAGGAGCTGGAGCATGTGCGCAACTATTTGGTCATTCAGCAAATCCGGTACCGGGACATTCTCGATTTCGCCATCGAGGCCGACCCGGAGGCGCTCCATCACCGCATGCTGAAGATGACGATCCAGCCGCTCGTGGAGAACGCGATTTACCATGGCATCAAGAACAAGCGGGGCAAAGGAACGATCTTCGTCGCCTGCTCTCTGCAGGAGGGCGGGCAAACGCTGGCCGTCCGCGTCGAGGACAACGGGGGCGGCATGAGCGGAGAGCGGCTGGAGCGGCTGCGCGAACGCATCGCCGGCCACGGGCAAGAGACGCCGGGCGGCGGCCGGGACGGCTTGGACCGCGAAGGAGGCTTCGGGCTGCACAACGTCAACCAGCGCGTCCGGCTTTATTACGGGGCGGAATACGGGCTGACGATCGCCAGCCAGGAAGGGGCCGGTACGGCCGTCACCGTCCGCATCCCGATTATTCCAGGAGGGGATTGAAATGGCCAAAAAAGTGTTTTTCGTCGACGACGAAATCGTCATTCGGGAAAACATACGCGCCTGCATCGACTGGGAAAAGGAAGGCTTCGACTATTGCGGCGACGCCCCTGACGGGGAATATGCGCTGCCGCTCATCGAGGAGCATCGCCCCGACATTCTCATTACCGATATTAAGATGCCGTTCATGAACGGGCTGGAGCTGTCCGCCATCGTCCGCAAGCGGCTCCCGGATACGAAGATCGTGCTGCTGAGCGGTCACGACGAGTTCGAATACGCGCGCCAGGCGCTCCGGCTCGGCGTGGAGGATTATTGTCTCAAGCCGTTCGGGTCGGCGGATATCATCCAGCTGCTGTACGGCCTGTCCGACAAGATCGACCGGGAAGCCGCGCACAAGGCGAAGCTCGAAAGCCTGGCCCAAAGCTTGACGGTCAAGGAGCAGGATGCGCGCGAGCAATTGATCGCCAAGCTGTGCGGCGGCTTTATCGCGTCGGCCGAAGCTTGCGAATGGGCGGCGGAGCTTGGTATTCCGCTCATCGCCCGCCATTACGGCGTCGTTGTGACCGATATCAGGCCGCAGGAAGCCGGCGTCATGGACCCGGGAACGACGGCGGCGGCGGAAGCCGGCCTCGAGGCGCTGCTGTCCCGCCATGTATCCTTTCTGCAATGGAAGCGCAGCCGTTCGGAGACGGTATGGGTGCTGCAATCGGAGAGCCTCTCCGTCATGCAGGCGCTGCTGCAGCTGCTGCCGGAAGCGGTGAAGACGCTGGAGCAAAATCATTTCTGCGCCGTTTCGTTCGGGCTCGGCACTGTGCAGGATCGGCTGCAAGGGGTGCACGCCTCCTTCCTCGATGCCGAAGAGGACAAATACGGGCGCAAGCTGGCCGAGCAGCACCGCAGCCATCTGATGGAGCTGTCCGCCTCGTCCGATGGCGGCATGCTGCTGGACCGGGAGAGCTTTATCGCTTTTCTCGCGTCCGGCGCCTCCCGCCGGGCCGAAGAGGAAATCCGGAAGTTTGCCGCCGGGCTGCAGTCGATCGACTGGCACTCGTCGCTGCTGGGCTACTTTGTGCTCAGCGACGCGACGTTCGAGGCGATCCGCAAGGCCCGCGCCTTGTTTCGCGCCTCCGGCGTGACGCAAGAAGCGATCGAGAGGCTGAACGCCCGGATCCATGCGGTCAAGAGCTGGGACGAAGCGCTCGCGTATTTGACCGATCTGGCCGAGCTGTTCTGGAAGTGGCGCGCCGAATCGGCCGGCAAATACGGCGAGCTGATTGCGCAGGTGAAAGCTTTCGTGCAGACGAATTACGCGCAGGAGGGCTTGTCGCTGCAGGATGCGGCCGACCGCGTCAGCGTCAGCCCGAGCCACTTGAGCAAAGTGTTCAGCCAGGAAACCGGCGGAACGTTTATCGAATTTCTGATGATGACGCGCATTCGCAAAGCGATGGAGCTGCTGCGCTCCACCAACGAGAAGTCATACGAAATCGCCCATCGGGTCGGCTACAACGATCCGCATTACTTTTCGAACCTGTTCAAACGGGTGACGGGGATGACGATCCGGGAGTACCGCAAGCAAGGGGGCAGCGCCGGAGATTTGGGAGAGGGGACCATGCATGTTTCGTGACGATGCGGGGAACCGGGCAGGGAGATTCCGTTTCCGGCATAATGCCGAACGCCGGCCGGGACTTCCCCATGTTCAATCCGTCATCCGCCGCGCTGCCCATCGGCGGACGAAACGGTTCCGTTTCGCTGTTCTGCTATTGGCCATTGCTCTTCTGCCTGCCGCCGTCGGATGCGCGAAGGAGCCGGCCGGATCGGCCCCTCCGTCCGCTTCCGCTCCTCCGTCCGGAGACCCGGACGCTTCCGCATTTACGTTCGGCATTATTTACCCGATCGCCCATCCGTTCTATGAGACGGTAACCGAACGCGCCGAGCTGGCGGCGGCGGCGGCCGGCGGCAGCCTCGTCGTCAAAGCCCCGGACGAGGCGAATGTGGAGCAGCAAATCCGGATGCTCGAAAATATGATTCGACTGAGAGTGGACGGCATCGCCATATCGCCGGTCGACAGCGAGGCGCTGGCCCCGTATATCGACCAGGCCGCGGAGGCCGGCATTCCCGTCGTTTGCTTCGAATCGGACGCGCCTTCCAGCGCGAGGATCGCCTATATCGGCGGCGACAACCGACGAACCGGCGCCCGCATGGGCGAGGCGCTGCGGCAATTGCTGCGCAAGGGCGGCATGGTGCTCGTCGAATCCGGCATCTCCGGCATGGCCGGCCAGCAGGAGCGGCTGGACGGATTTCTGGATTACGTGCGAGAACAGCCGGACATTCACGTCCTCGAGGTGCGTTCGAGCGAGGGCAGCGACGACCGCGCCTTGGCGGAGCTGGAACGCATGATCGAGGACCACCCCCATTTCGACGCGTTCGTGGCGCTCGATTACGTGTCCGGCTCCAGCTCCGTGCTGGCCTGGAAAGCGATGGGCCTGAACCGCTACTCGCTGACGATCGGCATGATGCCGGCCATCGGCGAAGCGATCGTCAACGGCCAAATTACGCTGGCCGTCACGCAGAACGAATCCAGCTGGGGAGGCCGCATCGTCGATGCGCTGCTGAAAGCGATGAACGGTCAACCCGTTCCCGAGCGGATCGACACCGGCGAATCGGTCGCAGACGGCGGCGTTTTACGTCCCTGACCTGTCTATTTCGCCGAAAGCGCGCGGGCCGGCTTATGGCCGGCCTTTCGAGCCGTGAGCAGCATCTGAATCGCCATCATGGCGGCGACCATAACCAGCATGGCGAGCAGCGCGCCTTCGAAGCCCCCGCTGTAATCGCGCAGGGCGCCGACGAGCAGCGGTCCCGCCGCTCCGATCACGTAGCCTCCGCATTGGGACATCGCCGACCACGACCCGGCCTCCTCGGACGTATTCGTCTCCACGATCGGCAGCATGAGCGCAAGCGGAAACAATCCGCCCGCCCCTATGCCCAGGCAGACGACCGCCGGCAGCATTGGCAGATGCAGCAGCAGCAGGACGATTCCCGCAAGCTCGAACAGGCTGCAGCCGATCAGCGCGATCCGAAGGCTGCCGGACTTGGCCGCGAGCGCGGGCACCGTCAACGATACCGGAATTTGCACGAGCGTAAATACGGTCAGGAGCAGCGCCGAGCTTGCCGGGCTGTAGCCGAAGCTGTGCGCCATGGGCGAAATCCAGGCCGTCACGGAATAAAACATGCTCGCCATCATGGCGAAAAAAAGGGTCAGCAGCCAGGCTTTCGCATTCCGAATTGGAAGCTTCGACCGGACCGAACTTTCCCGGCTTGCCCGCACGGGCAGAAAGGCCGACCAAACGGCGAGCGCCAATACGCCGAGTACGGCCCAGCATGACAAGGCCAGCGTCAGGCTGTTCCGGCTCTGCTCGTAGATCGGGATCGAGAAGGCGGAGGCGGCGGCCGCGCCCGCTACCATCGCCGCGGAATAAATGCTGACGACGCCCGGGCTCGCCGGAAAATACTTTTTGATATAACCCGACAGCAGCGGCCCGGTCAGGCTGATCCCTAACCCGCCGATCAAGGCGCTGGACACAAGCGACGGAACGGAGCCGTCAAGGCCGCGCCAGGCCGTCGCTCCCGTAATGAGCAGCAGCGCCATAACAATCGTACGCTCGAGTCCGATTCGGTCGCGCAGGACAGCCGCCGCGGGGGCGAACACGCCCATGCACAAGACGGGCAGCGTCGTCAGCAGGCTTGCCGTCAATCCGCTCATCCCGAGCTCGGTCTGCATCGTTTCCAGCAATGGCGCGACGGACGTGATGATCGGCCGCAAATTTAACGCGGACAGAAACAGGGCCAGAAACAAATAGTACTTTTTCATATTCTCAGCTTCTCTCTTGTTTGTACGTGTTTTAAGTATAGAGATCGGCTTTTCATTGATCAATTCAATAAATCATATTATTATGATAGTAAAATACTATTAATGTTCAGGAGCCGTCCGATGGATACGCGTAACCTGCAATACTTTATCGCCGTATATGAACATCTACATTTTACGAGAGCGGCCGAAGAGCTTGGCATTTCGCAGCCGACGCTGAGCCAGCAAATCCGCATCCTCGAAGCGGAGCTGGGCACGCCTCTGTTCGACCGGATCGGCAAAAAGGTCGTCGCGACGGAAGCCGGCAAGCTGCTCCGGCTGTACGGAGAAAAGATGCTTCAAGCCGAGCGGGACGCCAAAAATGCGATTCAAGAGCTGCTGGCCGCGCAGCGCGGAGCGATCCGACTGGCCGTCCTGCCCTCGGACCTCGATTTTCAGCTCGTTCCGCTGTTCGTTCAATTTAACCGGAATTATCCCGGCATTCAGCTGCAGGCGATTTCCACGACTCATATCCGGGAAGAGGTGCTCGGCCATAAAGTCGATATCGGAATCGGCATGCAAGGTCCGCCCGACAAGAGGCTGGTGCAAATTCCGCTGGGCGCCGAGCCCTACCGGCTGTTCGTCCACGCGGAGAGCGGACTGGCGGACCGGGAGGCGGTAACGCTGCGGGAGTTGGAGAAGGAAGCGCTTGTGATGTATCCCAAAGGTTATGTGGGGCGCGATTTGGTGGAACAGGCGTGCCGGGACGAGGGGGTTGAACTGGCGGCGGTCATGGAGACGACCACGGCCGCTTCGCTGCTGCAGCTCGTTTCGGCCGGGGTCGGCGCCACGATCCAGCCCAAGGGACTGCTGAAGCGGTTTCCGGAACGGTCGGATATTAAGGCAGTGCCGATTGCCGGCCCGGCGCCGGTCCGTCAGCTGGAGCTGATCTATGGCGCGGATCGATTTGTCGGCAGCTCTCAGCGCCAGCTGACGGATTGGCTGATCGATTTTTTTGAGGAATACATGAACGAATAACCGCGCGGTTAACCACGCGGTTATTCGCTTCTTGCCCTAGGGCTTCAAGCCGTAAAAGCTTGCGCAATTGCCGCCGAGCACCTTGTCCCGCACATCTTCCGGATACCGTTCCAGGTAGCGGATGACGATTCCCATCACGGACCGGTAGTCCCTGCTGACCGTGCAGACGGGCCAATCGGAGCCGATCATGAGCCGGTCCGGGCCGAACGCCTCGAAGGCCGCGTCCAGATAAGGCGCAAAGTCCGCTTCCGTCCAACGCTCCCAGTCGGCTTCGGTCACCATGCCGGACAGCTTGCACGAGACGTTCGGCCGCTTGGCCAGCTCGTGCATGTCCCGCTTCCAGGCCGGGAACGCCTCGCCGCCTCCCGCATCGCCGCTCCCGATCCCGCTCTTGATATCGGGCTTCGCGATATGGTCCAGGACGAACGGCTGCTCCGGAAACTCGTCCGCCAGCCGCGCCGCCGTCGGCAGATGCTTCGGAAACAGCAGCAGGTCGTAGGTCAAGCCGTATTCGCGCAGTCTTCCAATACCTCGGCGGAAATCGCCGCGAAGCATAAAGTCGTCGTCCGGCTCGTCATGGACGACATGGCGCACGCCCCGCAGCTTCGGGTGAGCCGAGAAGCCGGCCAGCTGCCGTTCCAGCTCCGGCGAACGCAAGTCGACCCAGCCGACAACGCCTTTGATCCAGGCGCAGCGATCCGCCAGCCGCAGCAGCCATTCCGTCTCCTTGAGCGACTGCCTTGCCTGAACCGCCACAATGCCGTCAAATCCCGCCTCGTCGAGCAGCGGCTTCAAGTCTTCCGGCATAAACGGCCGCTTCAGCTTTCGATGGTCTTCCCCTATCCAGGCGTACTCCTCCGGGTTGTAATCGATAAAGTGCACATGGGCATCGATGCGCATCGCCGCGCCTCCCTTACCTTGTTATAATTCCACCATCGCTTTGATGACGCCGGTTTCCGGCTTCAGCCACGTCTCGAACTGTCCGATCATGCCGTCAAAGTCCGCCCGATGGGTAATGAGCGGCTCCACGTCGATCTGTCCGTCCTCAATCGCCCGGATGACGCGGCGAAAGTCTTCCGGCGTCGCATTGCGGCTGCCGAGCAGCGTCATTTCCTTGCGGTGAAAGTCGGGATCGTGGAACGTAATATCGTCCTTGACAAGGCTGACATAGACGACTCTGCCGCCGAACGAGGCGTAATCGAACGCGCGCTCCATCGACTTGACGTTGCCGGTCGCGTCGAAGACGGCGCCCGCGAGACTGCCCTGCGTCAGCTCGCGAAGCCTCTCAAGCGGCCGGTCGGCCGCGTCGATGACGAACTCGGCCGGCGCCCAGGACCGGCAGAACGCCAGCCGATCCCGGTTCATATCCATTGCGATGACCCGCGCGCCGGCCAGATGCAGCAGCTTCATCGTGCCGAGCCCGATTGGGCCGGCTCCGATCACAAGCGCGAATTCGCCGGGCTGCACGTTCGCGCGGCGGACGGCATGCGCTCCGATGCCGAGGCATTCCACGATGGCCGCCGCATCCAGGCTGATGCCGTTCACCGGGAAGAGATGGGTGACGGGCACCGTAACGTACTCCCGCATCCCCCCGTCCCGGTGGACGCCGATCACCTCCAGCCGCTCGCAGCAATTCGTTTTGCCGTTGCGGCAAGCCGCGCACTCTCCGCACTCCATGTACGGCATAATCGCCACCCGGTCGCCCGGCTTCAGGGCGCCGGCCGCGGCGGACGCGGCTTCGTCCGCCGCTCCCGCTTCGCACAGCTCGACAATTTCGCCGGACAGCTCGTGGCCCAGGATGCGCGGATATACGAAGTACGGCTGCCGTCCCCGGTATGCGTGAAGATCCGTTCCGCAAATGCCGATGCGCCGAATGCGGACAAGCGCCTCTCCCGGCTGCGGCATCGGCCGCTCCATTTCCTTCAGGACAAACTTCTCCGGCGTTTCGCAGACGATCGCTTTCATTCGGCCGCCTCCTCTCCGTTATTTTCGTCCAGTCCGACCTTCCACGTCCGGTTATGCACCGGTTCCAGGATGCGGCGCACCTGCGCCAAGGCGGCTTCATCGACCGGCTCCTCCAGCCAGGATACGTTGTTCGCAAGATTCGCCGGACTCGCCGTGCCGACCAGCGTCGTCGGAATCGCCTCGTTCGAGACCGCATATTGAATCGCCAGCTTGGCCAGATCGAGGCCGTTGTCGCGGCAGTAACGCGCGGCTTCCCGGCAAGCCGCCTTCACCTCTTCGTCCGCCGGATGCCAGTCGGGCGGTCCTTGGCTGCTCAAGAGGCCCATCGACAGCGGCGACGCGTTCATCAAGCCGACGCCTTTTGCTTCCACCAGCGGCAGCAGCCCGGTCAGCCTGTCGTTATTGAGCGCATAGTGGCAATACGACAGCATCACGTCGACCGGCGCTTGCGCCAGCACCTTCCCGAACATCGGCAGCGGGAAGCCCGAAATGCCGTACAGCCGGATTTTGCCTTGCTCCTTCAACCGCTGCAGCGCCGGTATGCTTTCATGAATGATCGGCTCCAGCGGCACGAACTCGATATCGTGCAATAGCAAAATGTCGACGTAATCGACATGCAGCCGCCTCATGCTCTCTTCGACGCTCGACGCAAGCCGCTCCGGCGAAAAATCGAATTCGCTTTCGCCGTACCTTCCCGCCTTCGTCGACAGCAGAAACCGGTCCCGAGGCACCTCCTTCAGCGCCTTGCCCAGCACCGTTTCCGCCTTCGTCAACCCGTAATAAGGCGACACGTCGATCAGGTTGATGCCAAGATCGAGCGCCGTATGTACCGTCCGCACTCCCTCGCCTTCGTCGATCGGCTTGAACACCGATCCAAGCGACGACGCCCCGAAGCTTAAGGCGGAAACGTCAAGTCCCGTCTCTCCCAACTTCCTGTATTTCATTTGTCCGCTCCTCCCCAGCCATAATTGGTTTGCACCCGCGTTAATCTATGAGGAATCATTCTTCCAGTTCCGTTTCCTCATTTCGCTGCCTGCGTGCATTTCTCTAAAGTAACTGATTTATAACTTATTTAACATTCTTAAGTAAGTGTATGCGCCAACAAGCCGGGTGTCAACCATCAAATCGACAGTTCCGTTGTTCGAAATAACCGCTAAAAGTTGCTTTACGAACATTCGATAGGATAGATTTGTTGCGCGAATAGCATTCAACAGATTCTTTATCGGAATAACTGACGATATTTTCATTGTACGGAATAACATTCGGCCGTTCCCTCGTAAGAATAAAAAACCGCCGGCCCGTCGCCGGCGGAGGAAATTCGGGCAGACCGTCTGCCCGACCGAGCTTATTCGTCTGCTCCCGCGTCCCGCCGGCGGCGGAAGGTCCGGCGGGACGTCTGACCGACTGAGCTTATTCAACTCCCCCGCGTCCCGCCGGCGGCGGAAATTCGGGCAAACCGTCTGCCGACCCGAACCATTCAGCCGCCCCGCAGCCCCGCCTGGGGAGCCGGCGGAAACGGGCCGCTTAACCGGCAAAACCGCTCCATCGCCTCGACGACGCCGTCGCCGTATGCCGACGCACTGACGTAATCGGCCTCCGCCTTCAACGAATCCGGGCTGTTGGCCACGGCGACGCCGATGCCGGCGTAACGGATCATATCCAGATCGTTCATCTGATTGCCGAGCGCCATAATTTCTTCGCGCCGGATGCCGAGCCTCCCGGCAAGCTTGCCGAGCGCCCAGCCTTTGCTCCGCCCGCCGGGAACGATCTCCCAATAGTTGGCCTCCGACTGAAAGGCGGAGAAACGGCCGCCGAAGCCGGCCGCGTAGGGCTCCCACAGCTTGCGGATAAGCGGCACGTCGCCCATCAAAATAATTTTCTGAACCGCGGCTTCTTTCCAATCGTCCGAATGGCGGCTCTTCACCGTGCAAGGGAACCTTTCCTTGCGCTCATAGACGCGCACCGTATCGGTCGCGCGAAACACCGTAATGCTGTCTTCATGGAACATAAACGCGTCAATGCCCGCGTCGTCAGCTTCCTCCAGCAGCTCCGCAAGCTCGCCCGCCTGGAAAGCGGCGCTGTCGATCAGCTTCCCCTTCTCGGCCATCACCGAGCCGTTGCACAAAATATACGGCAGCTCCAGCCGAAGCTCGGTTGCAAAGGCGGCGGCCGTCAGCAGAGGCCGGCCCGTCGCGAAGGTGAACAGACCGCCGCGTTTCCGGAACTCGCAAACCGCTTCCTTCACCTCGTCGGTCAGCCGATGCTCGGATGAAAGCAGCGTACCGTCCAAGTCACTTACTACGAGTCGAATTGCACACACGATCAAGTTCTCCCCTTGGATGCATAATGTTAACTTTCACGCAAAACGCAAATAGACAACAAAAAAACCTCGGTCCGTAAAGCCGAAAGCGCAAGCCTCGTCACGGCAACGTTACGAATGCTTGCATTCCAGCTGCGACGGCCGCCGCATGCACGCATGCGCCAGCCTTGGACCCTAGGTTTTCTCGTCGTCTCCACCGTCGGATATCCGTATGTCTTCTTATTTTTAACCCCAGAAGCTGTGATGGCCGACCGATACGAAATCCGCTCCGCTCTTCAGCGCTTCCTCGATTTCTTCCTCGTAACGAATCAGCCCGCCGACAATGAGCGGCTTGTTCACCTTCGACTTCACCTCGCGGATGACGCGCGGCATCAAGCCCGGCATCAGCTCCACCTCGTCGGGCTTGCTCGTCCCGATCATCCGCGCCCCCGTCTCCACGGCGGCGGAATCGATGGCGAAGATGCGCTGGATGCTTCGAATGCCCGCGGCCCGCGCCGCGGCGATCGCGTTGCTCTTCGTCGTGACGATGCCGTCCACGCCGAACTCCTTGGCGATGTAATTGACCGCCGAGGCGTCGCGGCCAAGGCCGTTCACCATTTCCATATGCACGTATACCTGCTTGCCCGACTCGTGAAACCGGCGGACGATCTCCCCCAGCGTCGTAATGTCTCCGCACATCAGATTGACCCTTCGCACGGAGCTTGCGAGCGCTCGGGAAAGCCCTTCCTCGTTCGTAATCGATGCGATAATCGATGAAGATCGATGCATGCCGGGCACCTCCTCTATTTAATGCCGGAATGGATAAAGCTGTTCATGAATTGCCGCTGGAACACCATAAAGCCGAGCAGCAGCGGCAAAATGACGATAATGGTCGCCGCCGTCACCTCGCTCCATTGCGCCCCGGTCTCGAACGACTGCGCGAAGATCGCGAGCCCGACCGTCAGCGGCCGGTTTTCGATCGAGTTGGTCACGATGAGCGGCCACAGGAAATTGTTCCAGTGATAGCTGACGGACACGAGACCGAACGAAATATAAGCGGGGCGCGCCAGCGGCACGTATATTTTCCACAACACTTGCCACAAGTTGCAGCCCTCCAATCGGGCCGCTTCATCCAGCTCGAACGGCAGCGTCTTGAACATCTGCCGCAGCAGGAAGACGCCGAACGCCGATGCGAAATACGGGATCATAATGCCCAGCTTCGTATCCAGCAGCGACAGATCCCTCAGAACGTTGTAGTTCGGAAAGATGAGAATGTCGGCCGGGATCATAATTTGGGCCAGAAACAGCAGGAATACGATATTTTTGCCCCAAAAATCGATTCTGGCGAAGGCAAAGGCCGCCATGGAGGCCGTCAGAAACTGCACCGCGAAGATGCCCGCCACAATCAAGATCGTATTGATGTAATAGGTTGTAAAAGGGGCGGCGCTCCATACATGCGTAAAGTTGACCAGCGTAAAATCGAACGTGATCGAAGACGACAGCGCCAGCCGCTTCGGCCGGAAAGCCGTCCAGATCGTCCAGACGAGCGGAGCGGTCCATACCGCAGCCAATATATACATCAAGCCATAGCTTATTTTCTTCATCATGCTCTCTGCCCCTTCTATCGGTAGTGAATCTTGCGGTCAAAGCCAAAAAACTGCAGTGCCGCCAAGAGCAACAGGAGAGCGATCATGACGGTCGTCAGCGCCGAGGCCATGCCCCGATCCCAGAAGCTGAATGCCGTCTCGAAAATGTAATACAAGAGCAGATTGCTTGCATTCTCGGGTCCGCCCTTCGTCATAATCCACAGATGGTCCACCAGCTTAAAGGAGTTCGTCAACGCGATAATGGAGACGAACAGCGTCGTCGGCATCAGCAGCGGGAACGTAATGCGCCAAAAGACGCGCCAGGCCGGTACGCCGTCGACTTTGGCCGATTCGTACAGCTCTTCCGAAATATTTTGCAGCCCCGCCAAAAAGAACACCATGAAATAACCGGCTTCCTTCCACAGCACCATAATAATCATCGCGATCATGACCAGGCTTTGCGTGCCCAGCCAGTTGGGTCCCTCCAAGCCGAACCATTCCAGCACTCTGGCGACCATGCCGTAGTCGGGGGTATAGATGAATAGCCAAATATTGCCGATCGCGATCATCGGGATGACCGTAGGGTAAAAGAACGCGGTTCTGACGAGACCCTTTGCCCGCATCACCTTGTTGGCGAATATCGCCATCAGCAGCGAGATCATAATGCTTGTCGGCACCGTGCCGACGGCAAACCATACGTTGTTGGTCAACACTTTCCAGAACACTTCATCTTCCGCCATCGCTGCGTAGTTGTCCAGTCCGGCAAAATACGGCTCCGGCGTGCCCAAGTCGGCCTGATACAGGCTGAGCTTGAGCGAGCCGAATACCGGATACAGCGTGAACAACAGGAGGAAGATGAGAGAGGGGAAAAGAAGCAGCCATGCGAATGCGTTCATTCTTAAGGCCTTGCGTCGTGCTGCGGTCCCCATCGTCATGCCTCCCTCATCTTATTAATTGGAACGGCCCGGCGCCGCTTACTTGTTAAACGGCTCGAGCGCCTTCTCGGCTTCCTCTTGGGCTTTCTTCAAAGCCGCGGCCGGTTCGACCGTGCTCGTCAAGACCGATTGAATCGCGTCGTTAATAAATTTGGACACCTTGCCGTTGTTGTGCGTCGACAGCTCGGCGGACGCGTACTGCAGCTGGTCGCGGGCGACAAGCGCGGCCGGGAACTCTTGCACGTAAGCCTTCATCGCTTCCGTCTCGTAAGCGGAGACGCGCGGCGCGACATAACCGGTGTCGATGCTCCATTGCGCAATGCGGTCGGTATCGGTCATAAATTTGATAAATTTCCATGCGGCTTGCTGTTTCTCCTCGCTAATGCCCTTGAAGATGTAGAAGTTTCCGCCGCCCGTCGGCGTGCCGTACGTTTTCTTCTGCGGCAGGAAGCTGACGCCGAAATCGAACTTGGCGTTGTTCTTGACGTTGGTCAGGTTGCCCGTCGTATGGTACATCATTGCCGTCTTGCCTTCGATGAAGTCGGACGGCACCGTGCCCCACTCGGTCGCGCCTTCCGGCATCACCTTGTGAACCTTGGCCAGGTCGGACCAGAATTGCAGCGCCTCGACGTTCTCCGGCGTATCGAAAAATACTTTTTTGCCGTCCGGCGACATCATATTGTCTCCGTTCTGAAGCGCGAACGTCTGGAACATCCAATATTGGAAGCCCGTCACCGGAATTTCGAGACCCCACTGCCCGTCTTTGGTCAGCTTTTTGGCATAGTCCGCAAGCTCGTCCCAAGTGGCCGGCGCCTTCTCCGGATCCAGACCGGCCTCCTTGAACGCTTCCTTATTGTAATAAAGCACGATCGTGCTCCGTTGGAACGGGATGCCGTACGTTTGGCCTTCCGTCTGCGAGTTGGCCATAAACGCCGGATAAAAGTCGTTGATAAACGTTTCGCCTTCGGTGCCGTCGGCGGCGATAAACGGATCCAGCGGCTCGATCGCGTCCATATCCAGCAGCGTGAACAGCTCCGTGCTGAGCAGCACGGCCGTATCCGGCGGCGTTCCGCCTTGAACGGCCGCTTGCGCCTTCAGCATCGTGTCGGCGTAGCTGCCCGTATAGACGGGCTTGACCGTAATATTCGGATTTTCGTCCATAAATTGCTGAGCCAAGTCTTCAATCGTCTTTGTGATCGGACCCCCGACGGCTACCGGATAATAGAAGGTCAGCTCCACCTTTTCGCCGGAAGGCTTGGCGCTTTCCGTCGCAGCCGGCTTCTCGCCGTTTCCTCCGCCGCTTGAGCTTGTCGGCGCCGGATCGTTGCCGCCTCCGGAGCAGCCGGCGGCAAACGTCGCGCAAGCCGTCATCAACAATAGTGCTTTCGTCATAGAACGCATGATGGACAGTCTCTCCTTTGTGAATATCTAAATTTATATAATAAGAAAAACCCTCATTTGAGCAGATTGCGCCATTGCAAAACCCTTGCTGTACACAGGCGTACGAGGGTTTACGCGCATCTATTCAAACAAGGGTTTTCTCATCATCTCAACCCGAAAGCTTTATTCGTTTGTACACCTACTATAGCTTGTCTGTATTAGTGGAATGTCAACGACATGTGTAGATGTTGTAAAGTCCGGTGACATTCTTTTCATGCCGCCTTGCCTTATCGTTAAGGCAGCAAGGCCAGCATGGCGATCAGATTGTACAGCGCCTGGACGCTTTCGGCGCGGCTGGCAAGCTTCTGAGGTGCCATGAGCCCTTGGCTTCCTTGGATCAGACCGAGCTCCGCCGCGGCCTTCACGTCCGCCGCCGCCCATCCGCTGACCGCCTTCGCGTCGCGGAACGGGAGAGCTTCGCTTTCTGCCTGCGATTGGCTCCGCTCTACGGTCTCCCCGGCGGCGCTGCGGATCCAATCATGCGCGCGCACCAGCAGGACGGCCATTTGCTCCCGCGTAATCGCCTCATCGGGCCCGAACCGGTCTTCGGCAACGCCGTTAATCAATCCGGCTTCGTATGCCGCTTGGATCGGTTTGGCATACCATTTGCCGTCCGCCACGTCGCCGAATGGCGATGGGGACGGCCCTGCGGCTTCGCTGCCGAAAGCTTCGGGCTTCAAGCCGAGCGTGCGCACGAGCAGCGCCGTAAATTCCGCCCGGGTGACGCGGCGGTCCGGCGCAAACGTATCGGCACCGATGCCTTCGACGATATGTTTGGCGCTGAGCTTGCCGATGACCGGATATGCCCAATGCGATTGCGGCACATCAAGATAAGACTTGTCGTACGCAAGCAGAGCGTACCGGCTGAAATGCGGCGTGGACGCCTCCATGACGTCGTCCGCGGCTTTGCCTCCGATGTAGGTCGGGGCGCCGTCCTTCTCCAGGCGGTAAATGCCCGCAAGCCACGGGTCGGTTCCCGGCTGCAGCCGGAACCTCAGCTTGGCTTCTCCGTCGAAGGCTTGCACCTCGATCCTCTCGCCTGCCGCGCTCACCAGCTCCAGCATAAGCTCGACGACCGGACCTTGCGCTTCGATGCGCGCGCCGCTTCGGTCGGATGCGGCCTTCAGCGAGGCCGCTTGCTCGCCGCCGCTTAGCGGCTTGATCGTCAGCTCAAGCTTCCAATCCTTACGCTGCTCCTCCGGCAGCGGCTTGAGCGCGCCTTGCAGCAGCTGCTGCGGAAGCGACAGCTCCAGCTGTCCCGATCCAACCGAGAGGCCGTTTCGCTCCAGCCATTCGGCCGTATTCGCAGGCAGCACAAGGGCCGTTTGTCCGGCCGCCAGCTCCAGCCGGCCCTTCGACGCCTTCAGCTCCCCAAGGGTCGGCTCGTAACGATCCTGGCTTCCTCCCTTGCCGTCGGTTTCGCCATCGTTACCGTTGCCATTGTTGACGTTGCCGCCGTTATTGCCGCCGTTATTGCCGCCGTTATTGCCGCCGTTATTGCCGCCGTTGTCGCCGCCATTGTCGCCGCCGTTGTCGCCGCCTCCCCCGGTGCCGCCGTTAGCCCAAGCTACCGTGTCCAGCTTCAGCATGCTGTCCATAATAAACGTCGTCGTATAACGATATTTGTTCGCGCCGGATTCCAGCAAGACATACAGCTCATTCCCTGCAAGCGCGATGCCCTCCGCCATTGGAACGGTTACCAGGCGGGCGTTGCTTTCTTTCTCGGATTGACTGTCCAGGAACCATAAAGGCACATTCCGGCCTCCTACGCTGACGGTCGCATGAGCCTCCTCCCGAAGCGGGTTGTCGTAGCGGTACAGCACGCTGTCGTTGCCGCGTCCGTATGAGGTGCTCAAGTAGACCGTGCCGCTGTCGAGCGCGGCACCCTGCACTTTGCCGGTGATCGAGAACAAGTAGTCGGGCACCGCTGTTTGCGAGGAGTCGCCGTTCCAGCTGTCCGACCTCAAATGCTCCGCAACTTCATCCAGACGGAAGCCGGCCATCCAGGCATATTGCGTCTCGCCGGCGCGATTCGTCATATGATGGGACGGATCGGTCGGGTACGCTTTAGCTTCGTAGAATTCCCCGGCCCACAGCACGCCGTCGTCATAAGCGGTAAAGGCCACATTGAGAGGGACGGGCACCCGCTCCGCGTATTGAACCTGTCCGCCGTGCGCCCCGGCTTCGACATCCGCCATGTCCAGCCGGTACAAATAACGTTCGGAGCCGATCCATACATGCTCGCCCGTCACTGAAATACCGCCGGCATGTCCTAGATACGGCGAACCGTCTTCTTCATACAGCGACAGCGACTTTACCAATAGTCCCGTCGCGCGGTCGACGACGGCCAGCGAACCCGGGCGGCCGTCGTCAAAGTACGATACCGTGAGCAGCCAATCCCGACGCTCATCGTAGGCCATGCCCTGCGGCACGACGCCTTCGGCCAGCCCCGGAATGACCGGACCGGCTTCCGCCATCGCCCAGGTCGCCGCATATTTCTCGGGCTGGGACCAAGCGGTGCGCACCGTTTGCGTCAGCTTCTCATGCTCGGGCGTTGCCTCCGCGAGCGCGGAACGATCCGATTCCACATCCGAAGTATTGACGGCGGTCACTTCAAAGCCGTACGTTGCGCCGCCTGTCAAGCCATAAGCCGTATAGCCGGTCCGATGGGCCGGAACCGCAAATTCCCATACGCCATCTTTATAGATGTTGTAATGATGAATATCGGCTTCCGGGTTCGGCGACCAGGAGAGCGTCGCCTTCCCTTCTTCAGCCCAGGCGGTTACATGGGCGGGCGCCGCCGGCGGAACCGCATTCGTAACCGGCTTGGCCAGCGCTTGACCCGGGATCAGCCAGCCCGGTGTCGGCTGCTGAAGCCCGGCAATCATACGCATGTCCGTGCCGTTCTCTTCCGGGTAGCGGTAGGTGATCGACTTGCCGTCCGCCACATCCCCGGCAGCATAGGTCGCCCGGGCAATCGTTGCGCCGGAAGGGTTTTCGATGACGACGCTGCCGCCTCCGTTGACCAAACCGCCGATATTTTCAAAAATAATCAAGTCCTGCTCCGGAATATATTTGCTTAAAGCGCCTTTCATATAGTAGCTGTTGAAAGCTTCCTTCGACAATGGAGCGATCTCGGCTCTTCTCGTCCAGATCACCTTTGTCTCCCAGGCGCCGATCGTAATCGGCTCGGCAATCGTCACGCTCCAATTGGAAGATTTGAAGGTATAGCCTTGCAGCAGGACGGGATCGTCCCCCGCATTATAGATTTCCATATATTCAAAAGCGTCATAAGAAGCATAATTCGACGTATCCGGAACCAGCTCCGTAATGAGCAGCGGCGCGCGCTCTCCCGGCTCCGGCTCGGGAGCGCTCTCGAGCTGCCCCGGCAGCAGCACTCCCGGCGTCGGCGTCTCGTTGTTGCGCAGCTTGACCATCATCTCCGTCGGTCCGATGGCATAAATTACGCTGCGATTGATGATGCCGTCCGTCTCTCCCTCGTTAATCATCGCCGAGCTGATCGGCACGCCGTCGCTTCCCGCAATGGCCACCTTCCGCAGCGCCGTGTCGGACAGCCCTTGGGCCGATGTCGTCAGCATCACTTCGAATACGCGGTCCGCCGTCAGCTCCGTGCCGTAGTTGGCGTTGAAATCGTCCAGCGGCACGTCGGGATAATTGAACTTTTTCAGCCACAGCACCAGCGCTTCGCCGGATGGAATCGTCTTATTGGAAATTGTCCAGACGTTGGCCGGATTGTTCATATTGGACGTATAATACTGCAGCCTGTACCCGTTCAGATCGATCGTATCCGGGCTGTTGTTGTAAATCTCCACATACTCGTAAGGCTGACCCGTTCCGGCGGACGCCGGGACGATCTCGCTGATGACCAGCCTCGGTCCCGCTCCTTCCGCACTCGCCTTGCTTAACGGGACTATGCCCGACCATTGCATGACGATGATGGAAACCAAACTGACGAGCGCCACCCACTTCTTTCCTAACATTCGCACTGCTTTCCCTCCCCATTTCGTCAACCGTACGGCAGCGATCCGCTAGAGGGATTGGATCGACAAACGCAAAAAGAACCCCGTTTGAACAAGGCGGAGCGGCTGCTCCAGCGCCTTTCAATCAAACCGGGTTCTCTCAAAGTCTCGACCCACTGCCGATTCAGTTGTTAGGTCTACTTTAATAGGGAATTGTCATCGAAATATAAGAAGGATGTGTAGATCTTGTAAAATGTACAGCAACCATAACGCAATCTCCAATCATAACCCTATGGGTTGCCCATCACGCCGGTAAATTAGAAAGCTATTGCCGAATAATGGATGTGACTACAGAACGGGGAGAGTAATTTCAAAAGTGATTTTGTCCGCGATTACTTTTGCCCTTATATTTCCCTTCATCGACTTAATAATGGTTTTGGCAATATATAAGCCTAAACCTAAATGTCCTTGAGCATCCAAACTCTCTTCCGTATAAAACCGCTCAAATATTTTTTCGGTCTTGCTTGCGTCAAGCACAACGCCATCGTTTTCCAAGCGCAGGTAAAAGTTTTGCTTGTCAATCTCTGTTGAAATGGATAACAAGTTCTTTGTATAGCGGTAAGAGTTGCTAAGAATATTCTGGATCGCCCTCTCAAGCTGATAATAATCAATACACATCGCAGCATTTTCTTTTACATGAATCGTATTATTTAATGCTGGAGAAAAACCGCGTATTTGACATTCACTTTTAATACTCTTGAATAGGTCGACTGTCCAGTCGTAACAATTTACTTCCTGCAGGATCAAATGCAAAGTATCGGGAGTCGTGTAACTCAAGCTGAGTTGGTTGGAAAGCTCCGTTAGCACGGATAGCTTGCTTTCAATAATTTTAAAATATTGTTTTTCTTCCTCCGGTGTCGCTGCCATTTTGTCTTCTAAAGCCTCCATATACGCTGAAATGGAAGCAATGGGGGTTTTCAGGTCATGAGAAATTCCATTAATAAAATTTTTGCGTTCTATCTCAAATTCCCGCTGTTTTTTCTGCTGCTCATGGAGATTATGTCTCATTCGGTCAAATGAGGAAATAAAGTGTCCGATCTCATCATCCTTCTCATATACGATAGGTCGCGATAGATCGCCTGCTGAAATCGTATTGGCTTTTTCAATTAGTATGGTTAGTGGTTTAATCATTCGTTTCTTAATATAAACGGTAATAAACGCAGTTAGCATCAAGGTGGGAATTGTTACTAACAGAAAGACAATCCAGACGAATTGTACTTGTCCTAAAAATGCGGACGTGACAAGCGGTAAAGCGCACATCATGCAACATATCATAATTAAACGGCGGATAATGCTATCTTTCATGTTAAATCCCCATCAAATCGGTATCCAATTCCCCGCACTGTGGTTATGCTGTGTGCTTGTCCTAATTTTTCTCTGATTTTCTGAATATGGATGGCAACGGTATTGATATCCCCGTATTCATTCAATCCCCACACATGGTCATAGATTTGTTCTTTGCTGAGAACCTGTTTCGGGTGTTTCAACATGAACGCCAGCAAATCAAATTCTTTTGCGGTAAGGTTTACAGTTTTTTCCCCATGGGTCACTATTCTGGATGTAAAGTCGACCAGCACACTATTGAAACGGAGCTTTTGATTAATCTCTGTACGAAATTGGTAGGTGCTTATTCTCCTAAAAAGGGCGTCAACTCGTGCAACCAGCTCTTTAATTGAAAAGGGCTTTGTCATATAGTCGTCCGCTCCAATTTTCAGTCCAAGGATTCGATCCAATTCCGTATCTTTAGCGCTGATGATAATAACAGGAATCGTGGATTTCAGCCTTAGTTGACGCAGGATTTCCAGTCCGTCCTGACCGGGAAGCATTAAATCCAAAAGTACCATATGCGGCTGAAACCTTTCCAATAACGCTGAGGCATCTCTGCCGTTAGAGCAAATCTCCGCGTTATATTGCTCCTTGACGAGATAATTTTTAATTATATTGGCCAAGTCGTGTTCGTCTTCAATAATCAGTATGTTTTTTCTGCTCACCGTTGTCTCATCCCTGATCATACAAACAAGTCCTTTCTTCTAAATATGCTCATGGTAAACAATGTGAATACGATTGCCAAAAGAACAAGTGTACCAATTATGATCATTCCTATCGTCAAGTTTGCATGAATGGTCGTTTGCAATGTAATCATTTGCATTGTAGGTACATATTTTGAAAGCTGCTCAATGGATTCCAAAATAAGCATAATTATGACTGTTCCCAACGAAAACCCGATTGTTGCTGCTTCGTTTTCCGTGACTATCATGCAGAATATGAACAGGCTTACGAAGAAAAAAATGGAGCTTAATGCTCCTGCGGATGCCAGCGCGAAAAACTCCCCAAATACAATCCACTCCATATGAGGCGAGAAAATGTATGCCGTAATTGAAGAACTTATCATATGAACCAGTAAGGCTAAAAAGCAGATGGCGGCAGATAAAACGCACTTGGAAGCAATGTAAGCGGTACGGCTTTTTGAATATGGAACGGTTGTTTTCAATGTCTTATGGTGATAATCACTTGAAATCACATCGCATATCATATAACAACAAATGAACCAATATATAGGTCGTAACTGCGAAAGCCCAATATGAAGCATCTCAATCGAAGACAGTCCTTTTTGAGCTAAGTACACCGTATAAATCGTACTGAATAGAAGTATGCCAACCAGGATCATCAAATATCTTTTTTGATAAATTAATTTTTGGAAATCGTGGTGCAGTTGCTTTTCCATCGTTCTATCCCCTTACATCAAACATACAAGTCTTTTTTTCTGAAAATTCGGTAACCAAGCATACCGAAAACTACACTATACGCCATTAAGACAAGAAAACTAACGGTGTTATAGACAAAGGACTTTTCAAAAATATTGATATGGAAAAACAACATTTGATGAAAGACGGCAAATTGCTTTACAGAGGGCAGCACTTCAAAATATTGCCCTGCCATTAGAAGAATCCCCATAATGGCAGCGTTAACCGATACCTTGCTTGTTAACATGGAAACCGTCGCTGCAATCATGCCAAATGCAAAATAGGAGAACGCAAACGCAAGTCCGCTTAGCATAGTGATTAAAATACCCTGTAAGCCTTCGGATTTCACAGAAAAGAAAATCATGACGTCTCCCCAACCAAAAAACAGCATGCCTACCACATAGCTTAACACAATCATAAGAAGGGTTATAAACACAGTGAACAAAAAAATACATACGACCTTGCTCATAAAATACTCAAGTCTGGAAATAGAACGAGTCAATATTAATTTAATGGTTCCTTGCGAGCGATCCTGAGTAATAATTTGACCTGCGTATATGGCTACAAATATTCCAGTAAACAGGAAACTTGCTTGCAAATGCTGGATGGGAAACGATTGTGCATTTCCTATTGTTAGTACAGTCCCCTCGCTTCCCATTATTCTGAAAAAGATTGCCGAGATCATGAAGTTAATAAAGTAAATGCCCGTGTAAATAGCTGTAGTTTTGGAAAACAGCATCCGTTTTATTTCAAAGCCAATAAGAATGCCTGCTTTTCTCATTGCCGATCCTCCTTTATACAAGCAAAAAATAAATCCTCCAGATTATCTGCTCCGTAATCCTTTAGAAGCTCATGGACTAACCCGGTTTCAACCAGCTTACCTTTTTGTAGGATGGTCACTCTGTTGCAAAGGTCTTGCATTTCACGCAGCATATGGCTGGAGATTAGGAAAGTAATGTTTTCTTGTTGGGACAGTCGCTTAATCAATTCCTTCATCTCACGAAGTCCGGCAGGATCAACGCCATTGGTAGGCTCGTCAAGTATAATAATTGCCGGGCGGCATAACAAAGCATTTGCGAGACCCAGCCGCTGTTTCATGCCAAGCGAAAAGGTTTTTACTTTATCGTTTTTGACATCTGACAAACCTACAATTTCCAAAACCTCATCCACTCTTGAACTCCCTACTTTTGTGTCAGAAAGTTCGGCACTTAATTTGACATTTTGTTTGGCCGTTAAATCCAAATAGAATGCCGGGTTTTCTATAATGCTTCCTACAACGGACAGTGCTTTCCTATAATCTCTATCAACAGAATGTCCATTAATATAGATTTCTCCTGAAGTAGGAAATACCAAACGGGTAATCATGCGTAATGTAGTCGTTTTTCCCGAACCATTCGGACCCAAAAAACCATAAATATCACCTTGCTGTAAACTGAAACTCAAATTGTTGACAATGGTTTTTTGCTTGATTTGCTTTGTAAGTCCCTTTAGTTCCAGGACCGGGAAGTGTGTTTTTTCTGCCATTGGTTGTCCTCCTGTGCTTTAATATGTTCACAATTTAACAAATGAAAATAAAGTTGCCGCTTATCTAAAATAAAATTTTGATAAACTGCGTAAAGCGACCTCCACCGTTTCCGTAATTGTCAAATAATACTTCTATCCGAACAGGGCTTGCAGTTCGGCCTGAACCTCGGCAAGGCGTAACCGCCCTATTTGGCAGTCAGGCAGGACGCCGGTACAATGCGATCATGCCCGATTTCTTCCACGGTTACAGCGAATTCGTCTTAGCTGGGAAGTAGTTTCTATCCGGGCCAGCCACCAGAATATCGCAATTCACGATTCGAACACAAAAACGCCGCCCATATGTTTGGGCGGCGCTTTTGCGTAATAGGATACCCTATGGTATATATGTCGCTCAAAGGCCAAACAACCGAATCCTTAGTACGATTCTTTTTCCTTAAAAGAAGCAGATCTTCCTGTGACAAGGGGATAGTGATAACAAGCGCGAAAAAAGCACACTTCTTCCCCCTTCCATATACGTTTCAAGTCTGATGCCTTGCCGTCCTCACGAGCCCGCCGCATGGATGCGGATGCTCAGTCTTCATTGCACAGCAGGCCTTTCGTCCGGCCAAACGTCACCGTTGTTCCAGAGCCGCAGCGTCTCCCCCCGCCTCGAAAAACCGCTTCAGCAGCAAAGTCGCGGCGCCGATCGCCGCCGAGTCTTCGCCCAGCCCGGATACGGCGATGCGCGTCTTCCGGCCGGCATATTTCATTTGGCGGCGGGCAGCCGCGCGGCGAATGTCCTCGATGAACGGCTCGCCGGCGCGCGACAGCCCGCCTTCCAATATGATCGCCTCCGGGTCCAGCAGGTTGACGACGTGGGCGATGGCCGTACCGATATGCTCTGCAGCCTGGCCCACGATTTCCATCGCAACATCGTCCCGGGCGGCGGCAGCGGCAAACACATCCTTCGCCTCCAAAGGCCCGGTCCTCGCAAGCTCCGCCAATGACGTGCGCCTGCCGGCCGCAACCACCCTCAAGGCCTGGTTCGCGATGGCGTTGCCGGAGGCCAGCGCCTCCAGACACCCGACATTGCCGCAGACGCACAGCGGTCCGTCCTTGTCGATCATCATATGGCCCAGCTCGCCGGAGCTTCCCGACCCGCCGCTGTACAGCCGGCCGTCCAAATATAACGCCGCTCCGATGCCGTGGCCCAGATTGATACAGACGAAGCTGTCGAAGCTTCCTTTCGCATAGCCGAACCACTTTTGCCCCAAGGCCATCGCTCGCGTGACGTTATCCATCATCACCGGCAGCGGAAAAGCCGAGCGGATGGCGGGAAGCAGCTCGACCATCTCCCATTTGAAATCGGGGGAGAACAGCACCGTCCCGTTGTCCGTATCGAGCAGCCCCGGCATGCCGAGACCGATGCCGAGCAGCTTGGAAGCGTCGGCGCCCGCTTTCCCGATGACAAGCCGGATCGAATCGACGATGCGCCCGATGACCCGCTCCGGTGACTCGCCGACTTGCGTCGGAACGACATGCTGATGGACGATTCGCGCGGACATATCCATCCATATGCAATTAATGTTGGTCGTCCCGATATCGACTCCGATCACATAATGGCGGTCCGGCACAAACTCCAGCAGCTGCGGCGGCTTGCCCCCGCTGCTCTCGCCTTTGCCGATATCCCGGATGAGGCCCCGGGCCGCAAACTCGTCCGCAATCTTCATGACGGTCGGGATGCTGAGACTTGTCAGCCGGGCGATTTCCGCCTTGTATATTTGCCCGGCGTCGCGGATCGCCGTCAAAACGTTCGCTTTGTTCATCGCGTTGATCAAACTTTTATCGACTTTCATACGACCGCTCACGCACCTATCTTGCAAACAATTTATGTCAGTGTAGAGATGGGGCCCGACCTTTGTCAAGTTTCCCCGTTCAAATGACCGCCAGTTTGCCCTAAATCAATTGTTTCCGCTTCTTCAAATATACCATCAAAATAAGGCCGAAGCCCGCGCACAGCGCGGCGCACAACCCGATAAAGCCGTAGCCGGCCTGAAGTCCCCGCAGCAGTCCTTCCTCCGTGCCGCTCCCGTACAAGCTCTTGACGACTTCGATGATGCCCCCGATCAAATAATTGCCGATGACGCTGCCGATCCCCATCATCGTCACGATAAACGTAATCGCCGTATCGCTTTCGTTCGGGTACCGTTTGGCGATAAACGCCATAACCGTCGGATAAATCATCGCGATGCCGATGCCCGCCGCGGCGAACAGAAAGGCTGCGCCCTCTCCCCCCGCAATGGCGGCAAACGTGCAAACGGCCGAAAATCCCGCAAATATAATGAGGGACAAAATAAAGCCGATTTTGTCGGTTACCGGTCCCAGCACCAGCCTCGCCAGCGCAAAACATAAGAAAAAGGCCGACAGCATGCCCGAGGCCGCAACCGTGTCCCAGCCGTACGCCTTTTCCAGAAAATTGACGAGCCAGCCTCCGACCGCCATCTCCGACACAACGCCGAACGAAAGGATCAGCACCATCAGCCACAGGACCGGATCCCGCATCAGCATTTTCAACGATACCCGTTCCCCCTGCTGAATCTCTTCCTTCGGAAACTTGCCCAGCATCGCCAATAGGATCGGCAGAACGGACAACGACAGCATCACGAGATACATACCGCGCCAATCGAGCGTATAGCCGTTGATCGTGACCTTCATGAGCCCCGTGGCTATGAGCGGAGCGACCGTCGAGCTAAGACCGTAAAAGCCGTGGGACAAATTCATCATGGTGCCCGTATGCCTGACGAATATGCGCGCCCCCAATATGGCCAGCGCGATTTCCAGCATCCCGTTGCCGATGTACATTAGAAAATAGGAGCCTGAAAACATAGGGTAGCTGTGGGAATAAAAGATTAAAACGCCCGAGGCGGCCATGACGGCAAAAGCCGTTGCCGTGACCGCCTTCACGCCCCAAATGCGGGTCAAATAAGCGGTAAACGAACAGGCAAGCAAGTAGCCGAGCGCATTCAGCGACAATAACGTGCCGAGCTGCGATTCATTCAGCATGAAATCGTATTGAATGCGGGGAATGGCCGGTCCTTTAATATTTTCCGACAACCCGAAGATGACAAAACCTAAAAATATTGTAGCCAGCTGGATAACGTAAATCTTGTTGATTTTGGCGGCGCTTTTCTCCACTTACGAGTTCTCCTTTAGCGTAAACTGTCTAGACGGCTACGTCCGCTTTCAGCCGACTCCCATCGTTTGTGGAGTATATAGCTTGAAGGAACAATCGTCAACATAAATCTGCCGTACCCGCATGAAAAAAGCCGCTCCGCTGCCCGACAGGCTGCGAAGCGGCTTTGGCCGATGGTTATGAAACCAGCAATCAACCTATTAATTCCGGATTAAATAATCGAAAGCTCCCAAGGCTGCATTGGCGCCCGATCCCATCGAAATGATGATCTGCTTGTACGGGCTGTTCGTGCAGTCGCCCGCTGCAAACACGCCTGGAATGCTTGTCGCGCCGCGGTTGTCGACGACGATCTCGCCCATGCGGGTCCGCTCGACCGCATCGCCGAGCCATTCGGTGTTCGGCACGAGGCCGATCTGAACGAATACGCCTTGCAATTCGATATGATGCTCTTCTCCGGTGGAACGGTCGGCATAAGTAATTCCGTTTACCTTATCGGTGCCCGTAATCTCTTTTGTCTGCGCGTTCGTAATGACCGTTGCGTTAGGCAGGCTGTACAGCCTGTCCTGCAGCACGGCATCGGCCTTCAGCACATCGCTGAATTCCAGCACCGTCACATGGCTGACGATGCCTGCGAGATCGATTGCCGCCTCGACGCCGGAGTTGCCGCCGCCGATTACCGCTACATGCTTGCCGGCGAACAACGGGCCGTCGCAGTGCGGACAGTAGGCGACGCCTTTGTTTTTGAACTCGGCTTCGCCGGGTACGCCTACATTGCGCCAGCGGGCGCCGGTCGAAAGGATGACGGTTTTGCTCTTCAGAACGGCTCCGTTCTCAAGCTCCACCTCGATGTAATCCTTTTTCTCCAGACGCGCGGCGCGCTGCAGCTTCATAATGTCCACATTGTATTCCTTGACGTGCTCCTCGAGGCTGGCGGCCAGCTTCGGACCTTCGGTATACTTGACGCTGATGAAGTTCTCGATGCCTACCGTGTCCATCACTTGACCGCCGAATCGCTCGGCTACGATGCCGGTGCGGATGCCTTTGCGGGCCGCATAAATCGCCGCGCTCGCTCCGGCAGGGCCGCCGCCGACGACCAACACGTCAAACGGCTCCTTGCTTTCGAATTCCGACGCGTCCGGAGCTTCTACGATTTTGGCCAAAATCTCCTCAATCGTCATCCGTCCGCCGCCGAAAAACTCCCCGTTCAAATGAACGGACGGCACGGCCATAACGTTTTTGCTTTCGACTTCTTCCTTAAATACGGCACCGTCGATCATCGTATGCGAAATGCCGGGGTTCAGCACGCTCATGACGTTCAGCGCCTGAACGACATCGGGACAGTTATGGCAGCTTAAGCTGACATAGGTCTCGAAGCGGTATTCGCCTTTGATGCTTTTAATTTGGTCGATGACGCTTTGATCCACCTTGGGAGCTCTGCCGCTCACTTGCAGCAAAGCCAGCACGAACGATGTGAATTCGTGGCCAAGCGGAATGCCGGCAAACGTCACGCCCGTATTTTCGCCGATGCGGTTAACGCTGAAGCTGGGAGTTCTCTCCAGTTCGGCCGTTTCGACCTTGATGCGCGAGGACATGCTGACCAGCTCGTCCACCAGGTTCAGCATGTCCGCCGACACCGGGTCGGATCCCGCGCTAACCTTGATCAGCACGTCGCCTTCCATCAGCTGCAGGTATTGATTTAATTGTGACTTAATTTCTGCGTCTAATACCATTCCGCAGCAGCTCCTTAGATTTTGCCTACGAGATCAAGGCTTGGTTTCAGCGTTTCGCCGCCTTCTTGCCATTTAGCTGGGCATACTTCGCCCGGATTGTTGCGTACGTATTGTGCCGCTTTGATTTTGTTGACCAATTGGCTTGCGTCGCGGCCGATGCCGCCGGCGTTGATTTCGACCGTTTGGATGATGCCGTCCGGATCGATGATAAACGTGCCGCGGTCTGCCATGCCGTCCGCTTCGATCAATACGTCGAAGTTGCGGGAAATGGTGTGGGACGGGTCGCCGATCATAATGTACTCGATTTTGCCGATCGTTTCGGAGCTGTCATGCCATGCTTTGTGCGTGAAGTGCGTGTCCGTCGATACGGAATATACTTCAACGCCAAGCGATTTCAGCGTAGCGTATTGGTCCTGCAAGTCGCCCAGCTCCGTAGGGCATACGAAGGTGAAGTCGGCTGGGTAGAAGCAAACGACGCTCCATTTGCCTTTGAAGTCGGCTTCGGTTACTTCGATAAATTTGCCATTTTGGTAGGCGGATGCTTTAAACGGTTTGACTTCTGTTCCAATAAGAGACATAGATTTTTACCTCCCGGTGTGTGTGTTTTTATAATAATTCTAAACTAATACTCATATTAATTATTGTGAGAATGATTGTCAAGCACTTTGCCCAATCTTCATTTGTGAAATATGTTTGATCGTCATTCAACGTAAATAGAATGCCCGAAAACGTATGGAAATAAAACACGCGGTCGAGGATTGAGCTCCCTCCTCTATTTCTTCTATACGGTCGTTGTTTGATTCGATGCCATCAGCGTCACCACCAGCAAACAAATCCAGCGCATTCGCTTCACCTTCACCCCGAGCAAGTTTTTTAATAATCTTGCGCGGCTATGCTTCATCGCTTATACTTTTTTTAAGTCAGATATCATCATTGTTTTTAAACAAAATCACGGTATGAAGCACATGCCGCTTTGACGCACAGACCCTCAAGGTCATGCGTTCGAGGCGGCATTTATTTTTGCGATTGGGGGCTAATATGAACGTTTTCGACAAGCAATTGGCCGAGTGGCTGGCCGGACAAATTGAAGCTGAATCGAACGGCAGAAGACGCGAGCTGCTTATGAAAGGATTGGGCCATGGCACGATCGAGTTTTTGCAAACGATCTGGTACCCGGCAATAGGCAGCTTCGATCATCTGTACCCGGAGTGGGAAGTGCGCGACTTGGGCAACCAATATCGCTATCTCGATCTCGCCTATATGCCGGGAGGAGCGAAAGGATGTATCGAAATTCAAGGTTACCGGTCTCACGCCCGAGATATCGAGGCTTGGCGCTTTAAGGACCTTTGCATGAAGCAGGCGCTCCTGATCTTGGATGACTGGCTGTTTCTTCCCGTTGCCTATCTTTCGATTAGAGAAGACCGCGAATTGTGCAAACAGCTTATTTTATCGTTTGTCGGGAAATTTGTATCAAAACCGGCGTCGGCAACGATGGGATGGGCGGAATCGGAAACGTTGCGTTTTGCCCGCCGCTTGCTGCGGCCTTTTACCGTGCATGAACTGTCGATGCACCTTAATCGTTCCGATCGTCAAACGAGACGAGCGCTGCAAAATCTGTTGGACCTGAACGCCATTACCGTCGCCAACGGCAAACAGCGTTATCGAACCTATCAGCTTGCCGGCCTTCATCAGCCAGCCAGCCGGAGCAACCAGCGTCACGGTCATGGGCGGCGCTTAGAGCGGGTAACGGCAGTTGATTGATCTAATGTGAAATAGCGAACGCTATGAGCGGGTGCGGCAGCTGTCTGATTCAAGCGCTTCTAACGGACATGACGGCGCTTAGAGCAGGTTTTGGCAACCGCATGATGTTTAATGGACATGAGAGACGCTTAGAGCAGGTTTTGGTAACCGCATGATGTTTAATGGACATGAGAGACGCTTACGCAGGGAATATCGGTCTTTTTTCCTGTGTAGTCGCTCCTAAGCGTCTGTGATGACCGTTACAATCGAGAAGCAGCGCATGTGTGCGTTTAAGCGTCTCTGGTGTCCATTAGCGTGATCAAGCGGTTCGAAGTTTCGGTTAACGGTCATGAGCGACGCTTAGAGCAGGTTTCGGCAACCGCACGTTGTTTAATGGACATGAGAGACGCTTACACAGGAAATATCGGTCTTTTTGCCTGTGTAGTCGCTCCTAAGCGTCTGTGATGACCGTTACAATCGAGAAGCAGCGCATGTGTGCGTTTAAGCGTCTCTGGTGTCCATTAGCGTAATCAAGCGGTTCGAAGTTTCGGATAACGGTCATGAGTGACGCTTAGAGCAGGTTTTGGCAACCGCTCGTTGTTTAATGGACATGAGAGACTCTTACGCAGGAATAATCGGTCTTTTTTCCTGTGTAGTCGCCCCTAAGCGTCTGTGATGACCGTTACAATCGAGAAGCAGCGCATTAGTGCGTTTAAGCGTCTCTAGTGTCCATTAGCGCACGGTGGGGATGCTGGTGGCTGTGGTGCTCGAGGTTAGGCTGTTGCTGGTTAGGCTGTTGGTGGTTAGGCTGTTGGTGGTTAGGCTGTTGGTGGCTATTGTGCTGGTGGATGAAATACTAGTGGTTGGGTAGCTAGTGGTTGGGTCCGTTGGGTAGCTAGTGGTTGGAGTGCTCGAGGTTAGGTTGCCTGTGATTATAGTGCTCGTGGTTGAAGCGGCAGTTGTGGTCCTTGCAGTAGTACTTTTGACGGTGGGCATTGCGGTTGAAGTGCTCGTGGTTGAAGTGTTCGTGGTGAAGTACTTGTGGTTGTGGTCTTTATAGCTGATGTTCTTATGGCGGCAGGCAATTCGGTTGAACGTCGTCGTTGATGTGCATTAGCGGCGAGTAGTTACAAATAAAGCGGAAGGCAGCATTGCCTCCCTCCTCAAAAACTATCTAGTGTTTCTTCTCAATTAATGGCGGCCCGATTGATCGTGGGGCACCGTGACGGTTACGGATACATTAACCGTGTTGCCCGCTTTGTATTGTAGGCGACCGTGTTCTCGACAAGCTGCACGACCGGCGAATCGATCGGCTCGACCGGCAACATATTCGTATCGACGAGCCGGAACAGCGCTTTGTCGCGCCGTTCTGCCCCTGATCGACCGCCGTCTTGTTCACCGTAAACCATTCGACGCCTTCGTTGTACCGCTCGCGGTTGCCCGTTAAACTCGCTCCAGACCAATCTCATAATCGTCGTATGTGCTGAACGCGGATTTCAGCATTAGGCTCATCAGATCGAAGCAAACGTCCGCTTTTGATGCGGAAAGGCGGATTTTCCGCGTTTGCTCCGGCAAAAACTGCGGACATTCCGAAGTGCAAACCGCCACTATGCTGTCGGGGCTGCGGTATTTCAACACGCGCAAAGCCAAAAACTCGTTAATCACGATCAGCCGCTTATCCTCGTGCCTTTCGATAAAGGCGCGCAGCCCGGCCTCGTCGTCGCTCGCCTCGTAAATATGAGACTCATCGAAACCGGAAGCTTCCCTCAGCTTTTCATTATAAAGCCGGTTGGACGCTTGCCCGCATATAAGCGCCGCCGGCTGACCGGCATCCATGTCGTGCGCCAGCTCAAACAATTGCCGCATATTCAAATTTACTTTGCGGAACAAGGCATCCTCGATATAACTGTCGATCAGCACCAGCGGGGAGCCGTATTGAAAGTGGCCCGAAATGGCGTGAAAGGACTGCTCCACGGCATCGATCAGAAAGACGCCGTCGAGCTTGCGCTCCTCGATAATGCCCAGATTCGGCCGAAGCGGATCGACTTGCGACACAAGCAAATGATAGCCTTCCTCCCGGCAGCGGCGCTCCAGCCGGTCCAGAAACGTCCCGTATCCGACCGTTTTGGCGACGGCCGCCTCGGCAGAGCTGACGAGCAGCACACCCAACAGATTCGTTTTGCCAAGCGAAAGCGCTTTGGCCGTCAAATTTTGCACATACTGCAGCTTACCGGCCGCCTCGAACACCTTCTGCTTCGTTTCCTCCGGTATCGTCTGGTTTTTCACATTGTTGAGCACATAACTGACGGTGGCGACCGAAACTCCGGCTTCCTTCGCCACGTCCCTTAATGTTGCTTTCTTTTTCATTGGAAAACCGCCTTATTTATAGTACAAGCTTTTGTAAAAGCATAAATCACCGTCAAAAATAATGTCAATCCGCCAATTGACAGCCGCCCGGCGATCCCCTATACTTGGGGTAACTTAACCGGTTAAGCAACACAATGCTGAAAAGGAGTTTGCACATGAATGACAACGTTCCGTCCCGGATCGAAACGCTGAGAGGCGTGAAGGCGTCGCGGCTCGGCAACGAAAGAGACGTACGCGTCTATTTGCCGGCCGGATACGATTCCGGGGAGCCGGCGCGGTATCCGGTACTGTACATGCACGTCGGCGAACACGTATTCGAGCCGAGGAAAAGGTCGGGCGAATCGTGGGAAATGCACCGCGTCGCCGACCGATTGATCGGCAAAGGACTCATCCCGCCGATCATCATCGTAGCCGTCGACCATAAGCACGAGGAAGGAAGCAGCGAGTTTTTTCACGAGCTTAGCGCGTATCCCGTTCGCTGCGTCGGCGAGCTGTACGAACACTTTCTAATCGAGGAACTGAAGCCTGCGATCGACCGGCGTTTCCGGACATTGCCGGAAGCGCGGCATACCGCCTTGATGGGAGCTTCCGCGGCCGGCATCGCCACCTACAACATCGGCCTGCGGCGGCCGGACGTCTTCGGCATGCTGGGCATCCTGTCTCCTTTTTTCGTAAAAGTAGACCCCGGGACGCTGGAAGAAACGCCGCAATACCGGCAATACCCGCGCAACGAAGGCCAGAAAATATGGATGGACATTGGCGGAGCGGAAGGGTTCTTCATGCCGTCCCATGTCCGCCGCGTCGCCGAGCAAATGCTGGATGCAGGCTGGAAGCAAGGCGATCAGCTTTACTACTATCACGAAATGGATGCCGCGCATTCGGAACGGGACTGGGGACGCAGGGCGCCTATGCCGCTGCTGCACTTTTTCGGGGAGCGCGGAAAGGCAGTCGGCGTTGCGCTTGAAGGCCCGGACGTCGCGGGAGTCGCGGGACCGTCCGTCTACGTCAATGCGGTCGTCGCGCTGGACAACGGCCTCCGCTTCAGCGACCTGGAGGGACGATACCGGTCCGACAATCCCGATCTGTTGGAGGTGACGCCGACGGGACGGCTGCTGCCCAAACGGCCGGGAACGGCGACCGTTCATTATGAATACGGCGGTCTGCACGCCTCCAAACGGTATACGGTAACGGAACGGTTGTCCGATACCGTCGACGTGGAGCTGGAAATCCGCGTCCCTTCCTCTACGCCCGAGGATGCCGTCATTTACGCGACCTTTCCCGTGCCGAAGCGGTCAAAGGGCTTGTATGGAGGAACGATGCGCCTGCCCCGCAATTTGACGTTCGATTTCTTGATCACGCGCGGCTACAACATGGACGAAACGGACGAGGACGGCGGAGCCGTCCCCTATCGCAGGCTGGTCACGGATAAGGATCACAAAGCATGCTTTACGGTTCGCCGCTGGTCCGACCTGCCGCCGCAAGCCGAACAGGAGGGTGTTAACCGATGACGCTTCCTTCCCGCATCGAAACGATTGCCGCCTTCCGTTCCGAAAGGCTGAACAACGAAAGAAATATTTACGTCTATTTGCCGCCCGATTACGATCGGAATACGGATCGGTCGTATCCGGTCCTCTATGCGCACGACGGGCAGAACGTGTTCGCCTCCGCCTATAACGGCCAGACCTGGAGCCTGCATACCGTGACCGACCGGCTTATTGCCGACGGACGGATCGAGGAGATCATCATCGTCGCCGTCGATAACGCGGGCCCCGGGCGAAACAGCGAGTTCGCCCATGAAGGACCTTTCTCCGGCAAGCTGGATTATGCCTGCCGCGGCGAAGCCTACGAGCAGTTTCTGACGGAGGAGCTGAAGCCCTGGATCGACCGGACGTACCGGACGAAGCCGGACAGTGCGAATACGGCGCTGATGGGCTCGTCCCGAGGCGGACTCGTCACTTATCATATCGGCTTTCGCCGTCCGGATGTCTTCGGCAAGCTGGCCATGATCTCTCCCTACTTCGCTCAATACAACGAAGCAGATATGAGCCACTTTCCGATCGTACAGCTGTTTGACGCCAAACGTCCCCTGCGTCTGTGGATCGATACCGGAGGCATGGAAGGCATGATCGTCCTGACTGCCCATGTCCGCAGCATGGCGGAGCATTTCATTAAATTGGGCTACAGGCCGGGAGATGATCTAATGTTCGGCTACGAACCGCTCGCCGAGCATAATGAAGACGCCTGGGGACAGCGGGTTCATGCGCCGCTCCTCTATTTCTTCGGGGGAGCGGCCGGCAAGCCCGTCTCCGCGGAGCTGGCGGGCGACGACCGGGCGGGGATAACCGGCGCCGGCAGTTACGTCTATCCCATCGTCCAATATGAAAGCGGTTTAAAAGCCGTCGACCTCTTTGCCGAATTCGCGATATCGCCGGCCGATTCCGCTTCCGTTACATCGAGCGGTCACATCAAAGCGGCCAAGCCGGGAGAATGTACGATTCGTTACCAACGCGGCGGCTTGACCGCAAGCCGCACCTTGCGGATCGTCCCCGAGATCTCGGCGAAGGCGGCAATCGATATTGAAGTGAAGGTTCCCGCCGATACGCCCGCCGGAGCCAGAATATATGCCGGCGTCGAGCTGGAGCGGCGCGCGCCGCAGACGTACGGAAGACGATTCGTCCTGCCGCGGGGAACGGGCTTCTCCTTTTCGATCACCGAATTTTCCGGACTAAGGGAAGCCGGCCCCGGCGGCCGGGACATCCCGAAACGCAGGTTCGTCGCCGACCGGAATCTAACGCTTCGTTACGAAGTGGAAAGCTGGATCCGCGACCGCCACATTTGAGGACAAACGGAGGTATTGCCATGCACACGATACGGCATGATCGCATAAGATCATCTCTCGTCACCGTTCTGCTCTTGTCGCTGCCCTTGACCGCAGCGTGCTCCCAAGAAAACGGCGGTTCGAACGGGACGCGGCACGGAGCGGACAACAGCCGGTTCGAGCTGGAATTCAGCCGGCTCGACACCGGCCTGACGCCGGAGCCCGGCGCCAAGCTATTGGTCTGGGAAAGCAAGGAATCCCGCCCGTTCGTCGAGGCGATCATTAAAGAATTCACGAACGTTTACGGCGTTGAGGTCAGGATGGAGGAACTCGGCACGATGGACCAGATCGGGAAGCTGGAGCTGGACGGACCGGCGGGATTGGCTGCCGACGTTATCACGACGTCCCAGGATCACTTGGGCAAGGCGGCAAGCTCAGGGCTCGTCTTGCCGAACGACGAGTTTGGAGTCGCCACGCGGGCCGACAACAGCGACGTCGCCGTCGCCGCCGCCTCTTACGGCGGCAGACTGTACGGTTACCCGATCAAGACGATGACCTACGCCATGTTCTATAACAAGGATTTGATCGGCGAGCCGCCGGCAACGCTCGAAGAAGTAATCGAGTTTGCGGGCACGTTCAACGACCCGGACAACCATAACTACGCGTTCATGTTTGACGCGCCGTTCTTCTACTTCAGCTATCCGTTCATCGGATCGACGGGCGGCTATATATTCGGCGGCGACGGCACGAACCCCGCCGATATCGGACTCAACAACGAAGGAGCCGTTCAAGGCATGAAGGCGTTCGCAAGCTTGCGGAATGAGGTGCTGCCCGTCACGGCGGGCGATATCGCCAGCGACATCAAAACGACGCTGTTCAGCGAAGGCAAGCTGGCGATGAATGTGACCGGCTCCTGGTTTATTGAGACGTTCCGGCAAGCGGGCGTCAACTTCGGCGTCGCTCCCATTCCCGCGATCGGGGGAGAGCCGTCCGTCACTTTGTCCCAAGTCAATTCGTGGTATGTAAGCGCTTATACTCCTTATCCGAATGCGGCCAAATTGTTCGCCCGATTCGCTTCCACCCGGGAGGCGCAGCTGCTTAACTACGAGTTGACGGGAGCCGTTCCTGCCAACAAGGAAGCCGCGGAGCACGAAATTTTGCAGGCGGATGAAATCACAAGCGCTTTCTTCCGGCAGTTCAGCAGCTCGCATCCCGCTCCTTCCATTCCCGAAGTCGGCAGCGTGTGGGTGCCGATGGATGCGGCGATGGCCGAAATTTGGGAAGGCAAGGATGTCCGCCAGACGCTGGACCGGGCTGTTCGGCAAATCCGGGACGCCATTGCGCTGAACGCCCGGCAAGAAGCTGAACCGGCGGACGAAGGCTCGTCCGAGGCGCCTTTTTGACATGACGATGAGAACGGCGCATCGAATCATAGCGGCAACGTTGTCGGCTTGCCTTCCGGGAACGGGGCAGCTTTATAATCGCCAATGGATCAAGGGTATGATCATGCTGTCCGCAAGCGCGGCCGCCATCGTTTATTTCGTCAACTCCCTGCCGAACGCCATATGGGGAATGACGACGCTCGGGACGGTTCCGTCTCGTCTTGTTGAGATCGACGGCAAATTTACGCATCTCTCCGGTGACCATTCCATCCGAATTATGATACAAAGCTTGCTGGTCCTGTTTTGCCTGGCCGTTTGCTTACCGGCCTATATCGGAGCGGTCAAGGACGCGTACCGGACGGGACGGCATCGCGACGGGGGGCGGACGCCCCCCGGCTTCCGGCAAACGTTATCCTATATTCATCAGCGGAAATTCGCCCAGACGCTGCTGATCCTGCCGGGAGCCGGCATTTTGTTCCTGACAATATTGCCGATCGTATTCATGATCTTGCTTGCCTTTACCAACTATTCGTCTCCCGACCATGTGCCGCCCGGCAACCTCGTCGATTGGACGGGACTGGACGCCTTCGCCCAATTATTCCGGTTAAAAAGCTGGAGCGCCACGTTTATCGGCGTGCTGGGCTGGACCGTGCTGTGGGCGTTCGTCGCCACGGCGACCACGTTCGCGGCCGGGCTGGCGGTCGCACTGGTATTGTCGCAAAAGGAAATACGGGTCAAAGGAATTTGGCGAACGATATTTATTATTCCGTACGCGATTCCGCAAATTATCTCGCTGCTGGCGATGAAAATGATGTTCAACGGTCAGTTCGGTCCGATCAATCAATATTTGTCCTTCTTCGGTCTGGCCAAAGTGCCATGGCTGACCGATCCGTTCTGGTCCAAGCTGACCGTCATCTTCGTCAACATTTGGGTCGGCATGCCGTTGTCGTTTCTGCTGGTGAGCGGCGTCTTGTCGTCTATTCCGCAGGAGCTGTACGAAGCCGCCAAGGTCGAAGGAGCGGGACGCTGGCAGCAAGGCCGCATCGTCACTCTTCCAGCGGTCGCATTCGCCATCGCGCCCATTCTGATTATGCAGCTCGCCGGCAACTTCAACAATTTCAACGTTATCTACCTGCTTACGAACGGCGGCCCGGCCAATCCGGAATATCAGTTCGCGGGGCATACGGATTTGCTGATCACCTGGCTTTACAAGCTGACGTTAAACAACAATATATACAACATCGCATCCGCGATCGGCATCCTTCTCTTCATCGTCATCGCCGGCTTTTCCATCCTGAATTACCGGCATACCCGATCGTTCAAAGACGAGGAGATGATGCAATGAGCCAAGGAAGGTCAAAAAGGCTGCGCGTGACGGCCAGCTATCTGTTTCTGTTGGCGGCGGCGCTCTGGAGTCTGTATCCGGCGGTCTGGGTCGTCCTGTCCTCCTTCAAGCCCGGCAAATCGCTGTTCAGCGATACGCTGGTCCCGAAAGCGCTGACGGCCGCCCATTATGCGGAGCTGTTCCGCTCTGGCAGCCTGATGTTCCCGACGTGGTATATGAATACGCTCAAGGTAGCCGTTTGCAGCATGCTGCTCAGCACGCTGCTCGTGACGCTGACCGCCTATGCGCTGTCGCGGTTCCGATTTCCGCTCCGGAAGGCGGCGCTCAGCCTCATGCTTGTCCTGGGCATGTTCCCGGGATTTATGAGCATGGTGGCCGTCTACATTTTGTTGAACGAGATCGGCCTGCTGAATACGCACGCGGCGCTGATCATCGTCTATTCGTTCGGAGCGGTCGTCTTCAATTTGTTCGTCGCCAAAGGCTTCTTCGATTCGCTGCCGAAGGCGATTGAAGAAGCGGCGCGCATCGACGGAGCCGGCAATATGCGCATCTTCGCGAGCATTATGCTTCCTCTGTCCAAGCCGATGCTGGTCTTTGTCGCGCTGACTACCTTTACCGGCGCCTGGATCGACTTTATATTCGCCAGCCTCGTGCTTCGCACCAAGGACAAATGGACGGTCGCGGTCGGCCTGTACGATATGGTCCATTCCTACCAGAACGCCTACTTTACGTTGTTTGCCGCGGGCGCCGTTCTGATTGCGATTCCGATTACGCTGCTGTTCGTTTATTTGCAGCGCCATTTCGTCGACGGGCTGACTTCCGGAGCCAACAAGGGGTAATGCAACGGCAAAGGTCCCGCCGATCTGTTCGATCTGCGGAACCTTTGCCTGTCGCCCCGGTGACGGCCGGTTTACATCGACCCTTCGCGCTTTCGGCCGAAGCGGTACGCGGCCGCGAGCGAAAACGTTGCGGCAAAGGCGATCAGAATGCCGACGTTCAAAACCATGCTCGAAACCGCTTCGCCTTGCTGCAGCTTGCCGAACGTATCCAGCACCCAATGCTGCGGCAGCAGGTCGGCCGTTTGACCCATCCACTCGGGCATCGATTCGATCGGAAACATGCAGCCGGCCACCACGCTTGTCGGGATAATGATCGTGTTTTGCAGCGCGTTCGCCTTCAGCGTGCTGTCCGAGAAAGCGATAAGAACAAACGAAAAGCCGATTGCCGCAAAAGCGAAGATCAGGAGCAGGACATACAGCTGCCACAAGGGAATGCCCGGATCCATATGGAACAGCTGCGTCATGACGAGCAGCGTCAACCCGATCTGAACGAGCATAAACGCAAAGTTGACGGCGATATGGGCGCCGATGTACGACCGGGCCGAGACGGGGGCGGACATGATCCGAAGATAAGTGCGATTTTCCCTCTCCGCCACAATCCGGCCGGACAGCTGCACGGCGGAGAACAGCATCAGCACGATCAAATATCCGACCGATTGTCTAGCCATTTGATGGTTGACGGAGCGATCCTCCACCGTCCCCGACGACAGCCGGAAGCCTTCCTCCTTGTACTTGGCGTACAAATCGCCGAACGCCTCCTCCCCCTGAGCCGATCTCGCCAACGCGGAAACGTTATGCAAATAGTCGTTCATGGAAGCTTGAATATACGGAGCGATTTCCGATCCCCGGACGGCCACGATTTCCGCCTGCAATGGATTCCCGTTCGCCAGCCCCTGGGCGAAGCCTTCCGGAATAATCAGCGCGGCGTCCAGCCGGCCGGACGCCACCTGCTCCTTCGCTTCCGCTTCCGCAACCTCGGCGGTTTGCAGCCGCTCGAGCTCTTCGATGAACCGGATCGTATCCCGGGTCAATTCCCGGTCGCCGTCCCGGTTGACGATGCCGATCTGGACGTCGCTTCCGCCCTGCCCTCCGTAAATCAGCAGGGAGAGAAGGAGCCCAATGATAGGGAAACCGAGAAACATCAGCACATTTTTATAGTCCCGAAACGTCGAGAGCGAAATTTTTCGAATCAGCCACAGCATATCTTTCATCTTACAGTCCCTCCCGCCTGCGCATGAGTATAACGGCTGCCGCGAGCATGAATACGGCGCTGCCTGCATTGATCAGGATCGTCGGAACGGCGGCCGACACTCGATCCGCAAAGATAATGTCCAGCAGCGCATCGTTCGTCCACGTAAGCGGCGTAAGGTCTCTGACGACTCCGAGCGCACCCGTTAGCTCCTTGACAGGGAAATAAGCTCCGCCAAAAAAGCAGCTTACTTGCACAAACGTGACCAGGACGGCGAAGGACGCGCTGTCTTTGATCAAGTAACCGATGCAGAGCCCGAGCCCAAGAGAGAAGACGATCTGGGACAGCAGCACCGCAAAGACCGCGCCCATATGGTCGCCCCATTCCGCCCGAAACATATATTTGCTAATCAGGACAATAATCGTCACGCTTGCGGCATTCAGCAAGAAAGCGCCCGCCAGCTTGCCCGCAAATATGCTCGACTTGCCGATCGGCGCCGCCAGAAGCCGAATCGCCGTATGGCCTTTCCGTTCCGCATCCATCAATAACCCGGCCGACATTGCCGCATACAACACAATCATCGTCGTCATCGCGATGGAGTAGTAATCGAGCGCCCCCGGCTGCTTGGCGGCGTCCAGCCAGGTTTCGGACAAATAGCCGCCGATGCCCGCTTCCGTACTCGCGTCTCCGGGCAGGACGGCCGCTAGCCGTCGAGATTCGGCAAACGTTTCGAGCATGCCGGTCACGACGCTGTTCGCAACCGGCGCGGCATCGCTGCCGGTAAAGGCAAGCCCGCTGTCCGTAACCGTGACGAACCCGTCGTAACGTCCGGCGCGAACCTCCTCCTCCTCGTCCAGACCGGCTGCGGCGGGCACGAACTGAACGCCGGAGCGGCCGGCATCCCGCACGAACGTCTCCCATTCGGCATGAAGCGCACCCGCCCCGCTTTCGGATTGGTACAGCACTCGTATATCATCAACGACGGGGGTCGCCCGAAATGATCCGGACAACGCCGTGCCAAGAATTAACATGAAAACAATCGGAGTTGCAAGCATGTAGATCAACGTTTTTACATCGCGGAAGGCCAGCAGCTCCTTCATCGCAATCCGAACGGCAGCGTTCAATTTCTCCGCCCCCCTTCGGCTTCGACCGGCTGCGTATCGCGCAAGCTTCTGCCGGTCAGCGTCAGAAATACCGCTTCCAGATTCGGCTCGTACGTATCGATGGAACGAATTTCCACTTGGTCGGCCATCAGACTTTGCATAATGCCGTTCAAGTTGTTCACTTCAGGCCGGGAGCTTACGATCACGATCTGATCCTTCTGTTCGACGGCGTCTACGCCGGCAATTCGCTTCAGCTTATCCAAATCCGGGCTGCCGTCCGGGCCAATCTCGATGCCGATCCTCTTTTGATCCGTAATGATCGACTTCAGCTCCGCCTTGGTCCCTTCGGCGATAATTTTGCCATGGTCCATAATGGCGATGCGGGAGCAAATTTCTTCGACTTCCTCCATATAGTGGCTCGTATACAGCACCGTGCAGCCCATCTCGTTCAGCTTCCTGACCGAACTCAAGATGTAGCTTCTCGACTGCGGGTCGATGCCGACCGTCGGCTCATCCATAATGATCAGCTTGGGCCGATGGGCAATAGCGCAGGCGATGTTCAACCTCCGTTTCATCCCGCCGGAAAAATGTTTCGGAAACGCTTTGCGCTTGTCGCTCAAGCCGACAAATTCAAGCGCTTCCTCCACCCTGCTCTTGAGCAGCGCCCCTCTCAATCCGTACAGCCCGGCAAAAAACGCTACGTTCTCGTAAGCCGTCAAATCCTCGTAAATCGCCAGCTCCTGCGGCACGAGGCCGACGCACGACTTGGCAAGCTTGCTGTGCTTGGCGATGTTGTGCCCCATAATCAAAATTTCGCCTTTCGTGACGGACAGCAGCGAAGCGGCCATGTTGATCGTCGAGCTTTTGCCTGCGCCGTTCGGACCGAGAAAACCGAAAATTTCGCCTTCCCGAACAGACAGCGAAATATGGTCTACCGCAAAAAAATCGCCGAACTTTTTGGTCAAATTTCGTATTTCCAGAACGTTCATTTCATCGTCCTCCCGTTGTGCATTCATTTCTTAATCTGATCATATAAAAAAAGAATGACCCTGCAGTAGTGCAGAAGTTCATCCTTTTCCATGAGAAAATTCACGTTGCCGCCTTGAAATGTTCATGACGGCGCCGAACGGGGAAGCAGCGTCGTAACCGAAAAGCCGCGCGAGCCGTCCACGATGACCGTTCCGTTCACGGCAGCAGCCCGCTCCTCCATCCCGGCAATCCCGAGCCCCTTGATCACCTTCGGCGCGCCCATGCCGTTGTCCGTCACCACGGCTCTGATCATCGTATTCAGCACATGAAGATGTACCGTGATGACCGTCGCGTTGGCGTATTTCAACGAGTTGGTAAAGGCCTCCTTCACGTTCTCCTGGATAATTCTCCACTGCAACGGCGAGACCAAGTCCATATTCCCATCATACGTGAGCATCGTCTTGACCGGATGCCGGGCCGAGAATTCGTCGACAAACAGCTTGAGCCGGTTAATGCCGATTTGCTCCGCCGGCGGCTTTGTATGTTTCAGCGATTGGCGAATGCTCTCGAGTCCTTCGCGCGAAATCGATATTGCATTTTGCAGAAGCTCCCCGCTTTTTTCCCGGTCCGTCCCGATCAGCCGCTTGGCCGCTTCCATCTGAATCAAGGCTCCGGCCATGGAATGGCCGATTTTGTCGTGAATGTCCTGAGAGAGCCGATTGCGTTCCTCCAGCCTGGACATATATTCCGTTTGCTTGGCGTATTCGCGGCTCTCCTCGAGATGGCGCTCGGTCAACTGAAGGCTGCGGCGCATGTCGTCCATCTCGCTGCGATACTTGCGGATCCGGTCCGTATGGCGTTCCAGCATCGATAAATACGCAAAGCTAAACGCGGCGATTAACAGGTAGCTCACCGACAGAGACATCTCCATGAACGCGAGCGGAAGGAGCATGGGAGCCAGAACGACAACCTTGCCGTTTTTTCCGCTTATCGCCGAAGCCAGTTCGAACAAGCTCGCCGGGAGCAGCAGGATCAGCGGCGGAAATACTTGAATCGAGCCTGCGGCGGCCAGCAGCGCGGCGGCGGCCATAAATGACAGCCTCCAGCCTTCCCGCTTGGCGATGCAGCCCGAGATGGAAACGCTGGCATACAGCAAGGCGAACAAGATGAACCAGGCCGCCGATTCGGTTCCCGACAAAAAGAACAATCCCGCGACGTACATGAGCAGCATCGACTTCAATACATTCGTCCAAAATTCCATCGGCCGTTACTCCCCGGACTTGCCGGTCAAATACAGGATGGCGATCTGCGTGCGGTGCGTAAGTCCCGACTTGCCGAGAATCGAAGTGATATGGTTGGCGACAGTCCCTTCCGAAATAAACAGCTTCTTCGAAATTTCCTTGTTCGTCAGTCCTTTGGCTATCAGCGCGACAATGTCGAATTCCCTGTCGGTATACAGGCTTCTGTCGATGCCGCTCCCTTGCTTCGGCTCCCGCGGCGCGTCCGCCGTCAGCCCCGACTTCAGCTTTTCCAGCACCGCGTCCTGAAGCACGTTATGGCCGTTGCAGACCGACTTGATCGCATCGCGGATCCGCTCCGGATCGTTATTTTTGAGCAAATATCCTTTAGCCCCGTATTTGATGGCCTCCAGCACGTATTCGTCGTTGTCGAACGTCGTCAGGATGAGCGGCCTCGTTTTCGTTCGCAGTACGAGTTGTTTCGTCGCTTCCACGCCGTCCATGTTCGGCATCTGCACGTCGAGCAGGGCGACGTCCACTTCGTTCTCCTCGCAGAACGCCACCGCCTCCGCCCCGTCCTGCACCGTCGCCACGACGTCAAATTCCGGGAAGGTCGATAATATAATTTTCATTCCCTCCCGGACAAACGAATTGTCGTCCGCGATCAGAACTTTAATGTTCAACGCGCTCCCCTCCCTCTCTCCCCATCATACACGCCCGCCAATATATTGAAAATAAGCAAATCAAGCTTCGTCCGCCCATGCTGCCCGCTCGGATTGTTGCCGATTGTCGAAAATGTCAGCGTCCCTCGGCCAATGCCCGGGTAAAACCAAAAATCCCGGCTCCTTTCCGACGGGAAAGAAACCGGGATTTTGTTGAATTGGGCCATAGCGGCATCCCCGACACGAAATCACAACTATCCGGCGCCGCCTCCAACGCAGCGAAACGGCTTTCGCCTACAGCCTCTCGAACCTGGCAAATGGATCGCGTATCGTAATTTTATGAGCTTCGGCGTCGCTGATGCCCGCGTACAGCTCGGCATTGCCGTCCGGCAGGCGGATCAGCCCCCCGCTGAAAACGACGTCGGCGAGATCCGCCCGTTTGGACGGACCTTCAAGGAAGTCGGAGCGCTCTGCGATGATGCGCATATCCGAGCAGGCTCCCGTTGCGGGATCGAGCGCGAACACCATCGGGTAATAATGCCGGTTGCCTTCGCCGTCGAACCGCGCGATATGGCCTAACGCACCCAGCAGGCCGCCCGCCAGCAGATGAATTTCGTTGCAGCCTCCCCATTCCTCGTCAAGGAACTGGCCCTCGAGAAGCGGAGCTTCGTCCACAATTTCACGCGTCAGCTCGTTCAACGAATGGATGCGGGTATACCCGATCTTTCCTCTGCCTCCCTTGCCGCCCTGCGGACGGGTAAATACGCCGATCGTGCCGTCCAATTGCTGGACCAGCCGCAAATCTTTCATCTGATCGGGCCCTTCGAAGAAAGGCTCGAGCCGGGCGATGGACGGGCCCTTGTAAAACACCGTCCGCCAGCTGAGAGCGTCTGCCGTATCGGGATGAGGAAAGGTTTGCACGCCGCCGAACACAAGCTGGCCGTCAATACGCGTATAGAAAGGATCCTGCAGCGCAAAGATTGGCGAGCCCTCTCTGCGCGCCCAGCGGTCGCCCCGCTTGACGAAAAAGTGAATTTCCGACTCCTCGCTGTCCCGGCGTTCCACGCGCCCTGCGATCACGGCCTCTCCTTCGTCCTCGAACGGCGCCGCGATATTGTAGACGTCGCGGTCGTCTTCTCCGGCAAAAACAAGCTTTTCCGCGGTAAAGGGCTTGCTTCCGCCGGAACGGTACGCCTCCAGCAACGATACGCAGCTCTCCGCTTCGCTAGTCGTTTTCCACACGTTCATCGTCAGAAGTTCCTTTCGTCGAAGAATGGTCGGCCAACAGCCGGAGCAGGTCGGCCAGCTGAAACGATACGCTTGCCATCGAGTCGTCGGATACGCCGTAATACATCATGATCCGTCCGTCCCGTTCCACCGCTCCGCAGGCAAATACGACCCCGGCAAAAAAACCGTCCGTCTCATATTCCTCCTCCGGGGACAGAAACGGTTGTTCCAGCCGGGCTAGAACGCGCTCCGGCCGTTCCAGATCGAGCAAGGCGGCTCCCATGCAATAGCGGTGCTCGCGATTGGCCCCATGGTACAGAACGAGCCAGCCCCGGTCCGTTCGAATCGGCACGCAGCCGGCACCGATCCGGGCATTTTCCCATGTATCCGAGCGAAGGCCGAGCAGGAAGCGGTGATCGCCCCAATGGCGCAAATCGTGCGAGGACGCCAGCCACATCTCCGGACGGCCGATGCCGTCGGGAACGGGACGGTGCAGCATGTAGTAGCGGCCCCCGATCGTTTCCGGAAAGATGGCGACGTCTTTGTTGGTGGGAGCGAGAATAAGCCCCTCCCGCCGAAACTGCCTGAAGTCGTCGGTGGTCAGCAAGCCGACGGCCACGCCTTCGCCGGATACGGCGCTGTACGTAATATGATAGCGTCCGTCCAGCTTCGTAATCCGGGGATCCTCGATCCCCCAGCTCTCGGCGCGGCCTTCGGGCATGACTGCAGGCCGGTCTTCTACCGTAAAGCGTTCCCCGTCGCTGCTCCAGGCCAGCCGCAAATGCGAGATGGACGTCAAATAAATCGTCTGTCCCTCGCGGTTCCGCACGACCCGGGGATCGCTGAAGTCGAGCTCCGGATCGTCCTTCCTCAATTTGACGATCGTCATCCGGCCGCCGCCCGGCTCCCCGCTGCGCCAGTCCAGCACCGGAACGAGCACGGAGCCGGGATCGGTTTGCACCGGCCTCTCCGCCACCCGAAGCAGCAAGACGACTTGTCCCTCATACTCGGCCACGCCGGCGTTGAACGCCCCAAGCACTTCCCAATCCTCGAAGGTCGGCTTCACATCCCGAGGGGTAATGATCGGGTTGGCCGCCGCCCGCGCAATGCGCAAATGTTGTTTGGTAATCACCGAAATGCCTCCCATCCTTCTCCTCTTGTCGCTCTCTAATCTTTGATTCCGGTAAAGGTGATGCCTTCAATAAAATAACGCTGCGCCAGGAAGAACAGCATAATGACGGGAAGGGCGACGATGACCGACATGGCCATCAAATAATGCCATTGCGGCGCTTCGTTCACTCCGCCCATGAAGAAATACATGCCGACGTTCAACGTATACAGACTCATGTCGTTCAAATAAATAAGCGGACCGAGAAAATCGTTCCAGTATCCCCGGAAAGCGAAGATGCCGACAGCCAGCAGCGCCGGCTTGATTTGCGGAAGCATCACCTTGAAAAAGGTTTGGAACATATTCGCCCCGTCGATTTCGGCCGCATCGTCCAGCTCGCGCGGAATCGTCATAAAAAACTGTCTGAGCAAAAAGATATAAAACGGTCCCCAAGCCGTCCACGAACGCAGCACGAGCGGATCGAATTCCCCGACAAGCCCGAATTGCTGCCAAATAAGAAACGTCGGAATGAGCGTGACGTGAAACGGCAGCATCATCGTCGCCAGCAGAACGAGAAACAGAAGGCTGCTCCCCGGAAACCGGAACCTCGCAAAGCCGTAAGCGACAAGCGTGGCGCTTGCCAGCTCTCCGATCAATCCCAGCGCGACGATGAAGAGGGTATTGCCCAAATAGCGGGTGAACGGCAGCGCCGTCCATGCATCCTTGAAATTGTGCCATTGCGGCGGATCGGGAATCCATTGCGGCGGCCAGGCGAATATATCGCCCTTCGGCTGCAGCGCGGTGGACAGCATCCAAAAGAAGGGAACGAGTATGACGGCCGCCAATGCGATGACAATGACGTAGATGACTGTTCTTTTGATCCACTCGGATTGTTTTCTGGTTAACGGTCCCGTCCGGACCATAGACGCCTTCGCCACTGCTCCACCTCCTTAGCGCGACTCCGATTCATAATGAACCCACGCCGGAGTCGAACGAATGACAAGCAGCGTAAGCGCCAGGATGATAATAAACAACACCCAGGCAACGGCGGAAGCTTCCCCCATCTGCATCTGGGTAAATCCCCTTTCATACACCAGCTGGTTCATAAATTTGCCCGCGGCGGTCGTCGGCCTGACGAACATCGCAATTGTAAATATTTGAAGCGCGCCGATCATGCCCATAATGACCTGCAGCAAAATGACCGGCGAAATTTGCGGAACCGTAATCGACCTGAACTTCGTAAACGCATTGGCGCCGTCCATGTCCGCCGCTTCGTACAGCGACTTCGGCACCCCCTGCAGCCCGGCAAGAAAGACGACCGTATTCGTGCCGAAGATACCCCAGACGCTCATGATGGCAAACGCCGTCAGCACGAAGCCCGGATCGCCGAACCAGTTCGGCTTATCCAGCCCGAAAACATTCAATATCGGGGACAGCGAATAGTTGATAATGCCGGATTCGCTGTTGAACATCCACCGCCAGAGCAGAGCGACCGCCACTTCGGGCAGCACCGCCGGCAAAAAATAAATGGTGCGGAACGTGCCGATCCCTTTAATCTTGTTGTTGAGCAGCATCGCGATCAGCAGCGCTCCGATGACCCCGATCGGCAGCGTGACGGCGGCGTACAGCAGCGTGATCCTTACCGAAGGCCAGAACTCGACGTCGTTCATTAGCAGCTTGATGTAATTATCGAGTCCGACCCATTTCGAATGGCCAAAGATCGACGACTCCGTGAAGCTGAGGTACAGCGAATTGCCGAGCGGATAAACGGTAAATACGAGAAAACCGATAAGCCACGGCGATATGAGCGCAATCCCGAGCGCCTGCTTCGTTTTCCAGCCGACGGCCCGAAACGCCCAATAAATAACGGCAGCCAGCACCAGCAGCGCCGCGGGCACGAGCAGCCACCGCATCAACGTATCCAGATGGCTTTGCACCGCTTATCCCCCTTTCCTAGCTTGATGGCAAGAGGAAGCGGAAATCGCCGCCCCTCTTGCGCGTTCCGTTATTTCAAAGCGTTGTCCAGCTGCGGCTTGACTTGAGGAACAAGCTCTTCCGGATTCGCTCCCGCATTGACGATCGGGTCCATCAGCTGCGTCCAGTACAGATTGTCCCAGGCCGGATATTTTTCGGAATAGCGGTACGGTCTTGCAAATTCCATCGAGGCGATGATCGCTTCCAGCGAATGAGCTTTGGCCGGATGCATCTCCTGAAGCGTCTCCAGATTGGCCAGCGATTTGCGCGGAGGCATGATCTTCCAATGATGAATGCCGTCCGTCAAATCGACAAGCGCCTGGAAGGCGGCATCGGGATGCTTCGTTTTGGCATTGATGCCCATCCCCAGAATGTCCCCGAACGTGGCGCGCGCGCCGTTGTTGCCGGCGGGAACCATAAACGCCTGCACGTTGTCGACCGTCGAATCGAGATTGTCCGCCGCGCCGCCCATAAACATCGCAACCTGGCCGTCGCGGAACATTTGATCGAAGCCGCGGTCCCGAATAATGCTTTGCGGCGGCACTAACGGTCCTTGAATGAGGTCGGCATAAAACTTAAGCGCTTCGATCGCTTCGGGAGAGTCGATCGGCGAGCTGGCCGAATCTTCCGAAATGACTTCGCCACCGTTTTGCCAGATGAACATCTGCGAAGGCGGCCAGCCGTTCACCGTAAAGCCCCACTGCACGGTATTCGCCTTGTCGAAGCCTTCCTCGTCCGGATGCTTGCCATTGCGGTCCTTGGTCAGCTTGTTGGCTGCATCGAGAAAGTGCTCCCAAGTCCAGCTCTCGTCCGGATACGCCACATTGGCCTCGTCGAACAGCGCTTTATTGACGTACATCATGACGGGCTGCTGCAGCCACGGCAGTCCGTATATTTTGTCCTCGTAAGTAAACGGTTGCAGAGAAGATTCGTAATAGTCGTTCGTATCGGCCGCCGGGTGGCCGGAAGCTTTCAGCCGGTCCGTTATGTCGAGCATGGTGCCGCCTGCGGAAAATTGAGCGGCCCGCTGGGCGCTGATCCAGAACAGATCGGGACCGGAATTGCCGGAAAGCTGGGTAATGATCCGCGTATCGTATTCTGCGGGATTCGAGTCCTGTACGATTTCGTAAGTCGTCGATGCCGCATTCAGCTTGTCGATAATCGCTTGCAGCTCCTTGGCTTCGTCCACGCCGGCCCAGGTCGCCAGCTTGATCGTCGCTTTCTTCTGATCTCCTCCTCCGCCGGAATCGTTCCCTCCGGTTGCGTTGTTGCCGCCTCCCCCGCCGTCGCCGGAGCAAGCCGATAACATAAGCGAAAACAGCAGCGTCGATGCCAATGCCACAGTAAACCGTCTCTTCACAAAAGAAGCCCCCTTTAATGATTGGTCGCATTACAAAATTAAAATTTGTAACGTTACAAATTCATTACAATTACATGATATAACGAAATGACAGCGTCGTCAAGATGATGGGGCATCGTAATTTTTCGCGTAAAACGACCATTTTTTCACGATATTATTTACTTGTTCACCAGAATAGTGTATATTTTTTGTAACGTTACAAAATGACGAATCGGCTTTATAGGGTAAGAGAGGTTATGAGATGAAAAAGAAAGTGGTCATGCAGGATATAGCGGATGAGCTGAATATTTCCAAAAATTCGGTCTCCCAGGCATTGTCCGGCAAGGACGGCGTCAGCGAAGAAACTCGAATGAAAATTATACAGACCGCCGAGAAGATGGGATACCGGTATTCCAAGAAAAAAAGCGACAACGCCGATAAGCCCGTTCGTACGGTCGGCCTGATCGCTTCCGACTACGCATTCTCCATGAAAAATTTTTTCGGCGAAATCTATTTGTCCATCGAACGCGAAGCGCAGCGCCACGGCGTCAATCTTCGAATCCAATCCATTACGCCGGCGGCCCGCAACGGGCTGGTTCTGCCCGCCTTCATCGAGGATGGCAGCATTGACGGAGTGCTCATGCTGTCCCATATCAGCACCGACTATATGAACAAAGTATTGGACCAAGGCATACCGGCTGTCCTGATCGACCATCATCACCCGCTGATCGAAGCCGACGCCGTCCTGACGAACAACCGGTTCGGAGCCTACCTGGCGGTCAAGCATCTCATCGACCTCGGCCATCGTGACATTGCCGTCATCGGCAATAAAGCCGTATCCCCCAGCTATCAGGAACGATGGGAAGGGTATATGCTGGCGCTGCAGGAGCACGGCATCGAACCCGCGGGCGCGCTCATGTTTCCCGACGTTCCGGAGGAGGAGCCAAGCATCGGCGAGACGATCCGCTCCTTGTCCGCGCAGCCGACCGCATGGTTTTGCCTGAACGACGGATTCGGATTTTTTGTGTGCAATACGTTGAAAGCGATGGGGTACCGGATACCGGAGGACATCTCGGTATGCGGCTTCGACAACAGCGATTTTGCCCACATTTCGGCACCGAAGCTGACCACGATGCACATCGATTTGACGCAATTCGCCCATAAAGCCTTTGCCCAATTGTTGTGGCGCATCCGCCATCCGAACGAAACGGTTCACGAAATCTTGCTGCCGACGAAGCTGATCGAGCGGGAATCGACGGGACCGAACCCGCAGCGGACGGATGTAAGGCCCGAATAACGCAACAAACCGGCTGCCGAATCCGTTCGGCAGCCGGTTGTTTTTAGGGCCGTTTCTTCCGATTACTGCAGGCCGGTCCGTCCCGGCGTCAGCCTTGCAGCGACTTGCTCCATTCGGCGACTCTGCGGAAGCTTTCTTCCTCCGAAAGATCTTCGATGCGCGTCATAATCGACCACCTGACGCCAAACGGGTCGAGAATGCTGCAGTACCGGTCTCCGGATACAAAGTTCGCCAGCGGTTCTCTGACGGTCGCCCCGTTCGCGACGGCCCGTTCGAATACGCGGTCCGCGTCGGGCACGTAGACGCCCAAGGAATAACAAGCTTGTCCGTCTCCCGGCGGCATTACGAGGCGGAATTCCGGATTGGCCGCTCCCAGTTGCAAATAGCCGGAGCCGAAATCGACATCCGCATGAATGATGACTTTGCTGCCTTCTTCCCCGATTTCGGTTACGCTTTTGGCCTTGGCCCCAAATACGGTTTCATAAAAGGCGATCGCTTCGGCCGGGTTGCTCACAACGATAAACGGCGTAAGCGCCGTATAGCCGTTAGGCCTGCCGTTCGTCGTGTAGGTTCCCGTCGCTCCCGTATAAGTTTCTTGCCGATGATCCATGGTCCATTCCTCCAATTCAATCTGGTCGCGTTCTTCCGTTCCCATTATAAATTCTCCTCCGGAGGACGTATTGTAAAAAAGCGACAAACGGAGCGATTGAGATCGTACGGAGACCTGGAATCGCGGCTGGACTACCGGCGCGCATCCCGCCATACCGTCAAGTAGAGGACGGCCAAACCAAGCAGCAGCGCCGCACTGACTCCGCCGGCAACTTGAATGCCGTTCGCAAACGCATCCCTCGCAACCTCCAGCACCGACGGATCGGGAAACGATTCCGCAACCGACGTCGCGCTGGCAAGCGAATCGATTATCGCCAGTTTTGATTCCGGCGTCAGTCCTTCTGGAAGCCGCTCCGCTGCCACTCGTCGATAAACGGAAGTTCCGACCGTTCCGAGCACGGCAATTCCGAGGGCCATCCCGAGCTCACTGCTCATTTCCGATAGAGAGGAGGCGGAGGCGGTTCTCTCCGGCGGAACGGAGGCGACGACCAGGTCCGTGCTCAGCACCATCAGGGGACTGAAACCCAGCATAATGACGACACTTCCGAGCACCATCATTTCCAGACCCGGCATCGAACCCCAAACGGCCAAAATAATCATACCAAAACCGATAATCGCCAAGAACAGCCCCCCCGTTATCAGGCTGGAAACCCGCATCTTGTTCGCCAGATAAGGAGTGGCCATCGCGCCGGCTATATTGGCCGCGGCATAAGGGATCATCCATAAGCCCGCCGCCAATGGAGTCATTCCCGCCACCAATTGCAAATATTGAGCAAAAAACAGAACGAAGCCGCCAAGAGTAAACACCGTAATGAACAATCCGATCAGCGCTCCATTAAAGTTACGATTGCGGAAAAACCGCAAATCCAGCAACGGCTCCCTTGCGCTGCGCTGCCTGCGTATGAACAGCCAGCCTGCTCCGAGTCCGGCCGTAATCGCCAGCAAGGATACCGCAGACGGACCGCGGCTTGCCCATTCTTTTAACCCGTATATGACAGAAAGGACAGAGAGCATGGAGAGGGCCGCCCCGGGCAGATCAAGTTTCCCGGCATTGGTGCTGCGAAACTCCGGCAATAAAAACGGGGCCGTCGCCAAGAGCACAACCATGACGGGAACTCCCAGCAAAAAGACGGAACCCCACCAAAACCGTTCCAGCATCAATCCTCCGATCAGCGGGCCGACGGCGCCGCCCGCCGAAAAGCAGCTGAGCCACACGGCGATCGCAATGCCTCTCTGGCTGGGCTGACGGAACATATTGCTGATTAATGACAACGTAGAGGGCATAAGCGTCGCTCCCGCAATGCCGAGCAATGCCCGGGTCACGATCAGCATCTCGGCATTTACGGAGAAAGCCGCCGCAATCGAGCATAGACCAAATGCAAAAGCACCCATCAACAGCAGCTTTCTGCGTCCGATACGGTCGCCCAGCGTCCCCATCGTGATCAGAAAACCGGCAATCATGAATCCGTATATGTCCAAAATCCACAACTGCTGCGTGCCGCTCGGCTGCAAATCCGCGGCAAGCTGCGGAAGCGCCAAATGCAGCACCGAAAAATCCAATGCCAGCAGCAACGTCGTGACCGCCAGCACGCTCAAACCAAGCCATTCCTTCAGCCCTGCCGCATCATCCGGCTTTTTGCCGCTTTGCTGCGCAACTTTGTACGATTCCAAATCATCCACCTCTTCCACTCATGGGCAATCAGGGACTATGCTCCCTGCTTCATCCATGATATTGCAATCGATGGCCAAATGAATCGAACCAGTGTCTGAACTTAGAATTACGACCAAGGTCGCAGAGACAGGGAGCGGCCTAATCTTCAAACCATCTGTTTCTTAGCGCATGGACGGCCGCTTTCGTACGATCCTGCAGCTCAAGCTTGCCCAAGATCGAGGTGACGTGCGTCTTTACCGTCTTTTCCGCAATAAACAGCCGCTCGGCAATCTCTTTGTTGCTCAGCCCTAATGTGATTTGGTACAGCACCTCTTTTTCTTTGGGCGTCAGCCGTTCCAAGCCTTTCCCCGGCGCAGGCTTTCCCGCCGCATGGAGAGCCAATTGATGGGTCGCTTCGGGATGAAAGGTGCGATTTCCTTGCACGGCCTCCAGAATCGTTTCCGTCAGTACCCGGGGCTCAACATCCTTCAACTGGTAACCGACCGCACCTTCCCGGATTGCCGGTATGACGGAATCGCGGTCCGAGAAGCTGGTCAACATAATGATCTTCACTTCCGGATGCCGCTTCGCAATTCGTTTAGTCGCTTCTATGCCATCCATGACCGGCATCCGAATATCCATCAGCACGACTTGCGGCTTCAGCAGCTCGACCAGCTGCAAGGCCTCCGCTCCGTTATGCGCCTGACCCACAATTTCAATCTCCGGCTGAACTTCCAGAAAATAATGCAATCCGCGCAGCACAACCAGATGATCGTCTACCAGAAGTACCTTGATCTTCACTTTAGACCTTCCCTTCGCTTGCCAGCGGCACCGCTGCTTCAATAGTCGTTCCCTTTCCTGTCGAGCTGTTCATGTCGAACAAGCCATTCAATTGCTGAACACGCTCGCGCATGCTGATCAGGCCAAGCCCGCCTGAAGGCGGATGATGCGCACCAAAGCCGGCGCCGCCATCCGTAATGCGCATCCGGACATATCGATCGTCGCAAGCGATTTCCAGCTCGGCACATTCCGAGGAAGCGTGTTTCCTCACATTATTCAACGCTTCCTGACCGACTCTCCATAAGGCTTCCTCTATGCGCTCCGAAAAACGAAGCTGCCTTCCATTCGTAATCGACAGCTTCAAGCCCAGCTTGGCTGCATGACTCTCCAGCAGCTCCCCCAATGTGTCGTTGCGGCCGCTGGACGAATGCAGTCCCCATATGAGAGATTTCATCTCCGATAAGGCTTCTTGCACCAGCTCTCCGATTTCCCTAAGCCCCGCTTCCATGGCATGGTCTTCCTGCCGCAACCTCGCCCGCAAGCCTTGAGCAAGCAGCGATAAGGAGAACAGCTTCTGATTCACCGAATCGTGCAAATCTCGAGCCAAACGATTTCTCTCTTCCTCCAGCAACAGCTGCTCGTTTTGCTCATATAGACGAACATTATCAATTGCCAGCGACACATGCTCCGCCAAATGGCCCAATATCTCCATCTCGCATGGGTCGAACTCGGCATCCGCTCTGCTCATCACAAGCACGCCGATTAATGCTTCCCGGTTGATTAAAGGAAGCGCTAATCCATGGACGAATCCTTCTTCTGCGTTTAATTCCGGAAAACTATTTATTCTTGCAGCGCTTGGCACGGCCGCCTGCCGCCTTACAGCTTCATAGATGAGATCCGCCGATGCCAACTTCTCGTCCCCCAAGATTACGGTCGAATTGGACGGATAAAATTCTTCTTGTTGCCGATAGTAGCCGCCTAGATGCAGCCGGCTCCCTTCCTTCAGGACGATGGCGGTCGTATGCCAGCCAAACCTTTGTCCGATCTGTTCGGTGAAGGTGCGCAGCAATGGGCCCATCTCTTTAATTTTCCAAGCGCTTCTGACCACTTCTCCTATGGCGCTGTAATATTCGCCAACTCTTTTCTCCTGCTCATATAAATTCATGCGCTCCTCCTTCCCGCCCCTCTTCCAATTGCCGGGCTCATGTCGCCGTTCTTCATCAGCTCTTTTTTATTTTATCAAAAAACGTTTCGTACCGGACCGGAGAAGTTTCGGTTCAAAGCGGCAACCGGAAACGCAAGCATGGAGGGGCGGGTGAAGATTGGATGAAAAATGCAGGTTGTCGTTGATTTCAACTGCCATTCATACTATAAAGAGGATAAGAGCAAATGGTTCAGCTTCATTTGCTACTTCACTCATAGGAGCTGATGGTATGGAGAACACAGGTACAGTTAACACAGGAAGATGTCCATTTTCACATGGCAGCGCTACGAGTCACAAGGCTGGCGGCACGTCGAATCGAGATTGGTGGCCGAATCAACTGAACTTGAATATCCTTCATCAGCATGACCGCAAATCCAATCCTCTGGGCGAGGACTTTGACTATGCAGAGGAATTTCAGAAGCTGGACTACTTCGCGCTTAAACAGGACCTCCGCAGCCTGATGACGGACAGTCAGGAGTGGTGGCCTGCCGACTATGGACATTACGGACCGCTCTTTATCCGCATGGCTTGGCACTCCGCAGGTACATATCGTACGGGTGACGGCCGCGGCGGCGCCGGAAGCGGCACGCAGCGTTTTGCTCCGCTGAACAGCTGGCCCGACAACGGCAACCTGGATAAAGCCCGCCGGCTGCTGTGGCCGATTAAGCAAAAGTATGGCAACCGCATTTCCTGGGCCGACTTGTTCATTCTGACGGGCAATGTGGCGATTGAGTCGATGGGCGGCAAGACCTTTGGCTTCGGCGGAGGACGCCCGGATGTGTGGCATCCGGAGGAGGACATCTACTGGGGCAACGAGAAGGAATGGCTGGGCGACAATCGGTACAAAGGCGACCGGGAGTTGGATAACCCGCTTGCGGCGGTTCAGATGGGACTGATCTATGTCAACCCGGAAGGCCCGAACGGCAATCCGGATCCGCTCGGAAGCGCCCGCGATATTCGCGAAACGTTCGGGCGCATGGGCATGAACGATGAAGAAACCGTTGCGCTGGTCGCCGGCGGCCATACATTCGGCAAGGCGCACGGCGCGGGCGACGCCGCGCTGGTCGGACCGGAACCGGAGGCTGCGCCGATCGAGGCGCAAGGCTTGGGCTGGCTCAGCGCGCACGGGTCCGGCCGCGGCCGCGATACGATAACGAGCGGCGTGGAAGGTGCCTGGACGGCTAATCCGACGCAGTGGGACAACGGCTACTTCGATATGCTGTTCGGTTACGAATGGCAGCTGACGAAAAGTCCGGCAGGCGCGCATCAGTGGGCGCCTGTCGCCCCCGCCGAGGAGCATCTGGCGCCGGATGCGGAGGATGCCTCCGTTCGCGTTCCGACGATGATGACGACGGCGGATATGGCCTTGCGCATGGACCCCGCTTACGAGAAGATTGCGCGCCGCTTCCATGCAAATCCGGATGAATTTGCGGATGCATTTGCCCGCGCCTGGTTCAAATTGACGCACCGGGACATGGGTCCGCGCGCAAGGTATTTGGGCCCGGAAGTGCCGGAGGAAGTGCTGATCTGGCAGGATGATGTGCCCGTCGTCGATTATGAGCTGACGGAAGCCGACGTCGAAGAGATCAAAGCCAAAATATTGGACTCGGGATTAACGATCGGCGAGCTGGTGACGACGGCCTGGGCTTCGGCCAGCACGTTCCGCGGCTCCGATAAGCGCGGAGGCGCCAACGGCGCCCGGATCCGCCTTGCGCCGCAAATCGACTGGGAGGCGAATCAACCGAAGCAGCTGAGGAAAGTGCTGGCGATATTGGAAGGCGTGCAGGAGGAGCTTGACATAAAAGTGAGCATGGCCGACTTGATCGTATTGGGCGGCAGCGCCGCGGTCGAAAAGGCGGCGCGGAATGCAGGCTTTGACCTGACGGTTCCGTTCGCGCCCGGACGCGGCGACGCCTCGCAAGAGCAAACCGATGTCGACAGCTTTGCCGTGCTGGAACCCGTCGCCGACGGCTTCCGCAATTACCAGAAGCAGCCGTACGGAGTCAGCGCGGAAGAGCTGCTCGTAGACAAAGCGCAGCTGCTGGGCCTGACGGCTCCGGAAATGACGGCGCTTGTCGGCGGGATGCGCGTGCTCGGCACCAACTACGGCGGCACGCGGCACGGCGTCTTTACAGATCGCGAAGGCACTCTCACGAACGACTTTTTCGTCAACCTGCTGGACATGAATATCGTCTGGAGGCCGGCAGACGGAACCGTCTACGAAGGATACGACCGCAAGACGGGCGAAGTCGTGCGCACGGCAACCCGGGTGGACCTCGTATTCGGCTCCAACTCCATGCTTCGCGCCATCGCGGAAGTGTATGCGCAAGACGACAATCGGGACAAATTTGTTCGCGACTTTATAGCCGCCTGGGTGAAGGTCATGAACGCGGATCGTTTCGATCTGAAGCGGAAATCATAACTTCTATTGTGCATATAAAATGATGAGAGAGCAGTATTCGCGGCGGAATACTGCTCTTTGCTTATTGCAAGTCCGGCTATGCCGCCAGCCAGACTGCCAGTTTGGCATAGACAGGCAGACCGATGATCAAGTTGAAAGGGAACGTTATGCCGAGCGACATGCCCAAATAAATGGACGGATTCGCTTCCGGAACAGAATGCCGGAGAGCGGCCGGAGCGGCGATGTAGGAGGAGCTGGCTCCGAGCACGCCCATCAGGAGCATGCCTCCGGCCGACAATCCGCACCAGCTTCCGACCGCGACGCCTATCATGCCGAACGCGAGCGGGAAAGCGACGGCAAGCACGATCAGCTTCGGACCGTGACTCTTGACCTCCGCGAGCCGCTCGCCCGCCGTTATCCCCATCCCCAGCAGAAAGAGCATCAGCACGCCGGGATACAAGTCGACAAAGAGCGGCTTGACGACGGGCTGCGCATCCGATCCGCCGATTAAACCGACCGCCATCGCCCCCAGCATCAGCAGCACGCTTTTGCCCAACAGACTTTCCTTGATCAATCGCATATCGAGTCTGCCCGCGCCGCCTTGAGAAGAGGTTGCGACAATTCCGGCCGCATACGCCGGTTTCCCGTTCGCCTTTTTCCGCTTGGCGTCAAGCCATCCGAGGATCAACAATGAGATGAAGATCGCCGGACTTTCCAGTACAACGACCATGGCGCTCATAAAGCTCTCATATGGCATGCCCGCTTGCTCCGCATAAGCGGCGGCGGCCCCGAAGGTAACGATGCTGACCGAGCCGTACGTGGCGGCCAAAGCCGCGGCGTTCTTCCGGTCGAGCTTGATCCATCTGCTTATCGCGAACACGGCAACGGGAATCAGCGTGCCCAGCAATAAGGTTCCGGTGATCGGGGCGGCCAGATCGCTCCATGCGTGTTTGGAAAGCTCGATTCCCCCTTTCAAACCGATGGCGGCAAGCAGATAAATACTAAGCGACTCGCTGAGAGCCGGCGGAAACTTCAAATCGGATTTGAACAAGGCGGCGGCCAATCCCAGCGCAAAAAACAAGACGGAAGGCGAAGTTAAATTTTGAACGATCATACTTTGCATAGCGTTCTCTCCTCTATCTCCAATGTCGGGAGCAGCCTCAAGCCGCCCATAAAAAAACCGAAAACATTCGGTCAAGGAAATGAATTCCTTAATCCCAAACGTTTCCGGTTTATCTTAAACCGGCCTGGAAGGCCGTTTTGCGATCTGCCGTTTTGCGATCTGCCGATCAATGATCTTTCTGTGCGCGGCCGCTAAGCCTCCAGCCGTTCCTCCAAGTTATCGGCCATCATAAACAAGATGACGCGTTCCCCGGTTCGAGTGCTGATATCGGTATGAAAGCTGACGACCTCCGAACCGGTCAGTTCGGCCAGCAGCGCCTTCAGCTCCGGGTTGCCCGATTCCACCAAGTCGGAGCGGATCTTTTTGATGGACAGCATGCCGTCCAAATTGTTCGACAGTTTCCGTTCCGCAGGGGTGAGAATGCCTCTAAGCAGCACGATCACCATATTTCTTACGATGTCCGTCTTTACCGAAACGGGTCCTCGCCCCAAATATTCCTTTTCCCATTGCGTGAGCGCTCTGCTGATCTTATCTTCCATTTCGCCTTTGGATATCAGATGCGTTCTCCCCTTTCCAATAAAAAAATCGGCATATTGACTTGGGGTGTCCCCCCAAAGAAAACATGCCGATGTATCGTCTGCTTCATCCATACCGCGTTCGCTGCCTTTTCCTCCATGCCATGCGGTTCACATCGCAGGAAAGCTAAAGCGTTGATTCGATTGGATAAGGAATGGATCATTCGGAATCTTATCTAATTATAGTCTCCGGTTTCGATTTGTCAACCATTTTGTTCGTCCACAGCCCGATTAATCCGTATTCAAATGGAAGCTCTGCGATCCGATCTGCACATAGACGCGTCCTTCGTCGCTTCGAGGAGGAATCGCAAAGACGTGCCGTTCCACGGTTCCGTCTTCGTATTTCAGCTCGATCGTATTCCCGCTGATCTTGTACGTTCCTTTCACCGTATCGCCGGCCGACACCGAGTCCGTACGCGCGCTTCCGGTATCCAGGGAAGCTAGGGAGGTTTGGTCGCTTGTAAACGTGCCGTCCGCGTAAAAGGTCATGTAATTCGTCCAGGATGTTGAGTACGGCGTTATGCCGACCAAGCCGTAATAGCCTTGGGAAATATATTCGCCGCTAAACGTTGTGCCATCGGGCACCGGCAGCACCTTCCTCATATGAACCTGATCGATTTCCAGCGCACCGTCTTTATTAATGCTGATCGGAAGCGGGTCCTCGCCCTGGATGTTCAGCTTGCCGTCTTTGATCGAATAAGACAGGCAGCTGTCCTTCTTGCAATCGATCGTTTCCGGTCCGCCGCCCTTCGGCAGTCCGACGACCACTTTGTTGTCGGGCAGAAACGTGTAGAAAATCCAGCAAACTCCGCCGCACTCATACCCGCCATAGTCATATTGCCCTCCGTAGTACATCCCTTGAAGACGATCCAATCGTACGGGATTGCCGTCGTCCTTCAATTCGGGCGGCAGCACGACAGCCGGTTTGCGGTTATCGTCATCTTTCTTCTCGGCATCCTTGGCCTTGGCCGCCGCATGCTCCTCGTCGATTTGCTTCTGAAGGTCATCCAGCCAAGCCTTTACGTCTTCCAACGTTAATCCGAACAATGCCACATAATCAGGCGTATAGACAAGAATCTCGCGATGCACCCCGTTCCAGTGAACCAATGCCCCCGTCGATTCGCTGACGAACCGTAGCGGGACCATCGTATGACCTTTCACCGAAACCGCCGGTCGATCCAGCTTGACGGCGCGGCCGTTCACTTCGGCGGCCTGGCTGTCCAGCGTCAGCAACAGGCGGACGCCCTCCATCTCCGCGGTTACCGTTCGGTCTTTGCCGTTCCATGTCACGTCCATGCCGAGAGCCTCGAACAACGGCCTCATCTGGACAACCGTCGTTCCCGCCTTGATATCCGGTTCTATCGCAAAGGCGACCGGTTCATCATTCACATACACATCGATCGGCTTGCTGTTCGCATATGCCGTCTTCGCATGGATGGCCGCCAGCAGAATCGCCGCTAGCAGAACGATTCCGGCGGCCGCCAACGGTTTGACCAGCTTTCTCGGCAGAATGGGTTGTAGCAAGGATCCACTCCCTTTCCATCAATATCCATAATATCCGTCGATTATATCATAGAGCAAAGGTTGTTCGTAACCGCACTAAAGTCACTATTTTAGCCAATATTTATAAAATATCCGCACCTCGATCAGGCGATTGGTCCCATCTTTCGGCTTTGAACCGTTTGACAAACCTGAAGCTCATCTTGTATGATGGGAACAGATTTTTTGATTGACTTATTAATCAACCAAAAAAGGCGGAGCGTCTATGCCCAGAAACGAACATCAAAACAAGCAAATTCGCGACAACAGGAAGGAGCAAATATTGCAGGCCGCGCTGCGAGTGTTTGCGCGCCGGGGAATGGTCGCAACGAAAATCAGCGACATTGCCAGCGAAGCCGGCATGAGTCACGGTCTCGTCTATCATTACTTCAAGTCGAAGGATGAGATATTTGTGACGCTGGTCCAACAAGCTTCCGAGAACTCCCTGCGCGTCATAGACGCCGCAGCGAAACGGCAAAGCAGTCCGCTGGATCAATTGCACTGGATGACGGATCAAATTATCCGGGATATAGACCGGGGCGCAAACGCTTATCTCTTCTTGATCATGATTCAGGCGAGCACATCGGAAGCCGTGCCGGAAGAAGTTAAACAACTGCTGAGCGGGTCCGCAACGCCGGTGAGCGCCACCCTTCCGATTATCGTCAACGGGCAGCAAGCCGGAGAAATCGTTCCGGGCAATCCGGTTATGCTGGCGGCGGCTTATTATGCGGTCATACAAGGACTGGCGGTCAACAAGATGCAGTGGGCCGAATGTCCGATGCCGGATCCCGGCCTGGTCATAAAGATGTTCAGAAACGATTAACGTTGAGCTTATTAGAGACAAGAATCTAGTGCGGAAGAGGAGAAACCGAAATGAACGCAACTATCAACCACAAGCAAAGAATGCTCGTTGTAGCATCGCCATTCGTGATCATCTTGCTCGGATACCTAACGGCTTCCGTTTTTTCCGGGTTGATGGACGGCTGGGCGTGGGTTCCTCTTGCTCTTGTATACTGGGGAGCGACAGGATGGTGTATCTACGCTTTCAAGGGAAACAAACGCATTCGGGATTGGCTGCAAAAACCGAAGCCTTCGAAAGGCTCCCTGATCGCGTCGCTGGCGCTCGGCATGTTCCCTCTGTCCATTCTCGCCATGAATTACAAGTTGTTCGACTCCGTCCTGCTTGTTGTCTTGTGGCTGGTCTTTGCGCTGGTCAATCCTTGGTTTGAAGAGTTGTATTGGCGGGGACTGTTGTTGGATGCGGCCGGCCCATGGCCGAAATGGCTCGGAGCTGTTTATACGACGGCATTGTTTGTTCTCAGCCATCCGCTTATGTGGGGCGTATTTTCAGTGGCAAGCACCTCTTATCATCTCTATCTCTATTTGTCGGTGATGGGCATCGTATGGGCGGTTGTCTACTTCAAGACGGGAAGCTTGCGTTGGGTCATTCTGTCGCACTTTATCGTAGATATAGGCAATCTGACCGTACTGACGTTTCTGAATAAATACATACCGCCGGGAATGACGTGACGTCATTCCCCTTCCGTCACGATGAAACCGATGACCGCTGCCACGAAAGCGAGCAGGAACGCAAGCAAAATAATCGCAAAGCGAATGCCGACGCGTTGAGCCCACGGCTTCCGGGCAATGCGCCGATTGACGGACTCCATCAACAACCCTCCGCCCGACAGCAGCAGCACCAAACCGTTAAAGAGATAGTCCCCCGCCGTCTTCGGCTTGGGCGTATACGAAGCGATGCCCGTCTTGCTCCTCATCCCCTCATCACCCGGAAACACGGACATGATCACGGCCATGACGATTTGCAACGCGGCATATACGGCCACGATTTCATGAAGTTCCATCCGATCCTCCTGCAGGCAAGCCATCTCTCCGCCGATCGATCATGGCGGCAATTACAAGTTTCCCAGCTTTTTGTCCTTCCTGTCAATCCCCGCGGGGATGCATTGGAGGTTGCCGGAGCATTCCCGGATGGAAGCGGAAAAGTGAGGACGAAAACTTATGCGCCTGTCAACGACGGATTGTTTCGGCATCAGGAAAGCGGAGAGTACATCGTTCTCCACCAGCAGAACGGCAAGTGGAAGTTGACCTTCGCTCACGGGATCACGATGGAGGAGCAGCCGCCGTTTTTCCTGCGGCACTCTGCGCAATGGGTCATATATACAGGCTTCGCGCTGCTGTGGTTTGCCTTGCTCGTCCTGGGAGCGATTCGTTATGCGCTGCGGCTGTTCAAGCGCAACCGACGGAACGGTTCCGGGGACGTCATGTGGATTGCGGCCATCTATGCGGTATTTCTGGTTGGACAGCTGCTGTACGGAAACTCGGAAATGATAACGATGGGCTACCCGCTATGGTACGCCTGGGGTTTCTCCTCGCTCCCCTTCCTGGCAGCGGCCATCGCTGTCGGCCTTGCTATCCGCTCCTTCCGTTCACGCCGGTCCTTTATCCGTCCGTCGAAGTGCGCGAAGGCGTGCTGCAACTGGAATGACGGAAGGCGCGATGGAGCTCTTCGACCGCCTGGAGGAGCTGCTGGAGAAACGTTGGCGCAATAAAGAGAACAACCGATCCGTCAATGGATCGGTTGTTTGCGCTCAGTACAACTGCGGCAGCTTATCAAGCGTTACGGCGTAGGGATGGTTATAAGCGCGCCGGAGCTCTTCCTTCGACGTCCATTGATCGGAAGCGCCGAATTCATTCGACCAAGTCATATACCACACCCACGGGATACGCGTCTCGGACAGCATCGGGATGCTGGGGAGCACGCCGATTTCGCCAAGCGCCGCCGGTTTCGGGGCGTTCGTAATCGCCCTCAGTGCGGTATATTCCTTCTGAAAGTCCGTATGGGTATGCTTGGGCGGATATAGATCGCATGAAATGACATCGCAGACGTCGTCGCCGACATACCCTTCCGGCAGTGGAGAATTCCAAACCCAGATCAGATGGTTCAGATCGTGAACCTTCGTATAACGCTCGTACATGATCCGATACAGCTGCTTCGCTACTTCCGGTCCTTTGGCCCCCCACCAGAACCAGCGCCCCTCGGATTCGTGGAACGGCCTCCACAAAATCGGCACGCGTTGATCGCGGAAAGGCTTAAGCAGCTCGGCCATATGGTCCATGTCGGCAATGAGCGCCTTATGCTCTTCGGTTCCTTCCATAATGGCAAGGGATGCGTCGAAGGTGGTATGCTCGGCATAGAACCCTTTGTCCCGGCTGCCGAACGGCGAGAACCAATGCCATGTAAAGGTGACCAGCCCTCGCTTGTTCAATGCCCAATCCCACGCATTGTCGAGCGTATTTTTATTTTCCTCCACCTCGATCAAGCAGGCTTCGCTTGCGTCGCCATAGTTGATGTTCGGCGAATAGGCAAGCAGCTCGAAGCCGCACAAGGCAGGGAGCTTGCCGGTAACCTCTTCGATATAGCGAAGCTCCTTCTGAACCGTTGTCTGCGTGTGCTGTCCGGTCATAATTCCATGGCCGGAAAGCTCGCTAATATATCGAAGAACGGACTTGACTTCATCCGTCGCTCTAGGGTTGCAAGGCGTTGCATGGATCAGGTTGCTCATAGCCACTCTCCTGTCTGTCGACAATTTCGAATGATTTATTCGTTGATTTGCTTTGGGCTGGCATGTCGTTGCGCGGAATGCCCGGGTTCCGCTGTCAGCTTAAACCAGATGCTGGAATAATCCTCTGCAAGAGGCGGAACGATCAAGCCCGCCTGTGTCAAGCGGTCGCCGCCGAATGTTCCGATCAAGCCGTCCGGCCCTTCGATCCGATAGGCAAGCGATCGGTCGATTCCTTTGAGCCTGAGCAGCTCGGGCGCCGGGTTCGGCTTGGCTAGCACGCGAAAGAAAAAAACAAGCGCCTCCGTGCGATCCTCCGACACGAACATCCAGGACGTCTCATTGCCCTCGAACGGACTGCGGAGCCGGTAGAGTTCGCCTCGCTGCACCAGCGAGCGAATATCCTTATACATGGCGACCTGCTTCTTGACCTGCTCTTTCTCATCTTCGCCGAATTTCGTCAAGTCAAGCTCGTAGCCGAAGTTGCCGGACATCGCGACCTCGCCGCGCATCCGGAGCGGCGTCACCCGCCCGACCTGATGATTAGGCACCGCAGACACATGAGCCCCAATCGTGCTGACCGGGTAAATCAGACTGGTGCCGTACTGGATTTTCAACCGCTCCACGGCGTCCGTATTGTCGCTCGTCCAGGTCTGAGGCATGTAATAAAGCATGCCCGGGTCGAAGCGCCCGCCGCCGCTGGAGCAGCTTTCGAACAAAATGTGCGGAAACGCCGAGGTCAGTCTCTCCAGCAGCTCGTAAAGGCCGAGAACATACCGGTGCGCAATCTCCTCCTGCCGGTCGGGCGAGGCGGCCGCGGATCCAATCTCCGTCAAAGCCCGGTTCATGTCCCATTTGACATAATCGATAGGAACGTCCGTAAAAATGCGGGCGAGAGCGTTGTACACATAATCCCGCACCTCTTGCCGCGAAAGATCCAGCACCAGCTGCCAGCGGGCCTCCGTCCGGCGGCGGCCGGCGACGTGCAGACACCAGTCGGGATGCGCGCGATACAGGTCGCTGTCCGGCGAAATCATCTCAGGCTCGAACCATAGGCCAAACTTCAAGCCGCGCCGGTTAATCCGCTCCGCCAAATCGCGAAGGCCGTTCGGCAGCTTGCGGCGGTCCTCGACCCAATCGCCGAGCGAGCTGTTGTCGCTGTCGCGTTTGCCGAACCAGCCGTCATCCAGCACAAACAGCTCGATGCCAAGTTCGGCCCCCGCCTCGGCGATCGCCTCGATTTTGTCCGCGGTAAACTGAAAATAAGTCGCTTCCCAGTTGTTGACAAGGATCGGCCGTTCCCGATCCCGGTGAATTCCGCGGCAGAGACGTTGCCGGTACAGACGATGATAAATTCTGGACATGCCTCCAAGACCTTTGTCCGTATAAACCAACACCGCCTCCGGCGTTTGAAACGATTCGCCCGGCTGAAGCGTCCATGCGAAATCGAACGGATTGAGACCGATGGCCAGCCTGACGATGCCGGAAGAGTCGACTTCCGCCTCGGCATGAAAATTGCCGCTGTAAACGAGGCTCATCGCATACACTTCGCCGTAGTCTTCATCCGTTCCGGGACTGACCACAGCCGCAAACGGATTGTGCTGATGGCTGCTCATCCCCCGGCGGCTGCCCAGGCTCGTTCCCCCCGGGCCGAGCGGCCTGCGCTGTATGTGCGCCTCCCGCGTCCAGCTGCCGGATAGATATAGCAGCTCATAATCGCCTATGCCGAACAGATCGACATTGGCGCTGAGCGCGCGCAGCAGCTTCAGCGTCCCTCCGCCCCCATTGGCCAATCGGGCCGAGCGCGTCAGCGCGCCTCCGGCAAAGATGCTGTAGCGCAATACGACCGACAGACCGGAATACGAGTCTTCAAGCTCCAGCTCCAGCGTATCCGCTTCATCGTCCGACTCCGTATAAACGTAAGGCAAACCTTCAAGGGCCGGCTTTCCTGCCGCAAGGTTATACCCCTTGTAACGAAGCTCCGTTATCCGGCTGCCGTCCTCAAGCCGAATCTGGTAGGCGGGCGAGCGGAAATCCCCGGACCCGTATTGCGGATACTCTTGAGGCGTGCTGCCGAGGTGCGCCTTGTCGGTAAACGGCGCAAGCTTATCCAGATTGCCGTCCTCCCGCAGCCGGCGTCCCCAATACGTATGTACGGGATATCCGTCGATCACCTGAATGACATAGCTGGTATCGTCCGACTGCAGATGAAAAAGCTGCCGTTCTTCGTTTACGTAAATCGCCACGGAATCCGCTCCTTTTTACTAGAGTTCAGCGCGAACCGGAGCCCGCTCCGGCCGGACATAACATTAGGTTCAATAGAGAAATAACATTGATAACATTCAAATAACATAATATAACTAGACAGACTGATCAACACCTCGGCACGCAAGGCAAAATACCGAAGCATACGCATATTTTCAGTCTACCAGCCATACATCCATATTAGTATAAACCGCTTTCAAAAACAATAACATTTTTGCTTTTGTCGATTTATAATCAACCTAATCCAACTAACATAAAGATAACTTTTTATTTCCAACCGTCCGTAAGCGCCTGCCGCAAACCTGTCATCACAGCAAAAAATCCCTTGCGCCGCAAGGGATTTTATCATTCTTATCCGCTCTCCCGCTGCCGGTTCAGAGCGCTTCTTTTATCAATTGGACGGCCCGGTTCTCCAGCCCCTTCGCTTGCTGCAGGAGCGGAATTATCCTTTTCGCCTGCTCTTGCGCCACGGCCTTGCCAAGATGCTTCCCTCCGTCCCAATCTTGCTCGAGCGCGTCCATCATGGACCGATAGAGGCCGGCAATCTCGTTGAAATGATCCGAAATGTCCTTCAGGCCTTTGGCCCCTCCCCACGTCCGCTCCAGCGTCCGCAAATATTCCGCCGCAAAACATTTCGATTCCGCGTAGACGGTCGTGCAATAGCGAAGCCCGAACGGGTTAAACGTGCCGCTTTCCAGGGATTGGAGCCAAATCTCGTAAGCGAGAAACCCGCTTTTAAAGTCCGGCGCCATATGAAACTCTTTCTCCATTTCATGCACATAAAACTTCAACGAATCCGCATATGACCTTTCAAGGTCGTATGCGACGCTTTCCAGCGGAATTTGATAATGCAAAAACGGCGCCGGAGCAAACGTCTTTCCGATATTTTGATATAAGATCGGGTCGCTCCCCAAAGGACGGTTGAACTTGTGGACGCCGTCGGCCATCAGGATGCCGTCTTCGTCGTCATAACCGTAAACGACTCCGAATTCCCCCGTGTCGACTCCCCATACAATGACGCCTGCCCCGCGATCGATGGATCGCTTCATTTGATGGACGGCACGGCTTCTGGCCGCTTCGTACGTTTGGGCGCCCGGCTCATAGTGATAAATTTCGGATAAAACGCCGATCCGGTCCAGCGCGTCCTGATGTCTCCTGACCCAGTCGTATACGGTAACCGCTGCGGCATCGCAATGCTTGTGCATAATGAATTGAAAGGCCATTCCCGTCATGCCGGCCATTTCATGAATAGGAAGACGGCTTAAGCCCGCCCCGGTCAATACCCCGTGGGCCGCGGCAAGATAAGTGGTCACTTCTTTCCAGTTCATATGACGCAGAAGAATGTCGGTTCGGCCGCGTTTCTCGCTCAATTCAAAGGATATGGTCGTGCCTGCCCATTCCGGATCCGATTCGGTGCATAACCATTCAATTTTGGTTGCGGGTACACGGATAACAGTCTAAAAAGCTACTGCGAAGACGGCGCCGGACTTCCCTATCAGGACAGGAAGTATTAAAGACATCCGGCCGCGGTCCGGAACGCGGCCTAAACCGCGGCATCGCCCGGGCGCTACAGCAGCTCCAGCTCCCGGGCGCGCGCGACGGCTTCCGTCCGCCTGCTCGCCTGCAGCTTGCCGAATATGGTGCGGTTATACCCTTTGACCGTACTCAGTGCCAAATATAGCCGCTCGCCGATCTCGCGGTTGGATAACCCGCAGGCGATAAGTTTCAGCACCTCAAGCTCCCTCTCGCTCAGCGGCTCAACCAGAGCCGGCCGGGTACGGGCATGCGGCGGATGCTCGCCGGCCTTTGCCGGAGAGCCGTCCGCCGGGGCAGGCTTGCCGGCGGCGTCTGCGAAGGATGCGCGCAGCAAACGAACCTCTTCCGATAAGGCCCCGGGTTGAGCGCACATATCCCGATCGGCCGTCACGAGCAATTCGCCGGCCTCGGCCGCCTCTCCCCTTGCCAGCCTGATGCGGGCAAGCCACAGCCTGCCGAGCGCAAGCCGGTCCGCATTCTCGATCATGCCGCTCAGCTTGACGCTTTGCTCCCCATGCCGCAAGGCGGCATCCAGCTCGCCGCGCTCCAAGGCGAGGCGCGCCAAGCCCAGATGCGCCTCGCAGGCGACGGGGAGCGGCGGCTCTCCCGCCAGCCGCAGCGCACGCCGGTACGTATCGGCCGCCTGCTCGAGCAGCCGGTCCTCCTCCTGCAACCGTCCGATGCCAAGGGCGGCCATAACGGCGATTACCCGATGGCCGATCGGCTCGCTGACCGCGATCGCATCCGTATAAGCTTGGCGGGCCGCCTCGCGATCCCCTTGAAGATGACAGGCATATCCCAAGGTCCATTGCGCCGCGGCCCGGACCGGAAAGTTACGGGGATGGAGATGCTCCAGGGCGAGCCGGGACTGCTGCCGGATCGTCTCCGCATCGTGCCGGGGTACCGCCGCCGACGCGCGAACGGAAGCGATATGTCCGATCCAATCCCGGCGGCATCCATCCCACTCCTTCCCTTGCAGCGCCGCTTCCGCGCGCAACAGGTTCGGCTCTACGCCGCTCAGCCGCCCGGACATCAGCAAGGCCGAAGCGTAAAGGACCCATAAGAACGGTCTCGCGTCCAGCTCCTTCGGCGGAATTTGCTTTAAAGCGTCCAATACGGGAGCCAATGCGCCGCGGAAGTGGAGCGGCATCCCTCCGCCCTCCATCAGCCGGGCGGCGCGATCGATATCGTTTCCGGCAACGGCGTGCCGCAGCGCCTCGGCCTCCAGGCCCTCCGCCTCAAACCAGCGGCTGGCGCGGACATGCAGCTCCGCCTGCAGCTCGCGGCCGTCCTTCGTCTGACTCAGCCGCCGGCGGAGCAGCTCGGCGAACAAATGATGGTACCGGTACCAGCGGCGTTCGTTGTCCAGAGGCACCACAAACAGGTTCAAACGTTCGAGAGCGGGGAGCGCATCCTTCGCGTCCGTAACGCCAACCACCGCTTGGCAAAGCGGTCCGCACAACCGGTCGAGAATGGAAGTGTGCAGCACAAAAGACTGCATCTCGTCGGGCAGCCGCTGCAACACCTCTTCCGCCAAATAATCCATCACGTAACGATGACCGCCGGTGAAGCTTTCCCATGCCGCTTCGATTGCGGATGATTCCGTCCCGGCCTTCGCCAACGGCTCCTCCGTCAGGATCGCCGACGGTTCATTCCGCCTGCTTCCGAAGGAGCTCTTCATGGAAATGGCGGCCAGCTGCAAACCCGCGATCCAGCCTTCGGTGCGGGCTTCGAGCCGCGCGATTTGCTCGGGGGTCAACTGCAGTCCCATCGTCGAGCGCAGAAACTCGTCCGTTTCCGAACGGGAGAATCGCAGGTCCGGATTGCGGATTTCATTTAATTGGTCGCGGACGCGCAGCCTGGCAAGCGGCAAGGCCGGGTCCTCCCGGGTAAGGAGCACCAGGTGCACGTTCGCAGGCATCCGCTCAATGAATAAAGCGACCGCCTCCCGAATCGGCCTGGCTTGAATGACGTGGTAATCGTCCAGCACGAGTACAAGAGGGAATGGCAGGGCGTCCAGCTCGACGAGCAGCCCGGACATGAGAAATTCGGCGCTTGGCGGAGGGACGGCTCCGAGCATGCCGAACAAGCCTTCTCCGAAGGGGGCCGCCGCCGTTCGGACGGCGGACAGGAGATAGGCGAAAAAACGGATCGTGTCGTTGTCGCCCTCGTCCAGCGAAAGCCAGCCGACCGCTCGATCCTCGCCGGCCAGCCATTCGCTGGCCGCCGTCGTTTTGCCGGAGCCTGCCGAGGCGGAAACGAGCGTTAGTTTGCGATGCAAGCCTTCATGAAGGCGCTCGGTCAGACGGGGCCTCTGAACCAAATTCGGCCTGGGCGGAGGCATATACAGCTTCGTAGCCAGAAGGGGGATCGTATTCATGCTCCCATTATAAGGAGCCGCGGCTTTTACCGTCAACCGCATCGGATAGCCTTCTTGCATGGGACCGGCCCGGCGAGGGCGACGGAAGCCTGCCGGCTCATTCGGAAGGGAACGGCGGCTGCCCGACCGTTATAACGACGTTTCCTTTTTTCCGCCCCGTGTCGACGTATCGATGCGCTTCGATGATCCGCTCCAGCGGGTAACGCCTGTCAATGACGACTTTATACGCTCCCGCTGCGGCAAGCTCGGCCAGGAAGCGCAAATCCTCCGATCGTTCCGCCGAGGCTCCGGCAATGACCTTTTTGCCGCTGGTCAAGGATACCCACGGCATTTGAACAAATTGCGGAATGCCCGCCACGACCAGCAGCAGGCGCCCTGTCTCCTTTAATAAGCCGCCGCAGGATTTGAACGATTCTTCTCCTACCGTATCCATAATGACATCGTAGGTTTCGCCGCTCTTCCTGAAATCCTCCCGGGTGTAATCGATCACCCGGTCGGCGCCGAGCGATTTCACCAGCTCTGCGTTAGCCGAGCTGCACACGCCCGTCACTTCCGCGCCGAAATGCTTCGCAAGCTGCACAGCCGCCGTGCCCACTCCGCCGGACGCGCCGACGATCAGCGCCTTTTCTCCCGGCTTCAGCTTGGCCAGCCGAAAAAAGGTGAGCGCCGTCGTGCCGCCAAACGGAAGCGCGGCCGCCTCTTCAAAGGACATGCCGGGCGGCATGACTGCCAACGCTCTTGTCGCGCTGACGGCCGCATACTCCGCATAGGCGCCCATCCGTGTGCCGTTAATGGCAAATACCCGTTCGCCCGGCTTCACTTGCGTGACGTTCCGGCCGACCGCTTCGACAACGCCCGCGAGCTCTACTCCGAGAACGGGCTGTCTGGGCCCGGTGAGACCGAAGGCGAGCCGCGCCATCCATTTAAAGCCTTTCGGCGTAACGTTTCCCCGCACTCTGGCATCGCCGGACGTTACGGTTGTCGCATGTACTTTGACCAGCACCTCATCTTCCCCTGGAACCGGCTTCGCCACTTCCTCCACCTTCAGAACATCGGGCGGACCGTACCTGCGGCATACAACGGCTTTCACGACTGTCATCCTCCTTTTATGCAAGCGTGCGTCCCTTTAGCGAGGCACTGCGCTGCCGAACATTGATATACGAATAGTGTAGCCTCCGCCGGGGGACTCAGGTAGATACTAAAGTATTATTGTTCAAGCGGCCTGTCGGTCCCTTTGACGATCAGCCATATCGCCAGCGCCAATTGTTGCAACGCGATCGGAACGTTCAGCAGCATGTAGGCGGCATCCAGTCCGATAAAGCGAAGCATAAACAGCAAGCAGGCCAGGATGGACAATACAGATCCAATCAGTCCCGGAACGGACAACCAGAGCGGAACCTGCTTCGTCTGGCCAAAGACCGCGTTAATCAAGAGCAAAGCCAGCACGAAGGCCAAGGTCGTTGCCACATGGTTCACCAAGTCGCGCCCTGTCCTCAGCAACTCGCCCAACGTTTGAAAATACGCCGCATCCGGAGCAGCGGATTGGACAAATTTTTGGCTTAACGCCAGCAGCGCCAAAAGAAGGATCGTGCCAATCATGATGAATGTTCCCGAAACAGCGCCAAAGGCAACAGAGCCAAGAGCGGCGCCTTTATGATGCCGGCTTATTGCCGGATAGATTGCAACGGGGACGCCGACATACGCCGCAACCATTACCAGCTGAAAAAACGCTCCGATAAGCACCTGATTTTCATTTGCAGAAGCCCCGGCAAGGTAGTCCGCTCCATCGATCACCGGAACGACGCTGAATATGCCCGCAATCAGTCCGACAATGAGCAGTGCGCCGGCCGTAACGGCCGACCTTCTTCCCTTCGAATTTATCCTTTTCCCGTACATATACAACCTCCATCTCGTAAAGCTTGCCTTTGATGAAAATATAGCAGGAAAAGGCAGGATGAGAGCAGATACTTTGGTATGGATTACAGGTATATTCGCAGTACCGCCCTTTCGGCGAGCGAACTGCCCTTCATTCAGCCTGAGCTAAAAATGAAAACAGCGGCAGCCGCGGACCAAAAATAAGCCCTGAATTGTCGCTGTTTTATCGATGCTCCCCATCGGCGGCAGGATTAATTTACGGGATGTCCTTGTTTTTGACGAACTTTCATATAGTGCTCGCCCCATTCGTCCAACTGGTTCAATAATGGTTTCAGCGATTTCCCGAATTCGCTCATCTCGTACACCACTTTTGGCGGCACTTGATTATAGACCGTTCGTTTGACGATGCCGGCTTCTTCCAGCTCCCGAAGCTGCTGCGTCAACATCTTTTGCGAGATGTCGGGAATTTCTTTTTTGAATTCGCTTGTTCTCATCGGCCCGCAATTCAAATAACAGAGAATCAGCAGCTTCCACTTTCCCCCGATAACCTCCAATGTCGCTTCTGCGGGGATATTATAAGCGCGAAACGATTGATTTTCCATACGTATCCTTCCCCTATGTCATCATTACTTTTTCGTTCCTATGGCACTTTGAGGTTCTATAAGTACAAAAAAGTGCGTTCTTCCTGTCTTTGACAACATGATGCATAATGCAATTGTAACATACGAAGAAGGAAGGTGGCATAACGTGAACGTACTGACCGTCGTTGCGCACCCGAGGGTGCAATCCTTAACTTTCGCCGTCGCCGGTCAATTTACGAAAGGGCTCCAGGATGCGGGGCACAACACAGAGGTGCTGGACTTGCACCGCAGCGGATTTAGTCCTGTCATGCTGGAGGAGGACGAGCCCGATTGGTCGGCGGATTCCAAGCCGTATTCGCCGGAAGTAGAGGCCGAAATGGAACGAATGAGGAAACATGACGCTTTAGCTTATATTTTCCCCGTATGGTGGTACAATGTGCCCGCCATGCTCAAAGGGTATATCGACCGGGTATGGAACAACGGTTTCGCATACGGCTCCCGCAAGCTGCCTCATCGTCAGGTGCTCTGGATCGGACTCGCCGCGGATTCGAAGGAAGGGATGGCTAAGAGACAGTACGATAAGCTGATGGACCTTCAGCTGAACGTTGCCATAGCCGGTTATTGCGGCATTGCCAACAGCAAGGTCGAAATTTTGCACAACACCCTGGATGCAGATCCGGGAACTCGCGAGCGGCTGCTGACGCAAGCCTATGAGCTCGGATTGCATTTCACTTCGATGGACCGGCCGCTCGGTTAGTCGGCTATGCAGCCTATTTCCTAAAAACGCGAAAGATTGGACCGGCCGCATTCCTGCAGCCATCCAATCTTTCGCGCATCCGTTACCCTTTAATTCCCGAGGAAGCGACGCCTTGCACAAAGTTTTTCTGAAGCGCCAGAAATATAATCAACACCGGTATAATCGAGACGACGCTCGCCGCCATAATGAGCCCGTATTCGGCCGAATACTGCGAGATAAACATCCGCAGGCCGATCTGAATCGTCTTGAGCTCGGTTTTGGTCAAATAAATCATCGGCCCGAGGAAGTCGTTCCAGGTCGTTACGAAGGTGAAAATCGTCAGCGTAGACAAAGCCGGCTTGGAGAGCGGCAGCATCAGCCGCGCCCAAATGCCGTATTCGCTCAGACCGTCGATCCGCGCCGCTTCGCACAGCTCGTCCGGAATGCCCTGATAAAATTGCCGCATCAGAAACACCCCGAATGCCGAAAAGGCCTGCAAGCAAATAATGGCAAGGTGAGTGTTGTTCAGGCCGAATTCGCGCATCATAATAAATTGCGGCACCATGTACGCTTGCCAAGGAATGGCAATCGTAGCGATATAGGAGAGAAACAGCACGTTTCTCCCTCTGAAGCGCAGCTTCGCGAATGCGTAGGCGGCAAAGCTGGACGTCAGCAATTGCAGCAGGGTGACGATAACGGATAATTTCGCCGTATTGTAAATAAACTTGCCGAGCGGAATGCGGGTCCAGATGTCCACATAGTTTTGCCACCGGATTTCATCCGGAATCCATACCATGGGGAAGGAAAACACGTCTTTATTCAGCTTGAACGAAGAGGACAGCATCCATATATACGGTACGATCATGCATACGGCAACGGCGATTAATACGATATAGGCGAGCGCCATCCAGCCTGCGCGGATTTTTTTTGTCGATCCAACCATCTTTTCTGTCTCCTTCCAAAAGGTCTGCGTAGGCAAACATCACTTCTTAAGCGTCTGCTATTGACCGTATCTTTTTTCGCCGCGGAACTGCACGATCGTCACACCCATCACGATCAGGAACAACACGATGGCCATCGCATTGGCGTAGCCGTAATCGAGCGACCGGAAGGCGGTATTGTAGATTTGGTAGACCAGTACCCGCGTGGAATCGTTCAACTGGTTATCCGCTCCGGCAAACAGGTTGATGAAGATGTCGTACACTTTAAACGAGTTGATGACCAGAATCATCAGGACAAAAAAAGTGGTCGGCGCCAGCTGCGGAATGGTGACGTTGGTGAACCGTTTCCAGCCGCCCGCCCCGTCGAGCTCGGCAGCCTCGTACAGCTCGGGATTGACGCCCTGCAGTCCGGCCAAATATATGACCATATAATAGCCCATATTTTTCCACACCGTAAACAAGACCACCGTAAACATCGCCCAGTCTTTATCCGCCGCCCATCGCGGAAGATCCTCGATCGGAATGCCGGTAATGAGGTGAAGCAGGTTGTTGACGGGTCCCATCGTCGGGCTGAAAATAAAGTTCCATACCGCCGCTACCGCTACAAGCGAAGCCACGTACGGGAAGAAAAACGCCGTTCTCATAAAATTCCGGCCGAATATTTTCTGATTGAGCAAGATGGCGAGCGCGAGCGCGCAAGCCATCGTCAGCGGCACGACGCCGACCGTATAAACAATCGTATTCCAGAGCGCTTTATGAAAGGTCGTGTCCTTGATAAGCCTTATAAAATTATCAATCCCGACATAATTCATCGGATTGGAGCCGTCCCATTTGACAAAGGCCAATATAATCGCGAATACCATAGGCACCAGCGTAAACAAGGCAAAGCCGATAAAGTTGGGCGCAATAAAGCTGTAAGCAACCAGATGATCCTTCAACCTTTTCGTCAAAAACGGTTTGCTGCTTTTTCCCGTTGCCGGCACCGTTTCATTTTGCATGATTTCCCCTCCAAACCTTCTCGCACGCTATGCCGCCCGCTGCCGTATTCCGAAAGAGGCGGGCCATCGCCCGCCTCTT
>Ga0065721_10048793_pt1 | contig 84044 bp, 84 predicted proteins | sample Mesricmetagenome_FD_59108 | JGI IMG/M metagenome (GOLD analysis project Ga0065721, IMG submission 59108) | Mesophilic microbial community from rice straw/compost enrichment Sample: eDNA_1 v2 (version 2) | ecosystem: Engineered > Solid waste > Grass > Composting > Bioreactor | place: USA: Davis...
CCGCCTCAGCAGCTGGCGCGGACTTGCACATGTTCAAGCCCATCGAAGCGGGCCGGCTGGCCGCCATCTTGCGCTCGATCTCGGAACGGCAGGCTCTGGCGGACGCGGCCTGACGGCCGAGCGACCCAATGCCGCATTCCAAGCCCGCGCCGCCCATGGCCTCTGCGCGCGGGATCATAGAGGACCATCATGCTGAAGCTGCTGTTTTCCAGCTGGGGCGCCGAGTGGGGCACCGCGGCTCTCGTCTTCTTCGTCAGTGCCGCTGTCGGCCGCTACGCCGCCGAAGGGATGAACACGCTTCAGTGGTGCGGCGCGATCACCGCCGTCCTCGCCTCGATCACCGCCGCCGTCGCCGTGCGCGTCTGGAAGGGCGAGCCGATCAAGGTTCGCGCCGACCGGGACTGATCAGTCCGGATGGACGTCGAGGCCCATGGCGGTCAGCAGGCGATACTGCTGGTCGGCCCCGACCTTGAGGCCATCGACGCTGGCGAGCTCGGAGAGGTTTAGGCCGCTCACCTCCGCCCCGCGCAGATCGGCGCGGGCGAGCTTCGCCCCCGCGAGAAGCGCCTGGAAGAAATCACATCCCCGAAGATCGGCGCCTTCGAGATCGGCGCCCATGAGCACCGCCTCGCGAAAGCTCGAACCGCTCAGATCGCCATCGGGCAGCTTCAATTCATTGAGATCGGCCAGCTCCAGGTTGCACCCGGTGAGCGAGCCGGACCACTCGACCACGCTGCGACCAAGGGCTCGGCCGAAATCGGCCTTCATGAAGACGCTTCCGCGAAGATTGCAGGTCTCCATTTCCACGGCCCAGAGGCTGGACCGCTCGAAACGAGCGAACGAGAGGTCGCATCGCCGAAATCGCGCCTCTTCCAGACGGCAAAACGCGAACTGGGCCCCGACATGCCCCTCGTCGTCGGCGAGGGCGCAGTCCTCGAACCCCGTATCACGCAGGTCGGCATGGGCGAAGCGGCAGCGGATCAGGCGGCAGTCCTTGAACCGAGCCCCTTGCAGACAAGCGCCCTGAATATGGACGTCCCGCAAGGTGCAGGCCGCGAACTCCGCGTCGGTGAGATCGAGGTCCGACCAGTCGAGATCGGATAGGTCCAGATCCGACAGCCGGCCGCCGGCTTTCAACTGTGCATGCGACATGCGCCCTCCCCTCTGACGTGACGAGACCTATTGGCCCGTCACGTCAGAAACGGCCGCAGATCAGGCGCCGGACCTGACGTAGATCTCGCCACCCTCGGCTTTGAACTTCTCGCTCATCGCCTCCATTCCCGCCGCGACGTCGTTCTGCCTAGCCGCGGCTTCGCGGATGTCCTGACTGATCTTCATCGAACAGAACTTGGGACCGCACATGGAGCAGAAGTGGGCGGTCTTCATCGCCTCCTTCGGCAGGGTCTCGTCGTGGTATTCGCGCGCGGTCTCGGGATCGAGACCGAGGTTGAACTGGTCCTCCCAGCGGAACTCGAACCGGGCGCGCGAAAGCGCGTCGTCCCAGGCGCGGGCGGTGGGATGGCCCTTGGCGAGATCAGCGGCGTGAGCGGCGATCTTGTAGGCGATGACCCCTTGCTTGACGTCCTCGCGGTCCGGCAGGCCCAGGTGCTCCTTCGGCGTGACGTAGCAGAGCATAGCCGTTCCGAACCAGCCGATCATCGCCGCGCCGATCGCCGAAACGATGTGGTCGTAGCCGGGCGCGACATCCGTCGTTAGCGGGCCGAGGGTGTAGAAGGGCGCCTCGCCACAGGCCTCGAGCTGCTTTTCGACATTGGCCTTGATCTTGTGCATCGGCACGTGCCCCGGACCTTCGATCATGGTCTGGACGCCGTGCTTCCAGGCGACCTTGGTCAACTCGCCTAGGGTTTCGAGCTCGGCGAACTGAGCCGCGTCGTTGGCGTCGGCGATCGAGCCCGGACGCAGCCCGTCTCCCAGACTGAATGAGACGTCATAGGCGCGCATGATCTCGCAGATCTCTTCGAACCGCTCGTAAAGGAAGTTCTCCTTGTGGTGCGCTAGGCACCACTTCGCCATGATCGATCCGCCGCGGCTGACGATGCCTGTGACCCGCTTGGCGGTCAGCGGGATGAACGGAAGCCGCACGCCGGCATGGATGGTGAAATAGTCGACCCCTTGCTCGGCCTGTTCGATGAGGGTGTCGCGGAACACGTCCCAGGTGAGGTCCTCGGCGATCCCGTTCACCTTCTCCAGCGCCTGATAGATCGGGACGGTGCCGATGGGGACAGGGCTGTTGCGGATAATCCAGTCACGGATGTTGTGGATGTTCCGGCCGGTCGAAAGATCCATGACGGTGTCGGCGCCCCAGCGGATCGCCCAGACCATCTTGTCCACCTCGTCGGCCACCGTGGAGAGGACGGCGGAGTTGCCGATATTGGCGTTGATCTTGACCAGGAAGTTCCGGCCGATCGCCATTGGCTCCAACTCGGTGTGATTGATGTTGGCCGGGATTATGGCGCGGCCGCGCGCCACCTCGTCGCGCACGAACTCAGGCGTGACGAAGTCGGGGATGGAAGCGCCGAAGTCCTCCCCGTCGCGGATGGCGCCGTCGTTCTCCTGCCGGCGCAGGTTCTCGCGGATGGCGACATATTCCATCTCCGGCGTCACGATCCCCCGCCGGGCGTATTCGAGCTGGGTGACGGCTGCGCCGGGCTTGGCGCGGTAGACGCGGCGGGGCGCGGAGAAGCGCGGCGCAAGCTGCTCGCCCTTGGCGAAGCCGTTGTCCTCCGGCTTCACCTCCCGCGGGTTGCCGACAAGCTCCACGTCCCCCCGGGAGACGACCCAAGGCTCGCGGGTCCTCGGAAGTCCCTGCTCGATGTCGATCTTGGCCTTCGGATCGGTGTAGGGGCCGGACGGGTCATAGATGGTCACGGGCGGCTCGTTGGCGGAGGGATGCACCGCCACCTCCCGGAATGGCACGCGGATGTCAGGCCAGATCACACCCGGCTGATAGACCTTGCGCGAACCGGGTCGCTCGCCAGTTGGAATCGCATCTTTGACAGGGGTCTGGATATTCACCGGCGCAGGCTCCTTCGCGGCCAAGGGGACCGCCGGACGACCGGGAACACGGGCGCGAAAACGCACCCGAAACGCCTTCCCTTCGCCGGCATGACCCGGATCAGGTTCTACGGGTCGCGGGCTCACCCGCCTCTCAGCCGCTTAGGCGCGGCCCCCCGAGGACATGGCTGAGTCTTAAGGGTGATCGGCCGCAAAGAAAAGCGCCGCCGTCCCGACAAATTCGCGGGCATAATGGGAAACCTTCAGGAGGATCGTCATGCCACGCCTGTTCCTCGCCGCCGTCCTGGCGCTGGTCGTCTCGGGGCCAGCCTTCGCCGCGGATCAAGCAAAGCCCACCACCTCGCAGTGCTTCCGGGTGAGCCAGATCGACAATCACACCAAGGGCGACAACCAGACCCTCTATCTGTCGGTGCGCAACAAGGAGGTCTTCCGACTTGGAATGTCGGGTTCCTGCCTGACCGGAGTATCGAGCAGCGACCCGCTCGTCCTGACCCCAACCGCGGGGACTGACCTGATCTGCCGGCCGCTGGATCTCGATCTGAAGGTCCGCATGGGGCCTGGCGGCCTGACCCCCTGCATCATCAAGGACATCACCAAGCTCACGCCGGAGCAGGTCGCCGCCCTGCCGCCTAAAGTGAAACCCTAGCCGCGCCCAGCCTTTCTGGGTCGCATCCCGCCTTGGCCGCATGCTAACGCCACGGCCAAGGAGTATCGCATGCATCTGGCCAAGTTCCCCCGCGCGCGTTTTGCGCACCTTCCCACGCTGCTCGAAGACGCGCCGCGCCTGGGCCAGGCCCTGGGCCTCAAGCGCCTGCTCATCAAGCGCGACGACTGCACCGGACTGGCCGGCGGGGGCAACAAGACGCGCAAGCTGGAATTCCTCGTCGGCGACGCGCTCGCCAAGGGCGCGGACACCTTGATCACCCAAGGGGCCGTGCAATCGAACCACGTGCGTCAGACCGCAGCCGCGGCCGCGCGGTTCGGCCTCGCCTGCGAAATCATCCTTGAGGAGCGCACCGGCTCGAAAGCGGTCGACTACAACGGTTCGGGCAATGTGCTGCTCGATCGGCTGCTCGGCGCCTCAATCCGCAATGTGCCCGGCGGCACGGACATGAACGCCGAACTGGCCAAGAGCGCCGAGCAGGTCCTGGCCCGCGGCGGCAAGCCCTATGTCATTCCGGGCGGCGGCTCGAACGCGATCGGGGCCCTCGGCTATGTCGATTGCGCTATCGAGCTGGTGCGTCAGGCCGATGCGCAAGGGCTGGTTATCGACCGCATCGTCACCGCTACCGGCAGCGCCGGCACGCACGCCGGGCTTGTCGCTGGGCTGGCGCTGATCGGAGCCGATATCCCGGTGCTGGGGGTCGGGGTGCGTGCGCCAAAGGAGGCCCAGGAAGCGAACGTGCACAAGCTCGCCGTGGAGACCGCGGCGCTCCTGGGGCATGCCGACCGTGTAAAGAGGGAAATGACGGTCGCGAACTGCGACTATGTCGGCGCCGGCTATGGCCTGATCGACGAAGCCGTGATCGACGCGCTCAAACTTGCCGCCCGGACCGAAGGCCTGCTGATCGATCCGGTGTATACCGGCAAGGCCATGAAATGCCTGATCGCCCTTTCCAAGCAGGGCTTTTTCGGCGACGAGACCGTCGTCTTCCTGCATACCGGGGGAGCCCAGGGTCTCTTCGGCTACCACAGCGAGCTGGAAGGATCGCTCAGGTGAGCCTTGTTCTCGGCGTGCTGGGCGGCATGGGGCCAGCCGCCACCCTCGACTTCCTCGCCAAGCTGCAAGCGCTCACCCCGGTCGAGCGCGACCAGGACCACATCCGCACCCTGGTGGACATCAATCCGCAGGTGCCCGACCGCAACGATCCGCTCGCCCGCCCAGGGCCGGTGCTCGCCGAAATGGCGGGAGCCCTGCAAGGGGCCGGCGCCCAGGTGCTGGCGATCGCCTGCAACACCGCCCACGCCTATGCCGACGTCATCGTGCGCGCCTCAGGCCTGCCGCTAGTGGACATGATCGGCACGGCCGCGGCGGCCGCCCGTGATGCAGGCGCGCGCCGCGCCGGCGTTCTTGGCACCCGCAAGGCGCTGAAGCTCTATCGCGAATATCTGGCCGCTCAAGGCATGGGCGCGGTCACCCTGGAGCCCGAAAGCCAAGACCGCTTCATGGACCTGGTCTACCGCATCAAGCGCGGCGATGTGGGGCAGGACGTCAGACTCGAAATGGCCGCTCTCGCCGACGAGCTCGCCGCCGGGGGCGCCGAGGTGGTCATCGCCGGTTGCACCGAGGTCCCCCTGGTCCTAGATCCCCAGGCGGGCCGTTTACCGGTGATCGATGCGGGCGAGGCCTTGGCCCGGCGCTGCGTCGCGGTCTGCCTCGGCCGGGAGCCTATCCCAGCCGTCTAGAGCCGCGCCGCCTTGAAGGTGTCGCAGGCGGCCGGATCGCCGGTCTGCACACCGGTGCGGAACCACCGCATGCGCTGTTCGCTGGAGCCGTGGGTGAATGCATCGGGCATCACCCGACCTTGCGCCTGCTTCTGGATCGCGTCGTCGCCGACCGCCGCGGCGGCCCGGATGCCATCCTCGACGTCGGCGGGATCCAGCGAGACCTGTCCGCCGGAAACCGCCGCGGCGTGCGCAACCCAGACACCGGCGTAACAATCGGCCTGCAGTTCTAGGCGCACCGCCGAGGAGTCGGCGCCGCGCGAGCCGCGCTCCACCTGGCGCGTAGCACCGGTCAGGTGCTGGACATGATGGCCGATCTCGTGGGCGATCACATAGGCGCGGGCGGCCTCGCCCTTGGCGCCGAACCGGGTTTCCAGTTCCCGCCAGAAGGCGAGATCGAGATAAACCTTCTGGTCGGCCGGGCAGTAGAACGGCCCCATCGCCGACTGGCCCATGCCGCAGCCGGTGCCGGTCGCTTGATCGTAAAGCACTACCGAGGCGGGACGTTGGTAGCGTTGGCCTTCCTGGGCGAAGATCTGGGACCAGACATCGGTGGTCGACTGCTCGATGACGTCGACGAACTGCCCCCCCGCATCGGAGGTCTGGCCGCGCACGCCTTCCTGCTGCTGCGCTTGACCGCCGGTCCCCTGGACGACCGACATGGTGGTCGAAGGATCGATGCCGAAGACGAAATAGCCGATGAGCGCCAGGACGACGCCGCCCAGGCCTATGCCGCCGACGCCGGCTGCGCTCATCCCGCGCCGATCTTCGATATTTCCGCCTCTGCGGCCACCTTGCCAGCGCATGCCCCGCTCCCTCGTGAAACGCCGCCGTAAGAACGCGCAAGTTCAGCTTAAGGATGCGGGGAATTCGCGCCGCTGTCAGCGGGGGTTTTTCGACGCCGCCCGAACTCTCTCATTGGAAGCGGCGAGCGCGGCGTCGGGAATGGACGCGTAGCCCGCAACGCCCCCTGCCACCGGTCGATCGGAGCGCTGGATATCCGGCGGCGGCAGCGAAGCTTCGAACGTCCGCAGGCGCTGCTCGCTTTGGACGCGCGCCTCGAGCGTGTTGAGCTGATTTTCCAGGGCGATGGCGCGCTGACGATCGATCTGCTGCTGGGCCTGGTAAGCGGGATCGTTCAGCACGGATCCGTACGGCTGGGCCATCGCCGGCGGCGCGCCGAGAACACCTATTCCGATGGCGACGACAAGGGTTCGCATTTCAGCGGAACGTCCCACGGCCCGTTGGGGTCCGCGCTAGCGATGCGAGACGGTGAAGCGCGTCAGTTGCTCGCGCGGCGCGCTCCACTCTGGATCCATTTCTATGGCCTTCTGATAGTCGAAATAGGCGGACTTGGCGTCGTCCAAACCTTCGTGGGCTATCGCCCGGTTGTAGTAGGCCTTTGCGGGCTCGGAGACGCCCAACTCGATGGCCCTGTTCAGATCGGGCAGGCTCTCGGCGTATCGCTTCTGTCCGATGAAGGCTGCGCCACGATTGACATAGGCCTCGCCCAGGTCCGGCTGCAGGCGGGCGGCCTGGCTGAAGTCCTGCGCCGCATCGACATAGGAGGCGCGACGCAGCTTGAAGACTCCGCGGTTCACATAGGTCCCGGCTCGATCCCGCAAAGGCAGGAACTCGGTGTCGAGCGCCAGGGTGCAAACCTCCTCGAACTTCGGATCGGTCTCCCCGTTCACCGCCGCGTCGGAACACGCCTCGGCAAGCCCGCCGCCCAACACCGTCACCGCACCCTCGGCGGCCGTCGCCACAGCCAGGGCGGCGATGGCGATCGTCGCGATCAGCATTCCCTTGAGCATGATCCCAGCGCCTCCAGCGCCCTTGGATCGCGGCGGCCCGGGCCCATCCGGGCCGTCGCACATAGACCCGCTTCACCCGAAGAATCTTCCTCGAACGGCGATCTGTCAACGAAAGCAATGCACGCCTGCCGTGAGCAAGTCTTTGTCCGCGCGAGCTATTTCGAGGTGGGAGCGCGGAACCGACGTGTCTCGCGGAAGAGGATGTAGACACCGCTCGCCGCCACCACCAAAGCGCCAACGACCGTCGCCGCACGCGGGATCTCATCCCAGACCAGGTAGCCGATGATGCAGGCCCAAACGAGTTGGGTGTAATCGAAGGGAGCAACCACGGCCACCGGCGCTCGGCGCAGGGCCTCGGTGAGGAGGAGTTGCCCCGTTCCCCCGATCAGGCCGGTGCAGACCAGCATGAGAAGCGTAGTGAGGTCCGGAACCGTCCAGCCGCCGAACGGCAGACTCGCCAGGCCCACCAGCATGCCGGCGAGCGTGAAGTAGAAGACGATCGTCGGCCCCGGCTCGGTTCGGCCGATCTCGCGGATGGCGATCATCGCGCCAGCCGCGCCCAAGGCGCCCAGTAGCCCGAAAGCCGCGCCGAGATTGGCCATATGTGTCGGGTCGGGACGGATCATGATCAAGACGCCCAGGAAGCCGACCACGACCGCTCCCCAGCGATGAACGCCCACCGCCTCCTTCAGGATGAGGGCGGACAACGCCGTCATGAAGAGCGGCGAGGCGAACGAGAGCGCCGTCGACTCCGTCAGCGGCAACATCGAGACCGCCGTGAAACCACACACCATGCCGACCAGCCCGACCGCGGCCCGTGTGGCGTGGCCGCCCAGGCGCCTTGTCCTGAGCACGCCGAAGCCTGACGTGCGCGACACGTAGAGCAGCACGGGAACGAAGGCGAACGCGTTCCGGAAGAAGACGATCTCGAGCACCGGCGCGCCCCGCTCCGCGCACGCCTTCACCAAGGCGGCGAGGACCGCCATGCAGGCCATGGCGGCGACGCGGAGAGCTATCCCCATGCCGTTGCGCTGAACGACAGCATGGGCGGCGGAGTCGGCGGACAAGGGGTTCTCCTTCGTCTCGTCCATAGAGGCGCCGGCCGCCGGGCGCCATAGGCCTCAAGCGCGCATGGCGAAGCCTTCCGACTCGCGTGACCTTGCGGCACGCACGTCACCCTGGCGGCGAACCACGGAGAGACATCGCCATGACGATCGGTTTGATGATGGCGGCTTGGACGCTCGTCCTCGCCTTCGTGCAGATCCTGCTTTTCGACATCGCCAGGACGAGCCAGTACGGCATGAAATGGAACACGGGTCCGCGTGACGGCGAAATGCCGCCGCTCAGCCCGAGGGCCGAACGCCTGAAGCGGGCGCAGGACAATCTGTTCGAAACCCTGCCCCTGTTCCTGGGCGCGGTGCTGATCGCCCATGTCGCAGGCAAGGAGAGCGAGATCACCGCCCTGGGCGCGCAAATCTATTTCTGGGCGCGCGTCGCCTATGTGCCGCTATACGCCTGGGGCGTGCGTCACCTGCGCTCGCTCGTGTGGCTGGTGAGCATAGTGGGTCTGGGCATGATCGCGCAGGCCATCCTCATCCCCTAGGCCTGACGCGGCCGTTGAGCCATCTTCCAGGGGTGTTCGATTTCGTGTGCTCGAGTAGGAAGATGGCGAAGGGCGACGCTCCGGCGCAGGTGTTCCGGCGACTGACGGCCACGGTGCTCGCGCTTTTCCTAGCCGCCTGCGCCTCCCTGACCCGAGAGGACTTCACCGCCGACGAGGCGTACCGCGCGCTGCCCCCGTCTGCGGCCGACATCCGCTTCGATGCGACGAATGAGGCGGCTGGAATCGCGTTCAGCGCGCGAGCCCAGCAGCAGCGCGCGGGACGCGGCGATGGCCAGGTGGACGTACTCGCCATCTCCGGCGGCGGCGCGGACGGCGCCTACGGCGCCGGCGTCATGGTCGGCTGGACCAAGGCTGGCGGCCGTCCGTCCTTCGAGATCGTCACCGGCGTCAGCACCGGCGCCTTGATCGCGCCCTTCGCCTTTCTGGGACCTGCCTGGGACGAGAAGCTGACCGAAGCCTATGCGGGCGGCACGGCCAGCCAGGTGCTCCACGGGCGCGGCCTCGGCGTTCTCTTCGCTTCGAGCCTCTACGACCCGATCTACCTGCGCGACCTCGTGGAGGCCTACTGCACTCCGGTCATGCTGCACGAGATCGCCCAGGAGCACGCCAAGGGCCGGCGACTGCTGATCGCCACCACCAACCTCGACAGCCAACAGACCGTGATCTGGGACATGGGGGCCATAGCCAGCCGCGGCGGTCCCGAAGCGCTTGAGCTCTTTCGGAATGTCCTGGTCGCCTCCTCGGCCATCCCCGGGGTCTTTCCGCCGGTCGTCATCCCGATTGGTCAAGCCGATGGTCGCCAGGTGGACGAACTGCACGTGGACGGCGGCGTGACCGCCCCGTTCGTCTCGATCCCCGAAGGTCTCTATTTCTGGGAAGCCCCGGATCAGCCACGGCAGCGCAGCCGCATCTTCGTGCTGATCAATGGCAAGGTCGATCCGACCTTCGCCGTCGTGCGCGGCGGCGCGCCGACGATCCTGGCGCGGGCCTACGATACGATGATGAAGACCAACCTCAGGGTGCATCTGGCGGCTACGCGGGGCTTCGCCGAGCGTCACGATATGGATTTCGCCGTGGCCGAGATTCCCAGGGACGCCGAGAGCGGCAGTCTCAACTTCCAACCGGAGAACATGAAGCGGCTCTTCGAATTGGGGCAGGCACGCGCCATCGCCAGAACCGCGTGGAGCAGCGCCAACTGAGCGTGGCGCCTTCGCGGAACCACATCAGCCGCGCGCCCGTTGGACGTGCGGGACGGCGTAACCGAACGAGGTTAGCGATGCGACTTACGAAGAAGGCCGCCGCGGTCGGCGCCACCCTGCTTCTGACCGCTTGCGGCACCACCATGACCGAACGGGCCGCAACTGGCGGCCTGGCCGGCGCGGCCGTCGGCGCGGCTGTCGACAGCTCGGTGACCGGCGCCCTGGTCGGCGGCGCTGCTGGCGCGGCGCTCGGCGCGGCCACGACCCCCCGGAACAACGCGAACGTCAACCGACGCCAATATTACGACGAAGGCGCGCGACGCTATTATTACTACGATCCTGGTTCGCGCCGCTACTATTGGGAAGACGGCAGCCCGCGCTACTAGGGCTTAGAGCGCCGAGACCGTATAGCCGGCCTCTTCGATCGCCGCGGCGATGGCGTCGCGGCGATCGACGCCGTTCACCGTCACGCGCCCGCTAGGCAGATCGACATCCACCTTCGCCGCTGGATCGACCGTCCGCACCGCCTTGGTGACCGTCTGTACGCAGTGGGCGCACGACATGCCTTCGACATTGAACTGCATATTGAGGTTCCTTGTGTTGAACCTCGGATGCACCTTCCGACCATGGGAAGGTCAATACCGTGACAGCCCCTTGACCCTCCCATGATGGGAATCTTTATCTAGGCTGGGCATCGATGGCTTGGAGCCCAGCCCATGTCGACCAACACCTTGACGCCTATCGAGATTCCGGTTCGTGGCATGACCTGCGCGTCCTGCATCGGCCGTGTCGAGAAGGCGATACGCAACACGCCCGGCGTCGCAGCGGCCAATGTGAATCTCGCGGCCGAGCGCGCGCACGTGGAGCTTACGAGCGCCGGAGACACAGGCGCCGTGGTGGAGGCGATCCGTAAGGCCGGATACGAACCTCTCGAGCGCACCATCGAGCTGAACATCAAGGGCATGACCTGCGCGAGCTGCGTCTCGCGCGTAGAAAAGGCATTGCGCACGGCGCCGGGCGTGCTGGAGGCGCAGGTGAACCTCGCCACCGAGCGGGCGCGCGTCCGCGTTCTCGCCGGCGGGCCGGAACCGGACCGCCTGATCGCGGCCGTGCAAGGGGCGGGATACGACGCCACGCCCGTTGAGTCGGGCGGCGGCGACGTCGCCGACCGGGAACAGGCCGCGCGCGAGGCTGAAATCAAAAGCCTCACCAGGGACCTGGTCATCGCGGCGGCCGGGACAGCGCCGCTCTTCATCATCGAGATGGGCCGCCACTTCATCCCGGGGGTCCACCATTGGCTGGCGATGAACCTGGGGGAGCAGCCCTGGCGCGTGGCGAGCTTCCTGCTCGCCGCCATCGTTCTTGCTTGGCCGGGCCGGCGGTTCTTCACCAAGGGCGTCCCGAACCTTATCCGGCGCTCGCCCGACATGAACTCGCTGGTGGTCCTGGGGACCAGCGCAGCCTTCGCCTATTCGACGGTCGCCACCTTCGCCCCGGGCGTGCTGCCGCAGAACGCCAACCACGTCTATTACGAAGCCGCGGCGGTGATCGTGACCCTGATCCTCCTGGGACGGCTTTTCGAAGCACGCGCCAAGGGCAGGACCAGCGAAGCGATCAAGCGGCTCATGACCTTGCAGGCCAAGACCGCACGCGTCGTGCGCGACGGCTCCGAACATGACGTGCCGATCGCGGACGTCATCGCCGGCGACATCGTGGCCGTTCGCCCCGGTGAGCGCGTCCCGGTCGACGGGGAGGTCGTGGACGGCGCGTCGTTCGTCGATGAGTCCATGATCACGGGCGAGCCGGTGCCCGTCGAGAAGAACCCCGGCGCGGCGGTCGTCGGCGGAACCGTGAACGGCACGGGCGCCTTCCGCTTCCGCGCGACCCGGGTGGGCGCCGAAACCATGCTGGCCCAGATCGTGCGGATGGTGGAGGCGGCCCAGGGCTCGAAGCTTCCGATCCAGGCGGCCGTGGACAAGGTGACCGGCTGGTTCGTTCCGGCAGTCATCGCGGCGGCCTTGCTGACCTTCGTCGTCTGGCTGGTGCTGGCGCCCAGCCCCGCCCTGGCCTTCGCCCTGGTCAACGCGGTCGCTGTACTGATCATCGCCTGTCCGTGCGCCATGGGGCTGGCGACCCCGACCTCGATCATGGTCGGGACCGGCAGGGGCGCGGAACTCGGCGTGCTGTTCCGGCAAGGGGAGGCCTTGCAGGCGCTTCGGGACGTCCGCGTCGTCGCCTTCGACAAGACGGGCACCCTGACTCTCGGGCGCCCGGTCCTGACCGACCTTCAACCCGCGTCAGGCTTTGACGCTGACGAGGTGCTCGCCCTGGCTGCGGCCGTCGAAGGCCAGTCGGAGCATCCCATCGCGCAAGCGGTCGCCCAGGCGGCCAGCAGCAAGGGGCTGACGATTCCGCAGGCCCTGAATTTCGAGGCGACGCCTGGCTTCGGCGCTCGGGCGCTCGTCGATGGACGACGCGTCGAGATCGGCGCCGACCGCTTGATGGCCAGGCTTGGCCTGGACGTCGCCGCCTTCGCGAGCGAGGCCGAGCGCCTGGCCGCCGAAGCCAAGAGCCCGCTCTATGTCGCGGTCGATGGCCAGCTGGCGGCCATCATGGCCGTGGCCGACCCGATCAAGGCGACCACCGCCGAGGCGCTGAAGGCGCTCCACGGCATGGGGCTGAAGCTCGTCATGGTGACCGGCGACAACCGCCGCACGGCGAGCGCGGTCGCAGCCCAACTCGGCCTGGACGACATCGAGGCCGAGGTGCTGCCCGAGGGCAAGGTCGAGGCCGTCAAGAGCCTGCGCCAACGCTTCGGGCCAATCGTCTTCGTCGGGGACGGCGTCAACGACGCGCCCGCCCTGGCCGCCGCGGACGTCGGCGTCGCCATGGGCGCGGGAACCGATGTCGCCATCGAGAGCGCCGATGTTGTGCTGATGCGGGACGACCTGCGCGCCGTGGCCGCGGCCGTCTCCTTGAGCCGCGCCGTGATGCGCAATATCGGACAGAATCTCGCCTGGGCGTTCGGCTACAACGCGGTCCTGATCCCGGTTGCGGCCGGCGTTCTCTACCCAGCCTTCGGCCTGCTTCTCTCACCTATGGCCGCCGCCGGCGCCATGGCGCTCTCGAGCGTGAGCGTCGTGACCAACGCCCTCCGCCTCAAAGGCTTCAAGCCGCTCGCCTGAAGGAGACCATCCCTTGAACATCGGACAGGCCGCGAGGGCCTCTGGCGTCAGCGCCAAGATGATCCGCTACTATGATGAAATCGGTCTCGTGCGCCCCTCGGCCCGGACCGAGGCGAACTATCGCGAATATGATCAGCGGGAGATCAACGAGCTCCGGTTCATTCGGAGGGCCCGTTCGTTGGGCTTCTCCATGGCCGAGATCACGCGGCTTCTTTCGCTATGGCGCGACCGTGACCGACCGAGCCGCGAGGTGAAGGCGATCGCCGACAAGCACCTCGCCGACCTCGACGCCCGCATCGCCGAGATGCAGTCCATGGCCGATACGCTGAGGCAGCTCTCACGCTGCTGCGCCGGCGATGATCGGCCCGACTGCCCGATCCTGGCCGATCTCACCGGAGAAGCGCCGGCGAAGGCGAAAACCTAGTCGGGCCGATAGGCGCGAAGGAAGGTGTCCACGGCTTCGCGGACCTGCGCCTCCATCTCCTCGCCCGTCATGTCCTTGGTTATGACGCCCCAGATCCGCGGCTGCAGCACGCCGGAAATCGCCAGGTCCTTGAACTGCTGCGCCGCCACGAAGGGATCGGCGCGACGAAGCACTCCCTTGTCCATGAGGTCGGAGAGATACTCGCCGATCTTGGTCAGCAGGACCTTCGGACCGAAATCGTAGAACATCCGCCCGATTTCGGGAAAGCGCTCGCTCTCGGCCACAACCAGACGATGGATGCCGCGGGACTCCGGCGTCAGGAGCAGCCGCAGGAAACTGTCGGCGAAATGCTCGAGTCGTTCGCGCGGCGTGTCGCCGTCATGCGCGACATCGAACAGCGTCTCGGCCAAGGCGCCGCATTGGCGCTCCATAACCGCGGCGAACAGATCCTCCTTGGATTTGAAGTAGTTGTAGAGCGTGCCCTTCGACCCGCCGAGCCGGGCGGCGATGGTCGACATCGAGGTGGCCGCGTAGCCCTCCGCGAGAAAGCACTGGCGCGCCACGTCCAGGATGACGTCGCGCCGCTCGTCGCGGCGTTCTTCCCGTTTGCTTGGGGCGCTACCCATTCCCATATGACCATCCTGTACGGTTTGGACTTGACGAGGTCCAGAGCTTGGAACATATGACCGTACCGTACGGTTTTCCACCGGCGACAGTTCAAACCTTTGCGAGACGCGGCATGGCCCGCCAGATCCTCCCCTTCGCGTCGGCGGCCCTCCTCTTGGCGGGCTGCGCTGCTGTTCCAGACCTGGGCGCCCCCCCTCAGGTCCGGACGCCGCAGGCCTATGCCGCAACCCAGAGCTTTTCGGCCCCGCGAGCCGAGTGGCCCTCAGATCAATGGTGGAAAAGCTATGGCGACGGCCAGCTCGATACGCTCGTGGACGAAGCGCTGGCTGGCTCGCCTACCCTCGCCCAGGCCCAGGCGCGAGTGCGCGCCGCCCAGGCTCGCGCGCAGCAGGCGCGAGCCGCCACGCTGCCTAGCCTCTCCGCAAACGCCCAGGCGGCCGAAACCAAGCAGAGCTACAACAACGGCATTCCGCCCGCGTTCGTGCCACACGGCTATAACGACACCGGCCGGGCCAGCCTAGACCTGAGCTTCGATCTCGATCTTTGGGGACGCAATCGCGCCGCGCTCGCCGCTGCGACCTCCGAGGCGGTGGCCACCGAAATGGACGCGGCCCAGGCGCGCCTGATGCTTTCGACCTCGGTCGTCGCGTCCTACGCCGATCTCGGACGCGCGTTCGCAGAGGCCGAAGCCGCGCAGCAGGCGCTCGAAAACCGCGAGACGACCCGCAAGCTGGTGGCCCAGCAGGTCGTCAACGGTGCGGCCAACCAGGGCGAGCTCAAGCAGGCGGAAGCCGCCGTCGCCAGCGCAAGGCAGGAACTCGCCGCCGCCGAAGAGCAGATCGGTCTTGCCCGCGATCAGATCGCCGCCCTGCTGGGCGCTGGCCCAGACCGAGGCTTGGCCATCACCCGTCCTTCGCGCCCGAGCGACCGCGCGTTCGGATTGCCCGATAACCTCGCCGCCGATCTCCTTGGCCGCCGGCCGGATCTGCAGGCGGCCCGCCTGCGAGCGGAGGCCGCCGCCAAGCGCGTGGACGTCGCCCGAGCCGACTTCTATCCCAACGTGAACCTCGCGGCCTTCATAGGCGTACAGTCGTTGGGCTTGGACATGCTGACGGAGTCCGGCTCGGACATCGGCCAGGCGGGCCTTGCGCTCAGCCTGCCGATCTTCCAGGGCGGCCGGCTCTCAGGCGCCTATCGGGGCGCTCGCGCGGAGTATGACGCCGCAGTCGCCGCCTATGACGCCACCCTCGTCCAGGCCCTGAAGGAAGTCGCCGACGCCGCTGTCAGCGAACGCGCCCTCGCCACGCGCCTTGCCTCGGCTCGCGAGGCCTTGGCGAAAGGCGAGGAAGCCTATCGGATCGCCCGCATGCGCTACGAGGGCGGCCTCGATTCCTACACCTCGGTCCTTACGGCCGAGAACGCGCTGATCCTCCAACGGCGAGCAGCCGCGGACCTCGAATCCCGAGCCCTGGCGCTCGATGCTGCGCTCGTGCGCGCGCTCGGCGGCGGTTTCCGCGCCGCCTGATCCCAACCGTTTTCCGCCCTCCCCGGAAAGGCCTCCCATGCCCGATGACATCGGATCCCATCCTCAACCCGCCTTGACGGGCGACGCCCAGGGCAAGCCGGCGTCGAACAACGGAGCGCGCCGAAAGCGCCTGTTCATGATCCTTGGCGGCGCGGTCGCCGGGGCGGCCGTGCTCTGGGGCGGATACTGGCTGCTGATCGGTTCGCACTACGTCGCGACGGACAACGCCTACGTCAACGCCGACACCGCACAGGTCACCGCACTGGTCGCCGGTCAGATCATCGAGGCGCCCGTGAGCGAGACGCAGATGGTCAAGAAGGGCCAGGTGCTCGCCTTGATCGATCCGGCCGACTATCGACTGGCGGTCGAGCGGGCGCGGGCCGAGCTGGGGCAAGCCGAGCGGCGCGTGGGGCAGTATTTCGCCAATGACGAGGCCCTGAGCGCCCAGACGTCCGCACGGAACGCCGACATCGCCCGCGCCGAAGCCCAACTCGCCAGCGCGCGCTCCGACTTCTCGCGCGCCGAGGTGGAATACGGCCGGCGTCGTAACCTCTCCGCCTCGGGAGCGGTGTCCGGGGACGAGCTGACCCAGGCCGAAAATAGGTTCCAAGCGGCCAGGGCCGCGCTGACCGCCGCCCAGGCGGGGCTCGCCCAGGCTCGCGCCAACGCCGCTCAATCGGTCGGTCAGCAAAAGGCGGCTAACGCCCTGATCGCCGGGACCGACGCCAAGACCAATCCCGAAGTCGCCGCCGCCCGCGCCCGCCTGGCGCAGGCCGAGCTGGACCTTTCCCGGACCACGATCCGCTCGCCTGTCGACGGCGTGGTGGCTCGCAAGCAGGTGGTCGTCGGCCAGAAGATCGCCAACGGCGCGCCGGTCATGAGCGTGGTTCCGATCCAGTCGGCCTATGTGGACGCCAACTTCAAGGAAGTGCAGCTGCGGAAGGTCCGCGCCGGCCAGCCCGTCGAACTCACCAGCGATCTTTACGGCAAGAGCGTGAAGTTCCACGGCAAGGTGGCTGGGCTGGCGGGCGGCACGGGCTCGGCCTTCGCCCTGATCCCGGCGCAGAACGCCACCGGCAACTGGATCAAGGTCGTCCAGCGCGTCCCCGTCCGGATCGTCCTCGATCCGAAGGAACTGGCCGAACACCCCCTGCGCGTCGGCCTTTCCATGGAAGCCACGATCGACGTCTCGAAGCGCTAGGAGCCGGCCGTGACCCAGGTCCGACCCACGCCCGCGCCGCTGACGGGCCTCCCCCTGCTCATGGCCGGGCTCCTGCTTGGCCTCGCCAACTTCATGGTGGTGCTCGACATCACCATCGCCAACGTCGCCGTGCCCCACATCGCCGGCGGACTGGCCGTCTCGCCCAGCCAGGGCACCTGGGTCATCACCTCCTATTCGGTGGCCGAGGCCATCACGGTCCCCCTGTCCGGCTGGCTCGCCCAAAGATTCGGCGCGGTGAAGGTGTTCGTCTTCGGCCTGGTCGGCTTTGGCGTCTGCTCGATCCTCTGCGGCCTCGCGCCGACCTTCGGCTTCCTGGTCCTCGCCCGCGTGCTGCAAGGGCTCTGCGGCGGGCCGATCATGCCGATGTCGCAGACCCTGCTGCTGCAGATCTTCCCGAAAGAGCGAGCTCCCCAGGCCCTCGGCATATGGAGCATGACCACCGTGGTCGGACCGATCGCCGGGCCGATCCTTGGAGGCGCCATCTCCGACAGCATCGGTTGGCACTGGATCTTCTTCATCAATATCCCTGTGGCGTTCGGCGTGGCGTTCCTGGCCTATCGGGTGCTGATCGCGCGTCAGGAGCCGACCCGCCGCCTGCCCGTCGACTATGTCGGCCTTGGCCTGTTGATCCTCTGGGTCGGCGCGCTGCAGACCATGCTCGACACCGGGAAGGAGCACGACTGGTTCGCCTCTCCGATGATCGTCGGCCTCGCCGTCATCGCCGCCATCGGCTTCGCCGCATTCCTGATCTGGGAGCTGACGGCGGAGAACCCGATCGTGAACCTGCGCGTGTTCCGGCATCGCGGCTTCACCGTGGGGGTCATCACGCTCAGCATGACCTTCGGCGCCTTCTTCGGAACCGTTGTCCTGATCCCGCTCTGGCTGCAGACGAACATGGGCTACACCGCCACCTGGGCAGGCTACGCGGCCGCATTCCAGGGCGTGCTGGCGGTCATCATGTCGCCCATAGTCGCCAGCCAAGTCGCCAGACGCGATCCACGGGCGCTGGTCTCCTTCGGGATTTTCTGGATGGCCGGCATCGCCATCTGGCGGACCCACTTTGCGACCAACGCCGACTTCATGACCATCGCCTTGCCCCAGCTGTTCCTGGGCTTCGCCATGCCGTTCTTCTTCATCCCGACGCAGAGCATCGCGCTGGGCGCTGTCGATCCGGAGGAGACCGCCGCGGCGGCCGGCATAGCCAACTTCCTGCGCGTGGTCGCCGGCGCCTTCGCCACCTCGCTCATCAACACCGCCTGGGAAAACACCGCCAGCGCCAAGCGGAACGAGCTCGTCGGCGTCCTGAATCAACCTCAGGGCGCTATGGATCAAATGATCGCCCAGGGCTTCACGCCCGACCAGGCGCTCCGCCAGCTCGAAGGCCTGGTGCAGTCCCAAGCGGTCATGCTCTCGACCAACGAGATGTTCCTCGTGACCGCCTTCGTCTTCGCCGCTGCTGCGGCCACGATCTGGCTGGCGCCTCGGCCCAAGCGCGCCGCGGCCCCTGGCGGAGGACACTAGGGCGCTTGCTTCCCGCTACGTGAACGTGCGCCTTAATCGGCGGACGAACATGCGGGAGAAGCCAGATGGCCGATTTTGGAAGCGATCTCGAGCTTGAGAGCTTCCGCGCAGAAGCGCGGGCTTGGCTGGAAGAGAACTTCCCGCCGTCGCTTCGCGGCAAGACGGGCATCGCCGCCCAGCTGATGGATGGACCGGAGCCCACCGGGGACGTGCTGCTGTGGAAGCAGCGTATGGGCGCCAAGGGGTGGGGCACACCCACCTGGCCCGCGGAGTACGGCGGCGGCGGCCTTTCACCCCAGCAGGCCCGCGTCCTGCAGCAGGAAATGGCGAAGATCGGCGCCTTCAACCCGCTGACGGCGGGCATGGGGGTGACCATGATCGGGCCGACCATCCTCGATTACGGCACGGAGGAACAGAAGCGGAAGCACATCCCGCCCATCGTCCGCGGCGAGGTGCGGTGGTGCGTCGGCTATTCCGAGCCGGGCGCGGGCTCTGACCTCGCGTCGCTGCAGATGCGCTGCGTCGACGTCGGCGACCATTGGGAAATCAACGGGCAGAAGATCTGGACCTCGGGCGCGCAGTACTCCGACTGGTGCGGCGCCCTGGTGCGCACGGACCCGACCGCCAAGAAGCACGAAGGCATCAGCTTCATGCTGGTCGATATGCACCAGCCCGGCATCGAGACGCGGCCGATCAAGCTGATCGCCGGCGCCTCGCCCTTCTGCGAAACCTTCTTCACCGACGCGCGGGCCGAGAAGGACGCCCTGCTGGGCGAACTCAACGCCGGCTGGACGGTCGGCAAGCGCCTCCTGCAGCACGAGCGGGCCAGCCAGACCGGCGCCTCCACCGGCGGCGGGAAGACCACGCCCCTGCAGGACATCGCCAAGCGCTATGTGGGCGTGGATGAGAACGGCCGCATCGCAGACGCCGAGCTCCGCACCCGCATCGCCGCCCACCAGATCGACGCCCGCGCGCACGCCCTGACGCTGGCGCGAGCCGCGGCCGAGGCGCGCGGCGCAGGGGGCGCCACCAACGCCGCCTCGGTGCTGAAGAACTCGGCCACCGCCGTCGCCCAGACACGGTCGGAGCTGCTCATCGAGATCATGGGCGCGCAAGGCCTCGGCTGGGAGGGCGAGAGCTTCACGGCCGAGGAACTGGAGACGGTGCGCAGCTGGCTGTCGGGCAAGGCCATGTCGATCTATGGCGGCTCCGCGGAAATCCAGAACAACATCATCTCCAAGCGCATCCTCGGCCTGCCGGACACCACGCAGTCCAGCTGACGAACCCTAGGCCGGCGCGGTGTAGCGGCGCTCGATGACCTCGCGCACCGCGGCCCTGGTCATCGCGGCGTCCTGGCCGTCCTGCAGGGCTTCGACCTCGTCGGCGAGGTCGTCGTCCTTGATCGCCTCGCGGAACCAGCGCGCGTAGTCGCCGACGTGCAGGTGGTGCAGCCAGGTGGCGTCGTCCACGCCTTCGGCGATCTGCATGAACAGCATCAGGTTCTGAGCCCTCAGGTTCAGCCGTCCATCCGGCCCGCGGAAATAGAAGCTCTTGTCTTCGCCCAGTTCGCCCTGCGCGTATTTCCGCGTGTGGCGCTTGCGCTCCTGCGTAGGCGCGTCCGCCGCTATCCACAGCGGTCCGATGTCAGCCCTCCGATCCCAGAACAGCACCTTGTCGTCGGCCGGGGGCGCCTGGACCGGCGGCGTAGCGACCTTAAGAACCCTGCAGAAGCTCTCCACCACCTCCTTGGCCCTTGGTCCGACCACGAGGAGCACATTCACGGCGTGTAACGCTTCAGGGGCCATCTGATCGGGGTGCACGGTGACATAGATGGCGTCTCCAAGATCGGCGGGCAGTCCTTCGCCACCGGCGGGAAGCATGTGATGCGCCTCGTCGACGAGCAGCCAGTGCGGCCGCGCGGTCGCCGCTCGAAGGTCGCAGATCCGCAAGGCCGCCTCGCGGAAGAAGGAGGGCCGATCCTGCACCTTCAGTCCCAGCATGTTCATCGAGAGCGGCGGCGCGTCGGGCCTTTCAAGGACCGCCATGACCTCGTGGATCACCGGTTCATGCTTGGCGTCGCCGATGACGATCAGGCCTTCAAGGTCGTCGTAATCGCCTTCGGGATCGAAGATGCAGAGCTGGAATCCCTGCCCGCCCAGCTTCTCCATCAGAGCCGTGGCGAGGGTCGATTTCCCGAGGCCGGAAGAGCCGGCGACCAGCACCCCGCCCCCACCGGCCCTGATGCTCGCCGCCGGGTCCTCGGCGCCGATCGGGATTCGTCGGCGCTCCGCCGCCGACGCCGCGAGCACGGATTCATCGGCGAGCATGGCGTCGATGGCCTCGATCACCCCGGCGCCATGGTCGGCCGCGGTCACGAGATCGGCCGTCTGCTTGACGGCGTCGAGCGCATTGGCGACCGCGACCGAACAGCCGCAGGCGGTCAGAAAAGCATGATCGTTCTCGGCGTCGCCGATCGCCACGACGTTCAGAGCAGAAAGGCCCATGGCCGAAAGCGCCGCGGCCAGGCCGGTCGCTTTGTTGACGCCGGGCGGCAGGACCATCACCGCGCCCTTGTTGAAAATGATCTGCCACTCGAGCCCGAGTTCGCGGATGGCCTCGAGCACGGCGGTTTCGTTCGGCTCCCAGGTGGCGACGATGCCGCGGCCGACCGACAGCGGCGCGACCCCACGCGCCTCCAGCGCCGCGACCAACTCAGGCGGCGGCGCAGTGGCGACGAGACGTTCCTCCCGGCCTTTGGGGAAGTAGAGCAGCGATCCGTTCTCGGCCACCACCAGATCGAACAGGTCGAGTCGGTCGAAGACGCTCTGCAGATCCGGCAGTTCGCGGCCGGTCACCATCAGGAGCTTGCGGCCGCTGGCCTTTAGGCGAGCGAGCGCATCGATGGTCGGGGCGTCGACCCGTCCGTGATGGGCGAGGGTGCCGTCGTAGTCGGTGGCCAGCGCGATGAGCTGCATGGTTCAGGAGCGACGCAAGCCCTCGGCGGTTCCAAAGGCGGCGCTCGCCCGCTTAGGTTTTGGCGGGATTTTCGCCCGAGACCTCCCCGTACTTCATGCCCTCCAGCTTCAAGCCGTCGGGATCAAGGAAGAACACCGCATAGTAGTCCTCGTAGTACTCTCCCGCCGGATCGACGATCTGGACGCCCTCCTTACGCAGAAAGGCTTGCAGCTCGTCCACGTCCGCCCTGCTGCGGAGTTCGAAGGCGTAGTGGTGAAAGCCGACGTCGCCGATGCGGTAGGGACGCTTGCGCCCCTCCTCGTCGGCCTGGCCGATCCAGAAACGCGTCTGGCCGTTGGTCCAGCCGATCGTGTCCTCGTAGTCGCCGAGGATCTCGAAACCGAGAAACGTGAAGAGCTTCTGATAGAAGGCCTTGGACTTCTTGAAGTCGCTGACCCTGATGACCAGGTGGTCAATTCCCACGACGCGCGCCATTGGGGCTCCTCCTTTGGCGCAATAACGCATCGCCTAGTCGTTGGTCTCGAAACCTGCTGGACGGGGCGTGCGCGATCTATGCTATCTGCCGTGAACGGCTCGTCAGGGCCAAGGCCGCAAGGAAGCAGCATTGACCCTGGAAGCTGACGCCTTCCCAAAGCAGACGACTTCGCAGGCGGTCGCCGCCAACCCGTCACGTCCCTTGCGGATCGCGTTCCTTTCGTACCGATCCGACCCGAAGGTCGGCGGACAAGGCGTCTATCTGGCCGAGGCGGCGCGCGCCCTGGCGGAGCTGGGGCACAGGGTCGACGTCCTCTCCGGACCGCCCTACCCGCTGCTGCCTCCCGCCGTCCGGCTGATCAAGCTGCCCTCGCTCGACCTCTACGCCCAGCCGCACAACGGCCATCGCGCCCTGCGCTGGCGGCACCTCAAGAGCTGGACAGACACGGCCGAGTACTTCGGCCATATCAGCGGCAAGTTCATGGAGCCGTGGAGCTTCGGACGCAGGGCGGCGAAATACCTTGAGCGCCATCGGTCGGACTACGATGTCGTACTCGACAACCAGTCCCTATCGTCAGGTTTGCTGCGGATCGCCGAGCTGGGCCTGCCGGTCGTCGAGGTGATCCACCATCCTATCCGCCGTGACCTCGAGCTGGCGCTGGCGGCCGAGCCGAACTGGGGCATGCGGTGGCTCAAGCGGCGCTGGTACAGCTTCCTTTCCATGCAAGAGAAGGTGGCCCCGCAGCTCAAGGACGTGATCGTCGTCTCCGAGGCGAGCGCGAAGGACGTGACCGAGTGCCTGGGGGTACGTCCGGACGCCATTTTGGCCATCCATTTGGGCGTTGATCGGCAGGTTTTCCGTCCGCAGCCCCACATACCTCGCGATAGCCAGCGGCTTTTGACCACCGCGAGCGCAGATGTCCCGCTAAAAGGCCTCCGTTTCCTGATCGAGGCCTATGCGGAGCTGCTGAAAACCCGGCCAGAGCTCGATCTGATCGTCATCGGCACGTTGCGCAAAGGCCCGACGAAAGAGCTCTTGGAGGGCCTTGGCCTCGAAGATCGGGTCAAGTTCATCAGCAATCTCACTCGCGAGCAGGTGGTCGCCGAATATGCGCGCGCGACGATCTGCGTGACCCCCTCCCTGTATGAAGGCTTCGGCCTGCCCGCCGCCGAAGCGATGGCGTGCGGCGCGCCGGTGGTGGTGACAGACGGGGGCGCCCTGCCAGAGGTGGTCGGCGAGGCGGGGGTAGTTGTGCGCAAGGGCGACGCTGGAGCGCTCGCCTCGGCGATCGGCCAGCTGCTCGACGATCCGGCCCGGCGGGAGGAGATGGGCCGCATGGGCCTGAAGCGGGCGCAGGAACGGCTGTCATGGGAGCGGGCGGCCCAGGCCTATGAAGAGGTCCTGCGCCGGGCCATGGACCGCGCATGCTGACGGTCCGCCTGGAAGACCTTGACCTGAGACCCGGTGATTGGGTGCTCGACCTCGGCTGCGGCGAGGGGCGCCACGTGCATGGCGTACATCTGCTCGGCGGGGTCAACGTCGTCGGCCTCGACCTGGACCTGCCCTCCCTCGCCAAGGCGCGTGAAGGGTTGGCGATGCTCGGGGCCGCCGAGCCGGGCGGCGTAAGCGCCGTGCTTTCCGGCGACGCCTACCGCCTGCCCTTCCCTGACGACGCCTTCGACGCGGTCATCTGCTCGGAGGTGCTGGAGCACCTGCACGAGTATCCGAAGGCCTTGAGCGAAATCACACGCGTGTTGAAGCCCGGCGGCGTCTTCGTGCCCACGGTGCCGCGCGCCTGGCCGGAACGGATCTGCTGGGCCCTGGCCTCAGGCCCCGGCGGCTACGCCGATCAGCCGGGCGGTCACATCCGCATCTTCCGCGAAGCGGCCCTGAGCAACGAGATCGAGCGACTGGGCTTCAGCCCCTTCGGCAAGCACTACGCGCACGGCCTGCACTCGCCCTATTGGTGGCTGAAGTGCGCCTTCTGGAAGCGGCGCGAGGACCATCCGCTGGTGAAGCTCTACCACCGCTTCCTGGTCTGGGACCTGATGGAGCGGCCCTGGCTGACGCGCGCGCTCGAGGCGCTCGCCTCCCCGATCATGGGCAAGAGCGTCGCCTTTTATTTCCGCAAGGGCGGCCAGGCATGAGCGCCGCTGTCGATCGTAAGAGAGCCCTCGCACCACTGCGCGACCTGACCGGCGCGGCCGAGGCCATCCTTTCCGTCCAGCAGGCGGACGGCGCCGTTCCCTGGTTCGAGCACGGGCCATGGGATCCCTGGAACCATGCGGAGTGCGTGATGGCGCTCGCCGTCATGGGCGAGGCGGCGGCCGCTCGGGCGGGGCTGGATTATCTGCAAGCAAGTCAGCAGCGCGATGGGTCGTGGCTCGGCGGCTATGGCAACGCCCTTCCCATGGACGGGCGCCTGAAGATCGCCCGCGTGGCCGCGCCGGAGCTGAAAGACGCCAATTTCATCGCCTACCCCGCGGTGGCCGTCTGGCACGGCTATCGGCTGTCCGGCGATCGAAAGGAGGCGGCGCGCCGTTGGCCGATGGTGCGGGCCGCCATCGAGTTCGTGCTCTCGCTGCAGCATCCCGAGGGAGACATCTCCTGGTGCGCGGAGGCGCACGGCGGACCGCTCGACGATGCGATCCTCGCCGGCAACGCTTCGATCTATGGCAGCCTCGGCTGCGCCATCCGCCTGGCCGAGCTGCTGAACGAACCGAGCCGGGCCTGGCGCGAGGCGCGGGCGCGGCTTGGCGGCGCCATCCTCTGCGCGCCGCACCGGTTCGACCGCGCGGGTCAGAGCCGGTCCGGTTTCGCCATGGACGCCTACTATCCGATCCTTGCGGGCGTCATGCCGTGGATGGCGAGCTTGGCGCGGCTGGAGACCAAGGTCGCCGCGTTCGTGGAGCCGGGGCTCGGCTGCCGATGCGTGCGGGAGGAGCCATGGGTGACCGTGGCGGAATCCTCGGAACTCGCCATGGCCATGGTGCGTCTGGGCCGTCATGGCCATGCCGCGGCCCTGCTGGATTGGCAGATGGCCCATCGGGACTCGGACGGGGCCTTCTGGATGGGCTGGCAAACCCAAGAGGCGATCTTCTGGCCCCAGGAGAAGCCCACCTGGACGCAGGCCGCGGTGATCCTCGCCACCGACGCCCTGCATGGCGCGACACCAGCCTGCGGCGTGCTGACGGCCGATTGAGCCGCGCGGTCCTTCCGCTTCGCTCCAGCCGGGATGACACTCTAGGTCTGGCGACTGCTCGGCCATCTAGAGCCTGCGCAGCACGCGCAGGCTTTTCACCGCCTGGACCTCTTCGTAGAGGTCCGAGGCCAGGGCGCGCTGATAGATCTCGAAGGGTGGGCGGCCGCCGTCCGCCGGATCAGGGAAGACGTCGTGGATGGCGAGCAGCCCGCCGGTCTTCAGATGCGGGCTCCAGCCGCGCCAGTCGGCGAGCGCCGCTTCCATGGTGTGGCCGCCGTCGATGAAGAGAAAGCCGAGAGCCGCGCCCCAGGCGGCGGCGACCGTGGCCGAGCGGCCGACGACCGGGATCACCTGCTCCTCGAGGCCCGCCAGCCGTAGAGTCCTGCGAAGGAAGGGCAAGGTGTCCATGGCCCCCGCCTCCTCGTCCCAGAGCTCGGCGTCGTGGTACTCCCAGCCGGGCTGGTTCTCCTCCGATCCGCGATGATGGTCGACGCAGAAGAGCAGCCCACCGGCCTGCCGGCAGGCGGTCCCAATATAGACGGCCGACTTGCCGCAGTAGCTGCCGACTTCCAGAGCCGGCCCGATCCTCGCCGTCGCCAGGGCGGCTTCGTAAAGGGCTCGCCCCTCGGCCGGGTCGAGAAAGCCTTTGACGGTGTCGATGTCGATCGGAAGCTGCATGCGTCCGACCTAGGGCATGGCGGAGCGCAAAGAAAGGCAGGCGTGCAACCGGCGCCGCGGGTGGCCGCTTATGCAACAAGATGGCCGGCCCGATCCAACCCGCTCTCTTCGACCTGGAACCGTCTTTTCCGGACGGCTTCATCTATCGGGAGGACGTCATCTCGCTGGCCATGGAAGCGGAGCTGATCGAGCGAGCCCGCGATCTGCCCCTGAAGCCTTTCGAGTTTCACGGCCACCTCGGCAATCGGCGGGTGACCTCCTTCGGCTGGCGCTACGATTTCGGCGCAAGGCGGGTCGAAAGCGCCGAACCGATCCCGGACTTCCTGATGGCGCCGCGGGAGGTCGCCGCCGCGCTCGCCGGGCGGGCGCCCCAGGACTTCCAGCAAGTCCTCGTCACCGAATATCCGCCTGGCGCGGGCATCGGCTGGCACAGGGACAAGGCCTCCTTCGGCGAAGTCGTGGGACTTTCACTGGCCAGCGCCTGCACCCTGCGGTTCCGCAAGGCCGAAGAGCGAGGCTGGGTGAGGCGAACGATCGACCTGAGCCCCCGCTCGGCCTACCTGCTCAGCGGGCCGGCTCGCCGGGAGTGGGAGCACAGTATCCCACCGGTGACCGTCGCGCGCTACTCAATCACCTTCCGGACCCTGGCCGACGGCGTGGACTGATGGGCGATCTTTCGAGGCTACCGCACCATCTCGACACTCGGGCCGCGACCTGCCGCGTCGTCATCGAGACGCCGAAAGGACGGCGGTCGAAATACAGCTACGATCCCGAGACGCAGGCCTTCGCGCTGAAGCGTCTCCTGCCAGATGGCATGAGCTTCCCACTCGACTTCGGCTTCATACCGTCGACCAAGGCCGAGGACGGGGATCCGCTGGACATCCTGGTGCTGAACGACGAGCCCGCGGCCGTCGGGGCGCTCGTGGAGGTCCGCCTCCTGGGGGTGATCGAGGCCGAACAGACCCAGGACGGGAAGACGATCCGGAACGATCGCGTGCTCGCCGTCGCCCAGGCTTCTTTCCTGTTCGCGAAGGTGGAGACCGTGGGGGATCTGGGCGAGGCGCTGATGCGCAACCTCACCCAGTTCTGGGTCAATTACGACGCGCTGCGCGGCGTGGAGTTCAAGGTGCTGGCCGTGAAGGGCCCTGAGCGCGCCGTCGAGCTGATCGGCGAAGCGAAGGCTTAGATCGCCCGCGCCAGGCGCAGGTTCTCCGGGTGCTCGGCCTGGGCCCGCCGCGCATTGATCTCGACCGACTCGGCGTCCAGCTCTTCTTCGAGGGTTTCGACGGCGTCGACTTCGCCTTCCTCGAACGGGGACGCGACTTCGAACAGTTCTTTCGGCATCGGAACCTCCGTGGCTGTGTGGGCCGAATTGTTAAGCAAAGCTTGACGCAAATAGAACCCTCACGCGCCCTGAAAGGTTCTGAAATACGCCGTGATCACGGCATGTTGAGGCCGTAACGGAATCGCGACAGCCAAGCTCGTTAAGAGACCCTCCAGGTCTCGTTAAGTCACGGGCGGAAGGCCGCCCGTGCGATTTTGATCCAGAAATGTATTGGCTGGGCCGATGATAAGGTCCTACGATCCTCTCGAACGCTGCGTCGCGGTAAGGCGAGCCTGCTTTCATTGGCCATCGTCTGGCTCCCGCGAGAGAACGGCGTCGTGGGAAGGAAGCCATTGTGCAGCGCACCAGTACCGAGGGGCCCGACTACTTTCACAAGGTCGTCGATTGCCAATGGGCCTGCCCAGCCCATACGCCCGTACCCGAGTACATCAGGTTGATCGCCGAAGGCCGGTATGCCGACGCCTATATGGTGAACTGGCGGTCGAACGTCTTTCCCGGGATCCTGGGCCGCACGTGTGACCGTCCATGCGAACCGGCGTGCCGACGCGGGCGCGTCGAGGAGGAACCGGTCGCCATATGCCGGCTGAAGCGTGTCGCGGCGGACAACAAGGAGGACGTCACGGGCCGGCTGCCCGTGCCTTCCGCGGTCAGCAACGGCAAGCGCGTGGCCTTGGTGGGCGCGGGACCAGCCTCCCTTACCGTCGCGCGGGATCTCGCCCTGCTCGGCTACGAGCTCACCATCTTCGACGGCGAAACCAAGTCCGGCGGCATGATCCGCAGCCAAATCCCTCGCTTCCGACTGCCCGAGAGCGTGATCGACGAGGAGGTGGGCTTCATCACCCAGCTGGGCATGGAGCTGCGGCTCGGCGAGCGGGTGGGCAGCCTGAAATCCCTGCTCGGCCAAGGGTACGACGCGATCTTCGTCGGCTCCGGCGCGCCACGCGGGCGCGATCTCGACATCCCGGGCCGCCAGGGAGCGGCGGCCAACATCCACATCGGCATCGACTGGCTCTCCTCGGTCTCGTTCGGCCACGTCAGCCGCATAGGCCAGCGGGTGATCGTCCTAGGCGGCGGCAACACGGCCATGGACTGCTGCCGCACCTCCCGGCGGCTGGGCGGCGAGGACGTGAAGGTCATCGTTCGCTCGGGCTTCGAGGAAATGAAGGCGAGCCCCTGGGAGAAGGAGGACGCGATCCACGAGGACATTCCGATCCTCAACTATCTCGTGCCCAAGGCCTTCACCCATATGGAAGGCCAACTAACCGGCGTCCTCTTCGAAAAGGTGCGGCCCGAATATGACGAGAAGGGCCGGCGCAGGCTGGTCCCCTCGGGCGAGCCCGACGAACATTACGAGTGCGACGACGTGCTGGTCGCCGTCGGCCAGGAGAACGCCTTTCCCTGGATCGAGCGGGACATCGGGATCGAGTTCGACGAATGGGACATGCCCAAGGTCGATCCCGGCACCTTCCAATCCACCTTGCCGAACGTCTTCTTCGGCGGCGATGCGGCGTTCGGGCCGAAGAACATCATCTGGGCGGTGGCCCACGGCCACGAGGCGGCGATCTCGATCGACCGGCTGTGCCAGGGCGAAGACGTGGCCGCGCGGCCTGCGCCCGTCACTTCGATGGCCAGCCAGAAGATGGGAATCCACGAGTGGAGCTATGACAACGCGCCGGCCAACGACCCGCGCTATCGCGTGCCCCTGCGCGACAAGCAGGAGGCGCTGAGCGACGTACGGCTGGAAGTGGAGCTCGGCTTCGACCGCGAGCTCGCCTATCGCGAGGCGCAGCGTTGCCTGAACTGCGATGTGCAGACGGTCTTCGCCGAAGCCGCCTGCATCGAGTGCGACGCCTGCGTCGACATCTGTCCCACCGACTGCATCACCTTCACCGTGAATGGCGAGGAAGCCGATCTTCGCGGGCGGCTGAAGGCTCCGGCGCTCAATTTGGATCAGGCGCTCTATGTTTCCGGCGACCTGCCGACCGGACGAGTCATGGTCAAGGACGAGGACGTCTGCCTGCACTGCGGCCTCTGCGCCGAGCGCTGCCCCACCGGCGCCTGGGACATGCAGAAGTTCCTCCTGGAGATGGCCCATGCGGGGGAGCCATGCCGGTGATGGACAGTCTGAGAAGGCAAGATGCTCCCCCCTTGGGGGAGCTCAGGGCCGCATGGCCCGCTGAGGGGGGCTTTGACTCCTCCGCCAGAACCCCCTCCGTCGCGCTGCGCGCCCCGCCTCCCACAAGGGGGGAGGATCTGGACGCGGTCAGCGGAGGCCTCCAACCATGATCACCGCCGTCAACGACTTCGTCGTCAAGTTCGCCAATGTGAACGGATCGGGGTCGGCCAGCGCCAATGGTTTGTTCGCCAAGGCGATCCTGCGGATGGGCGTGCCGGTGGCGGCCCGCAACATCTTCCCCTCGAACATCCAGGGTCTGCCCACCTGGTTCGAGGTGCGGGTCACCGAGGCGGGTCATCTGGGCCGGCGTGGCGGGGTCGACCTGATGGTCGCGATGAACCCGCAGACCTGGGACCGCGACCTCGCCGAGATCGAGCCCGGCGGCTATCTCTTCTATGACTCGACCAAGCCCCTGCCGCCGTCGAAGTTCCGCGACGACGTCACGGTGGTCGGCGTGCCGCTGACGGCGATGTGCAACGCCGCCTACCAGATCCCGCGCGAGCGGCAGCTCTTCAAGAACATCATCTATGTCGGCGCGCTGGCGGCCCTGCTCGACATGGAGATCGAGGTCATCGAACAGCTTCTGGACGAGCAGTTCGCCGGCAAGGAGCGGCTGATCGCCGCCAATGTGGCGGCCCTGCACATGGGGCGGGATTATGTGGCGCAGAACCTCGCGCCGGTGGGCCTGCGCGTCCGGCGCGCCGATGAGGTCGGCGAGCGGATCTATGTCGAGGGCAACGCCGCGGCGGCGCTGGGGGCTGTCTATGGCGGGGCCAGCGTCTGCGCCTGGTATCCGATCACGCCCTCGACCTCCCTGGCCGAAGCCTTCACCGACTATTGCCAGAAGCTGCGGGTCGATCCGGAAACCGGCAAGGCGCGCTACGCCATCGTGCAGGCCGAGGACGAGATCGCCTCCATCGGCATCGTGGTCGGCGCCGGCTGGAACGGGGCGCGGGCGTTCACGGCGACCTCTGGTCCGGGCGTCTCGCTGATGACGGAGTTCATCGGCCTGTCCTATTTCGCCGAGATCCCGGCGGTGATCTTCGACGTCCAGCGGGGCGGTCCGTCCACCGGCATGCCGACCCGCACCCAGCAGGCCGACCTGCTGGCGGCGGCCTATGCGGGGCACGGGGACACCAAGCATCCGCTGCTGCTGCCGGCCGATCCGGGCGAGTGCTTCGAGATGGGGGCGATGGCCTTCGACCTCGCCGACCGGCTGCAGACCACCGTCTTCGTGATGCTCGACCTCGATATCGGGATGAACGAGTGGCTGACCGAGCCCTTCGCCTGGGACGATGGCCGCAAGCTCGATCGCGGCAAGGTCATGACCTACGAGGACCTGGAGGCGGGCCGGGAGTTCGGGCGCTATCTCGAAGTGGATGGCGACGGCATCCCCTACCGGACCTATCCGGGGGCGCACCCCACGCGCGGCGGCTATTTCACCCGCGGCACCTCGCGCAATCCGTTCGCGCGCTACAGCGAGGAGGGCGCGGTTTATGTGGACAACATGGAGCGGCTGCTGCGCAAGTTCGACACGGCCCGCGATCTCGTGCCCGCGCCTGTCCTACGCGCCGCCGCGCGGCCGACCCGCCAAGGCGTGATCTATTTCGGCTCATCGACGCCGGCCGTTCATGAGGCCCTTCAGTCCCTGGAGCACGAAGGCGTCGCCATGGACGCGCTGCGGGTTAGAGGCTTTCCGTTCTGCGACGAGGTCTACGCCTTCGTCGCCGCGCATGAGCGGGTGTTCGTGGTCGAGCAGAACCGGGACGCCCAGCTGCGCACCCTGCTGATCAACGAGGGCGAGATCGATCCCTCCAAGCTCACCTCGGTGCTGCACTATGACGGCACGCCGATCACGGCCCGGTTCATCGCCGCCGCCATCGAGCGGCTGACCGCCGGCGCAGCGCCCATGCCGGAGGCGGCCGAATGACCTACATCACCAAGCCGCGGCTGCATCATCCGCTGCTCACACCCAATGCGCTGGGCTATACGCGCAGGGATTATGAGGGCTCGGTTTCGACGCTCTGCGCCGGCTGCGGGCACGACTCGATCTCTTCGGCGATCATCCAGGCCTGCTATGAGCTCGACCTGCCGCCTCACCGGGTGGCGAAGCTGTCGGGGATCGGCTGCTCGTCGAAGACGCCGGACTACTTCCTAGGCAATTCGCACGGCTTCAACACCGTGCACGGGCGCATGCCCTCGGTGCTGACCGGCGCAAACCTCGCCAACCGCGACCTGATCTATCTGGGCGTCTCGGGTGACGGCGACTCCGCTTCCATCGGCCTTGGGCAGTTCGCCCATTCGATCCGGCGCGGGGTCAACATGCTCTATATCGTCGAGAACAACGGCGTGTACGGCCTCACCAAAGGGCAGTTCTCGGCGACATCGGACAAGGGCTCGAAGTCGAAGAAGGGGGTGGTCAATCACGACGCGGGCGTGGATCTGGTCAGCCTGGCCCTGCAGATGGGCGCGACCTTCGTGGCCCGCTCCTTCTCCGGCGACAAGGCCCAGCTTGTCCCGCTCATCAAGGCGGCGCTGGCGCACCAGGGCGCGGCGTTCATAGACTGCATCAGCCCCTGCGTGCAGTTCAACAACCATCCGGGTTCGACCAAGTCGTACGACTATGTGCGCGAGCACAACGAGGCCGTGAACCGCATGGACGTGATCACCCCGCGGGAGACGATCACCGTGGACTACGCGCCCGGCGAGACGGTCCCGGTCACCCAGCACGACGGCTCGGTCCTGCGCCTGCACAAGCTGGCCGAGCACTATGATCCGTCCGATCGGGTGGGCGCCCTCGCCTATCTGCAGGCGCGGCAGGCCCTGGGCGAGATCGTCACCGGCCTGCTCTTCCTCGATCCCGAGGCGCGGGACCTGCACGAGAACCTCGGCACGGTCGACGTCCCGCTGAACACCCTGTCCGAGCGCGAGTTGACCCCAGGCTCGGCCGCCCTGGCGAAGATCAACGCCAGCCTGCGTTAGGGCAGGAACCCCCGCCAACCGCATGTGTTGGCCCTGCGTGACATGATTGAGCGCGGGAGACGGCGATGACGTCGGACGGATATTGGATCGTCGTGCTCGGCCCGGACGCCAAGGCGATGGGCCGGGCGCAGATCGCCTGCAGCAACGACCACGAGGCCGCGGTCATGGCCTTCTGCACCGCCAGCCCCTTCGGTCACGAGCTCTGGTCGGACCGGGGCTTCCTCGGACGCTTCGAGACCGCGCTGTCGGTAGAAAACGACCCCGGCGCGTGATCGCGCCGGGGCCTTAGTCGCTCGGGGATGAAAGGCGCCGCTAAGCGTGGGCGAGCTTGGAGGCGAAGCCGCAATCGTCGGCCATGGCCACCTTGGCGCCCGTTCGCTCCTTGCTCCTGATCCAGTCCTTCAGCACCTCGGTGCAGGTGTGATCGAGGAACGACAGCTTGCGCGTATCGAGGCGGATCACGCCTTGGTCCGGAGTGGCTTCCAGGGCCTTGGTGATCTTCGGCAGCTGCAGGAAGGTCGCCGCGCCGTCGAGGGAGACCTCGACCGCCTCATCGTCCGTCTTGCGCTGATGCACCTTGAGGCGCATGCGGCGCAGCTGCGGGATGATCTCCAGCACCGTCAGGGCCAGGCCGACGAGCACGCCGGTGAGGAGGTCCGTGGCCACGACCATGACGAAGGTCGCCGCCCAGATCATCGCCGGCAGGAGGCCGTAGTGGGCGAAGAGGTGCTGGACGTGCTTCAGGCTGACCAGGCGCCAGCCGGTGACGACCAGCACGCCCGCCAGCGCCGCGCTCGGCACCATCCGCAGCAGCCAGGGCAGCAGGGCCACGAAGCCCAGGATCCAGAAACCGTGCATGATGGTCGAAGCGCGGGTGGCCGCGCCGGCCTGCACATTGGCCGAGCTGCGCACGATCACGCCGGTCATCGGCAGGGCGCCAAGGAAGCCGCACAGCATGTTGCCGACGCCCTGGGCGAACAGCTCCTTGTTGTACTTCGTGCGCGGGCCATCGTGCATCTTGTCGACGGCGGCCGCGGACAGCAGGGTCTCGGCCGAGGCGATGAAGGCGACGGCCAAGGCGGTCACCAGGATCGCCGGTTGGGCGAGCTTGCCCATGTCGCCCATGGTCGGCACCGCGATGGCGCCGAGGATGGATTCCGGAACGGCGATCTTCTGGACGTCCAGGCCCATGGCGATGGCGACGAAGGTGCCGGCCAGCACGCCAAGCAGGGCGCCCGGGACCAGTTTCAGCTTCGCCGGACGGATCTTCTCCCAGAGCAGATAGGCGCCGATGGTCACGAGACCGACGACGAGCGCCGACTCCGTCGGGCCCAGGGCCGAGAGCGAGAGGCTCATGATGGCGCCCGGGATGGCGAGGAGGTTGGTGACGCCGTTGGCCTGGGGACTGTCGCCGAACAGCACATGGACCTGGGCGGCCACGATCAGGAGACCGATCCCGGCGAGCATGCCGTGGACCACGGCCGGCGAGATCGCGCGGAACCATTGCCCAAGCTTGAGCGCGCCTGCGGCCAACTGGATGAGGCCCGCGAGCACCAGGATCGGCCCGAGCGTCGAGAGACCATGCTGCTGCACGATCTCGAAGACGATCACGGCCAAGCCGGCGGCCGGGCCGCTGACCTGCAGCGGCGAACCTGCGAGCGCGCCGACGACGATGCCGCCGACGATGCCGGTAATCAGGCCGCGCTCGGCCGGGACGCCGGACGCGACCGCGATGCCCATGCAGAGCGGCATGGCGACGAGGAACACCACGATCGACGCCGTGAAGTCCCGGGAGAAAGTCGCCGACAGGCCGGTGCGGCCTTCGGCTGAAGCAGTTTGCGTCACGCTCATTCGGCGGCCTCGGCGATCATGTCGGGAGCCGCGCGGCGAACGGCGGCGCTGTAGGCGACGGGCAGACGGCTGTTTTCTTCGACGGTCACGAACCGCTCGGTTCCGCCATCGAAGGCCAGGATCTGGCCGCTCTCGATTTCGAAGAACCAGCCGTGGAGGGCCAGTTCGCCCTTGGCCATGGCCGAGGCGACGGACGGATGGGTCTTCAGGTGGTTGAGCTGCACCACGACGTTTTCGAGCGCCAGGGCGCGCGTCGCGGCCTTGTCGTCGAGGCCGTGATAGGCTGCGCAGACGACGCTATGCGCCGCATGAGCGTGACGCAGCCAGGCGGCGACGTTCGGCATCTGATTGAGGGCGTCCGGATTGCTGAACGCCTTCATCGCGCCGCAGTCGGAGTGGCCGCAGACGACGATGTCGCGCACCCCAAGCGCGACAACGGCGTACTCGACGGCCGAAGACACGCCGCCATTGGCTGTCGAGAACGGCGGGACGATGTTGCCGGCGTTACGGCAGACGAACAGATCGCCCGGCGCGGCCTGGGTGATCAGTTCAGGGACGACGCGGGAGTCCGCGCACGAGATCATCAGCGCCTTGGGGCTCTGACCATGACTTGCGAGCCGCTCATAGAGCGCGCTCTGAGCCGGGAAAACTTGGCCGCGGAACCGTGCGGCCCGTTCCAGAACGTGTTCCAAGCGAACCTCCTTGAGCATGAGCTGATCACTCACATCGCGCCGGGGGGGAGGCGCCGGCGACCGCGGAGGCGTGATCAGGCCACCACGGACCAGAGGGGATCGCATGGCGCTTTTGCTGCAGCGCAGCAGTTGTGTGTCAAAGAGTGTCGGGGCTGGCCCGGGTCAGGCCTGCGGCAGCCGCATCTCGACGCGAAGGCCGCCGGCCTCGCGGTTGCCCAGCTTGAGCGAGCCGCCCTCGTCTTCCACCGCCCGCTGGACGATGCTCAGGCCAAGGCCCAGGCCCGAGGTGTTGCGGGCGCGGGCGCTGTCCAGCCGCTGGAAAGGTTCGAGCACCCGCGCGAAACATTCCTCCGGAATGCCTGGTCCATTGTCTTCCACCAGCACCACGGCCTGACCGTTCTCGGACCGCAGAGAGACCGTGGCCTCGGAGCCGTAGGTCAAGGCGTTGTCGATGAGATTGCTGAGCGCGCGTTTGATCGCCACGGGCCGCACCTCCGCGACCAAGTGATCTGGTCCGACATAGGTCGCCTCGTGCCCCGCGTCCGTGGCCGCATCCACAAGCGTCATGGCGATGGCGGCCAGGTCGGTGCGCCGCCGGGGCTCCGGATCGGCCCGCCCGCCGAGATACGAAAGCAGGGAATCGAGCATCGCCGTCATCTCGTCGATGTCCTGCTCCATTGCATGACGGACTGAGGAGTCGGCGACGCCGCTGGAGCGCAGGCGAAGCCTGGCCAAGGGGGTGCGAAGATCGTGGCTGACGGCCGCCAAGGCTTGGGTCCGCGCCGCGCCGAGCTCCGCAATCCGGCCCTGCATGGCGTTGAAGGCCTGGGCGACCAGCTTCACGTCGCCAGCCCCCTCCTCCGGCACGGTGACGCGGCGTCCTTCGCCGATCTCGTGCGCCGCCTTGGCCAGGTTACGCAGAGGCGCGCCCATGCTGCGCAGGAGCAGGCTGGAGGCGATCAGCACGCCCGAGGCCAGGATGAAGGCCGAGCCGACGCCCCCCAGCACCAGGGCCCAAGGGCCGGCGCGGACCCGCGTCTTGAAATGCAGCCAGGAGCCGTCCTCGAGCTTCAGCGCCACCTTCAGCCGCTGGTCGGCCGGCCACCGCCCGCCGTTCGACCAGAGTCGCATCTCCTGGTCCGCGAGGCTCGGCTCCCAGGCGACGATCTGGTCGCGCGCCCGATCCAGCGGCCCGCTCAAGGGCTCGGCCGGCATGGGCGGCAGGTAGCTCCAGTTGACCTGGATCGCGCGCGTGGAAATCGTTTCCGCCTTGTGTGCGCGCGCCTTCACCGGCAGTTCGTTGAACACCCGCTCGGCCGCCACGAGCTGCTCGGCCAGATGCTGCATCTGCCGGCCACGGTCGGCGAACAGGTCGGTCCGCTCATAGAGGATCGAGCTGCCGATGAACTCCAGCAGCACGGCGAGGATGAGAACGACAGTGGCTCGGCCGACCAGACCCTGCGGCCAAGCGCGCAGGTGGATCATCCGCGTTGCACCGCCGCGGTGAAGATGTAGCCCACCCCGCGCACGGTCCGCACAAGCGGCTCGCCCTGGGAGTCGGTGGAGAGCTTGCGCCGCAGCCGGCTGACCAGGACGTCGATGCTGCGGTCGGAGGCGTCGGTGGTGCGGGCGCGCGACATCTCAAGCAGGCGCTCGCGGCCGATCACTCGTTGGGGCGAAGCCACGAAGGCCAGCAGCAGGTCGAACTCGGCGCCCGACAGATCGACGCTGACGCCATCCGGCGAGATGACTTCCCGACGACCGGGATCGATGGACCAACCGTCGAAGGTGAGCCGGCTACGGCGGATCTGCGGTTCCTGCACGCCGCCGCTGGCGCGGCGCAGGATCGCGCGGATGCGCGCCACCAACTCCTTCGTGCTGAACGGCTTGGCGATGTAGTCGTCGGCCCCGAGTTCCAGGCCGACCAGCCGATCGGCCTCATCCGCCCGGGCGCTCAGCATGATGATCGGAACGTCGCTGGCGCGGCGGATCGTCCGGCAGAGGTCAAAGCCATTGGGACCCGGCAGCATCACGTCGAGAAGGACGATATCGACCGGATTCGCGGCCATGAGGTCGGCCATCTCGCCGCCCGAACCTGCGCTGAGCGCGTGGAAGCCATGCTCGCGCAGGACCCGCATGAGCAAGGTGCGCAGGGGCGGGTCGTCCTCGACGACCAGGACCGATTGCGGCGGGCCGGCGGCCAGTTCCCGTTGGATGTCGAGCATGAAGGGGCCTTCGGATGTCGATTTGTGTCGGCGACCAAACGGAAGCGCTATCTAGGAAGCCCTACGGCCCAGGCAAGTCGTAATGAGGTTATTTGTCGCGAAATAAATTACAAATCGCCCCCCGCGCCATCTGACGCAGCATAATTCCGTAACAACGTGCGTTTGCTCGTGCAACGCGCCTCATATGAATGTGAGATTCGAAAAGAAGGTCTGCCGCCACCCAGACGCAGACCTATCAATGCTTTCACATCACATCGTTATATGACGGCTATAAAACGCCTGCTCGGCGCTACACTGCACATACGACAATAGCCCAGTGGACTTGCGTCCACTGGGCCGCTGCCTCGCAGGACCCCACTGGGCTGGCGTCCTGCGATCTTAGGTCGGCTCGGGGGTGGGCCTAGGAGTCCGCCACCTCCGCGCCGCAAGCCTTGTTGACTTCCTGCCGCACGCGCGCATCGCGATCGGCCATCGCCGACCGGAAGGTCACATGCAGGACATCGCCGCTGACCTTGACCGCACGGACCGCCTGGTCGGCCTCCAACGCCGCGACCGCGCGGCTCAGGCACGCCTGGTCCGCCTGCGCGACCTTCACGGCGGCGCGCTTGCGCGCGACCTCCTCGGTGAAGGCCAGGCCAGAGCCGGCCGGACCGGCCAGCGCCGGCGTGGCGACGAACGCCGCAACGGCGACGGTCAGACGAAACGCTCCACTCATCGACACCACTGGGTTCTCCTTAAAGATCAGGCGAGGCTGCAGCCGCGAGCTGGGCGAGCTCCTCCGGCTTGAGGGCGGCGAGCGCGGCGGGCGGGGCCGGGAGGCCGAACTCGGCGCGGTAATCGTCGATGCGGCGGAGCAGTCCGACGACCTCGGCGCGCATGACGCCGCTGCGGAAGTCCTGGCCGCCCGCCGCCTTGAACTTGAACACCCAGGGATCGGGCTCGCCGGCGCGATAGGAGGCTGCGAGCCGGCGCAGGTCCGCCTCCTCGACGACGAAGGCGACCTCTTCGAAACAGGTCGTGGGCGCGTCGAAGACCGTGCACAGCGATCTGTTGTCGGCGAGCTTAGAAAGCTCGGCGCGCGCCGCGCCGCCGCTCGTCGCGTAGCTCACCTGGTCATAGCCGCGGAACAGGCCGCCATATTGCAGCCTCTGGCGCACCTCGATCCGAGCGACGCCCGTGCGCTTGTCGATCTCGGCGCGCAGATGGTTGTCGTTCCAACCGCTGCGGAACAGGCCTCGGGTGCTGCGGTGGGCCCGCTCGGTGGTGACCGTCACGGTCGGCTCGAGATGGTCGTCGACCAGATCGGCGCTCTCATAGACGCTCTGAGGCGTCAGGCTGGCGGCCGGAACGCGGCTGTCCGCCAGCGCAGCCGGAGCGGCCGCAGTCATAAGGGCCGTCGCGCATGCGGCGCACAGCAATCTGGCAAGTTGCAAGCCTGACGGCATCGACGCTCCTGTCTCGGACAGCCCCCGAGCCCTGGAGCGAAGTGATGACCCGCGCAGTTTGCTCAGGCGCATCTTATTCGTGACAAAGTGTGTCGAGCCGCCAGGCGCCCCAATTCGCAGATGCGGCTGCGTCTGCTAGGGGCTAGCAGCCATAGCGCTGGAGTTTCCGAGCATGCGCCAAGTCACCCCGTCGGACGCCCAGCTCGCCTATCCGCGAGCCAGCGGATGACGCTTTCCGACCAGGCGTGGTTCTGGATCACCGTGGCGGTCAGTCCCATCATCGGCAGCTTCATCGGCCTGGCGGCCGTTCGCATGCCGGAGCGGCGAGCGATCGCCATGGCGCGCTCGGCCTGTGACGCCTGCGGACGCACCCTGCAGCCGTTCGAGCTCGTTCCGATCGTGAGCTTCATCGCTCTGCGGGGCCGCTGCCGTACGTGCGCTGCGCGAATTCCGCGCGGACATCTCGCGATCGAGATCCTCAGCCTCGTCGCGGCGATCTGGGCCGGCCTGGTTCACCCGGGGCCCATGACGATGGTCAGCGCCGTCCTCGCCTGGCAGCTCCTCTTGCTCGCCACGTTGGACATTCGCAGCCTCTGGCTGCCACGCGTCCTCACCCTGCCCCTGATCGCGACCGGCCTCGTGGCGGCGATCCCGCGAGCCGAGCTCGCCAACGCTGCTCTTGGCGCGGCCGTCGGATTTGCGGTCATGGCGCTCCTGGCGGCGCTCTATCGTCGCCTGCGAGGACGCGAGGGGCTCGGAGGGGGCGACGCCTACCTGCTGGCCGGCGCGGGCGCCTGGGTCGGCTGGATCGGTCTGCCGAGCGTCCTTCTGATCGCCTCCGGCGCTGGGCTCGGGACCGCGCTTCTCGCCCGCCTCGCCGGCAAGCCGATCGCGAGCGACCAGCCCATTCCGTTTGGCGCGTTTCTGGCGTTCGGCGCCTGGATCGTGTGGCTCTACGGGCCGATCGGCGTCTACTGAGCCTGGCAGGCGATAAGCCCGCCGACCGGAAGGATCACGGATGCGCCGCCCTGTTGGCGGAAATCGATGACCCCGCTGGGGACCACCGCGCCGGACAGCAGCCCCCGGTCAGGATCGATTTCGAGGTCGACGCCGAGCGTCACGCCGCCGCCCTGGTAGACCTGCCTCGGGCTATGGCCGAAGACCCGCTCGCCCTCGGCGTCCGTGCGGGCGAGTTCAAGCTCGCGGCCGCCCACGCGGATGCGCGCGACGGCCGGGTCGCTGAACGCCATGAAGATGCGTTGGGCGGTCGCCGACTTTCGCCAGAGCACCAGGGCGCATTGACCGGGCGCGAGCCGCTGCGGCGGCAGGATCTGAAGCGAGACGTCCGCCGAGGACGGGACCGGCGCGGGCCGAGCGCCGCTGGCGCCGCCGCTTTGGCACGCGCCGGCGAGCAGCCCCAGGCCGAGCATCATAAGAAGCCTAGCGATCCGCATGTTCGGCGATCCTTCCCTGATCCGTGCGCCTGGCGCCCTCCAGCGTCCGCTCGAAGGCGGCCATCCCCAGGGCCAATCCCAGACCGCTGTCCGTCGTCATCACACGGCTGTCCAGACGATAGCGCCCGCTTCCGTCGATGTGCAGGGTCGCCTCGACCCGCGCGCCCTGCGCCGTTCCGCTCAGCGGCACGACGAGAACGCCGTCCTGACAGGCGGCCTCTCCCGCAAGGCTCAAACCCTGCATGGGCGCGCCCGCGATTCGCGAGATCTCCAGGCGGGCCTGACCGCCGGCCTTCCGGCATCGGCCGTCTTGGAAGAGGGCGGTGAAGTCGTGAAGCGCCACCTCTCCGTCGAACGGGGCGCGCGGCGCAAGCAGCCGGCTGGGCATGCTCAGCTCCGCGTCCAGCAGGCCTGCCGCCCGGTGTCCCAGCTGCAGCACGCCTCCGCCCTCGACCTGGCCGGCGACGCGGAACCGAAGACCGGCGCGCCCGACCAGCAGGCCGAGCGGCGCGACGCGGACCCGAACATCGCCGATCTGGTCGCCACGGAAGCTGAGCCCCCGCAGGACGCCGGCCCAGATCGTCCCTTCCACCGCCTGTGCGGCAAAGCCCATCTGAGCCAGACGCAGGCCGCCTGCGACCAGGCTCAGCGGCGCCATGGCGACCAGGGCGAAGGCGGCGACGCAGGCGAACACGAGGACGAGGGCGCGCGCCTTCATGCGGCGGACGCCTGCACGAAGGTCGCTTCGAGGACGAGCGCGCCGTCCTCCTTCAGCGCCGTCAGCGACTGGGCCGCAACGCCATATTCTGTCTGCAGGCGGGCGATCCACGGGAAGACCGCCTTCGCGTCCGCCCCTTCGATGGCGATGCGCACGCCGCCGGACGGATCGGCCTCCACGCGGTCGAGCGCCACGCCCGCCGCGGCTGCGGTTTCGCTGACGACCGCCTCCAGCGGTTTTCCGAGCGGCCTGACCGGCTTGCTTCGGATCGCCGCCATCTCTGCCAGGGCCCGATCGACCGCCACCTCCGCCGCAGCCGCATCGGCGCGCCGGCGAGCGGCCTCGTCCGCCCAGGCGGTCAGCGGCTTCAGGACCCCCAGCCACAGGATGACGATGACGAGCAGGCCGGCGAGGATCGCCAGCATCCATCTCTCGCGGGCCGTGCGCCCGTTCCACCAGGCGATCATGGCCGCGCCCCCACGATGATATCTCCCACGGCGCGCCCGCCTTCTTCGCGCGCGCCCTCCTCGCGGAACGCCAAGCCGGCGCGCCGCATCTGGGCGCGCAGCAGTTCCAGGTCGGTGATGTTGGCGAAGCTCAGTGTCGCCCGCAGGGAGCCGTCGGGCATGGCGACCATGCTCTCCACCTGCCCCTGATCGATCTGTTCGACGATGGCGAAAAGGGCTGCGGTCAGGGCGGCGGGTCCGCCGCCGGCGGCGATCCGCGCCTGGGCGAGCCGGGCCTGGGCCTGCTCGGCCGGATTGGTGATCTGCGTTCCTTTGGGCAGGACGGTCGCCAGGCGCGCCTCGGTCCGGCGCTCGATCCGGCCGGCGGTCAGTTGGTCGTGAACGGCGCCCGCCAGGGTCAGGACGACCGGGCTCACCACGACCGCCGCGGCCAGGGCGGCGAGACGGCGCCAGCGGCGCGGCTCGATGCTCTCCGATCGGGCGGGATCGAAGGCGCCCTGCAACAGGTTCACGGGCGGCCTCGTCGCCGCCTCCAGGACACACCGCTCCCATTCGGCGGTTCGATCGATCACCGCGTGCTCGCCCACCAGCAGGGCCGCGGTGTCGGGGTCCACGGCGCAGGCGAGCCGCTCGCCTCGCAGCAGCGTCTCCGATCCGCGGCGGGCCAGATTGAGCGGTTCTCCCGGCCGCGCGTCCGGCAGCGCCAGATAGTCCGGCAGCAGGACGTCGGCTTGCAGGCCGTAGGCGACCAGCAGGTCGCTCCAGGCGCGCATGCGGGCGTCGGCCACCACGCATACGATCCGCGTTCCATCCTCCCGCAGCGGCCCCACCGCCAGGTGGACCCCCGCCGTGTCGCTGGCGAGCTCGTCCTCGAGCTCCAGGACGGCGGCCGCCCGCGCCTGGGCCTCGCTGCGGGTCGGCAGGCGCATCACCCGGGTCAGCACCGCCGCGCCCGGCGCGATCGCGACCGTGCGCATGGGCGCGGCAGGCTCGCCCAACACGGCATGGCCCCGCTGCAGCACGCCGCCCTCCGTCTCGAAGAGCAGAACCTCCGGCGGCTCGGTCAGGTCCGGCGGCAGGATGACAATACGGGCGCGGCTCATTCGTCTCTCGTCCATCGTCTGGCGACCAGCTTCACTGCGCCGCTCTGGTCCTGTTCGAGCAAGGCGCTGGTCGCCACCTCCGCGTCACCCAGGGTGATGTTGGTGGCCAGGTTGAAGTAGCGGCTGCGGAACTCGACCTTGGTCTGTTCCGATCGAGCATCCTCTGGGACCGCGCGCCAAAAGTCGTAAAGGTCGTCCCAGCCGGCCGCCGGCCTTGCGGCGATGACCCGCCGCGCCGCGGCCACCGAAAGCTTGCCTTCGGTGAGCGCGGTCAACAGGACCGCGTCGTCCTCGCGCAGCGTGTTCACATTGATCGGCGAGGTCTCCGCGACCGGCAATGCGCAGGTATATGGACGTAGCTTGGTCAAAACCTGCTGATTGAAGCCCCTGATCGCGCGCAGCTCGCTGACCTCGGCCAGCAAGGTCCCACCCGTCCGGTAGGCTTCCGCCTCGCGCGCATAGGCCTCGTCCTCGGCCCCGAACTCGATCCGGCGCGCGTCGCTGTCGATCCAGTCGACCAGCGCCCCGGCGAGCGCCATGGCCTCGCCGTCGGCGACGCCACTCGCCTTGGCGAGTGCGATGAACTGCCGGATTCCTATGGGATTTTGCGCATAGGCGCCTGGCGTGCCGATCACGACGCTGTTGAGGTTGAAGCAGGAAACGCCGTCCGTGAGCTGCGCCTCGATCACGCCGCCCTCCACCGGGAACCGGAACTGCCTGCCGTTCCAGTCGCCGCGCAGTGTGGTGCGGCCGCCTTCCGCATCGAACAGGCGGCGGATCTGGGCGCTGGCGAGCGCCTCGGCGCCTATGGCGTACCAGCGCGCCTGGCCGACCGCCGCGGCGTTGGCGCTGCGCCGCAGGCCGAAGCGGATGTCCTCGAGCACCGCCGCGGCGAAGGTCGCCATCACCGCCACGAGCAGCAGGACGGTCAGCAAGGCGACCCCGCGTTCTTGCTCGGGCCGTTTCATAGGGACCCCGGCACGAGAAAGAGCTGCCGCACCGGCCCGAAGCCGGAGATGTCCATCTGCAGCCGCACCGCGCGCGGCAGGGCGCTGCCCGTCCCCGAGGTCCAGGTGGAGCGCCATTCGCCGCGGGAATAGAAGGCGACCTCCGCCGTCTTCACGCCGTCGATCAGCACCTGGGGCTCGCCCAACTGAGCGCCGTCCAGGAAGGGGCGCACCCGACGCTCAAGCCGACCGTCCGCAAGGCGATACTCGACATATTGCATCGAGGCGCGCGGCTCGCCGTCCGGATTGTCGAGGCCGCGCCGCGTGAGAAAGAGCAGGATCGGGCTTCCCTCGCCGCCGCCCATGGCGTTGCGGGACAAGAGCCCGGCCTCATCCCGGGTGGGACGATCGGCGGCCTGCTCGAGGTCGGCCTTCAGAAGTCCGCGGGTCCGTTGAAAACTCGCCAGCCGCTCCATGCGATGCTGGACGACGGTGCGGTTGTCGGCCGCAAGGCTCATCACCGCCACCCCCGCAGCGGCGATACCGCTGAAGATCAGCAGCGCCACCAGCATCTCGACCAGGGTGAAGCCCTTCATGAGGCGGCCCGGAAGACGGCGACCTCGGCGACCGTGCGGCTCTCGCCCTCGGGGATGACGCGCACATCGATCCTCAGCACCGCGGGATCGCTGGTGACGGTGACGGAGCGCGCCCAGCGCCAGTTGCGGCCGCCCGCCGTCTCCACGCCGGCGCTCTCGCCCAGGGCGGGCGGGGTTGGCGCGGCCATGTCCTCGACGGCGCGGTTCTCGGCGACGACGGCGCCCATCGCCCGCGTCTCGGTAGCGTTCGCCGCGCGCATGTTCTCGCCGGCGAGGTTCAGGAGGGCGAGCACCGCCAAGCTCATGACCGCGAGCGCCACCAGCACCTCTATCAGGGTGAAGCCCCGTTCAGCCGGCCCGGTCATCGATCCGCACATTTCCGGCCTGGTCGACGGCGACCGCCGTGCTTCTGCTCGCCCTGAAAAGCCTGATCACCACGGGATTGGCGCCGCCCGCCGGGTCGAAACGAACGCCCCGGCTCACGTCAGGACCTACGATCTGCGCGCTGACGCCTTCGCCCCAGCTCTTGGCGGCGAAGGGGCCATCGGCGTCCATGTCGCGCCAGCCATGCCGCCCTAGCTCGCGAAAACGATAGCCCCGCGCATCCAGCGCCACGTCCACCTGGCGGTTCATGATCACCGCGTGCTCCTGCGCCCGTCGCAACCGCGCGGCCAGGGTCTCCGCCTCGTCGGACACGGAGGCTCCCCGGTCGGGCAAGGTGAGCAGGATCGACGCGCCGATGAGGCCGATGACGAACAGCGTGACCATCAGCTCCACGAGGGTGAAGCCGGCCTCGCCCCTAGTTCCAGTTGCCGATGTCCGCGCCATCGCCCTCCCCGCCTTTCTGACCGTCCGCGCCAAGGGAGTAGACGTCCACCCGGCCATGCTCTCCCGGATAGGCGTAGGCGTAGGGCGCGCCCCATGGGTCCTCGGGCAGACGGCGGATGTAGCCGCCTTCGCGATAGCGATCGGCCCGCGCCAGGCCCGCTGGCGGCGAAACGAGGGCCTTCAGACCCTGCTCGGTGGTGGGATAGGCGTAGTTGTCGAGCCGGTAGCTCTCGAGCGCCTGCTCCAGGACGGCGACGTCGGTCTTGGCCTTCTCGCGCATCGCCTTGTCGCGGCTCGGCAGGACATTGATCATCACCACCGTGGCCAAGAGGCCCAGGATGACGATCGCGACCATCAGCTCCAGCAGGGTGAAACCTCGCTCGGAGCGGGGATGTTCGCGATCAAGCGTCTGTTCTTCCATGCGAAATCCTTTCAACCGAACGCGAGGGAATTGATCTGCAGAATGGGCAGCAGGATCGAGAGCACGATCACCGCGACGACAGCGCCCATGACGATGATGATGGCCGGCTCCAGCAGGCTGAGCGCCACGGCCGTGAAGGCGTTGAACTCTCGTTCGAGATAGTCCGCCGCACGCGCCAGCATCTGCTCGACGCGCCCGCTGCTCTCGCCGCTGGCGGACATGTAGACGAGCAAGGGCGGAAACACGTCGGCCCGCCGCAGCGCCGTCGAGAGGCTGCCGCCTTCACGAATGGTGGTGGCGACCTCCTCGGTCGCTTGCCGCAGGACCGTGTTGCGGATCGTCGGGGTGGTGATCATCAGTCCTTCGAGGATCGGAAGGCCGCTGGCGATCATGGTCGAAAGGGTGCGCGCCAGCCGCGCCGCATGGAGGTCGCGCACGAGCCGGCCGAGCCCCGGGACGCGCAGGATCAAGCCATCGACCTGCAGCCGGAAGGCCGGACGCTCCAACGCCCGGGAAAACGCCCATCCGCCGGCCAGCAGCACGATGGGGGCCGTCCACCACCAGTCGCGCATCAGGCTCGAGACCGAGATGATGGCCCTCGTCAGCCAGGGCAGGGTCTGTCCCATGGCGTCGAACTGGTCGACCACCTTCGGAATGACGAAGGTCATCAGGGCGATCACCACCAGCACCGCTATGGCCGCCAGGGCAAGCGGATAGACCATGGCCGTGACGACCTTGGCGCGCGTGGCCTGCTCGTTCTCCAAAAGGTCGGCGAGGCGTTCGAGGATATCGGGAAGTGAGCCCGAGCTCTCACCGGCCGCGACCATGGCCCGGTAGAGCGGCGGAAAGGAGCGGCCCTGCCGGCGCATCGCCTCCGAGAGCCGATATCCTTCGAGGACTGTCGAATGGACACCGGACAGCACCTCCCGGACGACGGGGCGGTCCGCCTGGGCGGCGATGGTGCGCAACGCCTCCTCGAGCGGCGCCACGGCGATCAGGGTCGCGAGCTGCCGGGTGACGAGCGCCAGCCGCTTGGGCGTGAGCCGAGGCCCGAACAGGCGTCGAAGAGAGGGCGCTGCGCCCGTCTCCGTAGCCTGCGCGATGCTGATCGGCGTCAGGCCGCGGCCTTGCAGCTCCAGCTTGGCGGCGCGCTCATTGGCCGCCGAAAGCGATCCCTTGCGCCCGCGGCCGTGGGAATCGAAGGCCTTGTAGTCAAAGGTCGCCAAGGTCCGACGCCCCCTGTCGCGTGACGCGGATCGCCTCCTCGACGGTCGTCAGGCCCTGGAGCACGTAGAGCCGCGCCTCGTCGGCCAGTTCGCTCGCCTGATCGAAGGCCGCTTCGGCCAGCGCCTGCTCGTCCGCGCCCTCGGCGATCATCCGGCGGATGCGCTCATCGACCCGCACGGCTTCATAGACACCGATACGGCCGGAATAGCCCGTCTGCTTGCATGCCGCGCAGCCGCAGGCGCGGTAGAGAAGCGCCCCGGGCTCCACGCCGACGATCCGCGCGGCTTCGTGGTCCGCGGGCTCCGGCTGACGGCAGGCCTCGCAAAGTCGCCGGACCAGACGCTGGGCGAGGATCAGGCGTAGGGTCGAGGCCAGCAGGAACGGCTCGACCCCCATGTCCCGCAGGCGCGTCACCGCGCCGACGGCGTCATTGGTGTGCACGGTGGAGAGCACGAGGTGGCCTGTGAGACTGGCCTGCACGGCGATCTGGGCCGTCTCGGAATCGCGGATTTCGCCGACCATCACGACGTCGGGGTCCTGGCGCAGAATGGCGCGAAGTCCCGCAGCGAAAGTCATGCCGACCTTGGTGTTCACCTGGGTCTGGCCGACGCCTGCGATGGCGTATTCGACGGGATCCTCGATGGTGAGGATGTTCCGACTGGCGTCGTTAAGCAGCGCCAAACCCGCATAGAGGCTGGTGGTCTTGCCCGATCCAGTCGGGCCGGTGACCAGGATGATGCCGTTCGGCTCGCGCAACGCCGCCCTGAAGGCTGCGAGCACGGCGGGTCGCATGCCGAGATCCTCGAGCCTCAGCCCGGCCTGCTCCTGGTCGAGGATGCGCATGACCACGCGTTCGCCGGCGCGCGCCGGCAGGCTGGAGACGCGCACGTCCAGCGATCGGCCGCCAAGCGTCAGGGAAATCCGCCCGTCTTGGGGCACCCGACGTTCGGCGATGTCGAGCCGCGCCATTACCTTGACGCGCGAAACCAGCAGCGGCGCAAGGCGGTGGGAGAGGCTGAGCACCTCGCGCAGCACGCCGTCGATCCGAAAGCGGACCACCAGAGCGGTCTCGAAAGGCTCGATATGGATGTCGGAGGCGCCGGCCTTGAAGGCCTCTGCGATGAGGCCGTTGATCAGGCGGATGATCGGCGCGTCGTCGTGCGTGTCGAGCAGGTCCGCCGCAGCCGGGATCTCGTCCACGAGCCCCTCCAGGCCGCCGGGCAGATCGAGCTCGTCGGGCTCGGCTGCCGCTATGCCCTGGCTGGCGTAGAGCTCCGACAGCCGGCGTTCGAAATCGGCGCGCGGCATCCGCCTGACCTTCAGGGCGCGGCCGAGCACGCGCCGGGCCTCGACCAGCGCGATAGGATCGGCGCCTTCGCGCAAGCCCACTTCCGCGGCCTCGTCCAGGTCCAGCAGGACGACGCCGTGCTGCTTGGCGAAGCCATAGGCGAGGACCGGGTCCAACTCGCTCATGGCTGTGCGGCTTCGGCTTGGGGCGCGGGCAGCGGCTGAGCCTGCACGGGGGCCGGAACTGGCGTGGCCGGATCGGCCACGGGCGGATTGGCCTGCAGATAGTCGCGCACCAGCCGCTCCAGCGAGGTCGACCCGTCAGGTCCGACGATCTGGCCGCGGCGCATGTAGTCATAACGCGGCGCCGTGATGCGGCGCGCGTCGGCCGCATTGCGCATGATCGATGGCCGGATGAAGACCATCAGATTGCGTTTGCCGGACTCGCGCACCTTGCTCTTGAAGAGATTGCCGACCACCGGCACCTCACCGAGCACGGGCACCTGTTCCACCGAGACCCGATCGTTCTGGTCGAGCAGGCCGCCGAGCACCACGATCTCCCCATCGTCGACCGCGACGGTCGTCTGGATCTCGCGCTTGTTCAGTATCAGCTCGCCCGAGGTGGTGCTGACGGGGCCGGCGACGCCGGACACCTCCTGCCGCAGGAAGAGGGTGATCCCGCCCCCGGCGTTGATCTGCGGCTTCACCTCCAGCTGCACCCCGACGTTCTGGCGCTGGATGGTGCGGAACGGATTGGAGTTGGAGTCGCCCAGCACTTCGCCGGTGGTGATCGGGACCTCCTGGCCGACCAGGATCTTGGCTTCCTGGTTGTCGAGAGTCAGGACGGATGGCGTCGAGAGCAGGTTGGAGTTGTTGTCCGACTTCACCGCGTTGATGATGAAGCCGAACAAGGCGTCGTCGTTGATTTCGCCGAACCCGCCGGTGAGCACGCCATTGGCGCCCAGCAACGACTCCACCGCCGCATTGCGCAGCAGCTCCAGGGTGCTGGAATCCTCCGGCAGGTTCTTTTCGCCGGCGATCGCGCCGGTGAGCGCCATCAGGTTCGGGGCGCTGTTCGAATAGCTGGTGATCGTGAAGGGGATGTTCGAACCCGTCCCGGCGAGGGCGAACTGGACGCCCAGGCGGTTGGCCATGTCGTCGGAGATCTCGACCACGATGGCCTCGACCAGGACCTGCTGGCGGCGGACGTCGAGCTGGCGGATGACCTCGGCAAGGGTTCGCTGGGTCTCCGGATCGGCGGCGATGACGATCGCGTTCGCGCCGGGATAACGCGCGATATTGGCGCGGCCCGTCCCGACCTTCACCGTCGCCGCATTGTTCGAAGCCGCTCCGGTTGCGGCGGTCGTCGAGACAGGGGTGGTCGAAGTCGAGGAGGCCGAGGCGCCCGAATCTTCCCCGACGCTCGTGGTCGGGGTCTGGCCGACGATCTGTTGCAACACCGGCAGAAGCTGCTCGGCGTTGGCGTGCTGTAGATACACCACCCGGACGTCGCCGCTGGTCTCCGCGCGCCGATCCAGATCGGAGATGAGGTTCAGGAGCGGCCGCACCGTGGCCGGATCGCCGCGAAGGATAAGGGAATTGCTGCTCTCCACCACGACCACCGAGACCAGCGGATTGCGCGCGCCGGGTTCGTCGCCAGGCGCCTTCAGAAGATCGTTGATCACGGCCCCGATCTCGCGGGCGGAGCTGGATCGCAGGGTGACGGTCTCGGTCATGCCGCGGTCCTGGTCGATCTGGCCGATCAGGGTGCGGATGCGGCGGAGATTGTCGCCATAGTCGGCGACCACAAGCAGGTTGCCACGTCGGCTGGGCAGGACGACGCCCTGGCGTCCGACCAGCGGCTTCAGGGTCTCGGCGGCCGTCTGGGCGTCGACGGTGCGGAGGCGAAACACCTGGGTCGTGAACCCGGCGCCCGCGGAACCGCCAAGGCTGGGCGGCTGACCCGCCGCCCCGTCCTCGGGAGCGATCCGATAGGCGCCCGACCCGGTCGGGATCGCGACCAGTCCGTTGGCCCTGAGGGTGGAGAGCATGACCTCGAACAGCTCGGAGCTGGAAAGCGGCTCTTGGCTGGTGACCGTCACCCGGCCCTGCACGCGGGAGTCGATGATGAAGGTCTGGCCGGTGGCGCGCGCCACATCTTGGATGAAGGCGCGGATGTCCGCGTCCTGCAGGTTCAGCACCTGGGCCTGCTGTTGGGCCTGCGCCACGGTCAGGGGCGCAGTGAGAGCCGTGCCGGCGAGCAAGGCGGCGAGAAGGAACCTGGTCAACGGGGAGCCATCCGTACGCGGGTGGTCATGATCTGGCCGCCGCGCTCGAAGCGCAGCTCGACCTCTGAGGACTTGGCGAGTTCGGCCGGCAATTCGGCCACCCGCTCGGAGTTGAGTTCCGAGCCGTCCAGCGCGAGCAGGACGTCGCCGGGCTGCAGGCCGGCTGCGGCGAGGACGCCGGCGCCGTCGCCGCGTGGCAAGATCTGATATCCCGCCGGCTTGCCGTCTTTCATGCGCGGCAGCAGGGCGGCCGCGGCCATGAACCGCTTGGGATCAACGCCTGTCTCGGCCGCGCCTGCTGGCGCCGGCTGAGGCGAGAGGGAAAGGCCCGCCATCGGCGCAGAAGGCGCAGGCGGCGCGGTGTCGACGAATTCCAGCCTGGTCCGCGACCCTCCGCGCGCCAGGATCACGTGGTCGGCGGCGACGCTCTTGAGGATGAGGCCAGGCTCGACCTCATCGCCCGTGGCGAAGGATGCTTCGCGCCCGTCGCTCGTGCGGATGATGGCTGACCCGGCGCCGTCACCGGCCACACGAACCCCAAAGAGACGTAGGCCCTGATCGGGTTGCGGAGCGGCGCTGGCCGCCGCGGGCCCGGCGTCGGCCACGCGAAAGAAGGGGTCGAAGCGGGAGAAGATGGCGAGGTCGCCGATCTTGGCTGCGCCGCCATGCCGTGGCGCGGCGCCTATGGAAGCTGTCGGCTCGGCGAACGTCCAAACCAGGCGCGCGGTCTGCACGCCCAGCACCGCGACCAGCGCGATCTCAGCCGCCGTCACCAGCTGCGAGACGCGCGGACGCGGCAGCGACTGGAGCGAACTGATGTTCATGGACATCCCCGAGGACCCAAGCCTGAGGCGGAGCCGATCGCGGCGCGCCGGGGGACTTCTTGTAAAGTTTCAGTAACAGTACGATGACAATCGGCGAGATTGTCGTGGAAAAGGACAATGGGACGCGCACCCGATGGGCGCGCGTCCCTCTCTCCTAGAACCGGGCGCTCAGGCTCGCCGAGAAGCTGCGGCCAAGGTCGTAGCGGAGGTTGTCCACGCGACCGGCGCCGAGTTCCTGATATTCCTCGAAGTCCTCGTCGAGCAGATTGCGGGCTTCGATCCCGAATTGGAGATCATAGCCGCGCACCTGGAAGCCCTTGCGGTAGGTGAAGTCCAGCATCACTCCCGGATCCTGGATCAGATCAGGCTGGCCGGGCCGGCCGCGGGCGGAGATCCGCTCGCTGCCATAGGTGACCAGGATCGTCGCCTGGGATTGGGCCTCATCGTCCTCGAACCCGAACTGCAGGTTGGCCAGGTGCTTGGACTGACCCTGCAGACGGCTGCCGTCGCGGACGTATTCGTGCGCCGGACGCGAGGCGCCGCCGCCAGCCAACGGGTAGACCACGTCGTCCTCGTCCACCTTCACCTCGGATTTCGAATAGGTGTAGTTGGCCTGGATCAGCCAGCGCTTCGAGCCCAGCCAGCCGGTCTCCATGATCGGCTCGAAGTACTTCTTCACTTCGAACTCGGCGCCATAGAGCGTCGCCTTCGGCGCGTTGATATAGGTCTGCTGGATCGTCGAGCCGGACTCGTTCACGACCGCTTCGATCGGCTTGTCCAGATCCTTGTAGAACAGGCCGGCGGTGACGAACTGACCTTCGTCGAAATACCACTCGTAGCGTGCGTCGAAGTTCAGCAGTTCGGTGTCCACCAGGAACGGGTTACCGATGAACAGGCGATCGCTGTCCGGATCGAGGTACTGTTGAGGCGCCAGTTCGCGGAACTGCGGCCGGGCGATCGTCTTGGACGCGCCGATCCGGAGCTGCATGTCCTCATAGAAGTTCCAGGTCGCGGTTCCCGCCGGCAGCCAGTACTCGTTCTTCAGCGGTTCAGGCGAGAAGGGCGGGGTTCCGCCGAAGAGGTCGAGCGGATCGACGCTCTGGGTTCCGTCCTCGTAACGGACGCCGAAGGCCGTGCGGACCAGCGGCATGATCTCCGCGTCAACCTGCGCGTAGATGCCGAGAACCTCCAGCGAACCCCGATAGGCCGCGGCGCCCTCGGCCCCTGTCGTCTCTCGGATCACCAGCATGTCGGGCCGGATGTTGTAGTCCGACAGCAGGTAGTCGACCCGCTCGCGCTGCACGTCGAGCGGCAGGGAGTTGTTCAGCGCCAAGAAGCGGAACTCACGCGATTCCGCATGGCGCTTGTTGTCCATGTAGGCGAAGCCGGCGCTGAGCACCGCCTCGCGAGTGCTGGACAGCGGAAGCGTATACTTGAAGTCCGCGCCGCCGCTGCCGACCTTGTCCTCGACCTCGCTGAAGCGCGTGTAGTTCTGCTCCTGCGAAGCGTTGTGCAGGTAGACCCCGTCGACCAGGCGATAGCGGATGCCCTTTTCGTAAGGCGCATCGCGCGAGGTCTTGGCGAAGGCCGCCCGCCAGTCGATCTCCAGGTCGCCGAAACGGTGCTCACCGGTCAGCTGGGTGTCGAAGAGCTGCCGCTCGAACCATTCGGAGTAGTCGTCGCGGACCTGCGCGCCGGCCGCATCGTCGTAGCCGGCCCGGATGCGGGCTTCCTTCTGGGTGCTGCGGACATAGACGTTGGTCCAACGCACCGAGTTCTCGCCCCACTCAAGCGCAGCGCCGAGCAGGCCGTTGATCACGATGTTGTTCTGGGTGGACTGGAAGTCGTAGTCCGTACGCACTTCCAGGTCGTCGCCCTGCACGAGGCCGTCCTGCTGGACGCCGTTGCGAGTGCGCCAGGAGTTGTCATAGCCGGCGACGGCGATGACCCCGAGCGTGCCCCAACCCACGTCCAGCGAATTGCCGGCGCTGATGTCGACGCTGAAGTCGGCCGGAATGTTGCTCGAGCGCTGAAGCAGGTTCAGAGGCGCGTTGACGAAGCTCTGGCCAATGCGCTGCAGTTCGGCGTCGGTGAAGTTCGCCTCGCTGACCCGCTTCTTCGACTGGAGCGCCAGCCGCAGCGGATCCGGAATATCGCGCGTACCATCGTCGAAGCCGAAATCGTCCGTGTCCGACCCGTAGTAGACCAAGCCATCCTTTAGAGTCGTCTCGGTGTTCGCTCCGACGCTTACGCCGAGCGACAGGAAGCGCTCCTCGGGAACGCCGATGGTCTGCAGGTCGATGACCCCGCCGCCGAACTCGCCCGGATAGCTGACCGAATAGGTCTTCTGGACCAAGGTTCCGGCGAGGACATTGCTGGGGAACAGATCGAGCGGCACGACGCGCTGCAGCGGCTCCGGGCTCGGCAGCGGAGAACCGTTCAGCAGGGCCGAGGAATAGCGCTCGCCAAGACCGCGGACATAGACGAAGCGGCCGCTCACGAGGCTCACGGCGGAAAGACGGGTGAGCGCGGCGGCTGCGGTGTCGTCGCCCTGGCGCTGCAGGTCCTCGGTGGAAAGCACGGTGGCGACTTCCGAGGTCTCGCGCATCACGTCGGGAATGAACTTGCCGCGGACGACCAGTTCTTCGACCTCCCCCGCCTCTTCGGCATAGGCGGCCGGCGGAGCGATGAGAGCCGATGTCGCCAACAGCAGAGCGCCGAGGGACAGGGGTAGTTTCTTCATGTTCGGTGCCTTGTCAGGAGGGACAAGAAGCGGGGCGGCGAGCGCCGCCCCGCTTCATTCGTCAGCAGGTCGAGCCGGCCGCCAGGCCGCAGGTCCAGCCCTGCCACCAGGTGTCGCTCGAGTTCCGAACCGCGCCGATGTAGCTCACCGGCGTGAAGAAGGAGGAGAGGCTCGTCAGGTTGGCGTAGGCGGTGACGGCGTTCTCGTTGGCCCCATTGATGAAGGTGCTCGTGAGCGTCGACGCGCCGTTCGCCGTGTTGTTGGTCCCGGCGTTGAACATCGCACCGGTCGCCGCGCCGTTGACGCTCGAGTCGTCGCGGAAGGCGGTCGGGCAGGACATGAACACCGAATGGAAGGTCCCGGCGGTGTTAGCATCGTCGATGTCGAGGCAGGCGCCGCTCGTACCCGGAGCCTGGGTGACGACGCCGTTCACATAGACGTTGTTGGTGCCGGTGTTCAGCACCAGGGCGTCGCTGGCGCCGCGGCTGACGAAGGTGAAGTTGGCGAACTTCGGGTTCGAGGCCGGGGTACGGTTGGAGCCGCTGGTTTCGGTGATGCGGTCGCCGCCGCCCGTACGCTGGACGGCGATCACGAACTGGATGGCGCCGTTATAGCCGACGTCGGTGTCCAGGCTGTCGTCATCGATGCCCGTAAAGACGAGGTGCTTGGCGTTCACGGAGCCGCCGAACCACTCGATGCCGTCGTCCGAGCTGTTGTGGACTTGAACGTAGTCGACCAGGGTGCCGTTGCCGACGCCGGCGAAGGTGATGCCGTTCAGCTCGTTGTTCGGCAGGATCTGGAAGCCGGAGTGCTGGACGCGGACGTAGCGCAGGACGCCGCTGTTATCGGTCGCCGAGTTGCCGCCGTAGAAGGCGTTGGTGCCTTCGACCTGCGCTTCGCAGGTGGCGGTGCCGGGGGTGGCGGTGCCGGGGCAGTTGGAGATCGGCGCGCGGCCGAGGATCACGAGGCCGCCCCATTGGCCGATCGAGTCGACGCCGGTGGTCCCTTCGATGCTCTGGCGGCTGGTGAAGACGATCGGCTGGGTGGCCGTGCCGTCGGCGAAGATCTGCGAGCCACGGTTGACGACGATGTAGTCCAGACCGGCCGAGCCGAAGATCTTGACGCCCGCTTCGACGGTCAGCGTGCCCTTGGTCGCGCCGGCGCGCGGCGCGCCCGCGTCGCCGCCCATGTCGTCGCCCACGTCCACGCGGCCGGTGATCGAATAGACCGTACCGGCACGGAGCGGCACCACCAGCGAGCCGGTGATCTTGGCGGGCAACTGGCAATTGCGGAGCGTGCCGTTGGCGACGGTGCCGACATTGGTGAAGCCGGTCGGGCAGTCAGCCGCCGGCTGGCCATTGCCGGGAGGCGGGTTCGTACCGCCGCCGTTGCCGCCGCCATTGCCCGGATTGAAGACGCCTTCGCCCGGCGAGGCCACCTCGCTCGCGCCGCCGCCGCAAGCAGCCAGCGCCAAGGCGCTCAGCGACGTGACCAGCAGGGTCCTGAGATTCGCGTACGCGCGCGCCTGGCTCGGACGATGCATATTCATTGGAGTTCCCCTCGGATTGGACCGCCCCGACGGTCTGTCAGGTCCGAGAGGCCTCTAGCCGTGCTGTGTAACTGTTTCTTGACAGAGCCCGATCTTGCGTAACTTCACCTAACGCGTTGCGTCGGCACCACGCCTTCATCCGAAGGGTCGTATCCCCAGATCACCTCCGCGATCGCCTTGGGGGTCCGCCGGAAGATCAGCCCGATGCGGCGGAGGGAAAGGCCCGCGCGGTGTAGGCGGCGAATTTCCTCCTTGTCGGCCTCGGACAGCAGGGTCGGTTCGGTCCTGGCGCGGCCACGCGGCGAAGGCGAAGTCCGGCCCAGCTCAGCGAGCGCCAGCAAGGGCGCGGCCGCAGGACTGTCGGGCGCGATCTCGAACACCCTCCCGTCGGCGTCGAAGGCCTGAACCACCACGGAGCGGCGCAAGAGTTCGGCTAGCAGCCGCAGCACCTCCGGAAGGGACGGCGCCAGCACGGCGAGACTCATCAGCAGCACGCAGTCGCCGGACTCCAGCCGCTCCAATCGCTCCAAGAGCCGCTGCGGCGACTTGGCGGTGACGGGCGCCTCCAGGTGATAGTCGTCCGGGGAGAGGGCGCGCAGACGCGCCGCCTGCTCCTCCGCGGCCGGAAGGCCCGGTCGAAACTGCACGATGGCCAGACGCATGCGTAAAGCTGTGAGAGCCCGATCAAATCAACATCAACTTACAATCAGGTTCTCATGACAAACAGCTGAAGGCGTCGTGACCGTTCGATGTCACATATCCTGCACATGCGCCGGCTAGATTGACCCCATGTGGGGCATGGCTGGTTCTATGGCGGAGCCAAATCTGAAAAGCGGGACGCAGCGCCTGGCGGCCGCCGCCGGGCTGATGCTGCTCGCCACGCTGTTTGGGCTGAGCCTCGATCCGATCCTCGGGGACGCGGGCGCCTATGCGCCGTTCTATCCTGCGGTGGCCATCGCAGCCGTTGGTCTTGGGCGAGGATGCGCTCTGGGCGTGAGCGCGCTTTCCGCGGCCATCGGGCACCTCTGCCTCGACCAGCCACGCTGGACCGCGAAATTCGAGCCCGAAGCCTTGGTGTCGCTCCTGCTTTTCCTGACGACCGCCGCGGCGATGATCTGGATGGTTGAGCGTATTCGGCGCGGCGTTCGCGAACAGGTGGCCGCCCGTCATGAGGCCGAGGGCCGGGCGCAAGATCACTTCGATCTCTTCTGCGAAATCAACGAACGCGTGGCGAACCATCTGCAACTGGTCGCAGGCCTGCTTCAGGCGCACGCCCGGGACGAGCGAGGCCCATCGATGGAGGCGTTCGCGGAAGCTTCAGCGCGGACCATGCTGATTTCGCGACTTCACCGGCATATTGCGGGCAGCGCGCCCGGCGACCTTCCCTTTCATGCTCTTGCACAGCGTCTGGCGAGCACAGCCGTCGCCGGTCAGGTCGACCTGCGGGTCGAGGTCACGGGCGGCGAGCTCCACCTCCCACCGGACCAGGCGACATCAGCCGCGCTCCTGCTCCTTGAGTGCATAAAGGCGCGGCTGGCGTCCAACGCTTCGGGCCTGATACGCGTGAACCTTGGGACCGAGGCGCACCTGGCCCGCATCGAAATGACCGAGGCGGGAACTGAAACCGCCGCCTGGCCTTCGCCGCTCAATCTGCACTTCATCGAAGCCATGGTCGAACAGCTCGGCGGCGACTTCCGCAGGCGAGCGGACGAGAACGGATCGACCGCCGCGCTCGTGTTTCCGCGATATCGTCCGCTCGCGGATGAAAGCGCCGTGGCAGCTACGCTACACTAGGCCTCACGATTCGATGTGGCGCAAACGCGCCGCCGATCCTGTATGTGGCGACCATGACCGCTCCTCCTCCGTTCTCGGCACTGCGCGTCCTCGAGGCGGCGTCACGGCACAGGAGCTATACGGGCGCGGCCAAGGAACTGAACGTCACCCACAGCGCGGTGAGCCAGTCCATCCGGCGTCTGGAGGCGAGCCTCGGCGCGACGCTCTTCGAACGCAGGGGCGGCCTCATGGAGCCCTCCGAGGCGGCGCTCAAGCTCGCCCAGACTTATTCGCAGGCGGCCAACGCCCTGGAACAGGCGATACGCCAGGTGCAGGGCGGAAGCGATCTTGGCGCCCTTTCCCTGCTGGTGCCGCCGGCGATCGGCGGCGGATGGCTGATCGCCAAGCTGGATCGGATGAGGGACGCGCTTCCCGACATCGAGATAGGGCTGACGACCAATCCGGCCTCGGCGCATGACGCCCAAATCCTGATCTCGTCATCGCCCGCGGTTGACGATGCGACCATAGCTGAGCTCTCGCTCTTCCCGGTCCGTGCGCCCGGCGGCGAGGGCATCGCAAGTCTCGCGGCGATGCTGGACCGCCCCTTGCTCGTGGAGGCCGACGCCGCATGGCGGGACTGGGCGCAGCTTTGGGAACTCGATCCGGCGGCGCTCCAGCATCGGACCTTCGATGACGCCACCCTGCTGCTGGAGTCTGCGGCGCAGGGCGCGGGCCCGGCCCTCACCCACGTCTTCGTGGCCGAGAGCTATCTGGATGCAGGCAGGCTGGAGGCCCTTCCCTACGCCGCGCCCGCGAGCGCCTACCTCTGCCTCAGAGCCAATCCGGAGGTCGGGGCGGCCGATCCGGTCGCCCGCCTGGTCATGTGGCTAAAGCTGGAAGCGGCGCGCAGCGCCGCGCGGCTGCGCGACCGCCTGAAGTAGGCTCAGCGCGAATGCCCGCGGGCGCTCACCGGCCATATGTCGACCAGGGTGTCGCCACGCACCAGGTGATAGCTCTCATAGAGATCCACCGTAGGATCGCAGTGCGGGGTCGAAAGGCGGACCATCTCGCCGATCTGGAGATTTTCAGCCGCTGGGCCGATCAGCGCCCCGTGCTCGTCCCCCATGAACGCGTACCGGCCTTCGGCAAGCGCCGGATCTTGCGGTCGCGGCGGCTCGCCTTCCGTGGCGAAGGCCTTCAATCCCGCATCCACCGTCACCATCCGCCGCGCGTTCGCGCTGACCACACGCGCATCGACGAAAAGGCTGCGCTCATAGGGCGCCGTCCCATCGCCGGTCAGGTCGCAGGCGAGGTATTCGTCGTCCATGAAGATGTAGGAACCGACCTGCAGCTCGTTGATCACGCCGAGTTCGAGATCGATGCGATGCGTGCCGGTGCCGGCTCCCGTGACGACCTTCGGGTGGGCCCCGGCCTCGTCGAGAGCTGAGATGACGGTCTTCAGATATTCCGTTCGCGCCTCGATCGCGGCTTTCCGTTCCGCGTAGTCAGCGATGTGCTGTTCGCGGCCGCAATACATCTGCACGCCCTCATAGCGCAGCGCCGGCTCTGCAAGGATCCGCCGGGCGAGCGACACCGCCGCCTCGGCCGAGGCCACGCCCGTGCGATGGATACCCGGATCGATATCGACGAAGACGCCCAGGGGACGCTCCCTAGAGGCCGCCGCGGCCAAGGCGCGCACATTTTCCGGATTATCGACCACGACCGACAGGTTGTCCGAGACTCCGTTCAAGGTGATCAGCCGCGCAATGGCCGGCGGCGACACCACGGGCGAGGTGATGTGGAGGCCGGAGACGCCGCCCGCCGCCAAAGCTTCGGCCTCGCCCAGCTTGGCGCAGCAGAGGCCGACCGCTCCGGCCGCGACCTGGCGCTTGGCGATGTCGACGCTCTTGTGGGTCTTGGCGTGCGGTCGCAGACGCACGCCCTTCGACCGGGCGAGCTCGGCCATTCGGGCGATGTTGCGATCCAGCGCCTCGATATCCAACACCAGCACGGGCGTATTGAGATCCCGCCGCGATCCTTGGCGCCCGATCAGCTCGCCATGGAGGCGAAGGTCATCCGACATGCTGTCTCCGATCAGCTGAAGAGTTCGGCCAGGTGGGTGTTCAGGAACTTGCCGCCCGGATCGGCGGCGCGTCGCACCTGCCGGAACCGCTCGGCCATGGGATAGAGCTCATCGACGTCTTCCCGGCGCAAGGTGTGGCGCTTGGCCCAGTGGGGGCGGCCGCCCGCCGCGCGGAAGATCGCCTCGGCGTCGGCCAGCAAGGGTGTCCAGGACATCTTCGAGTACTGGTGCATGGAGATCGACGCGCCTGGACCGGCGTTGAACGGGCTCATCCAGATATCGTCTCCAGCCGCCCAGCGGAATTCGAAAGGAAAGGCGACCGGCAGGCGGCGCTTCCGAATCCAGTTGATCGCCTCCTGCAACGTCGGCAGGCCCGCCGCTCGAGGCAATTCGTACTCCATCTCTTCGAAGCGCACGGTGCGCGTGGATGGGAACACGCGATAGGCCGGGCCGATGCGATAAACATCGGAGGAGGCTCGCGTCATGAAGCGCTGCACAGGGCCGGCCAGGAACGGCGCGGCGGCCGTCACATCGCAGCAGAAGCGGAAGATCTCCTCCTCGTTCAGCCGGGGTTTGGGCGGCCGCGGCGTGTCGGGCTCTTCGGTGGGATGTAGGGTCTTGAGGATGACCTCGTCCGCATAGGGGAATACGAAGAACTCGGCGTGCCGGTGGCGGTCCGCGAGATCGGCGAAGTTCTCCATCACCCAGGCGAGCGGCCGCCGCTCGACCCGCTCTTCCAACTTGTAGGCCGGCAGGACGTCGATCGTCGCCCGGGTCACGACGCCGAAGAGGCCGAGCGACAATCTCTGCGCCTCGAAGAGATCGGGACGTTCGACCCGGCTGCACTCGATGAACTCGCCGTCCGCATTGGCCAGCCGAAAGCCGTGGGCGATGGTCGCGAGGCTGCCGAGGTCGCGCCCCGTTCCATGGGTGCCGGTGCTCAGCGCGCCGGCGAGCGACTGCGGATTGACGTCGCCCTGGTTGGGAAGCGAAAGGCCCTCTTCCCAGAGCGCCTTGGTCAGTTTCTTCAGGCTCCAGCCAGCGGGCGCGGTGACTGTCTTCCTGTCGGGAGAGATTTCCAGCGCCCCCTCGAGGTCATCCAGCGACAGCAGCAGGCCATCGGTCTCGCAGAGCGGCATGAAGGAATGCCCTGCTCCGACGACCCTGACCTTTTCCGCCCCGCGGACGAGGGCGGCCAGTTCGGCTTCTGTGCGAGGCCGCGCGACCTGCGCGGGTGTCGCCCGCACGCTGCCCGACCAGTTGTTCCACGCCGCCATGGCCCCTCCCCTTTTCACCAAGGATCGCTGCGAGGAGCTTAGATAGTCAAGACTATCGTTCTCCGACGGCGTTGCGGAGCATCTTCGCGGCCTCCTTCAGGATTTCTTCCCGCGGCACGCCGGTCTCTTCAGTGAGCATTTCGTCGGCTGCGAATCCGAATTCCACCGCGATCCGCAGCCGTCGCCAGAGAAGCTCGCGGCAGACCTCGGGATAGAAGCGCTGATAGGCCTCGGTGAGCCGATCGGTGACCAGGCGGTGGGACTCCGTCCTCACATGGGTCAGCTGAGGCACGGCGCGCAGGGCCCGGAGGGTCCACACCGCCCCGGGCTCTGACACGGTCACCTGGGCCGTGGCGCGCAGCAGCTCTTCCGTCGCCTCCGCCAGGGCTTCTGGCCCATTGGGCGCATGCCGATCCAGCCACGCGAAGAGGACCGCATTCTGCCGCTCCATGAGCCGGCGCCCCAAGGCGCCGAGGACGTCGTACTTGTCCTTGAAGTAGCGATAGAGCGCCGGCGGCGTCATTCCTGCGCGGGCGCAGATCTGGTTGGTCGATATCCGTTCGATCCCGACCTCGGCCAACAGCTCGCCGGCGACCTGGAGAAGCCGGTCATAGGTCTGCTGACTGCGCTCCTGCCGCGGCGCCGGCTTGGCCGTGCCGGCGCGCCCCTCTCTGACCGCCTCGCCGCGTGGAACCATCGTCTCCTCCCCGCGCGCAACATGCCCTCTTGGCGCCTCCGACGCCAAGCCCGAGCTTCGAACGGGCAGGAGCAGGTCGCGACTTAGGCGGCGTTGACGGCGATCTCCGAAGTGCGGCGTCCGGACGAGCCCGCCTGTTCGAACCAGCGGATCGTCGCCTTCAGCCCTTGCTCGAGCGGAGTCTCCGGCCGCCAGCCGAGCACCTTGGCTGCGCGGCTGATGTCGGGGCGCCGGCGCTTGGGATCGTCGGTAGGCAGGCGCTCATAGACCACTTCGGAGTTCGAGCCGGTGATCGCGAGAACGAGCTCGACGAGTTCGGAGACGGTCAGCTCAATCGGATTGCCGAGGTTGATCGGGCCGGGCTGCAGCCCATTGTGAGCCATGAGCCGCACCAGGCCCTCCACCAGGTCCGAGACATAGCAGAACGACCGCGTCTGAGAGCCGTCGCCATAGACGGTGATGTCCTCGCCGGCCAAGGCCTGGCTGACCACGTTCGAAACCACCCGTCCGTCGGCCGCGTCGAGACGGGGGCCATAGGTGTTGAAGATGCGCGCGACCCTGACCTCGACCCGCCGCAGCCGGTCGAAGTCGAAGCACAGGGTCTCGGCCGCTCGTTTTCCTTCATCGTAGCAGGCTCGTGGACCGGTGCAGTTGACGTTGCCCCAATAGGTCTCGACCTGCGGATGGGCATGCGGATCGCCATAGACCTCGCTTGTGGAGGAGAGCAGCAGCCGCGCGCCGCAGGTTTCGGCCAGCCGAAGCAACGCGTGCGTACCAACGACGCTGGTCAGCAAGGTATGCTCGGGATCGGCCTGGTAGAGCGGCGGCGAGGCTGCGCAGGCCAGGTTGTAGATCTGGTCGAACTTCCGCCGACGCAAGGCGGCCGGCAGCGGTTTGACGATATCGGCCTCGACCAGCTCGAACTCAGAGCTGCGTTCCAGTTTGTGCAGGTTCTCCCGACGGCCCGTCAGAAAGCTGTCCAGGCAGACGACGGAAGCTCCCTCATCGATCAGTCGCTCGCACAGATGAGAGCCCAGGAAGCCGGCGCCTCCGGCCACCAGGATTTCTTTCCGTATCGACCTCTTCATACCTGCCTCCTCGGGGCGTTAATCGGCGGCCACTTCCAGGCCTGTGTGTTGTCGTGACTTGATCGTCCCCGCCTCGGTGAGATGGCATTCGAGCTCCGCGGCCCTGTGGCCCGCCGTATGCTCGGCGAGGATCCTGGCGCGGCCCGCGGCCGCCAGCGCCTCCCGGTCGGCCTCGCTCATGGCGAGAGCCCGCAAGGTGTCCTCCGGACCGTCGGCGAGGATGATGTCGCGACCGGGCTCGAACAGGCTTTCGATGCCGGCCCACTGGTCGGAGATCAGCGGCGCGCCGCAGGCGCCAGCCTCGAACAGCCGCACGCTGGGACTGAAGCCCGCGGCGATCATGTCCGCCCGTGTGACGTTGAGGGTGAAACGGCTCTCCGCATAGAAGGCCGGATGGTCCGCCGGGCCGACATGGGCGATCCGCTCCACATTGGCTGGCCACGCGAGATCTTGGGGATATTGCGGCCCCGCTACGCAGAACCGCAGATGCGGCGCCCGTCGCGCGGGCTCGATCAGCAACCGGTCCAAGACCGGCTGACGATCGTCGCTATAGGTGCCGAGATAGCTCAGGTCCCACCGCTTGCGGCGCTCCAGCGGCCGATAGGCGCTTTCATCGACCGAGCAATAGAGCGCCCTAGCCGCCCTGGCGCCGAACTCGCGCTCCAGCCGCTGAAGGGTCGGCCCGCCGGTAAAGGAGAGATAGAGGTCGAAGCCACCCACCCCTTCCCTTGAAAGATAAGGGCAACTCCCCGCTTCCAGCTGCGCCAGGGTCACCGGCGTGTCAACGTCGTAGAACGCCACCACGCCCCGCGAGAAGGCCCGAACCCACCGCGCCACCGCGACGCCGTCTGGCACGAAGGAGCCCACGATCACGGCGTCCGCCGCAGCGATCTCGCCTTCCCACCGGCGCAGGCCCGAAAGATCGGAATAGAGCTCCAGGCGGCAATAGCCGGGATCGCTCAGGTCCCTGTGCTCGGCGTACCAGGGGACGTCGCGCTCCAGGAAAAGCACCTCGTGGCCGCGCCCGGCGAAGGCGCGCAGCAGAGCGCGATAGGTGGTGGCGTGACCGTTGCCCCAGGACGAGGACAGGCTGAGACCAAGGACGACGAGCCTCATGCGAGGCTCCTTTCCCGCTTGGCCGCCAGTTCGGCCCGCAGCAGGCGGTCGGTCTCCGCCGCCCGTTTGGCGTAGGTGTGCTCGGCCAACACCCGCGCGAGGGCGGCCTCGCCGATCTGCGCCGCTCGTTCCGCGGTGAGGCCGTCCAGCAACTCCGCGACGTCCACGCCATCGCGCGCGACCAGGACTTCTTCTCCGGGCTTCAGGAAGAGCTCGATGCCCTCCCATGCGTCCGTGATGAGGCAAGCGCCCGCGCCAGCGGCCTCGAAGACCCGCGTCGCCGGCGAGAAGCCGATCTCAGCCATCGAATCCCGGGCGACGTTGAGCACGGCGCGGGAGGAGCAGTTGAAGGCGTTGTGGTCCGCGGTGCCGACATAGCCGACACGCGTCACATTGGCCGGCATGGGCTTGTCGTCCCAACCTGATCCGCCCAGCACGAACCGCCGCTCGGGCGAGCGCTCGGCCGCCGCCAGGAAGAAGCTCTCGACCCGCGCCTCGCGGTCCGGCAACCGGTTGGCCAGGAAGCTCAAATCGCCCGCGAAGGCGTCCCTCGCCTCAGCCGGATGGTGGGTGGTCGGATCCACCGCATTGTAGATCGGGCGACACTCCCTGGCGCCGAACGCCTGATAGGCGCTGACCACCGGGGGCCCGCCGCCATAGGTCAACACGAGGTCGAGCCGCGGCAGCCAGCCGTGCAAGGTCTCCTCGCCGCCGCTGCGCAGCTCCGCCAGGGTGGCGGGCGCATCCACATCCCAGAACACCTTCACCGCATGGGTCGATGCGGCCTTCATCACGCCGGCCAACAGGGCGTCGTCGAAGACGCCGACGCCGCTCGCCTTCACCACGACATCGGCGGCGGACGCCTCTCCGATCACCTCGCGCAGGGCCCGGTCCTCCACGGGATAGACCACGACCTTCGCCCATTCCGGAGGCTCGATGTCCCGGTGCTCCTGGCGTCCGAACGCGTCGGGCTCGTAGAAGGTGACCTCATAGCCGCGGCCGGCGAGCTCGCGCAGCAGGCCGCGATAATAGGTGGCCGCACCGTTCCAATAGGCGGACAGGAGACTCGAGCCGTAGAAGGCGATCTTCATGCGATGGGCTCCGCAATGAGGCTTGAGGGCGTTTCGAGGGCGCGGGCCACCGCCAACAGTTCGTCGACTCGGTGCGCGCAGGTGTGCCGGGCGAGGATGGTTTCGAGGCCTGAGCGGGCGACCTCGGCGCGAAGCTGAGGGTCCCGCGCCAGCGCCCTCAGGTGAACGGCCATCTCCTCGCCGTTCTTGGCGAAGAGGAAGTCGCGGCCGGGCCGGAACAGTCCCTCGGTGTCGCTCCACGGCGCGCTAACCAGGGGGATGCCGCAGGCGAGGGCCTCGAAGACGCGGATCGTCGGGATGCCCGGCAGACGCTGCGCATAGAAGCGTCTCGGCACGTGGACGGTGGCGAGCTTGCCGGCGAACACCTCCGGCGCCCGGGCGTTGGGCAGCCACCCGCGATAGGCCACGCCATATCGCTCCAGAAGCGCTCGGGCCTCTCGCGGATAACGGACCCCGTAGACTTCCAGCGGCAGGCCGGCCGCCTGCGCCGGCCGAAACAGGAAGGATTCGAGCTCGGCGGTCCGCTCGCCATCGCCCCAATTGCCGATCCAGACCAGGCCATCCCGCACCCCTTCCCGCTCCGGCGGCCGGAAGATGGTCACGTCGGCCGCCTCGTGCCAGACGAAGACGCGGCGTCCCCAGCCCCAGTCCCGATAGACCTCCGCCAGGGCCTCGCCGAAGGCGAGCACGCCGTCATAGGCCGACAGGTCGAAGGCGCGCAGCGCCGCCGGCTCGCTCACCGCGCGATGGTGCGTATCGTGGAAGAGCAGGGTGAAAGGCGCGCCCCGCGACCTCAGTTCGCCGATAGCGCCGACCAGCTGCGGATCGGTCCATTCGTGGACGATGACCAGGTCGGCCCCGTCCAATGCGGCCGAAAGGTCGAAAGCCTCGCCGTAGGTTTCAGAGCTGAGGTCCGGATAGGCGGCCGCATAGGCCGCAAGTCCCTCACGGCCATGTTCGGCCAGGAGATTGGCGAGGCTCCAGGAGCCAGCGGGCTCGAAGACGCGCACGTCGTGACCACGGCTCTTCAGCTCACGCACCACACCGCGCAGGAAGTGGGCGTTGCCATGGTTCCAGCAGGAGGCGAGCGAGTGCGTGAAGTAGGCGACCTTCATGCGGCCGCCTCCTGCCGCAAAACCTCGGCAAGGCCTGGAGCGACCTCCGCATAGGTGCGCAGCATGGCTCTGGTCATGCGCTCGGCCGTGTAGCGGGCCGCCCTCGCCCGGGCCCTCGCGGCCAGGCCCTGCACCGCGATCGGGTCCGCCAGCAGGTCAGTCAGCGCCTTGGTCCACGCAGCCGGATCCCGAGGCGGCAGGAAGAGCGCGGCCCCGTCCCAGAGTTCGCGGAAGGTCCCGATATCGGAGAGCACCAGGGCGCAGCCGGCTTGAGCCGCCTCCAGGACGCTCAGGCCGAAAGGCTCATAGAGCGCGGGCGAGGCGAATATGGCCGCACGTGCGAAGTGCTCGGCCACCTGCGCGCTCGGCATGGAGCCCAAGCTGATCGCGTGATGGAGCTGCGCATGCTCCCCCATCGGCCCGTTCTTGGGACCTATGGCGTAGACGGGAACCGGCAGGTGAGCGGCGACCTCGTCCAGCAAGGCGACGTTCTTCCCGTCGTCCCAGAGGCGCCCCGCGGTGACGACGCAGAATTCCCTCTCTCCGCCCACTTCGACGGACGGATCGCGGCCGTTGCGCACGACGTGCGGACGGCGGATCGCATGGGCCCGCGCGGTCGCCATGGCGAAGGCTTGGCTAGGCGCCACCACCGCGTCGCAAATGGCCAGCCCTCGGCCTAGCAATTGGCATCGCCACAGGAAGTCCTCCGGCATCGGCCCGCCGCGTACCGCGGACCACCAGGTCGCCAGGCAGGAATGGGTGACGCCGATCACCGGCGCGTCGAATCCGCCGCACGCAGCAAGGGTCGGCGTGTTCAGATGGATCAGCTCCACGTCCAGTCCGCTCGCCAGGGCGCGGACCGCCGCCGCGGCCTCGAGCACCTCCTCCGGGTCGGAGGCGAGCCAATCGAGGGGCAGGCGGGTTTCGACGAGCTCGAGGCCTTCGATGGCTTCAGCCTGGGCCCGTTGCCCGCCGCTCGGGTCGGGCCCCAACACCGCCAGGGTGGTGCGTCCGCCGGCCTCGCCGACCCCGCGCGCCAGTTCGAGGGCATAGGTCCAGACGCCGCCGACCGCATCGGCCGTCATCAGGATGCGCGGTCCAGGCAGCGTCATGTGGCGACCTCGGGGGTGCGCTGTGGCGCATGCTCCTGCGCCAGCCAGTCGGCGAGCCGCTGCAGACCCCGCTTCCAATCCAGCGGCTTTGGCAGGGCGAGCTCACGCCGCACCTGGGTGGTGTCGGACACGTAGTACCGCTGATCGCCCGCACGCCAGTCGGAGAACCTGAGCTCGGCCGTGCGGCCGACAATCTCCTCGATGCGGGTCAGCACCTGGCGGAGGGAAACCGCGTTCGTGGGACCCCCACCCAGGTTGAACGCCCGGCCTTTGACGGATTCGATCCGCCGCCACGCCGCGACATAGGCCTCCACCGCGTCGGCGACATAGAGGACGTCCCTTACCTGCCGGCCGTCGCCATAGATGGTGATGGGCTTTCCCTCCTGGGCGCGGATCAGAAAGTGGGCGACCCATCCCTGATCCTCCGTGCCCATCTGCCGCGGGCCATAAATGCAGCTCATCCGAAGCACGCAGGTCGGCAGGCCGAAGGAGCGGGCGTAGTCGAGAACGTACTGGTCCGCGGCGCCCTTCGAGCAGCCGTAGGGGGTATGGAAGTCGAGGGGGCGGCGCTCGTCGACGCCGCGCCTGCACAGCGCCTCGTCCCGGGGCTGATAGGCTTCGTCCCGCAGCTCAAGCGGAACGTCGCCGAGATCGCCGTAGACCTTGTTGGTGCTGGCGAAGATCAGTGGGACGCCCGCGCCCCGCCGCCGCACGGCCTCCAGCAGGTTGAGGGCGCCGCCGACATTGATCGCAAAGTCCTCCACCGGATCGGCAAGGCTGGTGGTCACCGCCACCTGCGCCGCCAGGTGAAAGACGACATCGACGTCGGAGCAGGCGCGGTTGACGGCCTCCGCGTCACGGACATCGCCGATGACAGGCGTGACCCGGCCGCCATGGCGCGACTTCAGCCAGGAGAGATTTCGCTCCACGCCCGGACGCGCCAGCGCATCGAAGATCACGACATCGCAGCCTTCGCTCGCCAGGCGGTCGGTCAGGTTCGAGCCGATGAAGCCCGCGCCGCCGGTGATCAGCACCCGGGCGCTCATGCGACCAGGCCCCTGGCTTCGAGTTCGCGCCGCGCCTCCGCGACCCGGTCGTGCGCCTGCTGGCGGGCGACCCACTCGGCGAGTTCCGCCAATCCCGCCGCGAAGTCCTCCTGCGCGGCGTAGCCGAGAACCGTCTCGGCGCGGCTCAAGTCGGGGATGCAGTGGCGGATGTCGCCGGCGCGCGCCTTGCCGGTGACTTCAGGCTTCAGGTCCGGACGGCCCATGGCGGCCGCCTGCAGCAACGCGACTTCCTCTACCGTTCTCACGACCCCGCTAGCGATGTTGAAGACACCGTCCACCGCATTGGGGCTGTCGAGGGCGAGCATGAACGCCCTCGCCACGTCCCGCACGTGTACGAAGTCGCGCCGCTGTTGGCCGTCTTCGAAAACCATCGGCGGTTGGCCGTTGGCGATCCGCGAGGCGAAGATCGCCAGCACGCCCGTATAGGGATTGGAGAGCGCCTGCCCCGGCCCGTAAGCGTTCCAGAGCCTAAGGGCCGCGCCTTCCATCCCGTACTGGCGGGTGAGAGTAAGGGTCAGGCGCTCCTGCACGAACTTGCCGATCGCATAGACCGACTTCAGCCCGTTGGCCTTGGTCTCCGGCGTCGGAACGGGCGTGAGCGGACGGCCGGACCCATCCAGCGGATCCCAGCTGCCGTCGGCGTTCCGGCCCAGGCGGACGACATCTTCGACCAGCTCACCGTCCTGAGTCCGATAAAGGCCCTCGCCGTAGATGCTCATGGAGGAGGCGACGACGACCCGCTGCACCGGGCGATCGATGAGCTGCTGGAAGAGCACCGCCGTGCCGTAGTCATTGACGGAGGTGTAGCGATCGACCGCATACATGCTCTGGCCGACGCCGACCTCCGCGGCCAGGTGCACCACCTTGTCCACGTCGCGAAGAGCGCCGGCCACCGCGGCCTCGTCCCGTATGTCGCCGACCTGCAGCTCGACGTCGGGGTGCAACTCGTCGGGCCGCGAGCGTTCGGGGTGAACCTGCTCGATCAGGCTGTCGAGCACCCGCACTTGGTCGCCCCGTTCAAGCAAGGCTTGGGCGAGGTGGCGGCCGATGAACCCGGCGCCACCGGTGATGAGGACCCTGGTCATGGCCTCTCCGGTCTAGCGGTTGACGAATTTGGAAAAGCGGCTCAGCTCGCCGCTCTTGGTCTCTTCCTGCTCGAGCAAGGCCAGCTCGCTCTCATCGAAGATCTCGAAGAACTCGTCCCAGGATATCTCTTCCAGGCCTTCGTCCTTGTCGCCGAAGTCGAAGCGTAGGACGCCGCCTCCGCCCTTGCCGGCGGTGTCACGGACCCTGGCTGGGCGTCCGCCCCGCTCCTCGGCCCAGGTGCGGATCTCATCGTGGTCGGTGATTTTCTTGGCTTGGCTCATACGGGGCACCCTCGTCTGACCGCCAAGCCAACCAATAACCTTCATCTAAGTTCCAAGTCATTTGTGAATAGACTTGGATGAAACATATGTTAATAGCGATTGTTGTGCTTTGCTATTCCACAATCGCATCTATATATTAGATACGCAAAGCGGCGCTTAATAAATTATCATTTGATAATTTGGAACAAAAGACGCGCTCAAATCTTGTGCGAAGGTACAAAGATGCCGCGGCCAAGCCGCACCGCACCGAGGATTTGGCATGTCGCAGAGGAAACTTCGCGTCGGGATCATAGGGGTCGGCAACTGCGCCTCGGCCTTTGTCCAGGGGCTCACCCACTATGCGGAGGCGCCTGCGAACGAGCCTCCGCCCGGACTGATGCACGTCGAACTGGGCGGCTACCACGTCCGTGATATCGAGGTGACCGCCGCCTTCGACATCCACGCCGGCAAGGTCGGTCGGGATCTCGGCGAGGCGCTGTGGGCCGCGCCCAACAACACCATGCGCTTCGCCGAGCCGGGGCCGCTCGGAGTGGAGGTCATGCGGGGCCACACCCTCGACGGCATCGGCAGGTACTTGGCCGGCGATATCGAGGAATCTGACGCTAGACCCGTCGACGTGGCCGAGGTCCTGCGTCGGACGGGGACGGAAATCCTCGTCTCATATCTTCCCGTCGGCTCTCAGCAGGCCAGCGAATACTACGCCGAACAGGCGCTCGCGGCCGGCTGCGCCTTCGTCAATTGCATCCCCGTCTTCATCGCCTCCGAGCCGAGATGGGCCAAGCGCTTCGCCCAGCGCGGCCTGCCGATCGTCGGCGACGACATCAAGAGCCAGGTGGGCGCCACCATCGTCCATCGCATGCTCGCCAACCTCTTCCGCGAGCGCGGCGTGCGGATCGACCGGACCTATCAGCTGAATTTCGGCGGCAACACCGATTTCAAGAACATGCTCGAGCGGGAGCGCCTTCACTCCAAGAAGGTCTCCAAGACCCAGGCGGTCACCAGCCAGTACGACCTGCCGCCCGATCCCAACGACGTCCATGTGGGACCAAGCGACTTCGTGCCTTGGCTGACGGACCGCAAGTGGGCCCACATCCGGCTGGAAGGCACGACCTTCGGCGGGGCGCCCCTGAACGTCGAACTGAAGCTTGAAGTGTGGGACAGCCCGAACTCGGCAGGGGTGGTCATAGACGCCGTCCGGTGCGCGAAGCTCGGGCTCGACCGTGGCCTAGGCGGCCCGCTGCTCGGCCCGTCCAGCTACTTCATGAAGTCTCCGCCTGAGCAGTACACCGACGCGCAGGCGCGAGAGCGGACCCTTAGCTTCATCGCCGGCGAAGACGACACGCCGTCCGCCAAGAGCTTCCCGGCGGCGCGCCTGGCCTCATGACGGTGACGGTCTTCTTCGTTCGTCACGCCGCCCACGACCGGCTGGGCAAGGTGCTGTGTGGGCGCATGCCCGGGGTCCGCCTCGGCGAGGAGGGCGGAAGGCAAGCCCTCGCGGTCGCGAACCGGCTGCGTTCGGAGCCGATCACGGCGGTCTTCACCAGCCCGCTCGAGCGGGCGCGCCAGACCGCTGAGGCGATCGGCGACGCGTTCGGCCTCATCCCCGAAACCATCGAAGCCTTGAACGAAATCGAGTTCGGCGCATGGACGGGCGCCGAATTCTCGGCCCTCGACGCTCAACCCGCTTGGCAGGAGTGGAACCGTCGGCGAGCCGAGGCCCGGCCGCCCGGCGGCGAGTGCGTGGCCGAGGTTCGTCAACGTCTGTCGGAATGGCTCGACGACCTCGCCGACCGCCGCTCTGGAGAAGCTGTGGCCGCGGTCAGCCATGCCGACGTCATCAAGACCGCGCTCTCCGACGTCCTCGGCCTGTCTCCCGACCAACACCAGCAGTTCGACATCGGCCCCGGTTCCATCAGCGTGGTGGTCAAGGGGCCTTGGGGGGCCAAGGTTCACTCCATTAACGAGGCGCCGCGATGACCAGACTGTCCGGCCAGCAGATCCGCGAAAGAGCCGCCGCCCTCGGCGACTGGTTCCACAACATCGATCTCGGCGGGGTCTCCACCGCGCCCAACCACTTCCTGAACGACTATCCGAACGTGAAATGGCGTCGGTTCGAGCACGCCATACCCAAGGACCTCGCCGGACGCACCGTGCTGGATATCGGCTGCAACGCCGGCTTCTACTCCATCGAGATGAAGCGCCGGGGCGCCGACCGGGTGGTGGGGATCGACTTCGACACCCGCTATCTCGACCAGGCCCGCTTCGCCGCCGAGGTGACTGGCCAGGACATCGAGTTCCGCCAGATGTCGGTCTACGACGTCGCCGAACTCGGTGAGCGGTTCGACATCGTCCTTTTCATGGGCGTGCTCTATCACCTGCGCCATCCGCTGCTGGCGCTCGACCTTATCCGCGAGCACGTCGCCAGCGACCTGCTGGTCTTCCAGTCGATGCAGCGCGGCGCCGATGATATCTATCCGGTCCGCGGGAACTACGACTTCTTCGAGCAGGATCACTTCAACCATCCGGGCTACCCGAAGCTCCACTTCATCGAGCACGAATACGCCAACGACTGGACGAACTGGTGGGCGCCGAACGCCGCCTGCTCGGCCGCCATGCTCCGCAGCGCAGGCTTCGAGATCATCGACCACCCTGAGGAAGAGGTGTTCGTGTGCCGGACCGCGGCGCCGCCTCACGGCGCGGGGGCCGTCTATCCCGCTCGCCCGGCGAAATCCAACGGCAAGCACAACGGAGGTCACCGGTGATCGAGGCGGCGAAGATCTGGAACGAACCGAACAACAAGTCGCACTGGGATCCGAACCTCGACCCAGAATGGGAGCTCTTCGCTCAGATGACGCGCTTGGCCGGACAGGCGATCGCGGCGGAAAACCCGGCCCTGCCTCGCGTCTTGGGCGGAATGTCGCCGATCGATCCGATGTTCCTGAAGCGCCTCGAAGCGCTCGGGGTGCTGGACCATGTCGATGCGGTGGCGGTCCACGGCTTCCCCCTGGATTGGAACCTTTGGGCGATCGACGAATGGCCCGCCAAGGTCGCGGAAATCCAAGCCGTCACCGACAAGCCCGTATGGGTCACCGAGGTCGGCGTCTCCTCCTTCGGCTCAGAGGAGGTTCAGGCCTGGGGCGTGCGCAAGACAGCCGAACTGCTGATCGGCAAGAGCCCGCGCATCCATTGGTACAGCCTCTATGACCTGCCCAAGACCTGGGAGGCGACGACCCGTCATAAGGAGGCGGAGGGCTCCTCCTACTACCGTCATTTCCACATGGGCCTGCTGCGCGAGGACGGTTCGCCCAAACCCGCGCTCGAGGCCTTCGCCCCGTTCGCCGAGGAGATGGGCCTCTGTCAGTGGTTCCACTTCCAGGATCACAGGCTCGAGGACGCCGTGGCCTGGCTGAAGCGGCTGGGCGTGCGCAAGCTACGCACCGGTCTTTCATGGGCCGACAGTTATCGTCCCGACGCGCTCGCCTGGTTCGACCGTCAAATGGAAGCTCTGGCGGACTTCGACGTGACGGTGACCTTCTGCTTCACGCCCGAGCACCGTGGGATTGAGCCTCACCACACGAGTCCGCCGCAGGTGGCCGAGGAATTCGCGGAGTTCTGCGCGTCCATGGTTCGACGCTACGCGGCCGCATCCGCCCGACAGCCTCAGCTGGAAGCGGCGACCTGAGGATGCTCGTCTATGGCGACCGGGTTCGACGCACGACGAGCAGGGAGCAAGCCGAGCGTCTGCAGGCGGCCGTGAGCCGGGCGCAGGGCTGCGCCAGGAGCCTCGACCGACATGCAGCCATAGCCGCCGCCTTCATCGAAGCTGGCGAACTCTTCCAGGGCGTCGCGGACGCGGAGTTCGAGCAGACCGGCGTCGATAGCCCCAGCCCGGCTCAGGACGCGGGAATGACCCTGCTGATCGAGGTGGCGCGAGCGCTGGGCAGATCCTGGGATAGCAACTTTCGGAGCGCGACCGCCCCCTCCCTCGGAGCGCTCCCGAACCTTGTCCGCCACGCCCCGAGCGACATCGCCTGCAAGACAGCCGAGGGCCACGCCTACTACGCCGTCTACCCCGAAGCCTACTATCAGGTGGCGTGCGAAGCGGCGTGGCGCCCGCCTCTCCGCATAGTCGGCCTGCGAAGCATCGGCGCCGGGCTTTCGGCCATGGTCGCGGCGGGCCTGGATGCTCCGCCACCGGCGACCGTGCGGCCCACGGGACCACCCTTCGAGCGTCGCCTCGCACTCTCAGCCGAGTTGAGCCTGCGTCTAAAGCCCACGCCAGGGCTCCATTACGTCGTCGTCGACGAAGGCCCAGGAATGTCCGGCAGCTCTTTCGGCGCCGCAGATCGGACCCTCCGCGGGCTCGGCGCGACTCCGGACCAGATCATCTTCGTTGCAAGTCACGGCGGAGGGCCGGGCGCGGCTTCGACGCCCGCCTGCAGGGAACGCTGGTCGAGCAGTCGCCGCGCCTTCCTGGATTTCGACGGGCTCTGCCTATCGCGCGCAACGCCGCCGGCGCGCCGGCTCGAGGGCTGGATCGAAGAGGCTGTCGGGCCCCTGACCGCGCCTCTGCAGGACGTGTCGGCCGCCGGTTGGCGCGCCGGGCGGAGCACCTCACCCCCGGCCCTGCCCGCACTCGAACGGCGCAAGTTCATCGCCCGGTCGGATCGTGGGGAATGGCTGGTGAAGTTCGCCGGGATCGGCAGGACGGGAGAAGAACGGTACGCACGCGCCCTCACGCTCTCCGAAGCGGGCTTCATTCCGGGGGCCGCGGCGCTTCGGCATGGCTTCCTGGTCGAAAGCTGGCTCGGGGAGGCCAAGTCGCCCGACTTCGCCAGGTTCGCTCGGGAACCCCTTCTCGACCGTCTCGCCGACTACATCGCCTTTCGCGCCCGTGTTTTTCCAGCCGAGCCGAGCGAAGGCGCGTCATTCGTCGAGCTCGAAGAAATGGCGCGGATCAACCTGACCGAGGCCCTGGGGCAGTCGGGGGCGCTCGCCCCTCTCGCCCGTCTTGCGGCGGCGATCGCCAGGCGACCCGTCAGCCGACCCGCGCACGTCGACGGACGGATGCACGCCTGGGAATGGCTCGCCATGCCGGACGGCCGTCTGCTGAAGTCCGACGCGCTCGACCATTCCTGCCAGCATGACCTGATCGGCTGCCAGGACCCAGCCTGGGACATCGTCGGGGCGATCGTCGAACTCGACCTCGCGTGCGCCGAAAGCAGAGACCTCGTCGCCCGCGTCGAGAAGCGGCTCGGCCGCCACTTCGACGAGAACCTGCTGGACGTCTTCTTCGTCTGCTACCCGGCCTTCCAGCTCGGCCTTTGGAGTCTGCCGGGCGCGCTGGACGCCGAACCGCTGCGCGCCCGCTATCGCCGGGCGCTGTTGGAGCCCGCCCATGCTTGAGGAGATCACCCCATGATCGATGCGCAGATGCGCGCCGCTGTCATCACTGGGCCCGGTCGCATGGAGATGCGGCAGGCGCCTCTCCCGGCGCCCGGCCCGCGCCAGGTCCGCGTCAAGCTGGAGGGCTGCGGGGTCTGCGCGTCGAACCTCACCCCATGGTCGGGCCCCGAATGGATGACCTTTCCCACCGACCCCGGCGCGCTGGGGCATGAAGGCTGGGGCGTCGTCGACGCCCTCGGCGCGGAGGTCAGCGAACTCAAGGTCGGCGACCGGGTGGCCGCCCTCTCCTACAACAGCTATGCAGAGTACGACCTCGTCGACGCCGAAGCGGCGGTCAAGCTGCCGGACTCCCTAGCCGGCCAGCCCTTCCCAGGCGAGCCCCTGGGCTGCGCCATGAACATCTTCCGCCGCAGCGAAATCCGGGCCGGCCAGACCGTCGCCATCGTCGGCGTCGGCTTCCTCGGCGCCATCCTCACACGGCTGGCGACCCAGGCCGGCGCGCACGTCATCGGCATATCGCGCCGCCAGTTCTCGCTTGCGGTCGCCACGCGCATGGGGGCGGCGGCGACCATCCCGATGGAAGATCCGCGCGCGGTGATCGACGCGGTCAAGGCGCTTACCGAGGACCGCCTCTGCGAACGGGTTGTCGAAGCCGTCGGGGCCCAGTCGGCCCTCGACCTCGCCACCGAGCTCACCGGCGAGCGTGGGCGGTTGATCATCGCCGGCTATCACCAGGACGGTCCCCGCCAAGTGAACATGTGGTTGTGGAACTGGCGCGGCCTCGACGTCATCAACGCGCATGAGCGGGACCCCAAGGTCTACGCGCAGGGTGTGCGCGACGCCATCGAGGCGGTCGCCTCAGGCCGCTTGGACGCCAGTCAGCTCTACACCCATACCTATCCGCTCGAGCGGCTGGATGAAGCCCTCAACGCCACGCGCGACCGGCCCGACGGCTTCCTCAAAGCCCTGGTGACTCCATGACGGCTGTTGAACTCTCGCCGGTGGTTTCGTCCGCCAGCACACCGCCGCGCCTGGGTTTCCTCGGCGTCGGCTGGATCGGCCGTCACCGGATGGAGGCCCTGCTGCAGAGTGGCCTCGTCCAAGTCGCCGCCATCGCCGACCCGTCGTCGAACGTAGCCCAGGAGGCCGCAAAGCTTGCGCCCGATGCGCATCTGACGACTTCGCTGGAGGCCTTGCTAGACCTCGATCTGGACGGCCTCGTCATCGCCACCCCAAGCGCCTTGCACGCCGAGCAGGCCATCGCCGCCTTGAACGCAGGACTCGCCGTCTTCTGCCAAAAGCCCCTGGGCCGCTCCGCCGAGGAAGCCGCCGCCGTCGTGGCCGCAGCGCGCCAGGCCGACCGGCTGCTGGCCGTCGATCTCTCCTATCGGCACACGGAAGGCATGCGGGCGGTGCGTGAACTCATCCAGACGGGCGAGCTCGGCCACGTCTTCTCGGCCGACCTCGTTTTCCACAACGCCTATGGCCCGGACAAGCCGTGGTTCTACGACCGGCGCCTATCGGGCGGCGGCTGCCTCATGGACCTCGGCGTCCACCTGGTGGATCTGGCGCTCTGGACGCTCGGCTTTCCGAAGGTCGTCGCCATCGAGGGCCATCTGCTGGCCGGCGGCCGCCCGCTGCAGGACCCAGGCGCCGTGGAGGATTACGCCCTTGCGACCCTCACCCTCGAAGGGGGCGTTGTCGTCCGCATCGCCTGTTCATGGCGGTTGCCGGCGGGGCAGGACGCCGCCATCTCCGCGACCTTCTACGGCGACAAGGGCGCGGCGGAGTTCCGCAATGTCGGCGGCTCGTTCTACGACTTCACGGCCGAGCACTGGCGGGGGGTGCGACGGGAAACGCTCGTCTCTCCGCCAGACGCCTGGGGCGGACGGGCGGCCGTCGCCTGGGCCTCGCGACTCGCCTGCGATCCGAGTTTCGATGCTTCGGCGGACGAACTGGTTACGGTCGCGCAGGTGCTCGACCGCATCTACGGACGAGCGCCCTAGTTGGTCCGCTCGCCCACCGATCGGCCATAGTCCGAGATCGTCTCCATGGCCTCCGCCTGCAGGAGGCGAAGCTCACCGCCATGCAGATCGATGAGACGGTCCCGGCGCATCTCCTTGAGCGTGCGGTTGACGTGCACGATGCTCAGCCCCGTCGCGTCCGCCAACACTTCCTGGGTCAGGGGCATCGGAAACTGCAGTCCGCCGCCACGCGCGAGACCCACGGCCGCAAGGCGTTCACGCAGCTCGAGGAACAGGTGGCACATCCGTTCGTAGGCGGTCTGGCGGCCGAGGCGCAGGATTTGGCTGCGAAGCCGCTCCTCCTCCAGACGCTCGCGCCGGTTCACCGCCGTGCGCAGGCCGCTCCATCGCTCGTCGGGCGTCCGGATCGCGCCCATGACTGGCGAAGCGTCGACCGACTGCAGGGGCGTCAGCGCCACGATGGTCGCGCGAAGGTTCGCTGCAGGCCGCAGCGAAACGCCGACGGCGTCGCCCGGCAGCAGGAATGCGAAGATCTGACGCCGGCCGTCGGCGAGCCACTGGACGCTGGCGGCCCAGCCCTGAACGATGAACCGGGGCTTTATCGACCCTAGCCGCTCACTCGCGAGCAGGGCCCCAGGCTTCATCGACGGCAGTGGCTCCAGGCGCGAAACCAAATCGGCGGTCTCGCCCCCCAGGCGCGTCAGATCAGTCAATCTCGCCGGAACGATCTCATCGCCCGGCCGTGGGTACGAGGCCACGGCCGCTACGCTTTGCATCTCCACCCCGATCCCTCTCGGCCAGGTTCTGTGATTGGGCCGCAGGGGCTTTTCCGACGCGCGCCGGGAGGCCTGCCGCCAGCCTCCATCCCAACTTCGGGGACGCCGAATTTGATCCGTGCGGAACGAGATAAATCCTGTTTCTCCAATAGCTTGACTATGCGGAACTGACCTTTGGCCGAGGGATTGAATCGACACCCCTCGAATTTCGAGACCTGCGCTGGGAGATCGCATGTCTTCGTCCCGAAAGATCGGCGTCCTCACCTTCCACAGGTGCATCAACTACGGCTCCTATTGGCAGGCCCGCAGCCTCGTGGAGGGGTTGCGGCGGCGCGGCGCCGAGGCCGTCCTGCTCGACCACGACTCGCCTCGCGTGAACCGGGCCGAATGGAAGTGCGCGCTTCGCCCTCTCCTGCCCGCGCCGACGCCGCCGACCGACCATCCGCTCTATGCGCGCAAGGCGCGGAAGTTCTTCCAGGCGCTCGCCAAGCTCCCCCGTTCCCCCACCTTCCCGCTCGAGCAACCAGGCGACATGGAGACCTACGACCTCGTCATCGTCGGCAGCGACGAGGTGTGGAACCTCAGCCATCCCTGGTACGGAGGGCTTCCGCTGTTCTTCGGCGACGGGCTGAGGACGAAGCGGCTCGCGGCCTACGCCGCCAGCTTCGGCAATTACGACGCGGACGCGGGCCTTGATCACCGCTGGAGCGCCAGCATCGCCGCCTTCGCCAAGGTTTCGGTTCGCGACGAAAATTCGCGGCGGCTCATCCGGCAATCGACGGGCTTCGACCCGGCGCTTGTCCTCGATCCCTGTCTGCAGTTCGGCGTCCCCACGGAGACCGCCGGCGAGGAAAGGGTGCTGGCCGTCTACGGCCACAGCTTCCCAAGCTGGTTCCAGGCTGCGGTGCGCCGCATCGCTGCGGAGCGGGATCTCCGCGTCGTCAGCATCGGCTATCGCAACGATTGGGCGGACGCCCAGTGGCTCACCGCCGGTCCGGAGGACTTTGCGCGGTTCATGGCCTCATCGGCGGCGGTCGCCACCAATTTCTTCCACGGTTGCGTCTTTGCGATCGCCAACGGCAAGCCGCTGGCCTGCGCCGCCAGCGACTATCGTCGCAACAAGGTCACCGACCTGCTCGCCCTGACGCGCGCCGAGCGCCATCTCGTCTCGGAGGCCACTCCCAAGAGCGAGTACCGTCGGCTGCTGGCCGAACCTCCACGCCCGGAGATCGGGAAGTCCGTCGCCGCGCTGCGCAGGCGGTCGGACGCCTATATCGCCGATGTCCTCGCAGCCTGAAGCGCCCGCGCTGAGCCCACGCGACATGGCGCGATCAGGCCTCTGCGTCGGCTGCGGCGCCTGCGCGGCCGCATCCGGTCCTTCGGCGCGCATGTCGCTCGACGCCTACGGCCAGTTCAAGCCCGCCGGCGCTTGGCGGAAGGCCCGCGACGCGAGCCTAGCCTCGCTTTGCCCCTTTTCGCCTCACGCGCGGGATGAAGACGCCATCGCACGCCTGCGTTTCCCGCAAGCGCCTCATCACGACGGCCGGTTGGGACGCTTCGAAGCGACCTATGTCGGCTACGCCGCCGAGGGCGAGTTCCGCGAGCGCGGCAGTTCCGGCGGCATGGCCACTTGGACCGCGCACGAGCTTCTGCGGGTGGGACTCGTGGACGGCGTCGTTCACGTCACCCCGCAGGATCGCACGCCGGACGGACGCTTCTTCGCCTACACCCTGTCCACCTCGGCGGAAGAAGTGCAGGCCGGCGCCAAGTCCCGCTACCACCCGGTCGAGCTCTCGGGCGTGATCGAGGCGATCCGCGCGCGGCCGGGCCGCTACGCCGTGGTCGGCGTGCCCTGCTTCATCAAGGCCATCCACCTCTTGCGCGCCCAGGACGAGGTGCTGGCCGGCCGCATCGCCTTCGCCCTCGGCCTCTTCTGCGGGCACATGAAGAGCACGCGCATGGCCGAGAGCTTCGCCTGGCAAATGGGACGGGCCGTCACCGAGGTCGCGGCCCTCGACTACCGCGCCAAGGACGCGGCCCGGCCGGCAAACTGGTACGCCGCCGAGCTCCAGCTGGCGGACGGCGGGGTCGCGCGCAAGGACTGGTGGGGCATGGTCGACGGCGATTGGGGCGCCGGCTTCTTCCAGAACGCCGCCTGTGACTTCTGCGACGACGTGGTCGCCGAGACCGCCGACATCTCGTTCGGCGACGCATGGGTCGAGCCCTACTCGTCGGACGGCCGCGGCACGAACGTGGTGGTCGTCCGCTCCCATCTCCTGCGCAATCTGATCGAACGGGCGCGCCACGAAGGGCGGATCGACCTCGATCCGGTCGACGCCGAGTTCGTCGCGCAAACCCAAGCCGCCGGCTTTCGCCAGAGGCGCGAAGGCCTGGCCCTGCGCCTCGCCGAAGCCCGCCGGACGATACGGCCACGAAAGCGGGTCGCCCCGCAGTCACCGCCGCTCAGCCGCCGACGCCGCGCCATCTATCACATGCGCCGGCGTATCGCGCGCTGGAGCCATAGGGTGTTCTGGCTGGCTCGGCTGACGCGAACGCCGAAGATCTATCTCAGCTGGGCGCGCCTGGAACTGGCCGCCTATCAGGGCGTGACCTATTCGCGCGGGCGCGTCGGCGCCTGGGCCGACCGTTACCTATTCCCGAATGACGAGCAAGATCATTCAAGGAATTAGTGTTCGTATCAAATGATCACATCATTTATCGAATACGCGGCAATAGTTTATGCAATCTCGGAACATTTGCCCGCAGCACTTCATTTATTGGCGTTCCCACCCCGAAAGGACACCTAATGAACAGGAAGATGCTATTGGCAGGCGCCGCGGGCGCTTTGCTCCTGGGCTCCGTCGCCGTCGCCCAAACCGCCGGCTCGCAAGGCCAGACCCCCAGCGCCACGCCAGGCACGGCCGCCTCGAGCGCGCCATCGTCGACCACCACCACGACCTCGCCCGATGGCATGAACGCCCAGACCGGCGCCACCACAAGCCAAGCTCCTGCCGCCGGCCAGTACGGCGCGGACACGGCCGCCCAGGCCGGCGACACCTCAGGCGCCGCCATGAGCGATGATGCGATGAGAGCGGGCGAACGCGGCTGACGAACCACGGTCTGACACGACGAGGAGCCGCCCGCGCCCAGATTCTGAAGCTCATCTGTGGCGCGGGCCTGGCCCTCGCGGTCCTTGCCGCGCCGGGCTGCGCCGATCAGGTCCGTATCGAGCGCGCGCTCAGCGCCGCGCTCGCTCAGTCCGACGCCGTCGACCTCAAGCGTTTCTACGACGTGAGGGGCTATGCCCCGGTCTGGGTGTTGGACGGCTCCGTCCGCCCGGAAGGGCGCCGCCTCCTTGATCTCGTGCAGGGCGACAGCCAGAGCGCCTTGGCGAGGCTTCTCGAGAGGGCCCGGACCGGCCGCGCGCAGGATCTCGCCGAGGCGGAGATCGCGCTCTCGGCGGCCTTCGCCGCCTACGCACAGCAGGTCCACGCCAGCCCGAACGAGACCCCGGTCGTACACCTAGCCTCGCCGGCCCAGACGCCGCCGCTTAGCCGGTTCGAAGCTTTGCGCGCGCTCGCGCACGCTCCTTCCCTCGCCGGCGCTCTGAAATCCACCGAGCAGGTCAATCCACTCTTTGCGGAGCTGGATCGCGTTCGCGACAACGGCCCCGCCTCGGGCGCCGACGACCTGATCGACCGCAACCTCGAACGGCTTCGCGCTCTGCCGCCCGATCTGGGACGCCGCTACGTCCTGGTGGACATCCCGGCCGAGCGCCTATGGCTCTACGAGCGGGGGCGCGCTGTCGACAGCATGAAGGTGATCGTCGGGTCGAGAGAGCATCCGACGCCGCTCATCAACGGCGCCATTCGCTACCTCGTCTTCCAGCCCTATTGGAACGTGCCGCCGGACCTCGTTCGCGACCGTCTGGCGCCGCTCGCCCTCGCCCGCGGCCCTCGCGCGCTGGAGGCCCAAGGGATGGAGGCCCTTTCCGACTGGTCCGCGGACGCCAAGCCTATTCCGCTCGACGCCGTCGATTGGGCCGCGGTCGCCAGCGGAAAGCAGGAGCTGCGGGTCCGGCAGCGCCCAGGCGGGCAGAACATGATGGGCGGGGTCAAGTTCATGCTGCCCAACGAGCTTGGGATCTACCTTCACGACACGCCGGACAAGCGCGCCTTCGAGCGCCAAGGCCGGATGCTCAGCGCCGGCTGCGTGCGGGTCGAGGACGCCGACCGCCTGGCTCGCTGGCTGTTGGGGGAAATTCCGGCCTCGGCGCGTCAGGGTCCGGAACGCCGGGTCAATCTCCCCGAGCCGGTGCCGGTCTACGTGGTCTACCGCACCATCGCCGTGGAGAACGGCCGCCTGCAGAGACGCCCGGACATCTACGACCTCGACGCCGCGGCCTAGGAACGAACGCCGGCGCCGCGCACTCATAGGGCATGGCCAAGCCGAAAGACGCCAAGCCCGCCATGACCGACCAGCCCGCGCCCGAGCCGCCGCTCTATGAAGACCCCGCTCCCGATCTCCTGCAAGACGGCCAGGAGGAGGTCTTCTCCCACGCCGCGGTGGAACGCGGCCTCGCTCAAGACCCCCGCGCCTTGGGTCCGCAAGTGATCGACGGCGGCGATCTGAAGCGCCAGTCCGACGACGCCGAACGCCCCTGACGGCCAGTTCGCGCGCCCCGGCGTTCGCCCGTCGACAGCCAGCTGGAAACGGCGCCGTCACGAAGAGAGATAATGGTGCGGGCGGTCGGGCTCGAACCGACACTCCTTTCGGAACCGGATTTTGAGTCCGGCGCGTCTACCAGTTTCACCACGCCCGCATGCGAGGGGCGATCCGTTTAGCAAGCCTGCCAAGGGAAGGCCAGAGCCGCGGCGTCCTAACGAACGGCCCACCATTTAACGGCTTTGACACATTGCGTCACAACCCTAACGGAACCTCCTCGTTCCCGACATCTGGGCGCCGTGCTCTAGCCTTACCGTGTCGGCATCACTCAAAGACGTTCCGTCACCTGATAGAGGGTTTATGCAGCTCAAGGATCGCCGCGGCGTCTGGATCGCCCTCATCGTCCTTGGCGTCATCCTGGTGGGCTTCGCCGTCAAGAACATCGCCTTCCCTTCCCAAAAGGGCGGCCAGTTCGCGACAGCCCCGGTCGTCGTCGGAAATATCGAGCAGACGGTCCTGGCCACGGGCACGCTGGAGCCGGTCACGCTGGTCAGCGTCGGCGCGCAGGTTTCCGGCCAGGTCACCTCGCTGAAGGTCGAACTCGGCCAGCAGGTAAAGAAGGGCGATCTGATCGCCGAGATCGATTCCCAGCCGCAACAGAACGCGCTGCGCACCGCCCAGGCGCAGGTGGACAACGCCCGCGCCCAGAGGCTGCAGGCCGAGGCCACGCTCACCCAGGCGACCCTGGCCTTCAATCGCCAGAAGGAAATGCTCGCGGCGGACGCCACATCCCGCGCCGAGTACGAAGCCGCCGCGGCCACCCTGAAGACCGCGCAAGGCCAACTGGCCGCCCTGGACGCGCAGATCGCCCAGGCCACCGTCTCGGTGGAAACCGCCAAGGTGAACCTCGGCTATACCCGCATCGTCGCGCCGATGGACGGCACGGTGGTCGCCATCGTCACCCAGGAAGGCCAGACGGTGAACGCCAACCAGGCCGCGCCCACCATCGTCAAGCTGGCCCAGCTCGACACCATGACGGTGAAGGCGGAGATCTCCGAAGCCGACGTGGTGAAGGTCCGCGCCGGCCAGGACGTCTATTTCACCATCTTGGGGGAGCCTGAAAAGCGCCGCTACGCCAAGCTGCGCACCGTCGAGCCCGCGCCCGAGTCCATCGAAACCGAGGACACCGGGGCCAGCTCGTCCAGCTCCAGCAGCACCGCCAGCGCCATCTATTACAACGGCCTTTTCGACGTGCCGAACCCGGACGGCCGGCTGCGCACCTCGATGACCGCCCAGGTCTACATCGTGCTCGGCCAGGCCAAGGGCGTGCTCACCGTGCCTTCCGCGGCGCTCGGCGACCGGGATCGGGACGGCTCCTACCGGGTGCTGGTCGCGACCGAGGACGGCAAGACCCAGCCGCGCAAGGTGAGGATCGGCCTGAACAACAACGTCACCGCCCAGGTGACTTCAGGCCTCAAGGCCGGAGAGCGGGTGGTCGTCGCCGAGGCCGCCGCGCCCGGCGGCGGACAGCAGCAGGCGGGCGGGCCGGGCATGCGCCGGCGGGGACCGCCTGGGCCGTTCGGGTTCTGACATGAGCGCGCCCCTCATCGAGGTCCGCGACCTGCGGCGGGAGTTTCCCGCCGGCGAAGAAACCATCGCGGTCCTCAAGGACATCGACCTGACCATCCAGGCCGGCGAACTCGTGGCCATCGTCGGCGCGTCGGGCTCGGGCAAGTCCACCCTGATGAACATATTGGGCTGTCTCGACCGCCCGACCCGAGGCTCGTACCGGGTCGCCGGCCGCGAGACGGGCACGCTGGATCCCGACGAACTCGCAGAGCTCCGGCGCGAGCACTTCGGCTTCATCTTCCAGCGCTATCATCTGCTCTCCGACCTCAACGCGCTCGGCAATGTCGAGGTGCCCGCCGTCTACGCCGGCAAGTCGCGAGAGGCCCGCAAGACGCGCGCGGCCGAACTCCTGAAGCGCCTCGGCCTCGCCGACCGCATGGGCCACCGGCCGGGTCAGCTCTCCGGCGGCCAGCAGCAGCGCGTCTCCATCGCCCGCGCGCTGATGAACGGCGGCGAGATCGTGCTTGCCGACGAGCCCACCGGCGCCCTCGACAAGGCCAGCGGCGAGGAGGTGATGCGGATCCTCCAGGAACTGCACGCCGAAGGCCACACCGTCATCATCGTCACCCACGACATGGGCGTGGCCGAGCATTGCCAGCGGATCATCGAGATCAGCGACGGCGAGATCATCGGCGATCGTCTGACGGAGAGGACGCCGCTGCCGGCGGCGGCGCCC
>Ga0065721_10003758_pt1 | contig 83671 bp, 68 predicted proteins | sample Mesricmetagenome_FD_59108 | JGI IMG/M metagenome (GOLD analysis project Ga0065721, IMG submission 59108) | Mesophilic microbial community from rice straw/compost enrichment Sample: eDNA_1 v2 (version 2) | ecosystem: Engineered > Solid waste > Grass > Composting > Bioreactor | place: USA: Davis...
AAGGGCTTATTCAACTGCAGGCACCAACAACCGCTTTGAAATCCTTGAGGTAACCCCGCTTACCAACTATGCTATTGTAGTAAAAGCAAAAGACGCTGCAGGCAACCATTCTCAACCCAGTAACCAGATCACTGCCTATACAAAAGCGCAGGGCCTGTGTTATAAGGTATACCAGGGCGACTGGAACAGTCTGCCGGACTTTAACCAGTTGGTTCCGATAAAAGAAGGCATGGCGCCGAATGTTGACCTTAGCGTAAGGCCTGCCGGGCTGAATGATTATTTTGGCATGCTGTGGGAAGGACATATATTCCGTGTATCGAGCACCAACAGCACCCGCAGGTTCCAGATTTGTTCCGACGATGGCAGCCGTTTCTATTGGAACACCCAGTACAATCCTTCAAGCAGCGGTCACATTGACCACAACGGGTTGCATAGTGATAACTGTAAGGCGGCCGGCAGTAATGTAACCATGAATGGCAACACCGCTTACCCCATAGCCCTTGCCTATTTTGAAAAGAACGGCGGTGAAGCATTAAGGCTTCAGTGGAGAATCGGCACCAGCGGTAGTTATGTAAATATTCCTAACGAAGCCTTTACTGAAAGCGGTAGTCCGGGCGGCAGTGTGCCCAGTGCGCCAACCGGTCTCAGTGCCAATGCGCCCAATTATCAAAGCATTCAACTCAGCTGGACAGATAACAGTAACAATGAAACCGGTTTTGAAATTGTGCGTTCTACTTCGCTGAACGGCGTATACGTTCCGGTAGCAACGGTTACTCAGAGTTCGTTTGTTGATACCGGTTTGAATGCAAGCACTACTTATTTCTACAAGGTGCGTTCTATTAATAATAATGGTCAGTCTGCCTTTACCACGGCTGCTTCGGCTACCACACAGCCTGCGCCGCCCGCACCGGTAGCACCCACCAACCTGGTAGCATCTGTACCCGGTTTGAACACCATTCAGCTTACCTGGAACGACAACAGTGAAAATGAAACAGGATTTGAGATCTGGCGTTCGGTAGGCAACAATACCGAGTTCAGTCTGCTTACAACAGTAGCAGGCGGACCTGGCAGCCAAAAGACTTACATTGATGCACCGGTATTTGCCAATGTGCACTACTTCTATAAAGTGCGTGCAACCGGCGCACCTACGCCTTCTGCATTTACCGGCGAAGCAAGTGCCGCCACCGCCAATACGCCACCCGTATTGAACCCCATACCGAACTTTACGGTACGCCAGGGCGAATCGGTGAGCGTTCCGGTTACTGCATCTGACGTGGATGGCGACCCATTGCAATTCACGGCGCTGAACCTGCCCTGGTTTGCAACCATTGAAAATGTAAGCAACGGTAACGCCAATATCGTAGCTAATCCGCCCGCCGGCGTACAGGGTGTATACAATGTACGCATGGTGGTGGCCGATGGCTTCAACGGTTACGATACCGTACGGTTCAGCCTCATTGTAAATAATAACAGTGTGCCGGTAATTGACCCGATAAACGATGTGCTGATCAATGAAGGCGATTCATTGGAGATTGCGGTATCGGCGCATGACGACGCAGTGAACAGTGCTTTGACCTGGTCGTTTGAAAACCTGCCTTCCTGGATCAGCTTTACCGACAACGGTGGTGGTCACGGTACGCTGAAGCTGAAACCCCACTATGCTGCCAGCGGCATATACAATGTGACCATGAAGGTGCGCGACGCCTTTGGCGGCTGGAGCACACGTTCCTTTGGTATTGTGGTGAACGAAGTAGACCCGAACGAAAGCATCCGCGTGAACATGAACTACTGGACGCTGCCCGTTGCCGGATGGAACCATGTGTTATTGGGCGGCAACTCTACCTTCAACCTGCAGAACATGGTGAATATTAAAGGTCAGGTAACCACTGTAGGCATCAATCTGGTGAGCGCCGGTAGCGTTAACGGTACTGACCATGGCGCACAGGCCAACGGTAACGGCATCTTCCCCGATGCTGTGATCAAAGACCAGTTGAAGATTGGCTACAATGGTGGTCCAGACCAGGCCGTGCTGCGCGTATATGGCCTTGATCCCAATGGCAAATACAATTTTGTGTTCTTTGCCAGTGAAGCAGGTTATGAAGACTGGCGCGGATACAATGCCAATACCGTTACCACCTTTACCATTAACGGTATCAGCGTTCAATCTCGTGTTCTGGGCAATATCAACAGAACAGATACTATCTATCAGATACAACCGAATGCGAGCGGCGAAGTGTTCATCACCATGACCGGTGATCCCTCGCCCATGATCGGTGCCATTCTGAATGCGCTGATCATCGACAAGCAGGTTGACGATGGCACTGTGCCTATCAAACCGCAGAACCTGTCTGCCTACACTATCCCCAACCAGGGTGTGCGGCTCACCTGGAATGACATTGCTTACAATGAATCATCTTACAGGATCTATCGTGCTACCAACCTGGCTGGTCCGTATACGGTAATTACACCGGACGCACAGAAAGACAGTGTAACCTATCTCGATAAAACAGTTGAGCCCTTTACCCAGTATTACTATTTCCTAAGAGGGGTGAACTACCTGGGTATGAGCGAACCGAGCGATACGGTAACCATCTTCACCGCCAACAACAATCCTCTGATTAACGGATTGACCGATATGTATGTGAAGGCGGAAGGTTCCGGTCAGCAAACGTTCAGCGTATCAGACGATGTTACCGATGTGCTCACCGTTTCTATACTGAAGAAACCTTCCTTTGTGCAACTGGTATCGCTGGGCAACAACCAGTACCGCATCGATGTAAATCCTGTGGCTGATCATATAGGCACACACTATATGACCGTGCGTGTGACGGATAATCATGGTGGTGAAGCTACGCAAGGGCTGGCAGTACACGTAAGCGATAACAATACCCGTTCGGTATATATAAACCTCGGTTGGAGCGCTCCTGCACCTGCGCCCTGGAACAACTTCCTGGCCTATGGTAATGCAGGCAATACCCTGAACAACCTGCGCGATGAAAGTAACAACGTGACACCGTTTGGTATCCAGTTGCTGACAACCTGGGATAATATTACGGAAATGGGTCACAGGACCGGTAACAATTCGGGCGTATTCCCCGACTCTGTACTGGCCAGTGGTATTGCCGACGACGGTATTACTTCTGACGGTACCAATACCCTGCGCTTCAAGTTTACCGGCCTGAACAACTCCAAGCGCTACAACATTGTGCTCGTGGGCAGTCAGAATGAAGGTATGAATGCCATTTCAAGGTATTCTTCCGGTTCGCAGGTGGATACGCTGAATGCCCGCAACAATACCAACGGTACTGCCAACCTCAATGGCCTTACACCTGTGAACGGTGAAATAGAAGTATCTATCCGCAAGGTGAGCGGCAGCACCTATATATTCCTGAATGGTATTCAGCTGGAAGAATTCGATCCTTCCATTACACTGATGGCGCCTGCTAACCTGTATGCAGAACCGAGACAGGACCGCAACAGCATACAGCTCATCTGGTCTGACCGTTCGTACAATGAAACGGGCTTCCAGTTGCAGCGCGCTACTGACTCGCTGTTTACGCAGAACGTAGTGAACATCAACCTGGGTGTGGGCGCATCCACTTATACCAACACAGGCCTGCAGCCGAATACCAAATACTGGTATCGTATCCGTGCAAGGGGCGCCGGCAATACCTTCTCTGCATGGAGCAACCGTGTGAAAGCCATCACGCCGCAAAGCGTAGTGTATATCAACTTTACATTTACTGTGCCGGGCGCTTCTACTCCATGGAACAACCTTGACATGAACCCGATGGAACCGGCTACAGCCACCAATTTCGTGAACCAGGACAATATGCTTACCAACCTGTCGCTGTCAATTGTTTCACCGTTCTCCGGTGAAAACATCACGGGTTTGACCAGCAGTGGCGGCATCGTGCCGGGCAGTGTGATGGAAAGCTCATTCTGGATCGACAGGGCCGGCTATGCATCCGTAAAACTGAGCGGTTTGAACCAGACCAAGCGTTACCGCCTCGGATTTACTGCCAACCTGAACAACGATGTGTTTGGTGGCAATATGACCATGGTGTATAGGGTGAATGGCAGATCGGTATACCTGAATGCTTACCTGAACTCCAGCAAGATGGTGTACATAGGCGACCTGGTACCTGATGAGAATGGTGAACTGCTGGTGGAATTTACCACACCCGATAAGGCGGGCGTAACCTTCGGATTTATCTCTGCCATGGTGGTACAGTCGTACGATGATGTACAGGGCGGTTCCGTGATCAACAGTAACCAACCGGTGGACGGTGCAGAAGAACTGGTGCGGATAGCCGATTACACGCAAACGGAAGAGGCACAAAAGACCATCAGTGAGCCTGCGGTTTATCCCAATCCGTTCCGCGACATCATCAACCTCGAATTCAATAATGCCTCCGGCACGAACAAGATAGCGGTGGATGTATATGATATGACAGGCAGATTGGTATACCGCCGCGACTTTGGCACCATGGCTGCCGGATATACACTGTTGCGTGTAAATGCAGCAGAAGCCAAACTGAACCCGGGCGTATATATGGTTACCCTGACCGCGAACGGTAAAATGGTAAAAGCCACCAAGATGATCAAGGCCAGAAACTAAATCAAGGCCATGTGCTTATAAACAGTAAAATCCGGGAAGCGGCTCCCACGGTTCCCGGATTTTTTTGGTACTTTTCCTGTGTTAATATTGTGATCTGTTAACGAGACAGGAAAGCCGGAAATCTTTCAGCCGGTTTCACCAACTGCTGAACATCTCCGGCAACATTTAGCTGAAACCCAAATCGAATCCTCATGGATCTGAAGTATCTGTTGCATTCGTTGCTACGGAAAAAATGGATAATCATTCTTTGCTCCGTGTTGGGCCTGGCGGCGGGATTTGTTTTTACGCTGATGAAACCCAGGTTGTACGAGTCGGTATCGCAGTATTCTACCGGCTTCACCATGGAAAAGAAAGTAAGTATTCAACAGGAGCAATCAATCAACCTGTTTGAAATAGACCTGCGTTTCAGTAATGTGATTGAAACGTTCAAATCGCCCAAGGTAATGGGCATGCTTTCCTACAAACTGATGCTGCACGACCTGGAGGAAGAAAAGCCCTTCCGCAGGCTCACCGAAGAGCAAAAGAAAAAGAACGAATACGTGCTGGTGAACCAGGAAAGCGCCCGGCAATTGCTGCGCCGCAAAATTGCCAACCTCGAACTGCTCAATCCTTTCGACCCCGAAGAAAAGAAGGTTTACGACCTCATCGAATTATACAAGTACGACGGCTGGACATTATCGCACGCGCTGAGTTTTTCACGCGTTGAGCGCACCGACTTCATCAACATTTATTTCCGTTCGGAAAATCCCCTGCTCTCTGCTTTTGTGGTAAACACTATTGGCGAGCAGTTCATCCGTTTCTTCAACTCTATATATGGTGTGCGCACCATGGAGTCTACGGCCAAGCTGGACAGCCTGATAGCGGAGAAGAAAAAAGTGGTAGACAGCCTGACCACCAAACTGCAGGAGTTCAGGGCCCGGATCGGTACGCCCAATGTGGCCGACCGTGCTTCTGCCGCTATGTCGGTAGTATCGGAACTTACCAGCAACTACCAGCATGAACAGGCCCGGCTGAACACGCTGCGGGGAGAACTGGTGGCCGTTGAAACCCAGCTTCGCAACCTCTCGAACGAAACCAGCGGTACTGCCACTACCAACAACAATGCAGAGATTTTGCGCCTGCGCCGGGAAAATGAAAATCTTGAAATTGAAAAAGCAGGTAAATCGCAGGAAGAAATCCGCACCATCCAGGCTAAGATCGACGCCAACATGCGCAAGATCCAGCAGTTGAGCGTGGGCGTAACACCGGGTACGCGCACATCGGCAGAACTGGCCATGATGCGCCAGACCGATCTCATTGACCGCAAGATTCAACTGGAACAACAGATCATAGCAGCGGAAAACAACGTAAAGTTGTTCCGCCAGCAGAAAAGCGAATACGAAAAACTGACGGCCACCGGCGGCGGCGATGAAGTAATTCTACGCGCCAAGGAAAATGAATTGCGTATCGCTTCCCAGGAATACGAAGCGCTGAAGAAAAGTCTGCAGGCCGCTCTCGACCTTGACGTAAACCCCGAGAACAACTTCAAACAAACCCTGGTAGGACAACCGGCGTATGAACCGCTGTCGGCAAAACGTACGCTTACACTGGGTTTGTCGGGGGCGCTGATGTTTTTCATGTCGTCGTTTATTATTCTTGGTCTCGAATTCCTCGATGGTTCCTACAAAACCCCGTCGATGTTTCAGCGCGGCACCAAACTGCCCATGCTTACTTCGCTCAACCGCATTGACCTGAAGAAAAGGCAGGTGAATGATTATTTTCATGCTAATGGACAAACGCGCAGGCCGGAAGACGAAATGATGTATGTTGAAAACATGCGCAAGCTGCGTTATGAAATAGAAAACAGCGGTAAGAAAATATTCCTCGTTACCAGCACCCGGCCTGGCGAAGGCAAGACGACCATTATTGAGTCGCTTGCCCACAGCCTTTGTCTCACCAAAAAAAGAGTGCTGCTGATAGACGCCAATTTTTCCAATAATACCCTCACCCGGAAATACGAGGGCAAGCCCGCCCTGGAGCAATTCAGCCTGAATGGCGAACCGAATGCTATTGACAAATTCTGGAGCATTACCAGTATGACCAGCATTCCCAATACCGACCTGATTGGTTGTTCGGAAGGCAATCATTCGCCGGCTGAAGTGTTGCCCAAAGACAATCTGCTGCAGCACCTGTCGCGCATAGCAGACAACTACGACTATGTATTCATAGAAGGGGCGGCATTGAACACCCATGCAGACAGTAAGGAATTGTCGAAGTATGTGCAGGGAATTATTGCAATATTCTCCGCCCGTTCTTCCATGGCCCAGCTCGACAGGGAATCGGTGGTATTTCTGAAATCCACCGGTGAAAAATTTGTGGGCGCTGTGCTGAACAATGTGGACCTGGCAAGTATGAAATTGTAATGAAATACTGATTCTCCACCCTGTTTGAAATTAATACCATAAACCTAAAACCTGAATAGTGAAGAATCTTTTATTTAACGCTGGATATATACTGGGCAGAAATCGCAATCCATGGATCGATTATGCCCGGGGCATCTGTATTGTGCTGGTGGTATTCCGTCATGTATTTGAGGGACTGGGCAACGTAGGTGAAGGATCGTACAGTTATCCGTGGCTGAAGTATATCAATATATTTTTCTTCAGCTTCCGGATGCCGTTGTTCTTTATAGTATCGGGAGTGTTCCTCGGCAGCAGTTTGTTGCGCAAAGGCATCGGCGGTTACATCAGCAATCGTTTCAATACAATTTTCTATCCGTTGCTGGTATGGGGCATCATACAGGTAACACTGCAACTGGCTTTTGCCGGCTATGTGAATGCCGACCGTGAGGCGGTGGATTATCTCAATCTCATCATCAAGCCGAGAAGAATAGAGCAGTTCTGGTACCTGAATGCCCTGTTCTTTGTAAGTGTGTTGTACGCGCTGACGCACTGGTATATAAAATTCAAACCTGTCCAGCAATTGCTCATGGGTTTGTTAATGTTCTCCGTGGCTGCCTGGTGCCGCGTGAACCAGCTCGAGCTGGGCTTCCTGGGAGACGTGCTTTTCTTTTACGTGTTCTTTGCCATTGGCAACCTGGTGAGCGATTTTATCACCAACAGCCAAAGCTACCGGTGGTTTTATTCATGGCGCACCATTTGGGTGCTGTTGCCGGTGTTTGTAGCGCTGCAGCATTATTTTACCAGGCTCAACCTGATGCACAATGATGATTATTACGTGCAATATTACCGTCCTGATATATATATTCTCACTGCGCTGGTAGGTTGCACATTTATCATGTGCGTTTCATTCCTGCTGCAGAAATGGAATGTGTTGAAAGGGCTGCGTGTGTTGGGATACCACTCGTTGTACATCTATGTAATGCACCTGATGATCACAGCGGGGCTGCGCATCCTGTTCACAGCTGTTTTCGGTATTGAAAATGTGCTGTTGCTGATGGTGATCTGTTTGGCAGGCGGTTTGTTATTGCCGGTGATGCTGTACAATCTTGCCGAAAAGGCGGGATTGTGGTGGTTGTTTGCAGCTAAAAAACGCGAGTCGGCCGCCCCGGTAAAACAGGATGCACGGGTGTTTTTTCAGCGAAATGTTGTAACGCCGCGTGAGAGCATGCGCGAAAAATGATACTTACCATGTTCGGAAACAACAATGATATAAATGATATAAGAGAAGAAACGGACAAAACCATGTATGAAGTCATCAGCACTGTATTTGCCATAGTGTTTGTGATAGCGCTGTTCATCAAGTTCCTTTTCTTTTAACACCCTATGGAAAGAGGCATTTTTCATAGAACATCATCTGCTGTATGGGAATGGTTTCGCGACCAGATCTTTACGCGCAAAATGGCGAGCCCGCTGGGAATATTCGTGCTCTCCATCATTGCGGTAGGGATGGCGTACACCACGGTGCTGATCAATTACAAACTGAGCATTGGTATCACTTTTCTCGCTGCGGCATTGCTACTGTGTATCCTGAGCGTGATTTATCCGGTTGTAGGGTATTGCATCTGCTTCATACTGCCGTTCTTCATGATGCTGCCTAACCAGATGTCGAACGGGACGGCCATGGTCCCTACGGGCCTCTTTCCTGAATATTATTCCTATCTCACACTGCTGGGTTTGCTCACGCATAAGAGATACCGCAAGGAAGTGACGGCGTCATTCTGGAGCACGCCCATCATGATCAGCAGTATTGTGATGCTGGCCTTTCTGCTGCTGGAATTTTTCAACCCGAACATGTTCAGCAAACTGGGTTGGTTCAACTTTGTACGCAAGCAATTCAGCTATACCCTGTTCATCCTGATCAGTTACATATTCTTCAATTCGCGCGAAGCCATAAAGTTCTTTGTCAGGTTCTGGATTTTTATTGCCACGGTGCATGTATTGTATTGTCTCAAACAGGAATACATTGGCTTTTTCGATTTTGAGTACATATGGCTGATCAGCGATGAGAAACGCTTTGCCCTGTATGTAAACGATGGCATGTTCCGCAAATGGGGCCTGCTGTCTGACCCGGCTACGGCGGGCATCCTGTACGCCTGTTCAACGGTATTGCTGGTGATATTGGGACTGCGCGCCACCAAAACCTACAAACGGGCACTCTATTTAATGATGGCGGTGGTGCATTTCCTGGCAACCAGCTACACGGGCACCCGCACGGCCACGCTCATGGTCATTGCCGGCATGGCGTTCTATTGTGTGCTGACCCTGTACGAAAAACGAACACTGATATTCAGCGGCTTCTTCGGCATCCTGATCCTCGCCCTGTTGTTTGCGCCCATACATGACAACGTTGTCATCAACCGCCTGCGCTCCACCTTCGAAGGGTCCAAAGACCCTTCAGCCATGGCCCGCGATATCAACCGCAGAACAGTGCAACCTTATGTGTGGTCGCATCCCATCGGTGGAGGGTTGAATACCTGCGGACAGGTAGGGCAGTTGTACAATCCCGGCCACTATTTGTCCATGATTCCACCAGACAGTGCCTATATGCAAACGATGATGGAGCAGGGACCGATCGGACTGGCCATACTGCTCATCTTCTATTATGTGACCTTGCGCACCGGTATTAAATATTTCTACCGGGTGAAAGATCCTCATATCCAAACCTTGTATGTAGCCAACCTGGTAGCTATCTTTACCATGCAGGTGGCGCAATTTTCCCAACAGGCCATTGGTCAGTACCCGGGCGTGTTGTACTACTATGCAGCGCTGGCCCTGATGATGAAATTGCACCAATTCGATTCACCCGGAAAAAAAGCAGTAACTGAATCTTAATATGAAACCCAACATGAACAAATATTGCCTTGGTTTTGTGCTGGTATTTGCTGCACTGACCTCTGTAGCGCAAAACCAGTCTTCTTCCACCTATAGCCCCAACGTAAAGACCAGTGAAACCGACATTAGGGAAAAACTGGTACAACTGGCGCTGCAGAACCCTAACTACGAAATTGCAGACCGCAGGGTAAGCATAGCAGAATACAATTTGCGCAAAGCAAAGGGTTCGTGGCTGGGCCTGTTTTCAGCACAGGGCAACCTTAATGAACTGTCGCTGAAAAGCAACGGTGGCGGCAACGGGCTGAACGGGCAGATTTTCTATCCGCGCTACAATTTCAGTTTAACGCTGCCGCTCGACTTCTTTTCTGCCAAAAGCAATGACGTGAAAGCGGCACGCGAAAACCTGTACATTGCAGAGGCTGAAAAAAATGAACGCTATCGCGCTATACGCAGGGAAGTGTTGTCGAAATACGAAGACTACCTGATGAACAAAGAAAAATTTGAACTGCAGGCACGCATTACACAGGCAGAATATACCCGCTATAAACTGGCAGAAAAGGATTTTGAAGAGAACAGGATCACAGCAGAAGCATTCAATAAAATAGAAGCGGTTTACTTCGAACAACTCATGCGCAAAACAGAAATGCAGCGCAACCTCAATGTGGTAAAACTGGAATTGGAAGAAATGATCGGCGTTCCTTTCGACGACCTGCTCACCAAGTAACAAAGCCCTGAAACCGATGCAACAGCACCCCGAAGCCCCTCAGGCAAAGCCACGCATATTTTTCCCCAACCTGGACGGACTGCGGTTCTTCAGCTTTTTTGTGGTGTTCATGCACCACTGCCTGATGCAGTTTGTGCAGTACACCAGGGACAGTTCGCCTGCATTTTTTGGCGCACAGGAATTTCTTTTCACGTTTGGTACGCTGGGGGTTAATTTCTTTTTTGTGCTCAGCGGGTTTCTCATTACCTATCTGCTCATTAAAGAAAAGGAATACACCAAAACCATTCACGTAGGCAACTTTTATATCCGCCGCATCCTGCGCATCTGGCCACTGTATTTTATGTGTCTCTTCCTGGGATTTGTGGTGTATCCAATAGTCAGTAAAATGATGGGCACTCCGGTGCAGGAAATTGCCAATCCCTGGAACTATATTCTATTTGGCGGAAACTTTGACTACATCAGGATTTATCCGGGCGTGCCGGAAGCTTTTCCGCTTTTGCTGGTATTGTGGTCGGTAGCTATAGAAGAACAGTTTTACCTGGTATGGCCGGTAATTCTCCGATATGTGCATATGCGTTATTACAAGTATGTATTTGGCGGGGTGATACTGTTCTCACTCATATTCCGCGCTTTTTATACAGGCGATTCAGAAGGGCATCGTGCCATACGCGATTTTCACTCCTTTTCGGTGATCGGCGATATGGCGTTGGGGGCCTTATTGGCGTATTACACTTCTTTCCCCAATAAATTCCTCACCTTTATTACCAACCTCGGTAAACCGGCCATTGCGGGCGTATATGCCTGCGCCATCGGTTTCAGCCTGTTTAAGGATGTTATTTTCGCTCCGGGCATCGCGTCCATTTTTGAAAGACTGGTAATTGGCTGCTTCTTTGGCCTGATCATTCTCGAGCAAAACTATGCCAAAAGCTCCTTTTTAAAATTGGGAAAGTGGAAAACTGTAAGTAAATTAGGCGTGTATACCTATGGGTTATATTGCCTGCATATGCTGGCTATATATGTGGCCATACGTATCGTTGTAAAAATGCAATGGAACCAGGCCGATCCCTGGATAGCAGTAATAACCACGGTGCTGGCACTGGCTGTTGCCATTGTGATGAGCCTGGCATCGTATCATTTTTTCGAAAAATGGTTTTTGCGGTTAAAGAACCGGTTTGCTTTTATTACGAAATAATCAGGAAGGCAGGGGAAGTTATAAAGTCCGTATGTCCGAAAGACGGAAGGCTTTATGACGTCAAAGCTTTGCACTTCCGGGCTTTCCGATTTTCGGACTTCCGGATCTGGTAGTTTCTCAACTGAACTCAAACTAATTGGATGAAGCCTCTGACACGGATACCGGAACCACTGTTTGTGTACACGGTTTTTTTACTATTCTTTTTGTGCACCCTTGCTTCCAACTTTTCAGGTCCACACGATGCCATTGCCTATCTCAATGGTATGGTGGAAGGAAAGTACCTGTTTCATCAACACCACCTGCTGTATCATTATATAACACACCATTGGCTGTATGCCACCAAAGCGCTGTTTCCTTCAGTGCCTGATCATTACCTGGCCGAAACTTTCACCGCACTATGGGGCAGTGGCAGTATGGCAGTGGTGTACAGTTTTTTTCGTAAACGCTTCGGTTTATCGGTTGTACAATCATTGTTGGGTACATGCATAGCAGCATTTTCATACGGCGCCTGGTTTTACAGCACCAACGTGGAAGTATATGCGCCACCGATGTTTTTACTGTTGCTGGCATTGTACGTGCTCACCCGCAGCAATCTTTCCCGTGGTGACATCATTACCGGCGCCTTGTTGCATTCGGCGGCCGTTTTGTTTCACCAGGTACACATCCTTTTTACCATTACCATGCTGTACGTGCTGTGGCGTCAGCGTCAAAAGGTGCGTTTCCGCATAGCATTTTTACAGTATGCGGCAATGGGCACGGTGCTGGTAGGAGGCGCTTATTTTGTGGTAGGATGGATCATAGAAGGGCAAAACAGCTGGGGCAGCTGGATTAACTGGATCCAGGGTTATGCGGGCGGGGATGCATACTGGCGACCGGTGAGCTATGAAACGCCGTTGCATGTGGCCATGGGTTTCTCCCATGCCTTCATTGGCGGCCACTATATTTTCCGGCTACCGCTTGTACCGGATTGGCTCAACCAACTTTCCGGTGAACGTTCGCTTAATGACGAAGCATTCCTGGTAAGAGATATGAGCGAATCAATGGCTGTTTTGCTGGCGGTGATAACCTTACTGCTGGTGGTGTTTATGATAGCGCTGGCCATCCGCTTCATCCGGCGGTACAGGCAGTTGAAGCAACAGCAGTCAGCCCTTATGATGCCGGTGCTGGTAACATTTGTGGTATACAGTCTTTTCTTTTGTTTCTGGGAGCCGGAAATACTTGAATTCTGGATATTTCAATCCCTGTTGTTCTGGATACTTGTGCTGGGCGCTGCGGCTGCAGATACACAGTCTTTGTTCAAACTGAAAAGCGTGCAATGGACAGCATTGATAGCAGGCTGTTTGCTGGTAGTAAATTATTTTGGCAGCGTACGCTACCTGCTCCACCTGGAAAACGATCTATACTACGTGCGTTCCCTGCCTCTGAAGGGAGAAGCCAGGGCTACCGATGCCGTACTCTTGCAGGATGGCTGGATACTGAAAGATTTTCTCGACTACTATACGCCGGCCACCATATGGCAGTCGCCGGTGAGCAGTGCGGAACGTGCGGCAATGGATAGCAGCATAACGGCGCATGTACAGCAGGGCGGCCGCCTGTTTATTTATCCCGAAAGCAGAAACGGTAAAAAGCAGGGCGATACCCGGTATATAGACTCCCTAGTGCGTGCCCATTCCGGGAATACGAGCATATTTCATCAAACCAACCCGGAAGTGCTGGTAATTCAATAGAGGCTGCAACAGTGCGGGCAATTAGTAACCTGTTAACAGCGTTTATTGCAGGAGAAGTGTATTTTGTACCCGCTACTTACTGTACACTATTTACAAAAAGTATGTTATGAAAAAGCCTTTTTTGTTGCTTGTACTCGTTGTAACATTTACCGGTTTTGTCTATGCGCAGGATGAAGAAGGGGAATGGAAAGAAGGTGGTTTTAAAGCAGAAAACATATTTACCGGCGGCAGCCTGTCATTATCCTTTGGCAGCGATATGTTTCTCATTGGCGCCAACCCGGTACTGGGTTATAAACTGGCCGATTGGGTAGATGCCGGTATTGTGATCAATTATCAATACACTTCGTACCGTAATTATTACTTTCTTGATGACAAGATGCGGCAAAGCCTGTATGGGGGCGGCGCATTTTTACGCCTGTATCCGATCAATTTTTTGTTTGCAACGGTGCAGCCCGAACACAATTTTATCCGCCTGAAATACCTGCCGGCCAATGGTGGTTCAGCGGAAACTTATACTACTTCGGCCAATAGCCTGCTCGTAGGCGCGGGTTATGCTTCCGGAAGGTTTCCGGGAGATAACAGCAGTTTCTTTTACCTGTCCGTAATGTGGGATTTATCTTCCGATATACACTCTCCTTACAAGAATAATGTGAACAATGCCATACCGATCATTCGCGGCGGCGTGAATGTGTACCCGTTCAGGAAGCGATACTAATGTTGAAAGGAATCAATTTTATTTATCCTATTTTATTGAAAATTTCTACAGGCGTATCGCAGAAAGCAATTCTTTCATCAAGGTTTTCGTACAGGAAACCGTCTTTCTGCAATTGTTTCAGGTGCAGGATGAGATAATTGTAAAAGCCTGCTGAGTTCAGTACGTATATTTTTTTGTCGTGGATCTTCAGCTGGTTCCAGGTAAGCATTTCAAAAAATTCATCCAGTGTGCCGAAGCCGCCGGGCATCACAATGGCAGCATCGCACATGTCGTACATCATTTTTTTCCGCGTGTGCATATCTGGCACTATGGCCAGTTCTGTTAATCCCGGATGTTGATGTTCCAGTTCAGTGAGTACTTTCGGAATCACGCCCATTACGCGACCACCATGTTCCAGCACAGCATCGGCAATGATGCCCATGAGCCCGATCTTTCCTCCGCCGTATACCAGTTTCAGATTGAGCACGGCGATCAGTTTGCCTAATTCTGCGGCATGCTGTGCGTAAACAGGATTGGCTCCTTCCTTCGACCCGCAAAAAACTACAACCGATTCAATTTTCATGTTGCGTATTTAAACCTGACGGAAAAAAAAGATTAAAATTCTCCCGCAAACCGCTAAGATAATGGCAAACACAGCAATTTGAAATAGCAATTATTACTAACTTGAGCGCTAATGGTGCATAAGGAAAGGCACTTTGATATGCGCCGCTTATTTAATCAATAAATATGTCCTCCACATTATTGTTTTCTTTCGTTATCGGTTATTTCCTGGTGTTACTGGCCGTAGCGTACTTCACTTCCCGTAATTCGAATAATGATTCGTTTTTTATCGGCAACCGGAGCTCCAACTGGATGCTTGTGGCGTTTGGTATGATTGGTACGTCGTTGAGCGGCGTCACTTTTGTGTCGGTGCCCGGAACGGTGGGCGCAGGCGCGCCGGGTGCACATGCAGGGTTTGCGTATTTCCAGGTAGTGCTGGGTAATTTCATTGGCTATATCATTATTGCTTTTGTGTTGCTGCCGTTGTATTACAAAATGAACCTTACTTCTATTTACAACTATTTGCAGCAACGCTTTGGCAAGATATCGTATAAAACGGGTGCATTGTTTTTTATCATTTCGCGTACCATCGGCGCAACTGCGCGGTTATACCTGGTGATTTATGTGCTGCAGTCGTTTATACTCGATCAAATGGGTGTTCCCTTTATAGTAACAACTGGCATTATTTTGCTGATGATATTGCTGTATACGTTTGAAGGGGGCGTTAAAACCATAGTGTATACTGATACGCTGCAAACATCCTGTATGCTGGCGGGATTGGTGGTATGCATCATTTATATTCTCAACAACCTTGATTTTTCTATGGGAGAATCCCTGCAGGCCATGTCGGCACAGGGCTTTACCAATATGTTCAACAGCGACGTGAACAGCAAAGGGTTCTTTCTGAAATCCATTGTGGGAGGCGCCTTCATTGCCATTGGCATGCTGGGGCTTGACCAGGAAATGATGCAAAAAAATATCAGTGTAAAAACGCTCAAAGATTCGCAGAAGAATATGATGACCTTCAGCGTGATTTTGCTGGCGGTGAATTTCCTCTTCCTCCTGCTGGGCGGATTGTTGTACCTGTATGCGATGAACCATGGTGCGGAATATGCGGTAACCACCAACCCCGATGGCACCAAAACCACCGAATTATTGTTGAACGGGAAAAACATTATGGGGGATGCGGCCTTCCCGAGTATGGCGTTAGGATTTATGCCGCAGGCTGTTTCCATCATCTTCATCATTGCGCTGATATCCGCTTTGTTTCCCAGCGCCGATGGTGCGCTTACCGCGCTTACTTCCTCTTTCTGCATAGATATGCTGGGCCTGAAGCGCCGGGAAGATCTCACCGAGGCGCAACGCAAACGCATCAGGCTCACGGTTCACTTTACATTCACTGCCATATTCCTGTTGTGCATCCTGGTATTTGAACGAATCGGTAGCCGTTCTATCATCAACAAAATACTTGAACTGGCAGGCTATACCTATGGCCCCTTACTGGGCCTGTTTGCCTTTGGAATTTTTACGAAACGCGCATTACCGGAATCGTTATCCGTTACGGTGGTTTGTCTCATAGCACCGGTGCTTTGCTATTTTATCAGTGAATGGGCGCCACAGGTGCTCAACGGATACCAGATCGGTTTGGAACTGCTGCTCATCAACGGCATCCTCACTTATCTCGGCCTGCTGCTGATTTCGAAAAAAAGAAATTTGGCAGTAGCGTAGCCGGGCTATTTAAAAAAATCAAAACCGCTACAAACTAAAAATTTCCTGCCCGCGTTTTACTGTACAGGATGCCATCCGGATTTCGGTAATTCTGAAAGGATGGCATTCATTGTCTACATCCCTAAACAGAAAACGTGTATGAACGATACGATCCGCATGTCGAAGCAGCGCAGGTGGGCAGAAAGCAAGGCGCACTCCAGCTGGCAGATTTTTAAAATCATGGCCGAGTTTGTAGACGGGTTCGAGGCGCTGGCGCGCATTGGCCCCTGTCTTTCCATATTCGGTTCTGCCCGCACACAGCCCGGACATGCCTGGTATGAACTAACGGTGGAGATATCACGCCGTCTTGCCGAAGAAGGTTTTGGGATTATTTCAGGTGGCGGGCCCGGTATTATGGAAGCCGCCAATAAAGGCGCGCAACTGGGAGGCGGCAAATCGGTAGGCTTGAATATTGAATTGCCTTTTGAACAACACGCCAATCCCTATATTGACCGCGATGCCAATCTTCACTTTGAATATTTCTTTGTACGAAAAGTAATGTTTACAAAGTACTCGCAGGGTTTTGTGATGATGCCCGGCGGGTTTGGTACCATGGATGAATTTTTTGAAGTGGCCACGCTCATTCAAACCGGAAAGATGTTGCAGGTGCCGCTCATCCTGGTGAGCTCTGAATACTGGAGCGGCCTGGTAGAATGGATGGAAGAAACCATGCTGCAAAAAGCCAACAATATTTCCCGCTCCGACCTTGACCTGCTGAAAATTGCCGACACACCGGACGAAGTAGCAGAGCATGTGTTGAACTTCTACACGCGACATCCGTTGCAACCGAACTTTTAGTAAATACGCCAATGTGCTGATGCGCCCGTGCGTTCCGTATGGCTCATTGGCTGATTAACGCATTAACCTTGCTGGAGACAAGTCTGAAAGCCGGGGGCCACAAGAAGGTGATAAGGATTGCTCCCGGCTGACGACTTTGTACGGCGCCAATTTCCCCATTGCCCTATCTTTGCCGCATGGATCTCATCCACCCGCTGGTGCAATCCTATGCGGACACCATTACAGCTCCCGAAGATGATTTGCTTCGCGAAATTGCGGCCACTACTGCCGCCACCCATTCGCATGCACATATGCTGAGCGGCCACGTGCAGGGTAAATTTCTTGAAATGATCAGCCGGCTGATGCAGCCGCGCCGCATACTCGAAATAGGCACTTTCGTTGGCTACAGCGCTCTCTGTCTTGCTAAAGGCTTGTTAAAAGATGGACAATTGCATACCATTGAGGTGTTGGAGAAAGATGCGGCCGTTGCCAAAGCAAATTTCAATAGGTCAAATGACGGCGGAAAGATAATTTTGCATGTGGGTAACGCGTTAGACATCATTCCGGGTTTGCGCGAAACCTGGGATCTTGTATTCATTGACGCCGACAAGGTGAATTACACCAATTACTACAACCTGGTTTTACCAATGGTGCGACCAGGAGGCGTAATACTTGCAGACAATGTACTGTTCCATGGGGAGGTACTCACTGCACCCGTAACCGGTAAAAATGCAAAGGCCATTCGTGCTTTTAACGAATATGTGCAACAGGACGACCGGGTAGACCAGGTGCTGGTGACCATTCGCGACGGACTATTACTGATTCGAAAAAAATAGGATAATTCCGGATAACTTTTGCATAAAGCGGGAAGAGACGTCTTACCTGCATGCTATCCGGATCAGACAATAAAAGTAAAGGCAATGCTCCGGAAACGCTTATTCCTTGTATGCACATTGCTGGCATCGCTTTGGGTACATGGTCAGAATCAAGATGTGATCAATTACATCAATACCTGGAAAGATCTCGCCATAAAGGAAATGCAGCGCACCGGTGTTCCTGCATCCATAACCCTGGCACAGGGTATTCATGAATCAATGGCAGGTAAAAGTCCCCTGGCGCAGAAAAGCAACAATCATTTCGGCATCAAGTGCAAAAGCAACTGGAAGGGCGAAAAGGTATATCATGACGACGACAAGCGTGGCGAGTGTTTCAGAAGTTATCCATCTGCCGAACAATCCTATATCGATCACTCCGATTTCCTGCGCAACAGCAGCCGCTACGCCTTCCTGTTCCAGCTTCCTCCCACCGATTATAAGGAATGGGCCCATGGTCTGAAAAAAGCCGGATATGCTACCAATGTACATTATGCGCAGCTTTTGATCAAGTTGATTGAGGATTATAACCTCAACCAATATACGCTCATTGCATTGGGCCAACTCAAACCCGAAGAGGAAATACTGGCCGGCAACACCAAACAGGAGGTGCAATTTGTTGTCGCCACGGAACCGGTTGCGCAGCCTGTGGAAGATGTGGATGAATCGCACAAATATCCCGCCGGAGCATTTACCATCAACAATACCAAAGTAATCTACGCCAAAGCCGGCACCTCGCTGTTGATGCTGGCCAACCAGTATAACCTGCCGCTGGGCCGTTTGCTCGATTTCAACGACCTGAAGCAGGAAGATGTGCTCATCCACGGCCAGTTGATTTTTCTGCAACGCAAGCGGAAAACAGGGGCCACCGCCCATCATACGGTATTGCCGGGCGAAACGCTGTACAGCATTGCGCAGCAGGAAGGCATACGACTCGAAAGCCTGCTGTCATTGAACCACCTGAAAGAAAATCAGCAACCGGCTGCCGGTGAAAAGTTATATTTACAGGCAACGGCGCCTGCCCGGCCCCGGCTGGTATCGGAAAGCCAGGCCGATCTGGCTGTAAATGAAAAGGGCATTACACATATTGTAGGTGATAACGAAACACTGTTCAGTATTGCCCGCAAGTACGGCACCACCGTGGCCAGGATACGTGAATGGAACAAACTGACCGATGGGGACCTGCGGAAAGGACAGGAGCTGGTCATTTACAAAAACTGATCTAATGAGCATTATCCGCGTACACGACAAACAATTTGAACCTTATATCGATGCCAGCACTATTTCAGAAAGGATAAAAGCCATTGCTGCCCAGCTTAATAACGATTACCGGGATAAGAAACCCTTGTTTATAGCTATTCTGAACGGCTCTTTCATGTTTGCTGCCGACCTGTTCAGGGAATTGAACATCGATGCAGAAATCTGTTTCATCAAGCTGGCTTCTTACAAAGGCACGAAAAGCACGGGACATGTTATTACAGCAATCGGGATGGACATGGAAATTTACGGCCGGGATGTGGTGATTCTTGAAGATATTGTAGACACCGGGAAAACGCTCAGCGAATTTTTGCCGCAACTGCAACACCAGCAGCCCGCCTCTTTGAAGATTGTGGCCCTTTTGCACAAACCCGAAGCCACCGTTTTTCCGGTTACCGTTGACTACCTTGGCTTCTCAATTCCTAATAAATTTGTGGTAGGTTACGGACTGGATTACGATGGGCTGGGAAGAAATATCAAGGCGATTTACCGGCTGGTAGAATAGGGAATAAAGAGCACCGGTTTCGCTTATCCAATAGACATGATATCCAATTGAAAAATGCTGCTGCCATATTGCTTTGCCTGTTGACCTGCACTTCAATTACTGCCCAGTATTATTTGCGCGGGGAAGTAAGGGATGAGAAGAACAATCCCCTTACCAATGCAAAGATTATTCTCCACTCTACCGGTTATGTATACTCCTCCGGCAGTACCGGCCGCTTTGGCATTATGACCAATCACCAGTACGATTCCATCACGGTAACGCTGGACGGGTACCAGCCTGTATCGGTAAGACTGGAAACTTCCAAATACCAGTCAATCACCCTGAAAGGATTATATGCCACGCCTACGGTGCAAAAAAATCCTTTGTTATCGTTTACGAAAAACCTGCGTCCGGAAGACCGTTTGGGCTGGACGGTAGGCAGCGAAACCTATAGTTCGTTGCTGGAGAATGCATTCATTGCGGCACGTCGCTATCCCGAAACAGGATTTGCGCTCAATACCGACAAAGCTTCCTACAGCAATGTGCGACGCTTTCTCAACATGAATACCTTACCGCCGCCGGATGCGGTGCGTACAGAAGAGTTGCTGAACTATTTTGATTATGGCGAGCTGGAGCCGCACCCCGACAGCGTATTTGCCTTTGCTTCGTACATTTCTGAATGCCCGTGGAATGCCGAATCGCAGTTGCTTACATTGCATATTGCTGCGCGGAAAATTCCCAGGGAAAAAATCCCGCCGAGCAACCTGGTGTTCCTGATAGATGTTTCGGGATCCATGGATATGCCCAACCGCCTGCCCTTACTGAAGTCGGCTTTCAAACTGCTGGTAGATAATCTCCGCGAAACGGATACGGTGTCGATTGTGGTGTATGGCAGTACGGTAGGCGTGTGGCTGCCGCCTACATCGGGTAAGGAAAAAATCAAAATCCGCCGTTCCATTGAAGCGTTATACCCGGGGGGCGCCACGCCGGGCGAGTCAGGCATTCGCATGGCCTATACGCTGGCAAGGAACCAGTATATCAAAGACGGCAACAACCGGGTGATACTTGCCACCGACGGCGATTTCAACGTGGGACAAAGCAGCGAGGATGAACTGGAAAAAATGATCACGCAACACCAGCAATGGGGTATTTATCTCACCTGCCTTGGCGTTGGAATGGGAAACTATAAAGATTCAAAACTGGAGATACTGGCCCGGAAAGGCAACGGTAATTTTGCTTACCTGGACAATGAACAGGAAGCCGCGAAAATACTGGTAAAAGAATTGACCCAGACTTTGTACAGTGTGGCAGATGATGCGTTGCTGAATATCTGGTTCAATCCTGCTTTGGTAAAGGAATACCGCCTGATTGGATATGACAACAAGCGAAAGGCGCTGGCCGATACGGTAAGTCAGCTGGAAGGCGGTGAAGTGGGATCAGGGCATACTACGGTTGCCCTGTTTGAAATAACACCCGTGTATGAAAGCGGACGGAGTGTATTTTTTGATAAGGACGGATTAGCGAGGATATCGGTGAATTACCGGCTTCCGGGCGATACAGTTAAAAGAACAACTACCTATACCTGTCCCTATGTGCTCACTGATTTTTCGGCTATGCCATCCTGTTACAGATTTGCTGCTTCGGTAGCCATGTTTGGCTCATTGCTGCGCGAGTCGCGGTTTGCAAAAGGCATTACGTGGAATCATGTTCAGCGTCTTGCTACTGAAACATGCAATGCCAATGACATTGTGCAAAAGGAATTTTTGGATATGATTGCGAAGGCGAGGAGGCTGCAAACGCGGGCTTCGAGGAAGAAGGGGAGGGATTAGGGGGAGTTTCTTCATGTATGAAGGGAGTGGTAGCCCCACACTAATAGTACTCCCCCTCCAAAAACCATCACGAAAACATCTCTCTCACCTTATCAAAAAAGCTCTTTTCCGATTTATCCGGCTGCGGCGTAAAATTGGGAGAATGGCTCAGTTTCTCCAGCATGGCGCGCTCTTCGGCAGTTACATGCTGCGGCGTCCATACGCTCACATGGATCAGCTGATCGCCTTTCTCATAACTGTTCACTGCCGGGAAGCCTTTGCCTTTCAGGCGGAAAATTTTGCCGCTCTGGGTGCCCGGCGGAATTTTGATTTTGGCCCTGCCGTCGATGGTGGGCACCTCGGCCGTGGTGCCGAATACGGCATCCGGGAAGGAGAGGTGCAGTTCGTAGGCCACATTCAGCCCATCGCGGTGCAGTTCCTTATGGGGTTCTTCTTCAATCAATACGATCAAATCACCGGGAGGACCGCCTCTTTCACCGGCATTACCTTTACCGCTCACATTGAGTTGCATGCCTTCGCCTACGCCGGCGGGAATATCGAGGGTTACGGTTTCTTCGCCATATACCCTGCCTTCGCCGCGGCAGGTAGTACATTTGGCAGTTACTACACTGCCTTCGCCATTACAGGTGGGACAGGTGGTAACGGTTTGCATCTGGCCCAGGAAAGTGCTGGTGACCCGGCGTACCTGGCCCGAGCCGCCACAGGTAGAGCAGGTTTGCACACTGCCACGGTCTTTGGCGCCACTGCCGTTACAGGTGCCGCACACCACGTGCTTTTTCACCTTGATCTGCTTGGTAACGCCCTTGGCTATTTCCTCGTAGCTCAGTTTGATTTTGATACGCAGGTTGCTGCCGCGAACGCCACGGGTGCGTTGTCCGCCACCCCTGCGTCCACCGCCGCCAAAAAAGCTGCCGAAAATGTCGTCGCCAAAAATATCTCCAAACTGGCTGAAGATATCGTCCATGTTTACATTACCACCACTGAACCCGCGGCCATTGCCCGAAACGCCGGCATGGCCAAAGCGATCGTACTGCGCGCGTTTGTCGGGGTCGCTCAGCACCTCGTACGCTTCAGCCGCTTCCTTGAATTTTTCTTCGGCAGTTTTATCGCCGGGGTTGCGGTCAGGGTGATACTGCATGGCTACTTTACGGTAAGCCTTTTTGATTTCATCCTGCGTAGCGCCCTTCGATACACCTAATATTTCGTAATAATCTCGTTTCATATTCGCCCCTGCCAGGCAGGGAATTTTTTAGGAAATTTCTGAAAACTTGTTGGTTAACAAATCAATCAAAACTTCAATCACAAATAAGCAAAATACAAATTTGAAACTTGCTATTTGCTATTTTTATTGGCTATTGTCCCACTACCACCTTTGCGTGCCGAATCAGCTTATCATTCAGGTAATATCCTTTCTGCACTTCATCAATTACCTTTCCTTTCATTTCTTCCGAAGGCGCCGGTATTTGCGTAATGGCCTCGTGACGGTCGGGGTCGAAATCGGTGCCGATGCTTTCCATCGCTTTCAGCCCACGGGCCTGTAAAATAGTGCGCAATTTCGCAAATATGAGGTGAGCGCCCTCTTTGATGCCGGCCGCATCGTCGGTAGCCTGCATTTGTTTTTCTGCCCGATCGCAATCGTCCAGCACTTCCAGCAGCGCGCCGATCACTTCTTTGCCAGCCGTCTGGATCAGTTCATAGCGTTCTTTTGCATTGCGCTTCTTGAAGTTTTCAAACTCAGCCACCTGCCGGAGGTACTTGTCTTTCAGCTCCTCTATTTCGCGTTTCAGCTTCTCCACCTCATCTTCCTGGCTTACGGGTTCATTAAGGTGCGAAGTGCCACTGATGTTTTCATCGGTGTTGATATTCATCGCCTCGGCGGCGCCATTTTCCTGATTGTTCATTTCTTTTTCTTTATCACTTTCTGTCATGGGTTTGTCGTGCATGTTTTTTTCCATAGCTGCAAAATTGTCGGCCGGGGACCATTTACAATGCAATAATCCCGGTCCCGGCTTTAAAGATACCGGTTTCCGGCTGTAAACCTAAGAACGACAATTATTTTGCCAATAGCAGGATCAAGCCAATTTGGCACCTGGAACGACCCCGGAAAGAGCCCGAATGACTAATAGGTCATGAGTGGTTGCGGTATAGGGCCATGGTCATTTACCCCGCGGCGCAGGCGGGAAAATGACCCCTTGTTGGCATGCATGGGATTGACAGACCGCTTTTCACCCTTGGTAGCAATTTCCGGATAGAACCCCCATGAAAATTTTGCATTTACTGACGATTTTTTTACCGCGATGCAGCATTCATTTCCCCGCAGTACTCTCTACAAAGCAGAGCACTGAAACAACCATTACCATCGCATGGCTTTATCCTTACAACCGGCAGTAGCTGTAAAGCACTTCATTTTCAGGCACGAACCCCGGTGCTCCCTCCGACAATTTTTTTGCATTAAAAATTTTAATTAGATCAGAATCGGTTTATCATAACGGTTGATGTGCCGTTAGTACGATATTACTAATCAACAAATGCGATACGTACACGAAATTAAATTTGTTGATTAGACTTAAATTCTTGTTAAATTAGTTTCAAGTTTCCTTTTACACAACCTAAAAACAAAACAACATGCCCTCAAAGCTAACTGTAAGGTTGTGGTTAACGTATTGCTTGTTGCTATACGCCACAACCGGTATTGCCCAGTCTAAAACGGTCACGGGCAAAGTGCTTGCTCCCGACAATCAACCAGTGGCCGGCGCCACCGTTGCAATCAAAGGTTCTAACATCGCTACGCAGACGGGAATGGAAGGTACATTTACCATTACCGTTCCCGGTTCTTCCACTGTACTGGTAGTTTCTTCCGTGGGATATGAACCCCAGGAAATCACAGTGGGCGATCAGCTTGAACTCACCATCACCCTCAGGTTCTCTACCCTCGATTTGAATGAAGTGGTGATCACCGGTTATTCATCGCAAAGAAAGAAAGATATTATCGGCGCTGTTTCCGTAGTGAAAACAGAAGACCTCCAGATTACGCCCGCTGCTAACCTGGCCGTACAACTGCAGGGACGCGCAGCAGGCGTGGTGGTAAGCAGTGCCGGTGAACCAGGCGCCGTAGCGGTAGTGCGCATCAGGGGCTTCGCTTCTGCCGGTAACAATGATCCGTTGTACATTATTGACGGGGTGCCCACCACCAATCCCGCCATTATCAACCCGATGGACATTGAGTCGCTGCAGATTCTCAAAGACGCTACTTCCGCTTCCATTTATGGCGCCCGTGCTTCCAATGGCGTGGTGATCATTACCACCAAACAGGGCAAGAGCGGTCGCAGCGCTCTTACGTACGACAGCTATGTGGGCACTCAAGTGATCACCAAAGGCATGATGCCCGGCCTGATTAACACCTCACAGTACCTGGAATACCTCACGCGTACCAACGATGCGGGATATAGCCATCGCGTATTCGGCAACCATGGCGCTTTTACCATTCCCGATTTCATTATCGTGAGTAACGCATTCAAGGGCGGCGTTTCGGCCAGCGACCCGCGCGCCAATCCCGACCTTTACAACATCACACCTGGTTCCGATTTTCACCAGATTCTGGCCACCAGTCCCGGCACCAACTGGTTTGAAGAAATTACGCAGCCTGCGTTGCTCACCAGTCATCAATTGACAGCTACCGGCGGTTCTGATAAAGCTACCTATTCGGCAGGGCTCAACTACTTCAAACAAAGCGGTACGTTTGTGCATACAGGTTATGAACGGTACAGCCTGCGACTGAACTCCAGCTTCCGGCCAAAGAACTTCATCCGGTTCGGCGAAAATATGCAGCTGAGTTATGAAGACCGAAAGGGAGGCGCCAACCGTGGTGAAGGCGATGCCTGGGCCTCTGCCTTCCGCATGGTGCCTTATATTCCCGTGCACGATATCAAAGGGGGCTGGGGCGGCAATGGCGTAGGGGAATCAGGTAATGGTAATAATCCTGTTGCCGGCCTCTATCGCGGTAAAGACAATACCAACCACATTGTTCGCTTGTTCGGAAATGTTTTTGGCGAAATCTATTTTACCGACTGGCTCACCGGCCGCACCTCCTTTGGGGTGGATTATGGCAACCAGTTCCAGAAGATCGCCGTGAAGCAAACCTATGAACGTTCCGAAAACGTGGCCGCTACGCAACTGACGGAAGAAGGCTGGTGGTATCTCAACTGGACCTTCACCAACACGCTTACGTTTCAGCAAACATTTGCTGAAGATCACGACGTGAAATTACTGGCCGGTACAGAAGCCATTAAAGGCAGTTCAAGAGGCGTGCGCGGATTTGGTCAGAACTTCGATTTTGAAACGGCCGATTTCCTGTCGCTGAATACGGCCGTGGCCAGTAGTCTTGGCGACCGTGGCATCTCCAACTACAATGTGGGCAGAAGCGCGTTGTTCTCCTATTTTGCCCGCCTTGATTATGCCTATGCCGGTAAATATCTGCTGAACGCTACTTTCCGCCGCGATGGTTCATCACTGTTTGGCTCTGAAAACAGGTATGCCAATTTCCCCTCTATCGGTGCCGCCTGGAGAATTTCCGATGAGCCGTTCCTGCAAAGCGTTAACTGGCTTACCGATTTGAAACTGCGTGCCGGCTGGGGACAAATGGGCAGCCAGTCAAACGTGTCGGCCATCAACCAATACTCTACGTTCATATCCAATCCGGCCCGTACCAACTACGATATCAACGGTAACAATACTTCTGCTGCACAGGGGTATCGTGCAGGGCTGGAAGGCAACCCCAAAACAAAATGGGAAACAACTGAAACCATCAACTTCGGTATAGACGCCACCTTCCTGCAGGGCAAATGGGAATTCAGCCTGGACATATACCGGAAAGACACCCGTGACCTCCTGGTGCAGCAATTCCGCAATGGTATGGAGCCGCTGATCGATAAACCTTTTGTGAACCTGGGCACCATGCGCAATACCGGTTTTGACCTTACGGCTGCGCATCGGGGTAAGTTTGCGCACGATTTTGAATATGACATTACCGTCACCTTCTCGCATTACAAGAATGAAATGACCAAACTGAATAATGAAGGCACGCCGCGCATCATCAACCTGGAGCGTCTCAGCAATGCCATCAGAACTGAAACCGGTCATCCCATTTCTTCTTTCCATGGATTTATTATTGACGGATTTTACAATTCTGAAGAAGAATTGGCCAAAGGTCCTACCATGGATGGCGCTGTAGTAGGTAGCTGGAGGTACAAGGACCTGAATGGCGACAATGCCATCACCGATGCCGACCGCACCTATCTCGGCAGTCCGCATCCCGATTTCCAGATGGGTATGAACATCGGCCTTCGCTATAAAAACTTCGATTTCTCTGCCTTCTTTTTCTGGAATCAGGGCAATGAAATTTACAATTACACCAAGTACTACACCGATATGCAGGTGTTTGTAGGCGGCGTAAGTCAGCGCGTGCTGAAAGACAGCTGGACGCCTGAAAACCACAACGCCAAATTGCCGCGGCTTGCGCCTGGTGCAGCCAATGGGTATACATCGTTTATCACCAGCACTTCCAACAGCTACTATGTGGAAGACGGTTCTTACCTGCGTGCCAAAACCATACAACTGGGATATGCAATACCCAAAAAACTGATCGGTAAACTGGCCATGGAAAATGCGCGCCTATACGTCCAGGCGCAGAACCTGTTTACCATTACCAATTACAGCGGGCCTGATCCTGATCTCAGTATTATTTCCCGCGATCCGGGAGGTGCCAGGGATTATTATCTCGGCGTTGACCTGTCTGGTTTTCCCAATCCCAAACAATTCCTGTTTGGTTTGAGCGTGACTTTCTAACCTACAAACTATTGCATTATGACCATCAGAATAAAAATACTGGCTGCCTTTACCATTGTGATGGTAGCCATGATCATTTTCGTAGCCTGCGGCAGAAGCTTTCTTGATCAGTTGCCGCAAGGCGTTTACGATGAAGCTTCTCTCACCAACCGAAAGGGCATAGAGGGTATGCTCATCAATGCGTACGCCACGCTGGACGGCCAGGAAGCCACCTGGTATGCCGGCGCCAGCAACTGGCTCTGGGGCAGTGTGCGCGCAGGGGATGCCTATAAAGGCAGTGAACCGAATGACCAGGTAGATGGCAACCCGGTAATGCGTTTTGAAGTGCAGCCGAGTAACCCGTATGTGCTGAATAAATGGAACGGTACGTTTGATGGTATCGGGCAGGCCAACCTCGTGCTGAAGCTGTTGCCACGCGTAACGGAACTGACTGATGCGGAAAGACTGCAGATTGAAGCGGAAGCCCGGTTTCTCCGCGCACATCATCACTTCGAGGGAAAGAAGAACTTCAACAACATTCCTTACATTGATGAAACGGTTACCGATTTCAAAATACCGAACACAACTAACGGTACGGAATATGTGAATATATGGCCGCAGATAGAAGCCGATCTCCAGTTTGCCTACGATAACCTCGATGAAGTGAAACCCAACGTGGGCAGGGTGAACAAGTGGGCGGCTGCCTGCTACCTGGCCAAGGCCTATATGTACCAGGGCAAATTCCAGCAAGCCAGGGAACTGTTTGATATAATTATAGACCGTGGCAAGAACAGCAGGGGACAGCGGTATGACCTCGCGCCGCACTTCCACGACAATTTCAAAGTGACCACCGAAAACAATGTGGAGACGGTATTTTCTGTGCAGGCATCTTATGGCGATGGTTCCAACACCAATGGCAATTACGACAACGCTTTGAACTACCCGCACAGCAGCAGCACGCCGGGCGCAGGTTGTTGCGGATTTTTCCAGCCATCACAAAGTCTGGTGAACTCGTTCAAAACAAATGCTGATGGATTGCCTGATATCGACAACTTCAATGCAACCGACGTAACCAGTGATGAAGCATTCCTCTCTTCTGAACCATTTACGCCCTACCAGGGCACACTGGACCCGCGGCTCGATTGGACAGTGGGCAGAAGGGGGATACCTTACCTCGACTGGGGCGTGCATCCCGGCCGCGACTGGATCAGGAAGGTAGACTATGGCGGTCCCTACAGTCCCAAGAAAAACGTGTTCTACCAATCAGAACTCAATGCTACCAGTGGTTCGGTAGGCTGGGGCTGGAACAATACCTCGCTAAACTATACCATTATGCGCTTTGCCGATGTGTTGCTGATGGCTGCCGAGGCAGAGATAGAAGTGGGAACATTGGAAACGGCGCGTCAGTATATCAACCGTGTGCGTGAACGTGCTGCCGCATCGCCGGTAAAAACACTGGATGGTTCTGCAGATGCCGCCAACTATCATGTGTCGCTATACACAACACCGTTTTCCAGCAAGGAGGAGGCCAGGAAAATTGTTCGTTTTGAAAGAAAGCTGGAACTGGCCATGGAAGGACATCGTTTTTACGACCTGGTGCGCTGGGGTATTGTGGCCGACGAAATGAACGCATACCTCGCCGTGGAAGCGGTAAGAAGACCTACCACGCTGGATGGTACCAGTTTTACACCCAATAAACATGAATACCTTCCCATACCTGATTTTGCCATTACGCAGAGCATCCAGGATGGGCAGCCTACGTTGAAACAAAATCCGAATTACTGATTGTGTAGTATATACCGTGGAGGCGTAGTGACGTAGTGGGTAATTGGTTACGAGGGAAATGTGTGATTTGTAAGGTTGCCGCGCAGCAGACAGCGCGGCAAACATTTTTCGGTATCACCGGCTACACGGTATAAAATTTATCTCCGGCATGATAACCAAACAACTCCTTCCGGTAATGATGCTGTCCGTTGGCCTGACTGTACTTTTTTCCTGTTCCGAACGAAATACACTCTTTGTAGCCATTGCATCGGACGAATCGGGTATTCATTTCAATAACATCATTATCGAAAATGATTCCATCAATCCCATGGACCTTACCAATGTGTACAATGGCGGCGGGGTGGGCATAGGGGATTTCAACAACGATGGCCTGCAGGATATATACTTTACCGGCAACCTGGTAGAAAATAAGCTGTATCTCAACAAAGGCAATTTCCGTTTTGCTGACATTACAAAAGCCGCCAACGTTACCGGCGAAGGCAGATGGTGCCGCGGTGTGGCCGTGGTAGACATCAACAACGATGGCTGGCTGGATTTGTATGTGGCAGCATCCATGTTGCGCGAAGGCCAGCGCAGGCAAAACCTGTTGTACATCAACCAGGGCACGGATAAGTCCGGCATACCGCAGTTTGTAGAAATGGCAGCAGCCTATGGATTGAACGATACCACGCATACCACCATGCCTGCTTTTTTCGACTACGATAATGATGGCGACCTGGACGTGTACCTCGTGGTCAATGAAATACGGAACAGCGACAATCCATCGGTATACCGGCCACGTGTTACCAACGGCTCGCATTTCAGTACCGGACGCCTGTATCGCAACGACTGGTACGATTCGTTGCAACATGCCTACTTCACCGATGTAACCATGGAAGCCGGGCTTACCACGGAAGGATATGGACATGCTGTTTCCATAGCAGATTTTAACCGCGATGGATGGAAAGATATTTTTGTAACGAACGATTTCCTGGGCAATGATCTTTTGTACATCAACAACCGCAACGGCACCTTCACGGATAAGACTACGGAATATTTCAAACACACGTCTGCCAATGGTATGGGACAGGATGTGATTGATATCAACAACGATGGATTGAGTGATGTGATAGAACTGGATATGAACCCCGAAGATAATTTTCGCAAGAAGATGATGATGAATGCGAATAATTACAGCGGGTTTCAGAATGCCGACTATTTCGGTTATCAGTACCAGTACGTACGGAATACCTTGCAGGTAAACTGCGGGTTCCGGCTGCTGGAAAATGATTCCATTGGCGACCCCGTTTTTGCAGATATTGCCTGGTACGCCGGCATTGCGGAAACCGACTGGAGCTGGGCGCCGCTGGTGCAGGATTTTGACAATGACGGCTGGCGCGATATCATTGTTACCAACGGTTATCCCAAAGATGTAACGGACCACGATTTCATGGCCTTTCGCAACAAGTCGTCGCAGGTGGCCACCAAAGAATTCTTGTTGGAGCAGATTCCGCAGGTAAAAATTCATAATTATGCGTTTCGCAATAATGGCGATTTAACATTCAGCAACACTACCGAAGCGTGGGGACTCTCAACACCTTCTTTTTCCAATGGCGGGGCCTATGCCGATCTTGACAATGATGGTGATTTAGACCTCGTGATCAACAATATCAACGATGAGGCCATGGTGTACCGGAATGTGCAACGTGAACAGTACGCTCAGCAAAGTCATTACCTCCGCATACGGCTGGAAGGCGATTCGTTGAACCGGATGGGATTGGGAACATGGATAGAATTGTATAATGATGGAAGCGTCCAGGCATATGAACAAACAACGGTGAGAGGCTACTTATCGTCCATTCAACCCGATGTGCATTTTGGGCTGGGTGCTGTAACGGACGTGGATTCAATTTGTGTAAAATGGCCCGATGGTAAAATGCAGGTACTGCGTCAGGTGAAGGCCAATCAGTGGCTGACCGTTTCATACAGCGAAGCAGACCAGCAATGGTCGCCGGAGCATCCCCGCATTACGCCCCTGTTCCGGGATATCACCTATGCAACAGGTATTCAGTTTGTACACCGCGATGATGATTTTATAGATTTCAATATTCAGAAACTACTGCCGCATAAATTGTCCGAATACGGGCCGGCGCTGGCCGTAGGCGACCTGGATGGCAACGGATTGGACGACCTGGTAGTAGGAGGTTCGCGGTTTTACAGTGCGCAATTGTTCCTGCAGCAGCCTTCGGGCAAATTTGTATCAATGGCCTTATTGCCGGATGCCAATGAGCAAACCAAATTGTGCGAAGACATGGGCATCTTATTGTTTGATGCAGATAACGACCAGGACCTTGACCTGTATATTACCTGTGGTGGATATGAAAATGGGAATAACGTCAAAGCCTATGCGGACAAACTATTTATAAACAACGGCAAAGCGGTATTTACCCTGGACAGCACGGCGCTTCCTGCCAACTACACCAGCAAGAGTTGCGTGCGTGCCGCGGATTATGACAAAGATGGTGACCTGGACCTGTTCATAGCTGGCAGGGTAGAACCCAACGCATATCCCAAACCTGTATCGTCTGTTGTATACCGCAACGATTCCCGCCCGGGATCCATACAGTTTACAGACGTAACTGCTACGGTAGCGCCCATGCTTGAACATATCGGGCTGATTGCAGATGCCATCTGGACTGATTTCAACAGCGATGGCTGGCAGGACCTGGTGCTGGCCGGTGAGTGGATGCCACTTACTTTTCTGCAAAACGTAAAAGGCAATTTCCGCGATGTTACGGCTAATACCGGGCTGCAACAACACAAGGGATGGTGGAACAGCATCGTGAGCGGCGATTTCGATAACGATGGCGATGTGGATTATATAGCAGGCAACCTGGGACTGAACTCCTTTTACAAGGCCAGTGAGCAGTATCCGGTGCGGATGTACGCCAAAGACTTCGACAATAACGGCAGCTACGATGCGGTGCCATCCTTGTATTTGCCTGCCTCCATGGAAGACAAAACAAGAAAAGAATTTGTGGCGCATACGCGCGACGACATGATCAAACAACTGATTGGGTTCAGGAAAAAATATCCGCAATATAAATCCTACGCCAACGCTACCGTAGACGAGATGTTCAGTAAGGAAGAAATGCAGGACGCGCTGGTAGTGGAAGCCAATTATTTCAGCCACTGCTTTATAGAAAATCTGGGCAATGGAAAATTTGCATGTGCGCCCTTGCCCGTTCCTGCGCAATGGTCTTGCCTGAATGGTATGGTGGTAGACGATGTAAACCACGACGGCAATGCCGATATCGTGATCAACGGCAATGATTACAGCACAGAAGTAGGCGTTGGCCGCTACGACGGATGCAATGGCTTGTTGTTGATGGGGAAAGGCGATGGCACATTTCAACCTGTATCTATAACCGAAAGCGGTATTTTTATTCCGGGAAATGGAAAAGCGTTGGTAAAGTTGCGCAGCGCCGGAGGAAACTATTTACTGGCTGCCGGACAGCATCGCGGGCCCTTGAAAATTTTTGCATTGAAAGAAACCGTGCACTGCATTCCCTTAAATCCGCTTGATGAAACGGCAGTGATCACGTATAAAAACGGTAAAACGCAGTTACGGGATTTGCCGTACGGAGCGTCCTTTCTGTCGCAGTCGGGCCGGTTTATGGTGGTGGACGAAGAGATGGTGCAAATTACAATTACCAATAGTAAGGGAGAGAAGCGAATTGTTAAATGAAGAACAAGCGAATTATAATTAGCCGCGGCGACTCCCTATTGCTGCGGCAGCCTATTTATATGAATACAATAAAACTGCTGTTGCCGGGCATTGGTATCATTGTCATTTGTGCAATTTCGTTTTGTAATCATCCCCCCCGGAATAAATCTTATGCCCACGTACCCGAAAGCAGCATTCGCAAGGGGAAGCAGCTTGCGGAAAAGTACTGTCAATCCTGTCACCTGCTGCCTGATCCGTCATTGCTTGATGCCGGTACCTGGGATGATGGTGTGTTGCCGAATATGGGACCGTGGTTAGGGATATTCAGTCACCAGTACCGTCGTTACCCGGTATTTGCCGATTCCAGCCTGTATCCTTCGCAACCTATACTGTCGGGTGCTGAATGGCAGCATATCATCAACTACTATACCGCCACTGCTCCTGATTCGCTGCCGCCACAGCAAAGACCGTTTCCCATTGGCACCACGCTGCCGTTGTTTGAGATACAGCAGCCGGTATATCGTGCAACGGCGCCTGCGGTTTGTTTTGTTGCCATTGATACCACACGGTTTCCTGCCAACCTGGTGATAGCGGACTACGGCAGACGGCATATTTACCGGCTCGATGCTTCGCTGGAAGTGATTGATTCCATTTATGCAGGCGGTGCGGTGGTGGATATGCATTTTACCCGAAACGCTGTGGCGATGCTGGATATCGGGGAAATGGTTCCCAACAATGGCAGGCTTGGTAAGATAAAGTCCATTCAACAGGAACAACATGGCGCTTTTATAACAGATACGGTACCGGTTATACGAAATCTTGCGCGCCCTGTGTGTATGGAGATAGCGGACCTGGATGTTGACGGCAGGCCGGATTATGTGGTAGGGGAGTTTGGGTTTCTGACGGGCGCTCTTTCCTGGTATCGCAATGCGGGAAACAATCAGTGGGAGCGACGCGTGTTGCGTACGCTTCCGGGCGCCATGCAAATAGTGGTGCATGACTACAACAGAGACCAGTTGCCTGACCTGTGGGTATTGTTTGCACAGGGGGAGGAAGGTGTTTTTTTATATACCAACCGGGGCAATGGAAGGTTTGAAGAGCAACAGGTGTTACGCCTGCCCCCTTCGTATGGCAGTACATTTTTTGAGCTGGTGGATTTTAATGGCGACGGATACGGGGATATAGTGTATACCTGCGGCGACAATGCGGATTTTTCACCCGTATTGAAACCTTATCATGGGGTGTATATTTTTTTGAACGATGGCAGTAATCACTTCACGCAACATTTTTTCTATCCTGCTAATGGTTGTTATAAAGCGCTTGCCCGCGATTATGATGCGGATGGGGATCTGGATATAGCGACGATTTCTTTTTTTGCGGATTATGTACGGCAGCCGGAAGAAAGTTTTGTGTACCTCGAAAACAGGGGCGATAGTTGGCGTGCTTATACTTTTCCGCAAAGCGTTCGTGGACGGTGGCTGACGATGGAGGCTGGGGATCTTGATGGGGATGGACGTATTGATTTGGTGTTGGGGAATTTTTCAAAAGCGCCGGCGATGATGGAAGCGCCTGTTGATTGGAGCAAAGGGCCAATGGTGGTTTATTTAAGGCAGAAAGGGGACAAAAAAATTAAATAAACTCCCCACATTTGCTAATTTTCGCGCATGATAAAAGTATATCTGAAGAAAAAGATCAGCCCGCGTGTAGCCAACGGGCATCCATGGATATTCGGCAACGAGGTGAATTATATCGACGGCGCCGTCACCCCCGGCGATATTGGCGAAGTATACACACACGATAAAAAATTTATTGGAAAAGGATATATCAATCCCCAGTCGCAAATACAGGTGCGCCTGCTTACAAGAGACAAGAACGAAGCCATCGATGAACAATTCTTTTACAACCGCCTGCTCCAGGCATGGCAATACCGGCAGCAACTCGGATACGTGGAAAACTGCCGCCTGATTTTCGGCGAAGCAGATTATTTACCACAACTCATCATTGACAAGTTCAACGACTATTTCGTTGTCCAAACCCTGGCGCTGGGTATGGATGTGTGGAAGCCCGCCATTGTAAATGCCCTGCAAAAGATTTTTCAACCCAAAGGGATATACGAACGTAATGATGTGCCGGTACGTGAACTGGAAGGACTGCCGCAACAAAAAGGCTTTCTGTCTGCTCCTTTCGATACAAAAATCATTATCCGTGAAAACGGCTTGAAATTTCATGTAGATATCGAAAACGGTCAGAAAACGGGGTATTTTCTGGATCAGCAGGACAACCGCCGTGCCATACAACACATTGTAAAGGGCGCCGACGTATTGGGCGCCTTCACGTATACAGGCACCTTTGAAATTCATGCGGCACACTATGGCGCCAAATCGGTACTGGGACTGGATATTTCAGAAAGCGCCGTTCAACAGGCCACTGAAAATGCAAAGCTCAACGGCCTCGATCATATAGTGCGTTTTGAAGCAGTGAATGCTTTCGACATGCTGAAAGCATGGGCAAAAGAAGGTCGCCGCTATGATGTGGTGATGCTCGATCCGCCTTCTTTTACCAAGACGCGCGAAAACATTCAGAAAGCCATCACCGGTTATAAGGAAATCAACTTGCGCGGAATGAAACTGCTGCGGCCCGGTGGATTCCTGGTAACTTCCAGTTGTACCAATCTCGTGTCGCCGGCCCTGTTTCTTGAAACCATCCAGATGGCGGCGAAAGATGTGCGCCGCCGGTTGCGCCAGGTAACTTTCCAGACACAATCCGCCGACCACCCGATTATCTGGCAATGGGAGAATACGCAGTATTTGAAGTTTTTGATTGTGCAGGTGGAATAATGTGCTGATAGGTTACTGCAAACTACAATGCCCGGAAAATATCCACAATGGCTAATAGTGTTGCTCAAAAACAATGGCAGAATTCTTGTACAGCGGGGAATGGCACAATAGCCAATTACCGTGCTACCTGAAATTTACCCGAGTCAATGACTTTCCCGGATTTGTCGCGTAACTGGAAGATATAAACGCCGCGATAGAATTCGTCGAGGTTTACTGTAGTGCGCTGAGTGACTTTGGTAACTTCGTGCACTTTCTTGCCAATCAGGTTATAGATCTGGAGATTGAGTTGGCTGAATTGTTTTTCGTCTGCCTGCTGAAAATCGAAAGTAATGAAGGAAGTGGCAGGGTTCGGGTAGAATTTTATCACTTTCACCACCGGCCGTGGGTCAGGAGTACGCTCCTGGCTCAGCACCGGTGTTGACAGTAAAAGGATGAAAGATAGTATGTAAAAAATCCTCATACGCGATAAAATTCTCCCAATTAACCTCAAGGTATTTTTTTTTACCCAAATTTACAACGACTACCCGCAAAAATTTACACCGCAAGCAGGTGCATTTCCCCTTGCCAGCAATGGGAAGAAAATGCTAAACGGGTGTTTAGCAATATGAAAATCAATCTATTGCCTTCAATGCCTCATGGATTGCCGCAAAGTTGGGCACCTCGCCGGCATTGTCCAGTACCTCAGCGTAACGGACTACGCCTTCCCGGTCAATCACAAACGCGGACCGTTTGGAAACCCCTTTCATATCGAACCCGAATTGTTCATATATAGACCCGTAGGCGCGGGACACTTCTTTGTTGAAATCGCTCAGCAGGGTAAAGTTCAGTTGTTGCTCTTCCTTGAACTTTCCGAGCGTGAACAATGAGTCAACGCTAATGCCCAGTACTGTTGCGTCGGTGTTGTTGTAAAAGCTGATATTGTCGCGCACGCTGCAGAGTTCTTTGGTGCATACGCTGGTAAAAGCCAGGGGGAAGAATAACAATACTACTTTCTTTCCCTTCAGCGCTTCGAGGCTTACCTGTTTCTTTTCTGTGTCGTATAAGGTGAATGCCGGTGCCGGTTGACCAATTGCTACGCTCATAAATAAAATTTTTGCAAAACTATGAACTTAATGGTTCACCGCCGCCACTGTCCCGTAGCAATAATATTTTCCTTCAACTCTGCATATCGGTGGGCAAATCGCTTTAGCGAGTCGTACACGTAATATGCATCACGCTGGCGGCCGGGAGCATGACCTACCACCACGTATTGCTTCAGGTTGTTGTTGACAAAGAAGAGCACTTCGCCACGTTTGATTTCATCTTCATAATTGGCCAAATACACAGTTTCATACCGCTCCATGCAAATGGGGTCGCCATTGTCGAGATAATAGGTTTCTGAAAATTCTACGGAGTCAACTGAATAACGGACCTCGAATTCGAGGATTTTGTTATCCTGGGCGGTATAGTACCAGGTTTCTTTGTAAGGACGGTCGGCAGTTGCCCATTTCACGAGGTAAAAAGTGCGCTGGTGTTTTAAGGCGGCGCTGTCGGCTGCTGTGATTTTTTCGTCTACGTAGGTGCGCCAGTCGCTGCGGTTTTGGGCAAAGGAAGTGAGTGTGGTAAAAATGAATAACACAATGCACGGCCACCATTTTTCCAGGTGATGAAGTAGTGTTGGGAGGAATAAGGACCGTATCGCGCTGCGCGGGAATTGCATTAAGTGTAAGTTACGATTTTTTGGGACGTTTTGTCCACACGATACCCGTCGGCACGGGCACCAGCAGCAACTTACTGCATTAAGTTTGTTTCATGGACGGGGTAATCCGGAAATGAGTCCACACAATAGCGCCAACGGGGGATAGGGCGATAAAGGATGCACCAAAAAACCAGCAGCCTGTTCTACAGGGAAAAACTAAAATTTCGGGCAAATTACTTTCAGCAGGCTGCTGTTTTCCTGATCGAGAAAACCAATGTAGGAAAGGGAAATTTCAAACCCGCCACGGCCCTGGCTGGCGGTTTTTAGCGGAGAAATATTGATGTCGTAACTGATGGCAATGGAAAGCGGTTTCCTGTCCAGTTTCAACACAGGGATCAATGCATCTTCCCACCGGAGAAAAGCGCCAAAATGCACCGTATACAACGGGTCATCCACCATACCCCCCAGCTTATGCGAATACAAAGCCCCGGCAATGGTTTCCGAAAATGAACCCTGTACCGATTGATCGGCCTGGATGATAAAGGAAGTAAAGTCATCAACATTCAATCGTACCCCGGCAGAAAATACATATTTCGGGTTCAGTTCAATATCGGGATTGCGGTAAAATGAATTTTTAGGACGGTTCAGATGATGATAGGCCGCACCGATAAACAAACTGTTCCATTCATCCGCACCAAAAGTAGTATTGAAACTCATCCCCACGCTGGCGTCCCAGGTAGTAAAATTGGGGGCGGTGAATGTTTCGCCGATAGGCAGACTGGGATCAAAGCCGCCGCCGTTGTATTGGTTATCGGTAGTGATTTTGGAGTAATCGATCGACTTGCGGATCATGCCTCCCATAAAACCCAGGGAGAGGTACATGGTCTTTTCATTGCTCAGGCTTTTGTGATAGTTCAATGCAGGCAGCAGGTGCGTAGTGATCAGTCCTACGGTGCCTGCCTTGTCGTACAATACCTGCAGCCCTGCTGTGATAAAATCATCATTCTTCCTGATCGGCATTTTGTATTCTGCATTGAGGGAGCCTGTGCGATAACCATTGGTCACACTGTTCCACTGATCGCGGTACACGCCCTGCACGCGGATATCGCCGGTATAGATGCCTGCCAGTGAAGGGTTGCGCAGCAGTGGCGCCTCGAAGAATTGCGAAAAATGGATGTCCTGCGCCTGTGCCGTCACCATCCCCATGCACCAGCATACGACGGAGCACAGCCACATGCGTCCTTGCTTTCTTACAGGCCACTTTCCCGATCCTGGTAACATATATTTCATTGTGCTCCGGTTAATTTGAATTCACAAAATGCAAAAAACAATTCCTATCGTATCAACATCACATTGCCTTTAAACGGTACAATCTGCCCATTATCGCACACAAACTCGATGATGTACACATATACATCCTGCTGCGCCGGTTTCCCTTTATAGGTGCCATCCCATCCGCCCGACGGACTCCGGTCGTTGGCCATGAAGTTGCGTTTTTCGAAAATCAGCTCGCCCCAGCGGTTGAATATCTTCATGCTGTTCACCCTGAAAATACCCTTGCCCCTCGGCGCAAAAATATCATTCTTGCCATCGCCATTGGGGGAGAAAGTATTGGGCACAAAATAATTTTCCTGATTGCATACAACCGTTACCGTTATATCCTTCGATGCCTGGCAGCCGTAAATGTCTTCCACCGTCACCTTATAGGTGGTGGTAGATACGGGGTTGGCAAAAGGCGTTGGGCAGTCTGTGCACGACAGTCTGGTGGGCGGCGTCCATATATATTGCGCTATATTTTCACTGTAGCTGACAGGCAGGGTAATGCCTGTGCCTACGGGAATAACAGGGTTTTCCGTAACAGTAATCTCGGGAGTGGGGGGTACGAGTATATTTTTCGTAGTGGTGTCACGGCAGTTCAGGAGATTGCTGGTGACCAGCGTCACTATATATTCGCCTGCTGCCCCATAAGAAGTTGTGACTGCCTGCTCATTGCCGGTGTCGCCATTGGCCAGGTTCCAGGCCCAGGTAATGGCAGTGTCGGGGGTGATGAGTTCACCTGTCAGCCGAAGCATTTCATCAATACATACAATATCTTCTCCATTGATCTGTACATGAGGCGTGCCGTACACCCGCACGGTATCATGGCGCACATTGGTGCATCCTTCTTCGGTAGTAATATTATGCGCCACGATGTATGTACCCGGTTGTGCATAAAAGTGTACCGGGTTTTCATCAGTTGAAGTGTTGCCATCGCCAAACTCCCACAGCCGGCTGCGCACGGGGTCGTTGGGGGCCAGGGTATAGTTCTGGAACGAAACGGTACCCGAGTCGCAGAAAGCGCGTTTATCCTTACCAAACAAGGGAATGGCGCCGATTACTTCGATGGTTTGCGAGCCGCTGATGTTCACCTGGCAATCCTGGCTGTCGCGCAGCAGGATGGAAGGAATATAATTCCGGGGTTGCGCATAGAAATGCTGCAACACGGTGTGCTGCGTGGTGTCCAAAGCGCCGTCACCAAAATACAGCGTATGGCTGGTGCCCGGTGGCCAGGTAAGTGAAAAATCAACCAGCAATTCGTTGCAGGCGCGCAGGGGATTATAGGTAAGGGTGGTATTGGCTCTCGGGTTATACACATTTACATTGGCAGTGGCAGTGTCGTAACAACCACCATAACCCCGCAGGATCAGCCGTGCGGTGTACGACCCGAAAGCATTGTAGAAATTACTGGGGTCGCGGAGGGTAGAGGTGTTGCCATCGCCAAAATCCCAGTGGAACGATTCATAATCCTGCCCCTGGAACGTAAATTTCGTTTCAATCGGCGGGCAGATGGTAGAAGTGTCCGTCACCGTAAAGGCGGCCTTTGGCCTGCGTGTAGCAATATAACTGTTTCGGATAACAGAATCCTTGCATCCTACCGAATCGGTAATTACGAGTTTTACGGTATACTCCGCATCGTCTCCGGTATAGCTGTGTTCAGGATGCCGGTCTGTTGACGTATTGCCATCGCCAAAATCCCAGAACCAGGTTTCTACCAATCCTTTGGAAGTATCAGTAAACGCCAACGGCACATCCGGACAAATGGTAGTATAGGCGGAGCGGAAGCCGGCCTGCGGCCTGGTAATGCGAATGCTGTCGGGGAGCACATAAGTATGCCGGCAATTGTTGTTGTCCACTACGGTAAGGCGAATGGTATAGGTGCCCGTGTCGGCAAACGTATGTACAAACGGGGCTGTGAGCGATTGGGCAGGTTGCCCGTCGTCGAAATTCCAGAGCCATTGCGTAATGGGGTCTTCGGACGTGCTTTGATCGGTAAAGGTAATGGGCGTATTGCTGCAGGCGCCGGGATCGTTGGCGATAAAGCGGGCGGTAGGGCCGGTAACCCTTACAGCATTCGGCAATTCTTTGGTATCCTCGCAACCGTTGATATCTGTTATGCGCAGGGCTATATCATACACGTCATTGGCGGGGAAGGAGGCCTGGATGCTCCGGTTAGACACTACAAACGGACCACCTCCCAGCGACCAGGCATAGTTGAGGATGTTGGAGGGATTGCTGTTGACCGCTGTCAGAACAAAGGCTTCGTTCCGGCAAACTTTCGTTTTGCTGATGGTGAAATCGGCAATGTCGGAAACCAATCGTACCTGCTGGGTATTGTAATGGGTACAGCCCCCGTTCGTCACGGTAAGCGTTACATCATACTCGCCGAGCGCCGGGAAGGTAAAGCTCACATCACCCCGCACATCAGAAGTGCTAATAGCCGGGTATCCAAACTGCCAGGTATAGGTAATATCGCCATAGGCGGAATCCGTTTTTGACCGGTCAACAAACGTTACCGTTCTTTTATCGGTACAGGATACTTCAATATCAAAATCGGCAATGGGTGGTTTGATATGTACCGGTTTGGTAACCGGGTCAGAGGGGCAGGCATTATGGTAGGCCGTTAGTGTTACATTGAAAAACCCGGTGTCGGTAAAGGAATGTATGGGATTGTCTTCTTCCGAGGTAACGCCATCGCCAAATACCCAGAGCACGTTGTCTACCCCATCAGGGTGGGTAGAAAGGCTGGTGAATTGTATGTCTGCTGCAGCGCAGGTGTCGGGCGTGGTCATCTCAAAATCAGCCACAGGTTTTGTTCCTGTTCTGATAGCGCCCGGAAATACGATGGAATCCGTGCAACCACCGTTGGTGGTTATGCGCAGCTTCATGGTGAAGGTACCTACTTCCGTATAGGTATGTTCAGGCGGTGTGTCTGCTGTGCTGGTAAACCCATCGCCATAATCCCAGAACCAACTGGCCACCCCGTCAACCGCGCTAACGCTGGGCACAGGCTGGAATGTAAAAGGAATACACCCTCCTGTAGGGACATTGCCAATGCGAACGGTGGGTTTAATGATCCTTATGTAATTATTCGTACTAATCGAATTGGTGCAACCGGCTGCCGTGGTAATCGTGAGCGTGACTGTATACTGTCCTTCGGCCTGGTAGGTATGAACAGGATGTTGTTCGGTAGAAGTGGTCCCGTCTCCAAAATCCCATAACCATGACACGGCTTCAGGTGACAAGTCCTGGAAATTCACCGTAAAAGGCGCGCGGCAACTGACAGTTTCCGATGCTGTAAAGTTTACTGTGGGGAGTGGCAACACGGTAACCGTTTTGGTTACGGAATCTTTACAGTTGGGATAGGTGTTTACCAGTTTTACTGTGTAATCGCCGTATGCTGTATAGCGTGTAGTGTCATTAATATTGGTACTCTGCGAACCGTTGCCGAAATCCCATAGGGCAGATACCGGGCCCGGCGAAGAACCATTCTGAAAGTTGACAGGAGTGTTCAGACAAAGTTCATCCGGTACATCAATAGCAGTGCCATAGGCAGTAACAGTAACCGGCTTTACAACGGTATCGGCGCAACCGTATTCACTTCTGCCAATCAATTGCACATTATAGGTGCCTGGATCAGTATAGGAAGTGGTGGGATGCTGCTGGGTGGAAGTGGCGCTATTGCCAAAGTCCCATTGCCAGGTCATATTGCCCGGCCCGCTGGTCTGGTTAATAAAGTTGATATTGAAAGGCCCCCGGCAGGTAACCGGCTCACTGTTGTTAAATTCCGCCGTTACACCCGGCACTATACGGATATGCCGAACCCATGTGCGCGAAGCTTCGCAACCGGTACTGCTCACCACCCGGAGACCTATCGTATAAAAGCCTGTTTGATTATAGGTTTTGCGGGGATTTTGCTGGGTAGAGGTTGTGCCGTCGCCAAAACTCCATTCCCAGGTGGTGAGGGTGCCCGCGTTGGCGGTACTCATGTCGGTAAACTGCACCTCCACCGGTACGCAACCGATGGTTACATTGGTAGACATGGCCGGGGTGGGAGAAGGATAAACCGTTATATAGTCTGTTTTGGTAATGCCATGGGTGCCATCGGCATTCTCTACCACCAGGCTCACGCTGTAGGTGCCAGGCTGGCTGAAAGTAATGGTAGGATGCTGGTTGGTAGACAACTGGCCGTTGCTGAAACCCCAGTTCCAGGAGGTAGGGTTGCCGGTAGACTGGTCCTGGAAAGTCACTACCAGCGGGGCACAACCCGAGGTGTGGTTGGCAGTAAATTGCGCTACCGGTGCCTGCGCAATAGCCTGTTGTATACCGGCCGCCACAAGGAATGTCATTACGCACAGGGGACGGGACATACTGCGGCGCAGCCATGATACAATCCCCCGGGTCACTCCAAAAATGCTTTCAGAAGGTAATAGTGGAATAGCGATCAAGTGAAAATGTTTATTGAATTACAGGGCTATCCAATCAGCCACCTAACCTTGCATGAAAACCCTTTGAATGGATGACAACCTGTTGCTTGCCAACAGGTTAGCGAACAATGCCTGCAACATTTGCCTATGGTCAAAAGTTGCAAGCGGGTGCGAATTACCGAAAAATCCCCGGTACCTCATAGCCTGTTTGCACAGGATACCGGATACCGCGACCACAGTCGGGTGAGCGCTGTGCTGCCACAACTGTCCGGCCAGGCCGTTGCCTGCGCGCACGGGCAGTTCAGTACACGGTATGGTGTTCAGGGCTTTTTCCGCAACCGGAGCACATTTTTGCCATTGGGGGTGGTGGTTTCCGCTTTTACATAGTCCCAATAACTGTCTTTGATCAGCCAGGTTGCGTTTAGTTTTTCAAGAGGATTTCCCGCCGAAGGGAATTCGGACGTTATGGAATAATTGGATGTATTGGCGACCCACGTACCATTGGCAACATTCGTTCCAATTGTACCTGTTACCGTTCCGTTTTCAAAAAAACGAAAGTCGTAGTTGAGGAATTGCGTGGTGATATCCGCTGTATCTTCAAGGAATTGTTCAACGATCCAGATGCCTGTGGTCATCGCTTCCAGTACTTTCTTCTCCACCTGCTTTTCAACATACTTCTGACAGGAAATGCAGGAAGCCACGATAAAACCTGCTATTAAGGGTAAAATTTTCTTCATAGCACAAGGTTTAAGGCATCCGGCCCGGTATCCGGCGCATCCGCCGCCCGCTTAATACCGGTAAATATGTTGGTATTTTTCAGTGGCATATTGGATAAAATAGTCAATGTTCAGGGTTTCTCCGGTCACCTCCCTGCTCAGCTCCTCACTGGTATATTTACGGCCAAAAGCATGTATCCGTTTGCTCAGCCATAATAATAACGCAGAAGTTTCTCCCTTTTGTATTTGACCGTACAGGTCTTTAACTTCCTGGTTCACAGTATGAAAGAATTGGGCGGCATAAAAACTTCCCAGGCTGTAGGTGGGGAAATAGCCAAAACTGCCATGACTCCAGTGCACATCCTGCAGGCAGCCCTGTCTGTCGTCAGGCACCACCACCCCGAGGTATTTTTTATAGTGATCGTTCCAGAAAGCCGGGATATCCGTCACTTGCAGCGATCCTTCCATCAATGATTTTTCCAGTTCATACCGCACCATCACATGGAAGTGATAGGTGAGTTCATCGGCTTCAGTGCGGATCAGGGAGGGTTCCACTTTATTGATGCCCCTGTAGAATTGTTCGGTAGAAACATCGCGCAACTGGTCAGGAAAATATTCTTTCATCAGGGGCAGGAACCGTTCACAGAAAGCCATACTACGGCCTACATGATTTTCCCATAGGCGTGACTGTGACTCGTGTATGGTATAACTGGCCGCTTCGCCCAGTGGCAATCCATACTGTGCGTCGGGCAGATGCTGTTCATAAAATGCATGACCCAGTTCGTGGATGCAGCTCCAGGTCATATTGGCTATATTGTTTTCATCGATGCGCGTGGTGATCCGCACATCATTGCTGTTGAAACTGATGCTGAACGGGTGTTCGGAAATGTCCTGCCTGCCGGCTTCGAAATCATATCCCAGTTCTCTCAGCAATTGCAGGCCAAAGGCCCATTGTTTGTCTTTGGGGTAATGCCGGTACAGGAAAGCGTCGTCAACCTGCGGGCTGTTGCGCACCTTTTCCAGCAGCGCCTGCAAGGGCGGGCGAACGGCGTCAAATACTTTATCGAGCAAGGCAACGGTGGCTCCCTTATCGTGATCGTTCAGTAACGCATTGTAGGGATGGTCTTCATATCCCAGGTAATCGGCTTCCTGTTTTTTCAGTGCACACAATGCTGCCAGGTCGTTGGCAAAAACGGTAAAATCGTTTTTCCTGCGAGCTTCCATCCAACTGTGGAAACTTTTGTTGACCGTTTCAGACATCTGGCGCACAAATGAGGCAGGCACCTTTTTGTTGCGGGAATAATCTTCCCAGGTAAGCGCTACATTCTTTTTTTCATCCGGCGATAATCCTTCCGTTTCCATCAATTGCTCCAGCAGGCGGCCCAGTTTTTCATCTGTAAACAGCTGGTGACTGATCTCATTCAAAGTGGCTATCTGTTGTCCCCTGATGGACGCCCCTTTGGGCGGGAGGTAAGTTTCCTGGTCCCATTGCAGTAATGCGCTGGCATGCCTTACATCGGCTATGGTGCGCATTTGCTGAACATACTCCTGGTACAAAGCGTTTGACATGGTAATAGAATGTGCAGGTTTGGAAATGTGAAAATTAGCAAATGTATTTTGAAAGTGCTGACGGGCTAATGGGCACATTGATTTTTTATCCCTGCTAATTTGCTAATTTTCATTATTGCTCATTTTCGAAATTTCACATTACCTTAATTTAGCCGGTAATCTGTCAAAAATTTAGCTGGTAATCTGTCAAAACAAGGTCCCTCAGATGAAAATTGCAAATACTTATAAGTTATCAGCGGCTGTTGCAGCATTGGTCCTCACCAGTATGATCGGCCGGGCACAGTCCATTGATTCCATGATCAACGTATACGGAGAGCGTTTTCCACAGGAAAAAATATATGTACACTTCGATAAGCCGGCTTATAACTCCGGTGAAACCATCTGGTTCAAGGCCTACCTGTATTCCGGGATAGCGCCCAGCGGCATCAGCCGAAATTTTTATGTGCAATTACTGGACCCATCCGGTAAAGTGTTGCAGGAAAAGATTCTGCCCATTTTTGAGGCCAGCACTGCCGGACATTTCGATCTGCCCGCCACGCTGAATACCCCAACGGTGGTGTTCAGGGCCTATACCACGTGGCAGTTGAACTTCGACAGCAGTTTTATCTATACCAAAACTTTCCGCATTCTCGATAAGAATCTGCCGGCTGCCACCGCTTCCGCAAAAAGCACCACCAACCTGCAGTTCTTTCCCGAAGGCGGCGACCTGGTAGAAGGACTGGAATCGGTGGTGGCATTCAAGGCTTCGGATATGTATGGATTGCCGGTGGATGTGAAAGGCACCATTAAAGATGGCAGCGGCGCTGTGGTGACCGAATTTGAAAGCGAACACAATGGTATGGGACGCATCGTGTTGGAACCAAAGCCGGGCCAGCAATATGTTGCGGAATGGCAGGATGAAAAGAAACAACTGCGCAAAACTCCCTTGCCCACCGCCAAAAAAACAGGGGCCGTTTTGCGTTGCACGCAACAGGACGATCGTGAAGGATTTGTGGTGCGCCGTTCGCAACAGTCGCCCGACAATTACAAAATAATGCACCTGGTGGCCTATTACAATCAACAAGTGGTGTACAAAGCGCGCCTCAACCTGACAGAAACTTTCATGATTGGTGGCGCCATTCCCCTGGAGGGTATTCCTACCGGCGTACTGACGCTGACCCTCTTCGATGCCAACTGGCATGCAGTGGCAGAACGGATCACCTTTATAAATAAAGAAGATTATTTCTATAGCACACGCGTTACTCCGGTATTAAAAGACCTGAGCAAACGTGGCAAGAACGTAATAGAAATTGAAGTGCCCGATACGCTGCGTTCAAACATGTCTATCTCCATAACGGATGCGGGCATCAGCAATACAGACCCCGACGCAGAAAACATTGTATCCCGTTTACTCCTCAGCGGTGAACTCAAAGGATATGTGCACAATCCCTACTATTATTTCCTGGGAACCGATGAAATGATCCGTGGTCACCTCGATCTCGTGATGCTGACACATGGCTGGCGCCGGTTTAAATGGGAAGACCTGGCCGCCGGCAAACTGCCGGAGATTAAATACCCGCGTGAAAATTACCTCTCTATCCGCGCTGAACTGGCAGGCGTTTCGCCCTCACAGATCCCGAAGAACACAGAGTTGAATATTTTCCTCGAAGCAAAAGATTCTTCGCGCCAGCTATTCTCGCTGGGAGTAGACAGTACCGGGAAATTTGTGGAAGACGGCCTGATCTTTTTTGATACGGTAAAAGTGTTTTACCAGTTCAACAACAACAAGCACCTGGCCAATCGCGGCACCATGAATTTTACCAACGGCACCTGGAAAAATTATGGCACCCTGCGCCCTGACTCTACCTGGCGCATTCCGTTGCCGGTGGATTCTTCCATGCTGAACCGCGGGCGTTTGTTTGCCGCAGAAGCCAACCGCATTAAACCCGACCTGGAGAAAAAAGTGCGAACGCTGGAAGCAGTAACCGTGCGGGCACGGCAAAAATCGCGCACCGAACAAATGGACGCAGAATATACCAGCGGCCTGTTTCGTGGTAGCGATGCCGTAAGTTTTGACCTGGTGAATGATCCGGTTGCCGCCGGTTCCATGAATATTTTCCAATACCTGCAGGGCAGGGTAGCCGGCCTGCAAATCAGCAATGCTATGGGGGGAACGCCTACGCTCACCTGGCGCCAGGCAACGCCCACCTTGTTCCTGAATGAAATGCAGGTAGACGCCAGCACACTGCAAAATATTCCCGTTACAGATATAGCGTATGTAAAAGCGTTTCGCCCGCCGTTCTTTGGTGCCCCCGGAGGCGGTGCAGGTGGCGCCATTGCCGTATACACCAAAAAAGGTACGGAACGAGGACCTAACGACAACTCCTCGCCCGGCTTATCAAGAGGAACGCTGGTAGGGTATGCGCCGCCGAAAGAATTTTATTCACCTGATTATTCAAAGGAATCGCCCCTGGACGATGTAACGGACGTGCGGAGTACCCTGTACTGGGCGCCGTATGTACTAACCAATGAGGGTAACCGAAGAGTGTCCATCACTTTTTATAACAACGATATGTCTACCCGCCTCCGCGTGATTCTCGAAGGCATGAATGAAGAAGGAAAGCTTACGCGGGTAGAGAAGATTATTGAATAAACGCAAAAAAACAATCAGTTCTCGATCACTGTAATGGTTTTATTCGCACCTGCTTCGGCAATGGAGGAGGAACCTTCATTGAGCGAGTCGGGTTGCGGTGGCATGCGGTTGTTGTAGGTAAGAATAAAACCCTTGTACATTTTCATCATGGGGCCGCTGAACTGCACAATGCCTTCATCGGTTTGTACTTCGCCCTTAATAAACAGCGTATCGCGGGCAGGCTGCAGGGTAAAGTGAAAATCATACGACTGTTCAGGATCTTGCTTATCTATTTCGAGATCGTAAAAACAACTATCGCTATAAGTAATGATCAGGGCCAGCGACTGGTATTGTTTGGGCATGAAGTTCAGCCGGCTGTTTTTAAGCACCATTTTTAATGGTGTGGAATCGGGCTGGAGCCAGGTACTGTCCAGGTAATAAATTTCCGTAGGCTGAGTGGCGGCATATACCCGCACTTTGTTAATCACTGCCGTGTCTTTGTTCTCCAGGTTCAGGGAATCGTACTGGCCGGGCGGCGACTGGTACCTTGATATGAGGTACATCACTACGCCTGCCACCAATGTAACAGCCAGAATCAACCATGGAGTTCGCATGCTTTTGAGTTGGTAGGAAAGGTACTGCAATTAGTATGCCTTTCCGCTCTTCCCCTGGTTTTAGCGCGCGTGACCTTGTGCACAGGACTTTCTGAAGTGCCAGGCCCGCTTCACTAGCATGCGGACTTTATCTTTGCCAACATGAAAATAGCAGACGTTATATCCCATCTCGAATCGCTGGCGCCGCTGTCGTTGCAGGAGCATTACGACAATGCCGGCTTGCTTACCGGTAATGCTGCCTGGGAATGTACTGGCATTCTGTGCACCCTCGACGCTACGGAAGCAGTGGTGGAAGAAGCCGTTCGTACCGGTTGCAACCTCGTGGTGGCGCATCACCCGATTATTTTCGGCGGGCTGAAAAAAATAACCGGTCGCAATTACGTGGAGAAAGCGGTGATTGCTGCTATCAAGAAGGATATTGCGCTGTATGCTATTCATACCAACCTCGATAATGTGCTGGGAGGCGTTAACGGCCGCATAGCCGACCAGCTTTCACTGATCAACCGCAGTATATTGTCGCCAAAGGCTGCCACGCTGAAAAAACTGTTCACGTTTGTACCGTTGGAACAGGCGGAACAGGTGCGCGCCGCCATCTTTGCTGCAGGCGCCGGCCATATCGGGCAGTACAGCGAATGCAGTTTCGGTGTAGAAGGTACCGGCACCTTCAAAGGCAGTGAAGGCACGAATCCCTTTGTAGGGGAACCGGGCAAACGGCACTATGAAAAAGAGCTGAAAATAGAAGTGATCTTTCCGGCATGGCTGCAGGGCAGGGTGGTGCGTGCTCTGCTGAACGCGCATCCTTACGAGGAAGTGGCTTATGATGTGGTGGAACTGGCCAATGAACATCCGCAGATCGGGGCGGGGCTGATCGGGGAACTGCCCGAACCCCTGGACGAGCGGGCTTTCCTGCAGCGGCTGAAAGAGGCATTTGGGTTGACGGTGATCCGGCATACTGCCCTGCTCAACCGGCCGGTGCGCAGGGTGGCCGTATGCGGCGGAGCCGGTAGCTTCCTGGTTTCCAAAGCGTTAGCGGCCGGCGCCGACGTGTATGTCACCGCCGATATGAAATACCATGAATTTTTCGACGCCAATGGCCGGATGGTGATTGCCGACATCGGCCACTTTGAAAGTGAACAGTTTACGACAGACTGGCTGGGAACGGTTTTGCAGGAAAAATTCCCTAACTTTGCCGTCCTTAAATCGAAAGTAAGGACCAACCCGGTATTTTACTTTTTGTAGTGAGATGGAAAGTGTCGCATCGCTCCGGGAACGGAAGATGAACGGCAAACAACAAACGACAAACCACAATTATTATATGGCGAACGTAAAAGATTATTCCGTTGAAGAGAAATTATCCTCTCTGGTAGCGCTGCAAAAGATCGAATCAAAAATTGATGAGATCCAGATACTCAAAGGGGAGTTACCAATGGAAGTAAAAGATCTGGAAGATGAAATCCAGGGATTGCATGCCCGCCAGACAAGAATCGAGGAAGAGATCAATGGCATACAGGAGTTCATCAATCAGAAGAAAAATGCCATCAAGGAAGCCGAAGCACTGATCAAGAAATACGAAAAGCAAAGCGAGAATGTAAAGAACAGTCGTGAGTTTGAGGCCATCAACAAGGAAATCGAGATGCAGCAACTGGAAATGAAGCTGGCCGAAAAACACATCCGCGACGCCAACGAAGAAATTGCCGAAAAGGTGGTAGTGCTGGACAAAGCCAAGAAAAATGTAGCCAACAAAGAAGGCGTACTGGCCACCAAGAAAGGCGAACTGGAAAAGATCATTGCTTCTACTGAAAAAGAAGAAAAGCACTATAATAAACTGGCTTCCGAAGCGCGCGAAAAAGTAGAAGAAAGGTTGCTGAACAGTTACGATCGCATCCGTAAAAACTACCGCAACGGTCTGGGTGTGGTGCCTGTGGAAAGAGATGCCTGCGGCGGTTGCTTCAATGCTATCCCCCCGCAACGCCAGAGTGAGATCCGTCAGCGCAAGAAGATCATTGTATGTGAAAACTGCGGACGTATTCTCGTTGACCGCGATCTGTTCGACAGCGTTGACATCAAGTAAAATAGTTTCAGCCTGTTTGTTTAATGAATGTAAAAAGGTGCCCCATTGGGCACTTTTTTTATTTGTGACTATATTGGCAGCATGAACCAATGGCCTGGCATGTTACGTATCCATCCCGGCAAGGGCGCTTATCGGCTGGATTTTGTAGTGGTAATTACCTGTTTAATGTTGGCATGCGTGCCCGTTGCGGGACAAAAAGTATTTGATTTCAATGCCACCTGCCGCGAAGCCTATAAAGCAATCGTTCAATTGAAGCTGCAGACCGGCCAACAATTGCTGGATAAAGCGAAAACAGCCAACCCCGATAACCTCGTGCCGGTATTCCTGGAAAACTATATCGATTTCTTCACGTTGTTCTTCAATGAAGACCCCGCTGAATATGCCAAACGCATCGAAAATCCTGGCAAAAGGCTCGACCTGATCAATGAAGGCCCTGAAACATCGCCGTTTTATTTGTATTGCAAATCGGTCATCCATTTTCAATGGGCGGCCGTGCGCATCAAATTCGGTTATACATGGGATGCAGGATGGTCGTTCCGCAGATCCTTTTTGCAGGCAAAGGCCAACTATAAGGCATACCCGTCTTTTTCGCCTAACCTGCTGTTTACCGGCGCCATGCAGGTGGCGGCAGGCACCATACCGGACGGTTACAAATGGCTGAGCAGCCTGCTGGGCATAAAAGGCACCATCAGCGAGGGCATGTCGCGGGTAGAACAATTTCTGCAGGCGGATGATGAATGGGCGCAGCTGTTCCGGGAAGAAGCTATTTTTTATTATTGCTATCTCAAATTTTATGTAGCCAATGACCGCGAAGGCGTGTTTCATTTTATCCGCAAGCAAAAACTTGATCTGCACAACAATCACCTGTTCGCCTATCTGGCCGCCAACCTGGCGCTCAACAGCCAGCAGGCAGAGATGACCAAAAATATTATTCTCAACAGGAAGCAGTCGCCTGAATATTTTGATATGCCTGTTTGGGATATGGAACTGGGTTACGCCAAATTATTTCACCTGGAACCGGATGCGGCTTTTTACCTGCAGCGTTTTGTGGACCGCTTCAAGGGAAAATTTTACATGAAGGATGTATTGCAAAAACTCAGCTGGTACTATTACCTGCAGGGCGATCAGGCAAAGGCCGAAGCCTGCCGGAAAAAAATTTTAAAAAGCGGCAATACGGAAACGGAAGCCGACAAACAGGCGCAAAAGGAAGCAAAAACAACCCAATGGCCGCATCCCCTTTTGTTGCGTGTGCGACTGCTGAACGACGGCGGATACCATCGTGAGGCCATCCGCCTGCTGCACGGGAAAACGGCCAACGATTTTGCACTACCAGAAGAAAAGCTGGAATTCGCCTATCGTGCCGGTCGATTATATGATGATCTGCATGCCGATGACCAGGCCATTGAATTTTACAAGGAAGCTGTAACGCTCGGCGAAAAACGCAAAGAATACTATGCCGCACGGGCCGCCCTGCAGATCGGTTTTATATATGAGCAAAAAGGCGACAAGGCTGCCGCTATTTACTGGTTTCAGCGCTGCCTTTCCATGAAAGACCACGATTACAAAAACTCGCTCGACCAACGGGCGAAAGCAGGATTGGCACGCTGTCGGGATAATTAATAAACTATGGGGGAAATATGTTAATTCGCCATCATCCCCCCATTGTTACATTACCTGATTACCCTTTATATTTGTTTCGTGCTAAAGAAACTTCATATTCAGAACTACGCCATTATCGAGGAAATCGAGATAGATTTTTCCGGGCAGTTGAATATTATTACCGGTGAAACAGGCGCCGGTAAATCGATATTGATGGGTGCCTTGTCGCTGATCCTGGGCGATCGGGCAGATACCTCCGTGTTGTTGAACCGCGAAAAAAAATGTTTTGTAGAAGGCGTATTTGCTGTGGCCGGGAAAAAGGAAGTACGCAACTTCCTGCGCGAAAATGATCTGGATACAGAAGAAGAACTGGTGATCCGGCGCGAAATCAGCGCAGCAGGCAAATCACGCGCTTTTGTAAACGACACGCCGGTAAACCTTGAGCAACTGCGCACGCTCAGCACCCTGCTGGTAGATATCCATCGCCAGTTCGATACGCTTGCATTGGGTGAAAGCGATTTTCAGCGCGAAGTGCTGGACGCCCTGGCAGGGCACCAGGAGTTGTTGTCGCAATACCAGGACGTGTTTGCGCAATGGCAGCAGCACCGCAACGAGCTGCAATTGCTGCAGCAACAAAAAGACCAGTTTACCCGGGAATATGATTACAACAAATTCCTGTATGATGAACTGGAAGAAGCCGCCTTTAAGGAAAACGAACTGGAAGATGCGGAAGCTGCCTTGCAGATGCTGAACAATTCGGAAGGCATCAAGATGGCGCTCTCGCGGGTTACCTACGAACTGAATGAAGGCGAACAGCCCATGGTGCAGCAGTTGAAAACGCTCATTAACCAGTTACAGCCTTACAATACTTATCATGCTGAACTGCCAGCGCTGCTGCAACGCCTGCAGTCCGTACAGGTAGAACTGAAAGATATTGCAGGCGAAGTGGACACCATCAACGAGCAGGTGCAATACGATCCGCAGCGGGTGGAGCAACTAAACGACAGGATTTCACTGGGATATAAATTGCTGAAAAAACACGGCGTGCAAACCACGCAGGAATTGCTCGACATCCAGGCCAGACTGGAAGAAAAACTGCAGGCCGTGTTGAACATTGATGAAGCCATTCAGCAAAAGGAAAACATCGTACAGCAATTATTGCAGCAGGCAGAAGCACTGGCAGACAAGCTTACTGCCAACCGCACCAAACAGGTAAAGCCGCTGCAGGACAAGGTAAACAAATTACTTGCACAGGTAGGCATGCCCAATGCCCGTTTGCGTGTAGACATAGCACCGCACACAGCCTTGCAGCCGTTTGGCAAAGATGCCGTGGAATTTTTGTTTGATGCCAATAAGAGCAACCGCTTTGAACCTGTGCGCAAGGTGGCATCGGGAGGGGAGCTGAGCCGGTTGATGTTGTGCATCAAATCGTTGGTAGCCCGCTCGCTTGACCTGCCCACGTTGATATTCGATGAAATAGATACCGGTATTTCGGGTGAAGCTGCCCGTCAGGTAGGTATTATTATGAAAGAACTGGCGGCACGCCGGCAGGTGATCTGCATTACGCATCAGCCGCAGATAGCCGGCAAAGCCGATGCGCATTATTTTGTGCATAAGGAAATTCGTGGCGAGGCGGTAAAGACCGGCATCCGTTTGTTATCGCAGGAAGAGCGCATTACTGCCATTGCCAAAATGCTGAGTGGTGAAAAACCAACCGCAGCAGCCCTGGAGAATGCGCGTGAAATGGTGATGAACTGATCGCGGGCTGCCCAAAATATCATTTAACCATGCGCTCCTTGTTAATCTTTCTTTTCCTGCTGCTTGCATTGGTGCCGGCATGGTTTTTCAACAGGTATCTGCAACAGGTGGTGCAACCGCGCCAATCATTCTCGCGGCTTTTGTTGTATCTTTTTATTGTATTGGTTTTTGTAGCAGCATATACTTTTTTACTGGTTTGGCTCGTTACAAAGCTGTTTCCCCCGGCGCCCGTTCAATAGGCGGGGTGAATGCTCCCTGAAAAATTATTCCACATTCCTGCTTTAACAGTGATAGATAACCTATATTAGCACTAACAATCTTTCCCGGCGGCAGCAATCATTGCAGCAGGGAAAGTTGTATCATCTGACCAGCTTCACTCATAGTGCGTTGCCGCACCGTTGCGCACATCAAGCTTATCAACATTTTTCCCGACCCGCAGGGGATTTCCGAGTTTTCTTATTGTTCACATCAATCATTGGTTCGTATGACATGGAATCCCGATGCAAGTGATGACCTGAAAAAACTGGGCAACAACCTGCGCCGCCTGCGGCTGGAAAGGAAGCTGGACATCGATACCGTAGCGGCTGCCATCAACATCAGGCCGGAAATGTTGCAAAAGCTCGAAGAGGGTTTATATCCCGATTGCGAAATGCTGGTGCTGTTTGATCTGGCAGAATATTACGGCGTGTCGGGAGAGGAACTTTTTCGTTAAAGCACACAGCTACAGGTAACAGGATTTGCGCCTTTTCTCTTTGGTGGATTATTACAGGAAGCCTGTTTTCTTTTATGAAGCCTGCTTCCTGGTATTGCCTTGTCTTTTGTCTCCAAAAGAAACTTTATTTTTACCGCCTTAAATCACAAAGGGGGAGTGGCTCCTCCTGCAGAACAAACACCTATCTATCATGGCACATAACTTACTTAAAGGAAAAAAAGGTATCATTTTCGGCGCACTGGATGAAAAATCCATTGCCTGGAGAACGGCATTGCGTTGTTATGAAGAAGGTGCGCAACTGGTGCTCACCAACGCCCCGGTAGCGCTCCGCATGGGAGAAATCAACAAACTGGCCGAAGCAGTAAAGGCTCCGGTAGTAGGCGCAGATGTAACCAATATGGACGATTTGAAAAAATTATTTGAAGAATCCATGAAGCATTTCGGCGGCGGTGTTGATTTCATACTGCACTCCATTGGTATGAGTTTGAACGTGCGTAAGGGTAAACACTATACCGAAATCGATTATGGTTTCAACCAGAAGACGTTGGACATCTCAGCCATGTCGTTGCACCGGGTGCTGCGCACGGCCTGGGAAATGGATGCCATCAATGAATGGGGCAGCGTTGTAGCGCTCACCTATATTGCAGCGCAGCGTGTGTTCCCCGACTATAATGAAATGGCCGATGCCAAGGCATTGCTCGAAAGCGTTTGCCGCAGTTTCGGATATCACTATGCCGTAAGAAAGAAAGTAAGGGTAAACACTGTATCGCAATCACCCACACGCACCACAGCCGGCAGCGGTGTAAAAGGCTTCGATGGTTTTATCAACTATGCAGAAAAAATGAGCCCGCTGGGCAATGCCACTGCCGATCAGTGTGCCGACTATTGCGTAACGCTCTTCAGCGATCTTACCCGTATGGTAACCATGCAGAACCTCTTCCACGATGGCGGATTTTCCAATACCGGTATTTCGCATGCAGTGATAGAACAGATGGAAAAATAAATGGTTTATTTTCTTCCCGAAAACAAAAAACCGCCTGGCATCACCAGGCGGTTTCAGTTATTTTTTTGGCAAGTAAAATTTAATATTCGTCTTCATTGAAAAAGAAATCGTCCTGGCTGGGGTAATCAGGCCAGATGTCTTCAATGCCTTCATAAATTTCACCTTCATCTTCCAGTTCCTGGAGGTTTTCCACTACTTCAATAGGAGCACCGCTACGAATGGCGTAGTCAATCAACTCATCTTTGGTAGCAGGCCAGGGTGCGTCTTCCAGATAAGATGCCAGTTCAAGTGTCCAAAACATGTGCTGCCTGTTTTAATGTTTAATCCGATTGAATTTACTTTCCAGGGTCCAGACAATAAAACCCAGTTATGCACAGCGACAGTCCTGGGTTTACCTACAATTTTTCGCAAAAGTAAATTTCCTAACGAAAAAACCAAATCAATCTTTTAACAAGAGCTATAAAGGAAACCTTAAAAAAGGAAAATTGTTCAGTTCGGGTACAGCCGGACAGTTTTTTTCGCAGGAAAAACGCCCCACTTCTCCGGGGTTTCCTGCAGTTGGCAATGGGAAAATTACCTGGTTGGAATAGCCTGGAGGCTCTATGGCACGCGCTCACCAGCGACGATGGGAAAAATACCTGACTACCGGAACCGCTCCCCACAAATACCTGAGCGGGAAGCCATTGGTTTGTAGTATCTTGACGCTCCTAATGCAACTAACCAGCTGTACATGTTAACTGCCACCAATATTCATAAATATTACGGACAATTGTGGGTGCTGAAAGGCGTGGACCTCACGGTAAACCAGGGCGAAATAGTGAGCATTGTAGGCCCTTCGGGTTCAGGAAAAAGTACATTGCTGCATATCCTGGGCACCCTTGACCATCCCAGCCAGGGCGAAGTATACATCAACAACGAGCGGATCAATTTTCTGAACCATACCCAGGTGGCCCTGTTCCGCAACCGCCATATCGGTTTTGTGTTCCAGTTTCATCACCTGTTACCGGAATTTACTGCGCTGGAAAACGTGTGTATACCGGGCTGGATGGCCGGTCGGCGCAAAAAAGAAGTGATGGACAAAGCAGTGGCATTGCTGCAAACTCTGGGTTTGGGCCACCGTATCGACAATAAACCCAATGCGCTCTCGGGCGGGGAACAACAGCGGGTGGCTGTGGCCCGCGCGCTCATCAATAAACCGGATATCATCTTAGCCGATGAGCCTACCGGCAACCTCGATTCCGCCAATGCCCGCGAATTGCACCGGTTATTTTTTGACCTGCGCAAGGAATTCAATCAAACCTTTCTTATTGTTACGCACAACGAAGAACTGGCCCAGATGAGCGACAGGGTATTGCATATGATGGACGGGAAGATAGTGTAACGGGCAAAAGCCCGCGCCGGGAATGGCCCGCATTTTCCAGTTGGTTAATTTACCCTCGGTTTCCACGGCGTTTCCGGCACGTTCAACTGGTGCCCTATATAACGGGCAAGCACAAACAGGTAATCGCTGAGGCGATTGAGGTATGTGAGGATGATGGGCTCCACTTGCCCGCCTTCCTGTTCCAGACGCACGCAGCAACGCTCGGCCCGGCGACACACGCAGCGTGTGATATGGATCTGGCTTACTACCGGGTGCCCGCCTGTAACGATAAAACTTTTCATTTCCGGGATGCTTTCATTCATCCGGTCAATCTCTTTTTCCAAAAGCGTTATATCAGCATCTTTCAGGTCAGGAATACGTAGTTTCGGCTCTTTCACCGGGTCGCAGGCCAGCGATGCATTGATGGTAAACAAACGGTCCTGTATTTCCTGCAACATAGTGGTTGCTGCAGCAGGTGTAATGATGTCTTTGCACAAACCGATCCAGGAACTCAGTTCGTCTACTGTGCCATAAGCTTCAATACGCAAATGCGATTTGGGTACTTTGGTGCCGCCGATGAGGGCGGTGCTCCCCTTATCGCCTGTTTTGGTATATATCTTCTGTGCCATAATAGTGCATTCCGCTATTTAGCCAATTCAACTTCCGGGCGAAGGGTATCGCTTTCAATCACGCCATCGCGGAGGCGTACGATGCGTTTGGCGTAATGGGCTATATCTTCTTCGTGCGTTACCAGTACTACGGTGTTGCCCGCTTCCTGGATTTTGCCAAAAATTTCCATGATCTCGCCGGAAGTTTTGGAGTCGAGGTTTCCGGTGGGTTCGTCGGCCAGTATAATGGATGGATTGTTTACCAGTGCACGGGCAATGGCTACACGCTGGCACTGGCCACCCGAGAGTTCGTTGGGTTTATGGTCTTTTCTTTCTTCAAGCCCTACTTTCTGAATAACGGCCATGGCCATCTCGGTACGCTGCTTGCGGCCTACGCCGGCATATACCAACGGAAGGGCCACATTTTCAAGGGCCGTAAGCCTGGGCAACAAGTGGAATTGCTGGAATACAAACCCGATCTCTTTGCCGCGCACATCGGCCAGACTGTCTTCCGACATCTTGCTCACGTCCTGCCCGTTGAGCACGTACCTGCCGCCGGAAGGGGAGTCGAGGCAGCCCAGGATATTCATCAGGGTACTTTTACCCGACCCGGAAGGCCCCATCAGGGCCACATATTCATTTTTGTATATATCAAGGTCTATTCCCTTCAGTACGCGCAATTCCTGCTTTCCCATGAAATAGCTCTTGCGGATTTGTTCCAGGTGTATGATCGGGTGCATAACAGGCTTTCTTTTCTCAATAATTGAATTGTTTTATAATCCCTTCAACAGTACATCGGCACATCAGCTTTCCCTGCTGATTACCTTGGGCACTTTGAAATAAACCCCGTCGGTTTCAGGCGCATTTTTCAATGCAACTTCCCGGGGAACAGAACCTTCCACCACATCTTCTCTCAATATGTTCACGGCTTCTGTCATATGCAGCAAAGGTTCCACCCCTTCGGTATTCAGCTCATTCAGTTTGTCTACAAACCCGATCATTCGTTGCAAATCCTGGCGGATCAATTCTTTTTCCTCCTCCGCAAACTGCAGCCGGGCCAGGTTGGCAAGTTTATCTACCAGGGCTATGTTTACTTCCATAGAAACAAAAATAGGGAATGGATTTGGGTTTCGGACTAAAACCCGAAACTCCTTATCTTCGCCCTCCCTATGCAAGAGCGAGTAAATAAACAGATTGTCATGAGCGGCATCCGGCCTACGGGGTATCTCCATTTGGGGAACTATTTCGGGGCGCTGCGCAACTATGTGCGGATGCAGGAGGAGTATGAGTGTTATTTTATGGTGGCTGACCTCCATTCGCTCACTACCCACCCCGATACGAAGGAACTCAAAAGCAATATCAGGCGGGTATTGGCAGAACACATTGCCTGTGGCATAGATCCCGATAAAGTGGCCCTTTATTGCCAGAGCCATATCCGTGAAACTTCAGAACTGTACCTCTATCTCAATATGCTGGCTTACGTAGGGGAACTGGAAAAGACCACTACGTTCAAGGAAAAAGTTCGTTTGCAGCCAAACAACGTCAATGCCGGATTGCTGACCTACCCGGTATTGCAGGCGGCAGATATTGTACTGCACCGGGCTACGCTCGTGCCGGTGGGTAAAGACCAGGAGCAACATCTTGAAATGGCGCGCAATTTCGTAAAGCGCTTTAATTACCGCTATGGTGAAACCTTTCCTGAACCAACTGCATTCAACTATGGTTCAGAGTTAGTGAAAGTGCCGAGTCTCGATGGCGCCGGCAAGATGAGCAAGAGCGAAAATCAATATGCCACCCTCTACCTGTCTGACAGCGATAAGCTGATTACAGAAAAAATAAAAAAGGCCCAAACCGACCAGGGTCCCAAAGAACCCAATTCCCCCAAACCTCCTTACATTGAAAACCTGTTTTTGCTGATGCGGCTGGTGAGCAGTGCCGACACGGTCAATAAGTTTGAAGAAGATTTCAACAACTGCACCATCCGCTATGGCGATATGAAAAAGCAACTGGCGGAAGATATGGTGAAATTCATCGCGCCGATCCGTGAAAAGGCGGAAGCGATCCAGAACGATGAAAAATACCTGAAAGGCATTATGGAGCAGGGCGCAGCCAAAGCGAGGAAAAGCGCCGCTGCCACCATGGAAATAGTGCGGGCAGCAATGGGACTGATATATTATTAAATTTCAGTAATAATACCCATTTGCAAATAAGAAAGAATCTATATCTTAAATGACCGGACGGGTATACCCATCCCCGGCCTGACCTATTACCACTACAAGCTAACCAGGATCTTGAACTCTATAAAAAAATGGCAAAGAACAGAAAACCTAAACATATTGCCGTAGCGGGGAATATTGGCGCCGGTAAAACAACCTTGACAGAGTTACTCAGCAAACACTATCGCTGGATTCCCCAGTTTGAAGACGTAGACCAGAACCCTTACCTGTTCGATTTTTATGAAGACATGCCCCGCTGGAGTTTTAACCTGCAAATCTATTTCCTGCACAACCGGTTAAACCAGTTACTGGAAATTCAGCGTGGTACCGAAACCGTTATACAGGACCGGACTATTTACGAAGATGCCCACATATTTGCTCCCAACCTGCATGAAATGGGTTTGATGAGCAAACGCGATTTCGATAATTACTTCAACTTTTTCCAGACGCTGAAAACCATGGTGCAGCCACCCGACCTGATGATTTATCTCAAGGCATCGGTACCTACACTGGTGGCGCAGATTCAAAAGCGTGGCCGCGAATATGAAGAGAATATCCGCCTCGATTACCTGAAAAGGTTAAACGATTATTACAACAAGTGGATCGAGAGTTACAAGGAAGGTCCGCTGCTGATCATCGATATCGACAAAAATAAATTTCCTGAAAATGATGAACACCTGGGTGAAGTGATCCGGAGGATCGATACAGAGTTGTACGGGTTGTTTTAGGGCTTGATGGCAATAATTGCTTTAGAGCGCCCGGGCCATCCAATCCGGCGCGCTGGTAGAAAACACCAGTTTCCTGCTGATCATTCGGAAAACACCGTCCAATTTTAGCCGGACCACTGGTACCCAACACTGGTTTCTTCCACCGGTACTTTGGGTTTTCCCAGCCGGCTATCACGGAAAGCATTATAGGTGAATGGCCGGAACTATTGTGTGGCCGGCAATGCAGCCTTTTCACTTCTGGTAATTCGCATACGCCTGCAGGCTTTTCAGCTCTGCGGCAATTTTCTTTTCCCATTCAAGCTGCTTCGGGCGGTTACGGCTGTAGTCGGTTTCCTGGTCGTATTGGTGCTGTGCCTCGTGGTGCATTTTCATGACGGAATTGTAGATGCGGTTTACGTCATCGCCCACAGTGCCGGGGTTGAACTTGTATTCTTTCATGGCCTTGTACAAACGGCGGGCATGCACTTCGGCCAGGTCAAAATGCCCTTGTTCATGGGCCAGTACATCGTTGTTACGGATACGCACCCACGATTTTTGCTTGTTGAAAGTACATTTGATGGAATACACCAGTTCTTTGTCGTCGTATTGAAATTCAATATTGATGTTGCTGATGGTAAGCGCTGCATTTTTGGAACCGGGGTCTACCGGGCCGCGGAAATCGTCCCAGGTGAGCTTGCGCGAAGATGTCCACGAGATTAAGTGGTTGTCTTGATGTGCTATCAACACGGTCAATAATAGTGCAAACAGATTTGCTAACATAGTAGTGAATAATTGAACAGGCCTGAACCCAATTTCTTTCAAAAAACGTAAATGAATTCACAAAGTTATTCAAAGGAGTGGTACTATATAATAACACAAAGAGGCTGTCTCCTGGAGACAACCTCTTTTATGGCAATAATCGTTGAGGCCGTTGTTTTAATTATATGGGGACTAATATCAAAAAAATAACCGAAACTTAATGAAAAATTCTCAACTATATTTTTGGTCCGGCTTCCCGTACTTCGGCCTGTACGCCGGCGGCATACTTTTCGAAGTTGCGGGCAAACTCTTTGGCCAGCGATACAGCGGCTTTGTCGTATGCTTCCTTGTCGGCCCAGGTGTTCCGCGGGTTCAATAAATCGGCAGGAACATCCGGACAATGGAGCGGCATAGCAATTCCAAAAACGGGATGCATATCATAGTCCACCTTATCGAGATGACCATTCAGGGCAGCTTCAATCATGGCGCGGGTATAGCCTAATTTCATGCGATGTCCAACGCCATAAGGGCCACCCGTCCAGCCGGTATTCACCAGCCATACTTTCACATCGTGCTTTTTCAGTTTTTCACCCAGCATTTCAGCATAGCGGCCCGGATGCAGCGGCAGGAAAGGCGCACCGAAGCAGGCGCTGAAGGTTGACTTTGGTTCTGTTACGCCTGTTTCTGTACCGGCCACCTTGGCGGTATAGCCCGAGATGAACTGGTACATGGCCTGTGCCGGTGTGAGCCGTGCAATGGGCGGCAATACGCCATAGGCATCGCAGGTAAGGAAAAAGATGTTGTGGGGAATGCCACCTACTGCCGGCTCGATGCTGTTGCTGATATAATCCAGCGGGTAAGAAACACGGGTGTTTTCCGTGATGGCACGGCTGGAAAAATCAATGGTATTGGTGCCGGGGAAGAAGGTGGTGTTTTCTACCAGTGCGCCGGGTTTGATGGCCTGGTAGATCTGTGGTTCCTTTTCTTCGGTAAGATCAATACACTTGGCATAGCAGCCACCTTCAAAATTGAAGATGCCTTCGTCTGTCCATCCGTGTTCATCGTCGCCGATGAGCATGCGCGAGTGATTGGCGCTTAACGTGGTTTTACCAGTGCCGCTCAGCCCGAAGTACAAAGCCGTATCGCCTGCCTTGCCAATGTTGGCTGAACAGTGCATGGGCAATACGCCTTTTTCCTGAGGCAGCAGGAAATTCAGTACGGAAAAAATGCCTTTCTTGATTTCGCCGGTGTAACCCGTACCGGCAATGAGAATGGTGCGATGCTTGAAGCTAACCACCACCGCATTGTGCTGGCGGGTGCCGCACTCTTTGGGATCGAGGTGAAGACCGGGCGCCGACAGGATATGCCAGTCGGGCTGGAAGTTTTCCAGTTCCTCTTCCTGCGGACGGAGGAACATGTTGTACACAAACAGGTTGTTTGCGGGTCTTTCATTGACTATCCTGATCCGTAACCTGTAGCGCGGGTCGGCGCAGGCTGCCGCATCACGTACCCACAGCTCGGGCAGGCTGTTCAGGTAGTCGGTAATCTTTTTTTGTATGAGGTGGAAATAAGATTCTTCAATGGGAAGATTAAACTCATTCCAGTGGATGGCATGCTCCGTGACCTCATCCCGTACAGTGAATTTGTCTTTCGGGCTGCGACCGGTAAACTCTCCGGTGTTGATCACCAGCGCCCCGGTATGGTTCAATTCACCTTCTGCGAGGCGCAGCGAATGCTGCACCAACTCCTCAGGACTGAGCTGGTAGTGAATGATATTCTGGCCATGCAGGCCAAATTTTTTCAACGCTTCTTTCGGTTCCGTTAGGATAGATACTGACATAACAAGCGGTATATTTAAGTGAGGAGACAAAAGTAGAATTTAATAATCTCTAATACAAAGGCTCATTTCGGCCAATTATTTGATAAAATCTAATAAAACGTTCAATTTATTGAAATATTGTTAACTAACGAATGTTCGTGTCAACAAACTTAAGACAGATTCTTCATACAATCAATTTTTTCAAAACCTTAAAATTCTGTGTTAATTGACCAGGAACAGGGGGTAGTCGATGGGAACAAGCATAAAACGGGCAATGGGGCATTGGCCATGCGAAATAAGGAGAAATTGGCGGGATGTTATAATTGGCCATTAACCATTCATTTTCACATTTTCACATTTGCCAATTTTCTCATTCCCTAATTCGCTATTTTGCACGCCTCTATGAAGTATTTACCACTCGACCCCGATATTTTTATTCAGAACCGGAAGCGTTTTACGCAACGGATGGAAAAAAATTCCATCGCTATTTTTAACAGCAACGATGAATTGCCTACCAATGGCGATGCATTGCACCGGTTCAAACAAAACTCCGATTTGTTCTGGCTTTCGGGTATTGTGCAGGAAGATAGTATGGTGATACTGTTTCCTGACAATCCCGATCCCAAATACCGCGAAGTACTGGTGCTGGTGCGGCCCAATGAGCTGAAAGAAAAATGGGATGGCCGCCGCCTGCGTGCCGATGAAGCGCGCAGGATTTCCGGTATCCAGACCATTGTATGGCTGGATGCCCTTGAGGCGCCTTTGCAAACATGGATTCACCTGGCAGATACCATTTATCTCAACACCAACGAAAACGACCGGAAAGCGAACTGGATTCCGGTCAGGGATTACCGTTATGCCGAGGAAATAAAATACCGTTACCCGGCGCATCAATACCGTCGGAGTGCGAAAATCATGCGCGAACTGCGGGCTATTAAAACGCCCAAAGAAGTGGCCGTGATGCAGCAGGCCATAGACATCACGCACAATACTTTTTTACGTCTGCTGAAATTCATCAAACCTGGTGTGATGGAATATGAAATCGAGGCGGAGATATGGCATTCGTTTCTGTCGCAGCGCGCCACCGGGCCCGCCTATAACAGCATTATTGCCAGCGGCGATCGTGCCCGTACCCTGCATTATGTGTTTAACAACCAGGAATGTAAGGACGGAGAACTGGTATTGATGGATTTTGGCGCCGAGTATGGCGGCTATTGCGCCGACCTTACGCGCACGGTTCCTGTAAACGGAAAGTTCACCAAACGGCAAAAAGAAATTTATAATGCCTGCCTGCACCTGCACAATTACGCCAAGAGTTTGCTGAAGCCCGGAATTACCATACTGAAATATACCGATAAAGTAGGGGAGGAAGCCACAAAAGTGTTCCTGAAACTCGGGCTGATCAGCAAATCGGATGTGAAGAATGAAGACCCCGACAACCGCGCTTACCGCAAATACCTGTATCATGGCATATCGCACCATTTAGGTATAGATGTGCATGATCTGGGTACGCGCACGGAGCCGCTGCAACCCGGTATGTTGCTTACTGTAGAACCGGGCATATACATTGAAGAAGAGCAGATCGGTGTGCGTATTGAAAACAATGTTTGGATTACCAAAACCGGCAACAAGGATCTGATGGCGAAGATTCCCATCAAGGCAGAAGAAATAGAGCGGCTGATGAAGTAATTGGCTGTGCAAATGTGAAAATGTTGCGATGGCATAATTTGTCAATGACTTGCATCGTTAAAGGAGGCATTGCCACAAAACGGATTGGCATAGAACATCAGCATTGATTTCATTTTCACAATTTCAAATTTTCACATTATCACAATAACCCAATGAAGCAGATTCCTAACTTATTCACCCTGCTGAACCTTGTATTTGGCTGTCTGGCTATTGTTTTTATTCTGCAAACGGGCGAAACGCTGGTGGGACAGAGCGGGGGAGAGTGGGTGGCTTTTCTGCCGGAAAAGATCTGGTGGGGATCTGTTTGTATCGGTATTGCCGCCATCATCGATTTTCTCGACGGTTTTGTTGCCCGGTTGTTTAAAGCCACTTCCGATATGGGCAAACAACTCGATTCGCTGGCCGATGTCGTAAGCTTTGGCGTGGCACCGGGCATGATTCTTTACCAGCTGCTGCGCATCAGTTATATTTCAGAAGAAACGGGTCTGGATACGCCCATGATCTGGCTGCTGCCTGCCTTTCTCTTTCCTTGTGCGGGCGCCTGGCGGCTGGCGCGTTTTAATATTGATACTACCCAAACACACGTATTCAAAGGCGTGCCCATTCCTGCTGCCGGTTTGGTTGTGGCAAGTCTGCCGCTCATACTGTTGTATGATTATTTTGGTCTTACCAGCGTGCTTACCAACAAGTGGGTGATGTATCTGATAATCCTGGTATTGAGTTACCTGATGGTAAGTAAACTGCCGCTGATGGCGCTTAAATTCAAAACCTTTACGCTCCGCGATAATATGCCCATGGTGTTGCTGGCATTGATTGCCATAGCAGCAGCTATTTTTTTGCAATGGCTGGCAGTTCCCGTTGTATTCATCTGTTACATTGCCATATCTTTGCTGTTCAAAAATAAAATTGCATGACCTATACTGTACAGGTGAAAGTGATGCCGCTTAAAGAACTGCTTGATCCGCAGGGAAAAGCTGTTATGGGCGGCCTGCGCAGCCTGGGAATGAACAACGTAAGTGACGTACGCATCGGCAAAAACATTACCCTGCAGGTAGAAGCTGCTTCGCCTGAGCAAGCGCGCCAGATAGCAGAAGAGGCTTCCAAAAAACTGCTGGCCAACCCCGTGATGGAATATTTCGAAATCTCGGTTAATTAGTGCTATACATCGTTCCCACACCCATCGGTAATTTGCAGGACATCACCCTGCGTGCGCTGGAAGTGCTGAAGAAGGTTGACCTGATACTGGCAGAGGATACACGCACCACCAGCAAACTGCTGCACCATTACCAGGTAGAACGGCCACTCACGCCCTATCATCAGCACAATGAACACCAGGTGCTGCAACATCTCGTTAACCAGCTGCTGAAAGGCAAAACCATGGCAATGGTTGCTGATGCCGGCACGCCCGGTATTTCCGATGCCGCCTTTTTGCTGGTGAGAGAATGCATTAAAGTGGGTGTAAAAGTGGAATGCCTGCCCGGACCTACCGCCTTTGTACCCGCGCTGATCAACAGCGGGCTGCCCACACAACGGTTCGCGTTTGAAGGTTTTTTACCCCTGAAAAAAGGACGGCATACGCTGCTCACCCATCTTGCCCGCGAAGAACGCACCATGATTTTTTATGAATCGCCTCACCGTTTGCTTAAAACGCTGCAGGATTTTATTCAATATTTCGGAGCAGAACGCCGCTGCAGCGTGAGCCGCGAACTCACCAAACTTTTTGAAGAAAATGTGCGCGGAACTTTACAGGAAGTACTTGAACATTTTCAACAGAAAGATGTTAAAGGGGAGATTGTGATTGTGGTAAGCGGCTGTGAATAGGTTTTATGTTTTTCTTTTCACCATCGGGTGCAATCTTTGTAGCATATTTATAAAATACCTCCATCATGAAAAAAATATTGCCTTTTGTAGCGATCGTGATACTTGTATTGTGCTCGTATCATACCACTCTTGCCCAGTTGCGCAAAATACCGGCGGCAGTAACAGATGCCTTCCAGCAAAAATATCCCAATGCCTCCCACGTGGAGTGGAAAGATAAAATGACCAGTTTCGTGGCGGTATTCAGGATAGATGATGTGCAGTACGAAGCCCGCTTTAATAAACATGGCGTATGGAAAGAAACCGAACATGCTGTTACAACCGAAGATATTCCGGCAGCCGTTCAGCAGGGATACGACAAGAGCAAATATGCAGAAGAATGGAAAATAGAAGCAGTATATAAAATACTGCTGCCCGACGACAAGGAGCAATACAGGCTGCTGGTGAGAAAAAGCGATTTGCAGAAAAAGAATTTGTTATTTAACAGCAATGGGCGGCTGATCAAGGATAGTATTGCACTGTAATCTTTGCTATAATTATGAAAAGTTGAAAGTCCGAAAGTCGGGAACTGCTTCTTCCCGACTTTCGGACTTCTTTCATATCTTCCAACCGTTTTTCGGTTTCGATGCAACCAAAATGCGCCCTTGTTTCTCTTACTGGTTACAAAGGCAAACAATAAATCATCAGCAACATAAAACCCTGTAATAATGTACAAGAAAATCTATGTACTCCTGATTGTTTTTTTGCCAGCCACCGTGGTATTTGCCCAGCCAGACAGATGGCAGCAGCGGGTAAAATACACGATGGACATTAACATGGATGTAACCACCAACCGTTTTACCGGCAAACAAAAACTGGAATATACCAACAATTCCCCCGACACCCTGAAGCGGGTGTTTTATCACCTGTACTGGAATGCGTTTCAACCCAACAGCATGATGGATGTGCGTAGCCGCGAACTGGGTAAAACGCGTATCAACGATGAACCCGATTGGGATGGCCGCGTGCGCGACCGCATAGCCAACCTGAAAGAAGATGAAATCGGCTACCAGAAAATACTTTCCCTGAAAATGGATGGTGTGCCGCAAAAATACAAGGTGCACGAAACCATACTGGAAGTGATACTGAGCAAACCCATCCTGCCCAAATCGAAAGTAACTTTCGATATGGATTTTGAAGCGCAGGTGCCCTTGCAGGTGCGCCGTGCAGGACGTGATAATCCGCGTACGGGTGTACGTTACTCCATGAGCCAGTGGTATCCCAAAATGTGCGAATACGACTATGAAGGATGGCATCCCACGCCTTATGTTGCCCGGGAGTTTTATGGCGTGTGGGGCGATTATGATGTAAAAATCACCATCGATAAAAATTACCTCATTGGTGGTACAGGTTATCTGCAAAACGCCAATCAGATCGGCCATGGCTATGAAACGCCAGGCGCCAAAGTAACGCGTCCTGCCGGCAACACACTCACCTGGCATTTTGTGGCGCCCAATGTACATGATTTTATGTGGGCCGCCGATCCTGAATATGCGCATATCACCCGTAACATTACGAATGGTCCCACCATTCACGTGATTTATAATCGTGATGAAAAAATATTGCGGCAGCAGTTTGAACAGATGAGCGCTACCAACAAAAACCGCTTCGACAACAATGTGGACAACTATATCAGGAGTATTGACGACCAGTGGGAGCAGATTGCAGATGCGGCCGTAATTGTGCTGCCCTTTATTGAGAAGAAGTTTGGAGAATATCCCTACAAGCAATACACCTTCATTCATGGTGGCGATGGCGGTATGGAATATCCCATGGCCACGCTGGTGTCTGGTCCCAGCCTGGGCACAGCTTTTCATGAATGGATGCACAGCTGGTACCAGATGCTGCTGGCCACCAACGAATCGCAATATGCCTGGATGGACGAGGGATTCACCAGTTATGCTACGGCGCTGGTATGGGAATACTATCGTGCAGTAACCGGGAAGGAAGTTACGCAAAGCGAAACCGGTACCGGCCCGCGGCGCAAAATACTGGTTGATTCGCTGGCAGGCAGCCGCTCCTACATTACCGGCAACAACCCGCACCGGGATGCCTACAATGGGTATTTCTACCTGGCCCGCAGCCGGTATGAAGAACCGATGACCACGCACGCCGATCACTTTGAAACCAATTTTGCCTATGGACTGGCCGCTTATTCAAAAGGCGAAGTATTCCTGGAGCAACTGGGCTACATCATTGGCGCTCCGGTGCGTGACCAGGTATTGCTGGAATATTACAAACAATGGCGGTTCAAACATCCCAACATCAACGACTTTATGCGCATAGCCGAAAAGGTGAGTGGGATGAAGCTGGACTGGTACAAGGAGTATTTTGTGCATACTACCAAAACCATTGACTACGGCATTGACAGCCTGTGGGAAGAAGGCGGAAAAACCAAAGTGCGTTTGAAGAGAATCGGAAAAATGCCCATGCCGATAGATGTATTGTTTGAATTTAAAGACGGCAGTCGCCTGATGGCCTACATACCCATGTACCTCATGTTTGGCGAAAAGCCGGTAGAAGAGCCATCTATACCGCGCAATACTTATGAAGCATGGAAATGGACACATCCCACCTATACTTTCGAAATTGACAAGAAAATCACCGAGCTGAAACTGATTGAAATTGATCCTTCGCAACGCATGGCCGATATAGAAAGGAAGAACAACAAGTTGGAGATAAAGTGGTGATGTGAAAAATAATAGGATTACTTTGTTAAATGGTTACATTGTAATAATGTAACCATTTTTTTATGGACAATATTATTTAAAAAGCCGTTCTCGCGAAAGAACGGCTTTGCCGGTTGTGATAAGGTAAAGGTTAATGATTATTGCGGTACATAAACTGTAGTCACAGAGGTAAGAGGAGAAGGCTCAATGCCGAATGATATTCGTGTTTGTCAGTTTCAGGCGAATGCAAAGCAAAACTATGTGCGCCTTATAGCCCGGGCAATACTACTTTGTGGTAGTTTTACCAGGGAGGGGCGGGGCAGGAACAACCGGTTCAGCGGCCAAAAAATTTATTGATAGCCTCAACCCGGTTATTGACGTGTAATTTTTCGTAAATGTGATAAACGTGCTTACGGACAGTTTCCTGGCTGATAAACAGGTTAGCAGCTATTTCTTTATACAGCAATCCCTTTGCCAATAATTCAAGAATTTCTTTTTCACGATTGGACAGCACACTCAGTGCAGCGCTTTCTGCTACGCCGGGAGCGGCCTCCTTGCGTTGAAAGGCAGCTACAACTTTGCGCGCAATCTGGCTGCTCATGGGAGCGCCGCCTGCTTGCAGTTCACTGATGGCTTCCAGTAATTTATGGGGAGCTGTTTTCTTTAGAATATACCCGCTGGCGCCGGCACTCAGCGCTTCAAATATTTTTTCGTCATCCTCGTATACCGTACACATCATAAACAGGATATCGGGGTGTTCGGCTTTGATCTGCCGTACGCAGTCAATACCACTTTCTCCTTCTCCCAGGTTGATATCCATCAGCACCACGTTTGGCTTCAGTAACGGTATTTTCTGAAGGGCTTCTTCCGCCGTACCGAAACTTCCCACCAGTTGGTATCCATCTGCCATTGTTACAATCTGTTCCAGGGCCGAACGGATATCGCGCGTATCATCTACAATACAAATGGTAATGTCAGTCATACAGCAAAGGTCAGCCTTTTGGGGAAAATGGAAATACCACTTTGTGGTACTTTTGGCGCAGCTGGCGCCCCATCACCCCTCTACAAACAATAAATACTTCTCCCTGAAATACTCTTCCTGAAATAACCCGTAAATCTCCTGCACCCGCGGCCGGCACCCGCTATCTGCAATCTCCTGTGCCAGATCTCCCCCTTTTAAACAAATCAATCCCGGACGCGCTCCCCCCGCCGTGGTCCCCTTCTTTTTCAGCAAAGGCTTTGACCATTTCCACAACTCTTTCAAAGGCGCCACAGCACGCGACACCACATAATCGAACCGCTTGCCCGTAATATTCTCTATTCGGCTATGGTAAGTAGTTACATTCTTCAAACCAATTGCCTGCGCCACTTCATTTACTACCCGTATCTTTTTACCAATGCTATCTATAAGATGAAATTGTACTTCAGGAAAATAAATAGCGAGGGGTATACCGGGAAAACCTCCGCCGGTGCCCAGGTCGGCAATTTCAGCGCCCGGGGCAAAATCAAATACCGCCGCAATGCTGAGCGAATGCAGCACATGTTTTTCGTAAAGACTATCCACGTCTTTGCGCGAAATAACATTGATTTTGCTGTTCCATTCTTTGTACAGTTCGTCCAGCGCTGCCAGCTGCTGCCACTGCGTGCTGCTGAAATCGTCAAAATACCTGGCGATCAGTTCCAGTTTTTCCGGGGCTTTCTCCATATTGCGGGAGCAAAGATGCAATAATAAACAAACATCCAGATATCGAGCAGCCACCACCAGGCCACCAGGTCTTTCTCCTGTAATCTGAGCATTGCCTTGCGATATACGATGAACTGCGTAATACTTCTTACCAGGAAAATGCCCAGTGCATACCGCCAGTCGTAAAACAGGATGCTCACCACCAGCAGGGGATAAAAGAGGCAGTGGGTAAGGGAATACAATCCCAGAAAAAATTTGTGTTTGGCTTTATAATATTTCGCGGTGGTATAATGACGGCCTTTTTGCTGCATCCATTCGCTGAAGCTTTTCTTAGGTTCGGAGAGGGTAAAGGCATCGGGGTCCATCACCACTGCGGTGTTGTGTTTATTGGCTACCTGGTTAATGAACAGGTCGTCGTCGCCGCTCAGCACGTGGTTGATGGATGAAAATCCTTTGTTGCGCAGGAACAAACCTTTCTTGTACGAGAGGTTTCTGCCCACGCCCATATAAGGCATACCGGCCAGCGCCATGGAAAAATATTGCAGGGCGGTATGAAAAGTTTCAAAGCGGATGAGTTTGTTCAGCAGTCCCGGGCGTTTATAATAAGCGCCGTAACCCAGCACCACTTCTATGCCCTCTGCATAGGCGTCCTGCATTTTCCATAACCAGTGTTCACTGGCGGGCACGCAATCGGCATCGGTGAGCAATACAATTTCATGCCTGGCTTCCTTGATGCCGATGCTCAGCGGATATTTTTTGCCGGGAATGCCTTTGGCCTCCTGTTCAAGGTTTACCACCTGCAGGTGTTTGAAGGTTTTTTTGAATTCTTCAAGCAGATAACGGGTTTCATCCTGGCTGTTATGGTTTACCACAATCACTTCATGCGTGGTAGGATAGGTTTGCACCAATACGCCGGGCAGGTTTTTGGCCAGATTGGCCGCTTCGTCGCGGGCGCAAATGACCATACTGACGGGGTGCTGCTGGGAGTGAAGCTTTGGGGAGGGTTTATACCAGGCTGCTTTGCTGAACAACAGCCAGTAATATAAAAGCTGGATGAAGGTAACGAGGCAAAACACGTAAAATGCCAATTCCCACCAATTCGAAACCAGCTTCATAATGTCATCCATAGACGGTTGTATTTAAGGGTCTTACTGCTAACGTAAGAACTGCGAAAATAATATAACGCCGTGAATAACGCTGCACCCTAACTTTGCCGCCCAATGGCTACTTTATCATTTACCCTGCAGGCTACGGACCAGCATACCCGGGCAAGGGCAGGAGAAATTGTTACCGATCATGGAGTAATTCCTACCCCTGTATTCATGCCCGTGGGCACTGTGGGAAGCGTGAAAGCTGTTACGCAAAAGCAGCTTAAGGAGGAAATTGATGCGCCGATCATACTGGCCAATACGTATCATTTGTACCTGCGGCCGGGAATGGGGGTGTTGGAAAAAGCAGGCGGTTTGCATCGCTTCAAGGGCTGGGACCGGCCCATACTGACCGATAGCGGCGGATACCAGGTTTTTTCGCTGGCGGCATCGCGCAAGATATCGGAAGAAGGCGTGGTATTTCAATCGCATATCGATGGGTCACGCCATTTGTTTACCCCGGAAAATGTAATGGACATCCAGCGTACCATCGGCGCCGACATCATCATGGCGTTTGATGAATGCCCACCGTATCCCTGCGACCGCAGTTATGCTGAAAAAAGTATGCACCTGACGCATCGATGGCTCGACCGTTGTATAGAGCGGTTCAAGAACACGCCTGACAGGTATGATTATACGCAAAACCTTTTCCCCATTGTACAGGGCAGCACTTTTGCCGACCTGCGGGCCGCTTCCTGCGATTATGTGGCATCGAAAGACGCGCCGGGTAATGCCATTGGCGGATTGAGTGTGGGCGAACCGGATGATATGATGTACGAGTTCTGCGGCCTGTGCTGCGAACGGTTACCTGCGCACAAGCCCCGCTACCTCATGGGCGTAGGCACTCCCTGGAATATTTTGGAATGCATTGCGCTGGGCGTTGACATGTTTGACTGCGTGATGCCAACGCGCAACGGACGCAACGCCATGCTGTTTACCAGCAAAGGGGTGATCAATATCGACAATAAAAAATGGGAACACGATTTTTCCCCTATCGATGAAGGCATTGATTGCGCTACCAGCAACCACTACAGCAAGGCGTACCTGCGTCATTTGATGAAGTCGAAAGAATTACTGGGCCTTACCATTGCCAGCGTGCACAACCTGGCCTTTTACCTGTGGCTGGTAAGAGAAGCGCGCAAACACATTCTTGCCGGCGATTTTCTCAGCTGGAAAAAAGAACAGGTAGAGATTTTGCAACAAAGATTATAGGATTACGCGCTGTCTCGCAGCCTGTAGCATATTGCCCAATAAAAAATCAGCAAATGAAAACGCCGTGAAATGCCGCTTTTCATTTGCTGATTTTTACCTTTCTGGGCTCCTTACAACTTTCTTGCTACCACCATCATTTCCTTGATGCCTGCCAATACAGAGAGCGTATTGGTGGCAAAGCGATAGAGACCGAAGTTCAATTTCGCCAGGGGCAGCAGGCGGTTATACCCTGCACCGCGGAGATACCGGTTTTCGAGAATTTCGAACCCGCTGGTGATTAAAAGATTATTGATGGCCTGAAAATTCCAGGCATAGAGATGTTGGTTCAGGTCGAGCGTGAACTGTCCTTTGCCATGGCGCTCGTGAGGAATTACCAGGATGAGTTTCTTCCCCTTTTTCAGTTTGGAGCGCATGTCTTCGATCATCGTTTTGGGATGCGGATGATGTTCCAGTACGTGCGCCGTAAATACTACATCGAATGCCTCGTTGGGCACTTCATCGAGGTTGGTTGTGGCGTTAATGCCTTTGCGCCGGCAGAACTCAATGCCAAAATTGGAAATATCATATCCCATGGCATTGGGCATGTAATAGATATTCTGGCCGAGTCCGCAACCGAAGTCAAGCACCCGGTCATTCTTATCTATACCCGAAAAAAACTTGGTGAGAGCTATTTTGGCGCGGGCATTGTAATAATCGTCGTTAAAATGCGTGTTGTGTCGCTCTTTGTGGTACCACTCTTCGTAATCAACCTCGTGGCGTAAGGCAGCCGTCTGATCCATTTGTGGGGGAGTTTAAGTATTGTGTTGCAAATATTGTTCAAAATCCTGATAGATGCAAGGGGGGACGGGGATAAAAGGGGCGTACAGGCGCTAAAATCCCAAATATCCTCTAATCTTTCCGCCTCTTCCCATGAGGTTCCGCCGATTCAACTACATTTGCGGCTGCGTTCAATAGCACCTTTTATGGTCAAAATCCTCGATCGGTACATATTGCGTAAGTTGTTTGCCACCACGGTGTTTATGGTGCTCATATTCAGCGTTATAGCCGTGGCGGTGGATGCCAGTGAGAAGGCGGACGATTTTGTGAAATCGGGTTTGACCACCTGGGAAATCATGCGGAAATACTATGTGGGCTTTGTGGCCTTTATCTTCTCGATGATTTTTCCGCTGATGACTTTTATTGCGGTGATATTCTTTACCTCCAAGATGGCGGGACGAACGGAAGTGGTGGCCATACTGGCTGGCGGGGTGCGGTTCAACCGCTTTTTACGGCCCTATATGCTGGGATCTTTCCTGCTGGCGGCTTTTTTTTGGGTGGCCACCCAGTACTGGATACCGAAAGCGAACGTGCTGCGCGCCAATTTCCAGGCCACCTATATCGACAGCAAAAGTTCCTACGAACAAAGCAAATATTACGAAAGAGGCAGGAATTATTATGTGCGGGTAGATACCAACACTTTTGCGGGTTTTCGCAGTTACGACACCACCAGCAAATCGGCGCTGGGCGGATTTTTTTTGGAGCGGATAAAAGATACGCGGGTGATCTATAACCTCCGGGCCGATAATGCGCGCTGGGACACGGCAAAGAAGGGCTGGAAACTGGAAAATGTCATCGAGCGGCGCATCCATGCCGTTACAGAATCGGTGCAGGTGCTGCCCGATACTACCATTGTGCTGAATGTAAAACCGGACGATATCCGGTTCGACAAATACCTGAAAGATAAAATGACCACGCCCCAGTTGATGCAATACATCAAAGACGAGGAAGCGCGTGGGTCGGAGGGACTGAATGAATTTAAAGTGGAGCGGTATCGCCGCGATGCCACGCCGGTATCGGTTATCATCCTCACTTTTATCGGGGCAGTGGTGGCTTCGCGCAAAACGCGCGGTGGCAGCGGCCTGCACCTGGCTGTGGGCATTATAACGGCCGCGATATTTGTGGTAATGGATAAATTTTCACTCACGTTTTCTACAAAAGGGAATTTTCCTCCGTTGCTGGCAGCCTGGACGCCCAACATTATCTTTTCCCTGGTGGCTGTCTGGTTGTATCGCATGGCACCCAAGTAACGCTCCGCGTTTCCGCTATTGTTTCACTGGTAGCATACAGCATCATCTGCTGAATTAATTTGCACTTTTGGCCCGGTTTGTTTTAACTTTAGCGCTATTAATCAGTTATTCTAATCAGCGTTAGTATGGGAATTTTAAAAGAAAGGTTCAGAGAAAAATCGTTGGCTGCTGCTGCAGAGTTGAAGGAATTGCTGAAGGAGCATGGTACTAAAAAAGTGGGCGAAGTGCAGTTGGCACAAATATACCAGGGCATGCGGGGAATTACTGGCCTGGTTACCGAAACATCTTTATTGGATTCGCAGGAAGGCATACGTTTTCGCGGATACTCCATACCGGAATTAAGAAAAAAACTTCCCAAGATCAAAGGTGGTAGTGAGCCCCTTCCCGAAGGGCTTTTCTACCTGATGCTTATTGGCGAAATGCCCACCGATGAAGACGTAGCCCATATCACTGCGGTATGGCAACGTCGCTCGCACGTGCCCAATCATGTGTTTGATACCATAGACGCATTGCCCATCAGCGCTCACCCCATGACGATGTTTGTGACCGGCGTAATGGCACTGCAAACAGAAAGCAATTTTGCCAAAGCATACGCAAAAGGCCTCAATAAAAAAGATTACTGGGAGCCGGTGTTTGACGATGCCATGGACCTCCTGGCAAGGCTGCCCCGCATCGCTGCGTATGTGTATCGCCGTAAGTATAAAAACAATGAGCACATCAATCCGAATGGATTGCTGGACTGGGCCGGCAATTTTGCGCATATGCTGGGCTATGAAGACGAGAAGTTCAAGAAGCTGATGCGTTTGTACATGACCATCCACGCCGACCATGAAGGCGGTAATGTATCGGCGCATACCACACACCTGGTCGGTTCTGCATTGAGTGATCCTTACCTGAGTTATGCGGCCGGCATGAATGGTCTGGCAGGACCCCTGCACGGCCTGGCCAACCAGGAAGTGATCAAGTGGATATTTGAAATGCAGGAGCAACTGGGCACTACTGAACCTACCAAGGAACAGATTGCAGCCTATGTAGAAAAAACGCTGAGTGAAGGAAAGGTGGTACCGGGTTATGGACACGCCGTGTTGCGCAAAACTGACCCGCGTTTCCTGGCCCAGATGGAATTTGGCAAGGAGCATATGCCCGACGATCCGCTGGTAAATACTGTTTGGAAAATATATGAAGTAGTACCCCCGATACTGCAATCGCTGGGCAAGGTGAAAAATCCCTGGCCCAATGTAGATGCGCACAGTGGGGCGCTGCTGGTACATTTCGGGATGAAGGAATATGAATTTTATACGGTATTGTTCGCCGTTAGTCGTGGTTTGGGCGTGCTGGCGAGTCTTTGCTGGGACCGTGCGCTGGGGCTGCCCATTGAAAGACCGAAATCAGTTACCACAGAGGCAGTGAAGCGGTGGTTGAAGGGAGAAGAGGAAATTTGGGGAGAATAGGGACATGTTTAAGATATTATTGCCCTGCCAATGCTGGCAGGGTTTATTTTTTGCATGATTAGCATCATCGTCTTGAAGAATTCCCAAAACTACAATTGGTTTGATGTTTAAACATTAAATTTGTATCTAAACTTTTTTCTTATGGCAATTTGGACACTTGACACCGCACACTCTTCTGTTAATTTCAAGGTTCGTCACCTGGTAATTTCTTCTGTTACCGGTAAATTCAAAACATTTGAAGCCACGGTAGAGAGCGATAAGGATGATTTTACCGATGCGAAGATTCGGTTTTCTGCAGATGTGGCCAGCATTGATACGGGGGTAGAGCAGCGGGACAACCACCTGAAATCACCCGACTTTTTTGATGCGGCCAACCATCCGAAGCTCACTTTTGTAAGCACCGGCATCAGGAAGAAAGGTGAAGGAGAATACCTTGTTACCGGCGATCTTACTATTCGCGGCATTACCAAACCGGTGGAACTGGAAGCAGAATTTGGCGGTATTCAGCAAGACATGTATGGCAATACCGTGGCCGGCTTTGAATTGACCGGTAAAATTGACCGCCAGGAATTTGGATTGCACTGGAGCGCCGTTACTGAGGCAGGCGGACTGGTAGCCGGTAATGATGTAAAACTCAACATCAGCGCCGAATTAATCAAGAAGCAATAATCATCCTGTTTTTATTTGGCAGGAAATGTGCCTGCTGGTATATTTGCAGCCGCATTGACCGCCCTGGCGGTCTACGGGGAATTAGCTCAGCTGGCTAGAGCGCTTGCATGGCATGCAAGAGGTCACCGGTTCGACTCCGGTATTCTCCACACAAGCTGCCTTTAATACAGGCAGCTTTTTTTGTTCACTGGCAGCCGCAAAATTCTTTTTCCAACTGCTGCCGGCCTGATCGGCCTCTTGATCTGTTACATTTTGGAATCCATTTCCAAAATTGTAAAAAATACGATGGGCCTCCGGCACTCGCGTTCAGCTCGCCATTATTGCCCCGCCTTCTTATTCCTTAAAGCGCCCCAGCCAAACATAATACCAATTACGCCCGGTATCAGCGCCACAATAGCTCCTGCCTTTCCGCTGCCTGAACCAAATACAGCGCCGGCGGTGATAGCAAGGTGGATTACACTAAACACAACTGCAATACACCCCAATACCACTGCAACCGTTGCAGCATTACTTGCGTTGCCCATAAAAACTGCGGAACCTGCCTTTGCCCGCCATCCTATAATGAGACTGATAAGTGCCACTGCGCCACCGGCAAGCGCTCTGGCGCGCCCGGCAGTAATACCAGACACGTAAGCAGCCTTTGCTGCAGGCGTTTGCGACAGGGTATCGGTGCCTGACAGGTTTACTTGCTGGTTAGACTGTCCGTTTGCTTTTTCGAATGCCAATAAGGTTATGCTGAAAATTAAACAGACCGCCAGGAGAAAAGAAAAATATTGCTGCATATGGATTTTACATTTTTGCAGACAAAATAACGGTCTAAGGCATTAGAAAAATTGTAAAAAAACGACATTCATGCACTGAGCGTTACCGTACCCCTGTCGCTTGCTGCTAATGTTTCAACTTTAAAGTACTCTTTGGGATTGTGCCCTGAAAACTGTTGGAAGTCGTGGATGAAATGGGATTGGTCGTAGTACCCCGCTTCATAGGCAATGTCAACGAGAGACCTGTGCTGAAAGTTTTTGTTCAAGACGGAGTTGAATCTGCTGATGCGTAAAAACATTTTGGGGCTGAAACCTGCAATCTCTTTAAATCTTCTTTCAAATTGTCTTAGTGACAAGAAGTGCTGTTCTGCCAATTTTTTTACAGATTGGATTTTGGCCGGGTCGGAAAACAGTATCAGAGAAGGTAAAAATTTTGACCAGGTTGTGTTGCTGTTTCTCAACCGTGCTTCCAGAAATTTACACACCAACTGCACCCGTTCTTCGTTATTGGCAGCCAACATTATTTTCTCTTCCAGTAAGGCGCCATCTTTACCGCACAGTGTTTGCATATCTGCAAACTGATTTGTTAGTTCATTAGCAGGCAGGCCAAACAGTTGAGGCAAAACGTGCGGGTATAAGTAGAAACCAAAGACGCCAAAATCGGTTGAGGTAGAAACCTTGCTGAAATTTTCCGTTTGTCCATAGATTCCCTGCACCAGCATTTGCTCAGCGCCTGCGTTGATGCTGTACCGGAATTGCCCTTTATAACAAAAAATTATTTCAGGACAGGTGTAGGCAAACGCATGATGCACATACGGACGCTGTTTCAAGGCTGTGCCCTCCGCAAACCAAAAGAACCGGACATATTCAGCAAGCTGCATCGGAGGTTTAATGATTTGATAATTCATTTGATTGGGTGATGATGGTACAAAGATAACGCCCGATACAGCGAATGGTTTCGTTTAAGCTATTCCACTTTCGGAATTTACCTAAAAAACAGGTCTCTACAGCAAACGCATATTGATCAATGAATATCTTCTTAAAGGGACTGATATATCACGGTAATCTTATGGCCGTTCTCTCCGACGTGGCTGCCAAACAAGCTGATAAGTCCCGGGGACCACGGACAGACCTGGATAGTTTCACTCCCGATCTGCCTGCCAAAGAATGGTAAGGCCCCGGAACCTCCAAAGCTTTCCGCTGCCTGACCCGCAGTACCTTAAGTCATATTCATGATGCCTGCAATTCCGCCCGATGTACAAGTTGCGCAATCCGATCTGCCAGTTGCGGCCAAAGCGCTTCAGGCAGGTGATGTCCCATTCCTTCGCAGATCAACAATTCTGCTCCGGGAATGGCGGCTGCTGTGGCACGACCGCCACTTACATGAATCATTTTGTCGTCTGCGCCGTGTATTACCAGGGCAGGGACCTGCAGGCTGCGCAATTGTTCCGTGCGGTCACCGGATTTAATTACGGCTATCGCCTGCCGGTGCATAGCAAGCAAATCATGATCGCGGTCCCAGGCAAGTTCAGCCAATGCAGCCGCAGCGGTTTCATCAAATGGATATCCCGGAGAGGCGAGCGCTTTGCTTGTTTTCACCTTCCATTGTACATATGCTGTACGCTCTGACGGCGGGGCCCCTAATGCAGCCAATAGCGTATAATCGGGCTGGCCTACAGCAGGATTCCCTGTAGTTGACATGATGGAAGTGAGTGACCTGACCCTGGCAGGATATTCAATCGCCAAGGTCTGGGCAATCATGCCACCCATGGAGGCTCCTACGAAATGTGCGCTGTCAAATCCCAATGCGTCCATCAATCCAACGGTATCTGCCGCCATGTCAGAAAGGCTATAGGCAACGGATGAGAAGTCGCCGGACCGGACAGCTGAAAAATCGGGCACAGGAGCCCCGTTCATATGCGTTGAAAGCCCTGCATCCCGATTGTCGAAGCGAATGGGTTGCAATCCATGTTGCACCAATGCTTCGCAAAAACCGGCTGGCCAGTGAATCAATTGGGCGCCGGCTCCCATAATAAGGAATACAGGCGGTGCTTCGGGGTTGCCGAAACGTTCAAATGCGATTGTAATGCGGTCCGGGCCTATGTTGAATACTTTCTGTTCACTCATGTGGAATTCATTTTATGGTTAGCGAAGAGAATATATCCATGTTGTTACATTCAGCGCAGTGAAGAAAGTGGCATTAATTCGGTTATTGGTTATAGTTTGTATTTGTGCAGACAAAATTATTGTGGCGTATGCACCGAAAAATATTTTGCGCATTAAATTTTTTTTTGAAAAACTTTTTGAGTGGAATTTGTGTTATCCAGGTATTACTGCGTATAAGAAGGGAAATGCTATCAAAGAAAGGTTTTCAAGGCAGGTTGTTACAAAATCAACAGCATTGCATGCGCTGAATATTTCCCTCCCACGCATTGTGCTGTGAAAGTATAACCTGGCTATACAAACTTCATAGGATATTTCGCACGCACCTGCCCCTTTGCTACCCGCGCCAGTTTCGATTCCAATAATTTTCTTGCCAGGGGCTTGAGATAGTCTATATAGAGCATTCCTTCGGTGTGATCATATTCATGCTGGATCATACGAGCCGTAGCGCCACTAAAGGTTTGCCGGTGTTGACGGAATTGCAGATCGTAATAGGTGATGGTAATGCTCCAGGGCCTCCTGATTTTTCGGCTTAAACCCGGTATGCTGAGACAACCTTCTTCATCTTCCCAATGTTCTGCCGAACGTTGTACAATATGCGCATTGATGAATGTTTGTTGAATGCCGGTATCGCCTTCGGCAAAATAACCGTGTCTGTCTGCAGGAGCAAGGTTGCTATAGGTTGTCTGACTGTCTACAATAAATAGCCGGATGGCATGCCCGATTTGGGGGGCCGACAATCCGCAGCCGTTGGCATAGTGCATGGTTTCCCACATAGCTGCCACCAGTTTTTCAAGCTCCGGATATTCCTTGCTGATGTTCGTACACGGTTGACGCAATAGCGGATGTCCGTAGGCCAGTATGGGAAGTTTCATACGCTGCACATTTAATGCAAAGTTCTGCGCTATGAAACTGCCAGGCAATGAACCTATGTTAAGAAATCTGCCTGCGGATGCGGCTCAATGCCTGGGGCGTGATGCCGATATAGGAGGCTACATATTTCAAAGGAATTTGTTGCAGGATTTCGGGTTGTTCATGCAGTAATTGCAGGTAGCGTTCTTTGGCATTGTATTGCAGCAGCGACAGTTCTCTTTTACTTTTCTCCAGGAACAATTTTTCCGCAGCAAAGCGTCCCAGCAGGTTGCCGGCATTGGTTTCGGCATACACTTTCTGAAGGTCTTCATACGATATACGCCAAACAATGGTTTTTGTGAGCGCCTGCAAAGCATAGGCAGAAGGCGTTTGCGTAAGGAAGGAATTGTATGCACAGGTGAATTGCTTGTCGAAGCAAAACTGAAATGTAAGTTCGTGCGCTTCGCCGGGAATAAAAAAACGCACTATGCCGGACTCTATAAAAGAAAGGAATTGTTCTGTATCTCCCTGGCGGGTGATGATTTCATTTTTTGAAAATACCTTTCTGGTGAAATGGGCGGCAATGAACTCCCATTCCGAGGGCTTCAATTGAACAAAGCGTTCATAATATGCTCTGAGATGTCCCATATCTGTGTCAAAAAAATAATTATCGGCGGCGGCTGCTACCTGTTTACAGGAATAAAGAATAGCACACTTTCAACACTATTTTTTCTTTATAATTTTCTGCAACCACTCTTTCGTAGCATTCACCAGCAAACTCATCGTATCCTGTTTGCCGGCCTTAAAGGAATGATCTGCGCCTTCCAGCTTTACCAGCTTTGCTTTTTTGAGCGATGCACAAACGGATTCAATAAGGTCCCAGGTGGCAAGCGTGTCTTTGCTGCCCTGTAAAAACAGCATCGGCAGTTTTACCTGTTGCAGATGGGCAGCACGTTCCGTGCCAGGCTTACCGGCAGGATGCAAAGGGAATCCATAAAATACAATGCCTTTTACCGGACTTTCCGGGTGCTCCGACAGGTATTGTGAACTCATTCTTCCCCCAAAGGATTTTCCTGAAGCCACTACCGGTACATCCGGTAAAATGTCCTGTGCTTTTTCAATAGCTGCCGCAATGGTTTGATGCGCCACTGCCGGTGAATCAGGTCTTCCTTTTTTATATTCGGCAAAAGGAAAATTGAAACGCAGCGTGGCAATGCCTTCTGCAGCCAGCGCCCTGGACAGGTTCACCATGAATACATGGTCCATACCCGCACCTGCTCCGTGGGCAAGCGTGAGGATGCACCATGCATGATCGGGGATCATGGCTTCTGCAGAAACTTTTATTTCGGGGGTTACCTTTATCGACAGGGAGCGCGTTTTCATGTGTAATGTTTGAATCGTTCAAAGGTAGATTATTTATAATTGCCGTAATTGGCCATAGCAATTGTCGCAGCAACACCCGCGCTATTTGCTGCCGGCACTTTACATTTGGTGCAAAATGCATTATGAAAAGATGGTATGCCCTTCTTTTTTGCTGTAGCTTAACCTGTACTGTTATGTCGCAAACAACCGGACAATATGCAACTGTGAATGGGCTCCGCATGTACTACGAAGTGCATGGCAGCGGATTTCCACTGGTATTGATTCATGGCGGTGGTTCCACCATTGAAACTACTTTCGGCAGGATATTGCCTGCGCTGGCTGCATCGCACCAGGTGATTGCCGTGGAAATGCAGGCGCATGGCCGTACAGCGGACATCGACCGGCCACTGCGTTTTGAACAGGATGCAGATGATATTGCTGCGTTGTTGCAACATCTCAAAATCAGCAAGGCAAACATCTTTGGTTTCAGTAACGGCGCCAGCACCACCCTGCAGCTGGCCATCAGGCATCCGCAACTGGTAAACAAAATCATTGTTGCCTCTACCATGTACAAAAAAGAGGGCGCCATACCAGGGTTCTGGGACGGTATGGCGG